>Ga0247841_10000164_pt1 | contig 180470 bp, 171 predicted proteins | sample LaCruzMarch2015__2_FD_192410 | JGI IMG/M metagenome (GOLD analysis project Ga0247841, IMG submission 192410) | Freshwater microbial communities from meromictic Lake La Cruz, Castile-La Mancha, Spain - LaCruzMarch2015_18m | ecosystem: Environmental > Aquatic > Freshwater > Lake | place: Spain... | reverse complement strand
TCTGTTGCAGCCACCTCCAACGAAAACACACAAAGCACTGTTTCTTGGACTGCACCAGCTGACAACGGAGGAGCAACAATTACTGATTATCAAGTTACTGTTTACAATTCTGTTGGTGGTGACCCAGTTGGAGTAACAGGTGACTGGACAAGGAATGTTGGTTCAGCAACAACCAATTATGTTTTTACCAGCTTAACAAATGGAACTGCTTACACATTTAAAGTCAGAGCAATTAATGTTTCAGGCACAGGAAGTTATTCATCTGCTTCAACTGCAGACACTCCGTCAACAGTTCCTGACGCGCCAACTTCTGTTGCAGCCACCTCCAACGAAAACACACAAAGCACTGTTTCTTGGACTGCACCAGCTGACAACGGAGGAGCAACAATTACTGATTATCAAGTTACTGTTTACAATTCTGTTGGTGGTGACCCAGTTGGAGTAACAGGTGACTGGACAAGGAATGTTGGTTCAGCAACAACCAATTATGTTTTTACCGGCTTAACAAATGGAACTGCTTACACATTTAAAGTTAGAGCGATTAATGGAAGTGGAACCGGCTCATATTCAACGGCTTCCGACGCAGACACTCCTTCAACGGTGCCTGATGCGCCAACTTCTGTTGCAGCCACCTCCAACGAAAACACACAAAGCACTGTTTCATGGACTGCACCAGCTGACAACGGAGGAGCAACAATTACTGATTATCAAGTTACAGTTTACAATTCAGTCGGAGGCGATCCAGTTGGAGTAACAGGTGACTGGACAAGGAATGTTGGTTCAGCAACAACCAATTATGTTTTTACCGGCTTAACAAATGGAACTGCTTACACATTTAAAGTCAGAGCAATTAATGGAAGTGGAACTGGTTCATATTCTACTGCTTCTAGTGCAGTTACTCCCGCTACTGTGCCCGGAGCACCGACTGGCCTTACTCCGACTCGTGGCAACACACAAGTTAGTTTGGAATGGACGGCACCAGTTTCGAATGGTGGTTCAGTAATTACTGATTATATTGTTGAATATAAATTAACAACCGAGCCAACTGTTTGGACAACTTTTGTGGACGGAGTTTCTACTAATACAAACACAATTGTTACAGGATTAACTAATGGTTTGTCATACGACTTTAGAGTTAAAGCTAAAAATATAGTTGGCAATAGTAGTGCTAGTGATGTAGGAAGTATGACCCCATCAACAATCCCCGGAGTTCCTACAAGTGCAGGCGCCACCTCCAACGAAAACACACAAAGCACTGTTTCTTGGACTGCACCAGCTGACAACGGAGGAGCAACAATTACTGATTATCAAGTTACTGTTTACAATTCTGTTGGTGGTGACCCAGTTGGAGTAACAGGTGACTGGACAAGGAATGTTGGTTCAGCAACAACCAATTATGTTTTTACCAGCTTAACAAATGGAACTGCTTACACATTTAAAGTTAGAGCGATTAATGGAAGTGGAACCGGCTCATATTCAACAGCTTCAAGCGAAGACACACCGTCAACTGTTCCTTCAGCTCCGGTTATTACTGACATTGAATCGGGCGACGAAGAAGCAACAATAACTTTTACAGTTGGCAACGGAGGGTCTGCAATTACAGGATATATTATTACGGGTTCAGGAATATATTTTGAAACGGCCTCTTCTTCGCCGATTGTTGTTACGGGTTTAACCAATGGCACTTCATACATATTTAATGTGACCGCGACCAATGCCAACGGCAACAGCGCCCCTTCAACAGCAAGTGATTCTGTTACCCCATCAACTGTTCCTTCAGCTCCGGTTATTACCAGCGTTGTTGCGGGAAACCAGCAGGCAACAATTTATTTTACTGCCAATAATGGAGGAGCAACTATAACTCAATTTAATATTTCAGTAAATGGAGGAGATCCTGTAATTTCTTTAGATGTTACTTCTCCAATTATTATTACGGGTTTAACTAATGGCACAGAATATACTTTTACGATGACAGCAACTAATGCAAATGGAACCGGCTCTGCTTCCGAGGCAAGCGAAGCTGTGACACCGGCACTGTCTGCCACTGTTCCTGATGCGCCAACAAGTTTAGCAGGAGTAGTATACGATAGCTATGTTACTCTTTCCTGGTCAGCTCCGGCTAATAATGGTGGGTCTGAAATTACTGATTATGTTGTTGAATATAAATTGACAAGTAGCGGAACTTGGTCAACATTTAATGATGGAGTAAGCACCACTCCGTCAGCCACTGTGACCAGTTTGTCTAATAATAATTCATATGATTTCAGAATAAGTGCCACAAATGCCATTGGCACGGGAGCTTCTTCTGCCAGTATTAGTAAAACACCAGCTCCACCAGCCCATGTGTCTGTTGATAGTTTCCCAGACACAATTGTCCCGGGTGTTAGCACAATAATACACATTAAAAACGAGGGCTCAACTACATATGAATATCATTATAATTATTGTGTTACAAACTCTGAAACAAATTTATGCGGTGGGGGCGACGATGTAACAAGTGGGTCGGGCTCAACACTTGTTGGCGTTGGCCCAGGGGTAGATTATTATGAAACAATTACTTCAAATGTAACAACTGCCGGAAATTATTTTTTCCATTTAAATGTTGAGTATGGTTCGGAAACATCACCTGCTTTTGGTTTATTTACAGCTGTTGCTGATACTCCTGTTATTCCTGATACTCCTGTTATTCCTCTAGGCGGCGGCGGCGGCGGTGCTTTGCCTGCTCCAGATGTTTCGCCTGCTGTCGGAAATTATGTTGGCGCCGATTTGAATGGTGACGAGAAAGTTAATTCAATTGATTTTTCAATAATGCTGGCATTTTGGAAAACTTCTGCTCCATTTAAAAACCCCGGAGTTGATATTAATAAAGATAGTAAAGTAAATTCAGTTGATTTTTCAATATTACTTTATCAGTGGGGCAAAAAGCCTGTGGCCTATATAGCTTATAAGGAATAATATGTATAAAAACAAAATATTTTTATTATTTTTTTTACTTTTTGCCATTGCGCCGGCGAATGCTTTTTGTGCAGAAATTATTTTAAAACAAACAGAATATGATGAAACGCAAAAAAAAATTAGCGTTGATGTTGTTGTGGACCCGCAGTCGAATAATTTGAATGTTGTGGAGGGCACGATATCTTTTAGCTGGGCAGAAGCAAGCCAATTAAAAGTGGTTACAGAAACCGAAAACTCAATTTTAACTGTTTGGCCGGTCAAACCAGAATATAACGTTGTTAAAAAAAATATTCAATTTGTGGGCGGGTCTCCCGATGGGTTTAATAAGGAAAGCAAAATTTTTACAATTAATATTTATTCATTGCCCGACCAGCCAATTGAAGTTTCTTTTTCAGAAGGAATGGCTTATTTAGCCGATGGCAAAGGAACGCAAGAAAATCTTTTTGCAAAAGGCAGTTTAGTTTTAAAAGAATATAGTAAAAAAAAGTTTTCTGTTGACATAAAAAGTGTTATAATTATTTTAATATGTACGTTATTTGCAATTTTAATAATGTATGGGTATAAAAAACTTTTTAAAAAATAAAATAAAAATAATTTCAGCAACTGTTTTTGTGTTTTTATTTTTGTTTACATACCAATATACAGAAGCAGCATCATTAAAAATGAGTGCGTCATTGCAATCAATGAATGTGGGTGGCACAAATACAATTTTTGTTTTTGTGGATTCACAGGGCATGGCAATAAATAATGCCGAGGGCACAATAAGTTTCCCCGCTGAATTTTTTGATGTGACTTCAGTCAGCAAGGACAGTTCTGTTTTTAATTTGTGGGTTGAAGAACCATCTTTTTCAAATTTAACCGGTTTAATTTCTTTTAATGGAGGGGTGCCAACTCCGGGCTTTTCGGGTGCGCAAGGTAGAGTGCTTTCTTTTATTGTTAGGGCAAAAAAGGCAGGGCAGGCAAATGTTTCTTTTTTGTCAGCGTCAGTTAGAGCTAATGACGGGCTTGGCACAGATGTTTTAACAGGTAAAACAGGAACGGGAATAACTATTACAGAAAAGCAGAAAACTTTAGAGGTTGATAAGCCCGTCCAACAGCCGACTTTGCAGGATGTGACTTCTTCTGGGATAAAAATTTCTTCAACAACACATCCTAATCAGGAGAAGTTTTATAATGGGAGTGACTTGAAAATGCAGTGGAACATACCAGTTGGAGCAGATGCCGTGCAAACAGGGATAAGCAAAAATTTTTCAGAATTGCCAAAAGTAATTTATAGTCCTGCGGTTTCTGAAAAAATAATGAAGGACCTAGGGGATGGCGTGTGGTATTTTAAAGTGCGAGCTCGTAAAAATGGAGTGTGGGGAACACCGGCTGTTTACACCGCAAGAATAGACAGGACAGCCCCAGTAAAAGGTCAACATTCATTTAATTATGATAATGAATTAAAAACTCTTAATATTTCTGTTGATTCCAATGATGAGGGGTCGGGAATTGAGTCCTATAAAATTTTAATAAATAATGACCACATTAAAACAGTTTCTGCAACTGACTTTGTAAATGGAAAATACTCAATTGAATTTGATGCTTTTGGTGACAACGCGGTAAAAATAATAGTATCTGATAGGGCAGGAAATAGCACAGATTTTGAGGGAAGTTTTTATGCAAAGGGTGACTCTGTGCCGAAGTTAGACCAAATTCCACAAACTGTTTTTGCAGGTGAACAACTTCTAATCCGAGGAAAAACGCAGAGTCCAAATATGGATGTCGTGGTAAACATTAAACACGAAAAAGGGGATGTTACTTCCATAAAGACAATGTCAGATGACAACAGGGCATTTATTACACTTACTCCGGAGTTGAAAATGGGGGAATACGAAATTTGGGCTGAAACCGGAACTGGGGCAGAGCTTGCTCAATCAAGACACGAATACACAAAAGTCACAAGTTATTTGACAATAAAAATAGGCAAATACTCTTTAAATGATTTTATGGCAGTAATTATTGTTTTATTGCTATCTTTGTTGCCTTTTGCCTTGGCTCTTGTGTTTAGACGAAAACGCATAGGGTTGCGATACAGCAAACGACTGGGAATTCCTGCAATGACAAAAGAAGATAAATTAAAAACGCTTACTTTTTTCAAAAAGCATCTTCATGGTTATTTAGAACATCTCCAAATTATAAGAAATGAACGAATCCTCACAAAAGAAGAAAGGGTTTTAAAGCAAGACATTGAGTCAGATTTAGATGAAATAGACAAAGAACTGGGAGAAATGAAATAAGGCGGTGTACAGGTGTCTGTCTCGGGGAAAACCGGGGCAGATTTTTTTTGTAAAAATTATAAAAAGTGGTATTATTAAGGAATTAAAAACGATTTATATTTTGTGGAAAAACAAAGCATTCCAGCAAAAATAAATATAAAGAAAAAAGTCGGAATAAGAAACGTCCGCAAAGACAATAATCCTGCGTTGCCGAAGGTGATTTTTTCTTTTAAAAATGTTTTTGAATTGTTGGGAATTTTGTTTTTTGTAATTTTTATCGGTTGGGTAATTTGGTTTACACTGACCCATGAGCGCATAAAAACTTTTGTTTTTGAAAACACAAGAACAGTTGTTGCCTCAAATGTTGTTGCTGGTGTGCCCGTCAAGGTGGTGACCTTGGTTAATGCTAATGAAATGGAAAATGGGAAGAAATTTGTAAGTATACCAAGTAGTGCAAAAATTTTATCAATAAAAAAAATAAATGCACAGGGAATAAAAAACATAAAACCAGAAAAACTTAATTTTACTGACGAGCAAAGAAAAAACTTTATAGAAAAAATTAGTTCTAAAAAATCATCTGTTTCTTTTTTTAATTTTAATTCAATGCTGGCAGATGTAAGCGAAGCGGTTGAACAAGCATTTTCAGATCTTTTAACTGATCCTACACAGTTGGTTGATGTTTCGGATGTTTCAGAAGAAATTTTAGAACCGGAAATTCAAGAAGAGCCGGTGGAGCCAGTTGAAGAACCACAACCTGTTGCAGAAGAAATTTTAGAACCTGAAATTCAAGAAGAGCCGGTTGGTGGTAGTAATGACATGGTTCAATTAGGAGAACCATGTACGGGCGAACAAACCGATAATTGTGTTGCTGTTGAATATGAAATGCCTGCCCCAACAATTGAAAAAACTGACACTAGTGCCGGCCAATTGGTTACGGTTTCAAGTTTGGAAGAATCGGTACAAATGGTTGATGTTTTGGCTTTTTCAACAATTCCTGAAATTTATAAAGCAGGAGAAGAAAGAAAAATAAAAATAAAATGGAAGAGTCCCGATTGCGGAGCAATTGAGGATCTTTTGCAAGCTTCTACTTGTCGTGACAATGGAGAAGTATCCTTTGTTGCAAAGGACTTAGATGCAGACGGTTATCTGGATTATGTTGAGTGGACAGTGCCACACTTGTCTGAACAAATTTTTGAAATTATTTTTATTTCTAAAGCATTTTTACTTGATCAAAATCAAAACATAATTGCCGACATTTATGACCAAGTGGCATTGCAAGATGATGTCTTTGCAGATGTGACAGGAGGTGAATATGTAAGATATACTTTTGAAGAAATTTTGGACAGCACCAAGGACAACACAATTTATGCTAAACCTTTTTTTGAGGGACAGCCTGCGCGAGCTGAAATTTACCCTGTTTATTCAAATGTAGACGGTAGTGTTTATGAAGGTCCAATGGTTGGTGTTTTAGAAAACATTGACCACGAAGGTTTTTATAAAATTTTGCTGACAAATTTGCAAGAACCAACAAGTGTTTTTGATTTGCGAGTGGTGGGGAATTTAAGAATTGACTTAATTGTTGACCCGCCGACAGCTTGTGTTTGGACTGGCACCACCAACTCAACTTGGACAACAACAACCAATTGGTCTGACTGCGGAGGAAGTTATCCGCAAAATGCAACTTATTCGGTTACTATTAATGCCGGAATGACTAATTGGCCAACAACCGGAGCAGCCCGAACAATTGGTGACTTAACAGTAGACGCCAGCGCCCAACTTACACTTGGGGGAATTTTAAGCATTCAAGATGACGCGGGTACTGGCACAACCGGCTCGGCAACAATTAATGGAGCAGTAACTTTGGCAGCTTTTGCAATTCGTACAGATGGTGACATGACATTTGGAGCAACTGGGTCAGTCACTTCCAGTGGCGCAGTGACTCTTTACGCTGATTATGACAACAGTGGAGCAGGCACCCTGACAATGGTAGACGGCGCAACAGTATCGGGCACCAGCGTTGCAATTGATAGTGTGGGGGCACAAACATTGGAAGACATAACAAGCAGTGGAGCAAATAATATTACAATAAATGCTAACAGGAAACCTGCGTCTGTTGCAATTAATGGAGCAATTGTTAACAGCAATACTACGGGTAGAACTTTGACAATTTATTCAAACGGCGACATTGATCAGAATGCTGCAATAGGAAGTGGCAGTGATTTAGCAACAGTAAATTTATATTTCGACCAAGATAATTCGGGTGATTCGATAAATTTTAGTAGTACGAATTTGATGACTGCCACCACTAACTTATATTTTTATGGTAAAGCCAATGCCAGCTTTACGTTGACATCATTGGACAGCGATAATAGTATTGGTGGTTCCTTAAATATTGGCTCAACAACAGCCGGCGCAAAATTTGGCACAGTAGTTTTAGCTGTTGATTTTATCAGCCTGGGTAACATATTAATCTATTCAGATGGGAATATAACGCAAAATACAAACGTTAATATCGGTACAAGCGGTACTTTAACAATTTATGCCGACCATGATGGTGACAGTTCGGGGGCGTTTGTAATGAATTCAGGATCTTCTGCTTATGCCGGCGATGCAAAAGCAATCGCGATAGATAGTTCGGGAGATATGGTTTTGTATACATTAGACAACGAAGGAGCAGCTAATATTTCAATTGGAGCGAACAGGAAACCATCGTCAGTTACTGTCAACGGCAAAATATCGAATCGTGTCACGGCTGGCAGAACATTAACTATTTACTCTAATGGGGACATAACACAAAATGTCGACGTGGGCGATGGTGGAGGAGGCATCTTTGCAACAGTTACTTTGTATGTTGACAACGACAATTCTGGAAGCGCAACTTATACTTGTGCCTCTGGCACAATTTTTGCAAGCAGTGCAATAAACATTTTAGGACAATCAACAACTGCTCTAAGCGTAGGAGGACTTGTTGCTACGGGGAATGCAACGATTACAATTGGAAGCGCAACAACTTTGGCGTCGGTAAGCATTGATGGAGTAATTTATAATAGTACTGTTGGAAAAATATTAACAATTTATTCATTGGGTGATGTTGACCAAAATGCTGACATTGGAACATCAAGTTATGCTTTTGCAACAGTAAACCTGTATTTTGACCAAGACAACACCGGTGATTCATGCGTTTTTAATAGCGCAAGCACAATTTATGCTTCAACGAATGTGTATCTTAGAAGTAAAGCCAATGCGGGGCTAACATTAACTGCATTAACAATTAGCGGAGCTGCTCCTTTAAATATTGGCTCAACAACTGCTGCCACAAAATTTGGCACAGTCACAATTAATGGCGACCCAAACACAACGGGCAACATTTTAATTTATGCAGACGGCGACATTGTTTTCAACACCAGCAAAACGTTGACTTCAGCCGGCACACTTACAATTTATGCTGACCACGACAACAATGGCACAGGCACAGTTACAATGAATTCGGGAAGCGCAATGACAGCGGGCTCGGCAAAAGCAATTGCAATTGACGGCGTTGGCGCAATGGTTTTAAATACAATTACAAACAGTGGAGCAGCTGACATTACAATTAATGCAAACAGGAAGCCCGCATCGGTAACTTTAAATGGAGTAATTTCAAACAGCAACACTTCAAGGGCAATTACAATTTATTCTAATGGTGACATTACGCAAAATGCTGACATTGGCACAACCGGCATTCGTTGTACAACAGTAAGTTTGTACTATGACCAAGACAATTCTGGCGACGCAATAATTATAAACAACACCACCAACACAATTTTTGTAAACACAAACTTATATTTTTATGGAAAAGGCCTTTCAAGCATTACCTACGCCGCTGCTTTAAAAACTGGCACAGCGCCGTTTAACATCGGTTCAACAACAGCAGGCAGGAAGTTTGGCACTGTTACAATTAATGGTGACCCAAATAACACAGGCAACATTTTAATTTATTCAGATGGTGACATTATTATAAACTCAAGCACAACGATAACTTCTACAGGAGCCATTACAATTTATGCCGACCACGACGCTGATGGCGCAAATGTTTTTACAATGAATTCTGGCAGTGCTCTTGTCAGTGCTGGAATCACGATTAATGGGCCTGGAGCAATGACTTTAAATACAATCACAGGAAGCGGAACAACAAATGTTACAATCGGAGCAACAATACAGCCGGCATCTGTAACAATTAACGGCGTAATTTCAAACAGCACCAATGCTGCTCGCACGCTTGCTATTTACTCAGATGGTGACATTACGCAAAATGCAAACTTGGGCTCTGCAAGCTACTCTTTTGGAACAGTAACATTGTATTATGATTACGATAATACAGGTGATGCAATTGCGTTAAACACCGCCAGCACAATTTATGTTGGTACAACTTTAAATATTTATGGAAGGACAAATGCAAGCTTTACATACACTGCGGTAACTATTTCGGGTAATGCTGCTTTAAACATTGGTGCTGTGGCTGACAGTACTTTGGATTTTGGAACAGTTACTATTAACAGCAACATAAGTTTTACCGGAGCAATTGCAATTTATGCAAATGCGGGCTTTACGCAAAACACCGACAAAACAATAACTTCGGGAGTTACTGTGACAATTAGTAGTGATTTTGATGGTGGAACAGCCGGCGACTTTACAATGAATTCTGGCACTTCAATTACAGCTGGCCCCGGCGACGCAATTACTTTAGACGGCTCAGGAGCCATGACACTTGGTACTCTCACCAACTCCGGCGCCGCCGACATTACAATTGGGAACACGCGTAAACCAACATCTGTCACGATCAATGGCGTAATTTCAAACAGCAACACTGCCGGCAGGATATTAACGATTTATTCAAATGGCGATATAGATCAAAATGCAAACATTGGGAGCTCTAGCTATAATTTTTCCTACATTAGTTTTTATTTTGATCAGGATAATACTGGTGACGAAATAGTATTTGATAGCGCCAGTACAATTTATGCTAGTAGCCAAATGTTTTTTTATGCGAAACCTAATACAACTACAACTATAACATCAATAAACGCAGCTAATGCTCATATATATTTTGGTAATAGTAATGCGACAGATTGCTTTGGGAGTATCACTATTAACGGAAACTTGAGCCTTAGTAACTCGGCTTCTTTTATGGCCTGCAATGGTATTACACAAAATTCTGATAAAAGTATAACTACATCGTCGGGGGCAGTAGCATTATATGCAGATACCGACAATAATAGCATCGGCGCGCTTACAATGAATTCGGGTACCTCAATTACTGCTCCAATCATACAGGTTATGGCTGGAGGAACAATGACATTAAATACTCTTACTAACAGCGGAGCAAGCGATATTTTAATAGGCAACTATGAAAAACCCTCATCTGTCATCATTAATGGCGTGATTTCGAATAGTAATACAACGGGGCGCGATTTAATAATCTATTCGAACGGTGACATAACTCAAAATGCCGATATAGGTTCAAGCGATCACCCTTATGCAACAGTCACCTTATATGTTGATAATGATAATAGTGGGACGGGGAGTTACACATATACTTCGGGTACAACTTATGCCAGCACCAACATATATATAGAACCTGGCACTTCAACTGCTTTGGCAGTTACTGGCTTTACTTCAAGTGGAGCTGCGCCATTTTACATTGGCAACACAACCGACCCTGCTTCTGTCACAACCAGCGGGACAATTTCAACTGGCGGAGCTGTTACAATTGACGCTGACAACAACATTAATCAAGGTGGGTCAATTACTGCAAACTCGGGGTCAAGCGCAATTACATTAAACCCCAACACAAGCGTTGGTGCTTACAAGGCATACATTAGTGACAACTCAACAATTACAGGCACAACTTACACTGTTAATGGTGACCTTACAATTAATTCAGCAAAAGCGCTTACTGCCAACAGCACCGACATTGCTGTTACCGGAACTTTTGCAAACATTGGCACACTAAAATTAAAGGGCGATGAAAGTTTATCCAGTTTAACTAAAGACACTGCGCAAGGCACAGTTGAATATGTTGGCACAACCGATGCATTAAATTATGGCAACACATATTACAATGTTAATTTCAACAATGCTTCAGCAACTTGGACTTTGGGAGCAACTTTAACAGTTGGCAACAACATGACTGTCACTTTGGGCAAGGTTGACTACAATGGCCAGGCAGTCAACATTACAAATGACCTGACTTATTATGCCGGTGGCTTGGCACCAACCGATGCCGATGCAATGGATGGAGCCGTAATTACTGTTGGCGGAAACGCAAGTTTTGCCGGCACTGCGCCAGCACCAATAAACTTTAAGTGGACAGGAAGCGGAGCGGGCGCATGGAGTTTAATTATTACGGGAAACTTAGGAATGGATTATGTAACATTTACACCTGCCACCACCAACACAATGTTGCTTCAGGTGCATGGCGCCAGCGCAGTTGTTACAAATACCGTGGCAGCTTATTCAGATGCTTCGGGTGCAGGCCACACCCAAATTGATGCCACTAGCGCTTCAAACACCAACAATGACAACAACACAAATTGGAATTTTGAAGGGGGCAACACATTGCCTGTTGCCAGTAGTGTAGCAATTGTTTATGGTGCCGGTGATTCGGCCCCGCCAATTAATTTAACTTCGGCTACAACAACACAAGTGAAAGCAACATTTACTGTTACCGATGACAATGGTTGCAGTGACCTTGATTCTGGCGCCTTAGACACCGATGCAATTTTTTATAGGACAGGAGTTGGTTCTTCCTGTACGCCTGATGCTGAAAATTGTTATAATATGAGTTGTACGCAAGATGTTGGCAGTTGTACGGGCGGAGCAGACACAACTGCAACTTACACTTGCACATCGGCTGTGCAATTTTATGCCGATCCAACTGATGCCGGCTCAACTTATTCAGCTTCTGAATGGACTGTTACTGCCACTCCGCAAGACAATGCCGATGGCGGTGGCACTAATGCCTCAAACACCGCTGAAATGAATAGTTTAACTTCGCTTTCAGTAACTTCAACAATAAGTTATAGCGCATTGTCTTTGGGTGGCAACACCGGCACATCTGACCAAACAACAACAGTAACCAACGCAGGCAACCGAGCAATTGACACACAAGTTGGTGGTTATGGAAACGCTTCGGGTGACGGTTATTCGGCAAAATGCACAGTTGGTAATGTTGCTGTTGCTTATGAGAAATTTGCAACTTCAGCCAGCACTGCTTATGCTTCAAAAACAGCCTTGCAATCCGATCAGTCTCCAAACACAATAAGCAACAACATCGCCAAAGGGGCATCATCAACAGCTAATGTTTATTGGGGAATGGGTTTGCCAGCCTCAGGAATTGGAAGTTCGTGCTCGGGCTATATTGTTTTTACAGCAGTCAATCACTAAAAAATGAAATATTTATTTTTTAATTTAATTTTCCTTTTTGCCATTTTTGTTTTTTTGTCTTCGCAAATTTTGGTTGTGCAATCAAGCGCTTCAACATCAATTTCTTTTACAGTAAACAATTCTGCCCCTGTTGCAAGCAATGTGGCAGTAACAAATGCTGTGGCCGGAAATGTAAATTTAACTGCGGGCACAACCACAACAACAACAGTCACTTTTACAGTAACTGACAACAATGGTTGCGAAGAAATTGATGCAGGCAGTCCCGACACAGATGCAATTTTTTACCGCACAAATGTTTCGGGTGGAATTGCCTGTACGCCAGATAATGCAAATTGTTATAATATGAGTTGCACACAAGATGGTGGAAGTTGTACTGCCGGAGGAGCTGACCTTACAGCAACTTATACTTGCACATCGGCTGTGCAATTTTATGCCGACCCAACTGACGCAGGATCAACTTATTCAGCAACAACTTGGACTGCTGGAGTCACTCCTGCCGATGGCGCAGGGGCAGGAAGCGCCGACACAAGCACAACAGTTGAGGTTGTAAGTTTGACTTCACTTTCAGTAACCTCAACAATTGCTTATGACACACTTGCGCTTAATGCAAACACTGGCACAACCGATGAAACAACAGTTGTAACCAACACCGGCAATCGTGCAATTGATGCGCAGGTGGGTGGTTATGGCACAAGCACGGGTGACGACAAAGCTTTAACTTGCACTGTTGGAAGTGTTGGTGTTGCTTATGAAAAATATTCAATTGTTGCCAGCACTGCCTATGCTTCAAAAACAGCGCTTCCTGCCGATGATGTTCCTGACACAATTACTCTTAACTTGGCAGTTGGCGCTTCTTCAACAGATGATGTTTATTGGGGCATGGGTTTGCCAGAATCGGGCGCAGGAGTTTCATGCTCAGGTCACGTCGTCTTCACCGCAGTAAATTATGTCGCGCAAGGCCAACAAACAGCAGGCCCCCTCAGCCCGGGGACAGCGGCTGAAGACACTTCGGTTGGTGATGTTTCTTGGTACGAGATTGATAATATAAAAGTTAACGACACTAATTATTCTATTACCAATAGTTATTCTGGGATTTCATATTACATAAAGGCAACTAATTTTGGTTTTAATATTCCAACAGATGCAACCGTTGACGGCATTTTAATGGAGGTGAGAAGAAAAGGGAACGGGTCCGATCCTGGTGATTATTGGAAAGATTATTCGGTTAAGATAGTAAAAGCTGACGGCTCGATAGGGACAACAAACAAAGCCGATACAGTAACCCATTGGGGTGATTTTGCATATGTCTCTTATGGCTCATCGTCTGATAAATGGGGAGAAACATGGACCGCCTCTAATATCAATGACAGCGATTTTGGCGTGGTTTTTTCTGGTGAAGGTTTTTTTGGGGAATATGGGACCAATGGTTATGTCGACCACATTAGAATTACGGTTTATTACACGGAATAAATTAAATTAAAAAATAGAGTTATTGACAGGGGGGGGTGACGGGGACTTTACACCTTTTTTGGTAGGTGTATAATTTAATAATATATAAAATCTATATTATTTATGGCAGAGAAAAATATAATCTATAAAATATTTAATAAAAATAAAAAGTATTTTTTGTGTGGGTTGATTTGTTTTGCTGTTTTGTTTGGCTCGTTGTTTATCCAAGTTTTAAAAATACAGGCTAGCGCATCGGCAGCAACATCACTTACAATTACAAATTCTGCCCCTGCTGCCAGTAATGTGGCAGTCACCACTGCTGTTGGAGGAAATCTTTCACTTACTTCCGGCACCACTAAAACAGTAACAGTTACTTTAACCGTAACCGACAACAATGGTTGTGAAGACATTGATTCAGGCAGTCCCGACACCGATGTTATTTTTTACCGCACCAATGTAACCAACGGAATTGCTTGCACCCCCGATGCTGAAGATTGTTATAATATGGTTTGCACGCAAGATGCTCTTAGTTGCACTGCCGGTGGAGCCGATCTGACTGCAACTTACACTTGCACGGCTAGCGTACAATTTTATGCTGACGCCACCGATGCCGGCTCACCTAATGCTGCAACAACATGGACTGCCGGCGCAACTCCTTCAGACAATGCTGGAGCTGCAACAGCCAACACAGACACAACAGTTGAAATGGTAAGTTTAACCTCGCTTTCAGTAACTTCAACAATTGCATATGACGCTTTGGCATTAGGGGCTAATACAGCATCAACCGATGAAACAACAGTTGTAACAAATGCCGGCAACCGCATAATAGACACACAGGTTGGAGGTTATGGAGCAGGTACAGGTGATGGTTATTCAATGGCCTGTACAATTGGTAATGTTGATGTTGCTTACGAAAAATATTCGCTTGTCGCAGAAACCGCCTATGCATCAAAAACAGCATTGCCAAGTGATTCTTCGCCAGACACGCTTCAAACCGACATAGCCGTGGGTGCGGCAGTTACGGATGACATTTACTGGGGAATGGGTTTACCTGCAACCGGAGTTGGGGGAAGCTGTACGGGTAGTGTGGTGTTTACAGCTGTTAATAGTTAATAAAGTATTATTAATATAAAAACGGATGAATATTAAAAAGAAAATATTATTTTTATTTCCGACATTATTATTGTTTGCTTTTTTTGCAACACCTGTTCTTGCTGATTTGGGTTTAAGCCCATCCGATTGGGCCGAACCAAGCGCAATGCCCGGACAGGAAATTAAAAAAGTATTTTTTCTTTCCCGAAGTGATGCTTCTGAAGATCTTAATTTTACCACTAAAATAAACGGTGAAATCGCAAACTGGCTTACAATAGAAAACGGAAGCACTTTTAAAATTCCTAAGGGTGAACAGCAATATCCTGTAAGCATAACTTTAAAAGTCCCTAAAGATGCTGCAGTAAAGCAGTATAAAGGGGAAATAAGGTTAAGTTCTTCTTCGGGGGCTCCACAAGGTGGGCAAATTGGAGTGGTGCTTGGAGCTTTAATAAGAATTGATTTAACAGTTTCAAACAAACCATTTATAAATTACAACATTTTTCAAATTGAAGCACCAGTCCAAGAATCAGGGGAAAATGTTGAAATTGTTTTAAATATTAACAACGAAGGTAATGTTGAGGCAAAGCCTACTAAAGTTGAAATAAATATTTTTAATAAATTTTATTCTGCTAAACTTACATCGCAGACAATAGAAGATTTTTCAAAAATTAAAGGTGTGCCGGCTTTTTCCCAGGGAAAAATAAGCTTAAACATTCCCTTTCATTTAGAGCCCGAACAATATTGGGCAGACATAGTTGTTTATCAGGATGACAAAGTTTTAAAAACTGACCATTTAACTTTTGAAGTTGTAAAAGCGGGCACATTGAAGAAGAACATTTTAGTTGGTTTGCAGGGTGTCAGCAGTTGGATTTTGTGGGCAGGCGTGGCCTTGTTGGTTGTTGTAATAATAGTTATTGTAATAGTCATTGTTGCAAAAAAAAGAAAGGGTGGCGGTACAGTTGAGCAGGATGAAGAAAATGATGACTCAATTAAAAAAATAAAAATTCATGGCTAAAGTAAAATTATTTTTAATATTAGTTGTCGGGTTTTTTGTGGTGGCGCAAGGCGTAAATGCTTCTGCAGACATAACCAATGCTGTGCTTAACGGGGCGGGGACTATTGTTTCTGAAAGCGGTCAAAAAATAACAGCCACTGTTACAGTTGACTTGTCGGGTGGAAGTTTGTGGAAATCAACTGCCTATAATTTTGGCGGGGAAGATTGGACTTGCGTGGACACTGTAGATTATTTATCGGGAGTTGGGATAAACGAATCTTTTGAAATAACGGCTCCAATGGAGCCTGGCACAAAAAAGGTTAATTTTAAAATTTTTGAACAAAATGGTTGCGATAAAGAATTGGCTTTTTCTTCTGCTACAGCCAGTTTGCTTACAGCATTTATTAATTTTTTTCATTTAGGTAATTTGTGGTTGTGGGTATTTGTTGCTATTGTTGCAATTCTAATTTTGGTTTATATTTTAAAATTTCTGTTTGTTAAAAAGAAATAAGAATCTAATGATTTTTAAAACCAAAAAAATAAAGGCAGTATCACTTGCTCTTATTTTTGTGGTTTTTATTTCGTTTTTTTTATTTATATCTAAAGAATATATTAAAAATACAAAAAGCGCTTTTTCTGCCATAACAGGGACTTCAATTACAATTGTGCCCGAAGGGGAAGAAGAAGAGGAGGTAATAGTCAGCACAGGCGGATCGGGAACAACATATAACCCAATTATTCCGTTGCCGGAAAACCAGAATCCGCCAGTACCCGAGCAAATACCCGAGCAAACAGAAATCATAGAAAATCCGCCGCTTGTACCCTTGCCTCCTGCACCAGAAATTCCGCCCGCAAAACAAGAAAGCGTGATTATAAGTAAACCACCCGTAAGTTTGTTGCCCGCTGCGCTTGCCAACGTTGTCATAAAAATTCCTCTATTTGGTGAAATTTTAAATCGGCTGGGAATAAAAAATTTCGAGCAAGTTTTGGCGTTAAATAATTATGAAATTATGGTGCCGGGACTAAAAGAAGCCATAGGAGTTTCAGATTCGGAAAAAAATGTTTATCAGTTTAGCAATAATGAAAAAAGTAAAATTCCCAGCGACATGGTTTTTATAATGGCGGGAAATGGCAACATAAACATGCGTCCGAAATTAACTTTTTTAGGTGATGAAATGTCAGAAGAGGTGAATATTTTTTCAGGAAATACCGTGCAATTGATTGTAAGGCCTGAAATTTTGGCAAAAAAAGTCAATGGGTATATTGCTGTGCCAAGCTCTCAGACAAATTCTAAATTAGTTGTTTTAAAATTTGATTATGTTGATGATGGAAGCGGGGTTTATGTTGCAGATGTGAAAGTCCCCTCAACTGAAGGAAAGTATCAAATATCAACTTTAATAAATTATAATGAAGAGGGATTAGACAATAAAGAAATTAAAACAATAATTTTAACCGATCCTGCAGGATATGTTTACGAAGAATTCGAAGGCAAGGAATTGCGTATAAATAATGCGGTGGCATCTTTGTATGTTTCAGGCAATGATGGTCAGTACAAGCTTTGGCAAGCTGATAAATATGGCCAAAAAAATCCTCAGTTAACTGATAAAACGGGTAATTATGCGTTTTTGGTTCCGAAAGGGGAATACTATTTAACAGTTGAAGCGCAAGGATATGATTCATATAGAAGTAATGTTTTTACTGTAACAGACGGAGAGGAGGTCCATTTTAATATAAAACTTGATAGAGTTTTAAATTTTAATTTGTTGTTGGATTGGCAAAATGTTCTTTTGACCATTCTCGCTTTAGCGGTTGGATATAATTTTTATAAAGATTGGAAGATAAAAAGAGGAAATATTACAAAATAACAAATAAAATTTCGGCCGGCTTTTTCCGTTCCACTGGCGGATAAGCCGGTTTTTTGTTAAAATAATAAAAAAATATGAAAAATAGTTATGATGTAATAATTATTGGGGCGAGTATTGCGGGCTTAGAGTGCGCAAAAAATTTGGCTGATAGTAATTTGAGCGTGCTGGTTATTGAAAGACAAAAAGAAATTCATAAACCTTGCGGGGAAGGTATTTTGCCGGAGGACTTGGAATATATCCCAAAACACTTGGTAAATTCCGATTTTCAGAAACTTATTATTAGTTATCGCGGCAAAGAAGTTGATGTTCCTAGTAAGGGGGGTATTGTCGCCAGTATAGAAAGAAAGAAATTAATTAATTATAATTTAGAAAGTTTATCTAATAAAAAAAACATAGAAGTTATAAAAGGCGTTGCTGTATCTGAAATTATTTCAAATAAATCTTTGAAGTTAAGCAGCGGAGAGACGTTGTCGTTTAAGTTTTTGGTGGGCGCAGACGGTTCGGCTTCGATGGTCAGAAAATATTTGAATATACCAGTTAAAAAGATGGGAATTTGTATTCAATATTTAATTCCAGAAAAATCTAAAAAATTTAATGATTTTGTAATGTATTTAGATGATAAGAAATTTGGTTCTGGCTATGTTTGGATATTCCCTAATAATGGTTATGCTTCGGTGGGTTGTGGAAGTGATATAGCATCAATCAAAACATCAGATTTAAGGGAAAACTTTGAGGAGTGGCTTAGGGAAAACAATATAAATGTGGTTGATGCTAAATTTGAATCAGCTTCAATAAGCTATGACTATAGAGGATATAAATTTGGTAATATATTCTTAGCCGGTGATGCTGCGGGTTTGGTCCCTGGTCCTACGGGAAAAGGCATAACAGCAGCTTTTTTGTCTGGCAAGCAGGTGGCAATGGAAATATTAGGTGTTAAACATCAAAATTTAATAGAAGAATGGGTAAAAAGAAAGAAAGAAGAGGATAGAACAATGTTTTTTTTCAGGAATCGTATTTTGAGGCCATTTTTTTTCTTAATTTTTATTTCTTTTATTTCAAATGAAAAAATTAAAAATATGGTAGCGAGAATAGTGGTCGGAAATTATTCAAAATTTAAACAGTAAGGAATAAATATATGGATAAGGATTTAAAGGAAAAATTTAGGGTGGCGTATGGGCGGCTTAACCCCGAGCAGAAAATTGCCGTTGATGAAATTGAAGGGCCAATTATGGTTGTTGCGGGGCCGGGCACAGGCAAAACACATTTGTTGACAATGCGAATTGCCAACATTTTGGATAAAACCGACGTTCCGCCGGAGGCCATTTTGGCTTTGACTTTTACAGAGTCTGCCGTTGCTTCAATGCGGAAAAATTTGTCAGAAATTATTGGCACAATGGCTTACAGAGTTGAAATTACAACTTTTCATGGATTTGCCAACAACATTATAAAAGAATATCCCGATGAATTTCCAAGCATAATTGGTTCAACAAACATTTCAGGAGTTGACCAAATTAAAATTATCAGAGAAGTTATTGATAATTCAAATTTTACAACATTAAAACCATGGGGGAATAATTACTATTATGTGCCGTCAATTATTGGCGCAATAGGCGACTTAAAACAGCAAGGTTTTATGCCTGACAACTTTAAAAAAGTAATTGAAAAACAGGAAATCGATTTTGAAGCTACTGATGATTTATATCACGAAAAGGGGGCGCACAAAGGAAAAATGAAGGGAAAATATATTACCCTACAAAAAAACATCCAAAGAAATAAAGAACTTGCCGTTGTTTACACTGAATACCAAGCTAATTTGAGAAAGTCCGGTTTTTATGACTTTAGTGACATGATTATAGAAGTAAAGAATGCTTTGGAAAGAAACAACGATTTACTTTTAATTTTGCAGGAGCAATTTCAGTATTTATTGGTTGACGAACACCAGGACACAAACAATGCTCAAAATAAAATTTTGGAGCTTTTGGCAAATTATCATGAAAACCCCAATTTGTTTATTGTGGGTGACGAAAAACAGGCGATTTTCAGATTTCAGGGGGCTTCATTGGAAAACTTTTTATATTTTAAAAATTTATATTCTAAAGTAAAAGAAGTTTCATTAAAACACAATTACAGGTCAACTCAAACAATTCTTGATGCGTCTCATAATTTAAAGCCAAATTCTGTTTCATTGTTGGCAAATTCAGATCATAAGGAAAGCCTTATTAACGTTAGGTCGTTTTTAAACCCTGATTCAGAAAATTATTTTGTTGCAAAAGAAATTAAGGAATTAATTGATAAAGGTCAAAAGCCCGAGCAAATTGCTGTTTTGTATAGGGAAAACAGAGATGTTTTTCCGATTGCCAGAATTTTTAGAAAATTGGACATTCCTTTTACAATTGAATCTGACCAGGACATTTTAGACGACCAAGACGTTAAAAAACTTTTGATAATTTTAAAGGCAGTGCAGAAATTTGGTTCTGACAGGGAATTGGTTGAACTTTTGTATGTTGATGTTTTCAAGATTGAACCTTTAGACATTTATAAATTGGCAAGTTTTAACAGGGGCGGGTTGGGAATTTATGATTTGCTGAAAAATGAAACATTGCTGAAAGAGGCAGGGGTAGAAAATACTGAAAAGTTAATTGCCATTTATCAAAAACTTTCAAAATGGAAAAAACAAAGTCACAACAAAAATGCCGTTTCGGTTTTCGAGGATATTATTAGGGAATCAGGTTTGCTTGCAAAAATTGTTTCTGACCCTTTGGCCGCTGAAAAAATACAAAAAATAGGAGTATTTTTTGATCAGGTTAAAACGTTAATTGCCAGTCATAAAGATTATACGTTAGATGATTTTTTTGAGTATTTAGACTTATTGAAAGAACACAACATTTCAATTAAAAGCAAAGGCTTTGGTTATACTGCAGGCAGGGTTAGGCTTATGACGGCACACAAATCTAAGGGGTTGGAGTTTGAATGTGTTTATATTACAAATACGGTGGAGGGGCATTGGGGCTCCAGAAGAAGTCATGACAACATAAAATTGCCCGAGCAAATTTATTCTTTACTGAATAAAATTGATGAAGATTTTGCTGATGACGACGATGAAGACGAGAGAAATTTATTTTATGTCGCTTTAACTAGGGCAAAGAAACAAATTATAATTACATATGCGGAAAAAAACAGCGAAGGCAGGGAAAAGCTTGTGAGTCGTTTTGTACAGGAAATAAAACCTGAATTTACAAAAATTTTTGAACTTGATAAAACAGAAGTAAAAGTAGAAGATGGTGAAAAAGGCGTTGAATTTTCCGAAGAACTTTTTTCGAAACCGGCCATTAAAGAAAAAGAATTTTTAAATCAATTATTCATTAAAAACGGGCTTTCGGTAACGGCTTTAAACAATTATTTGTCGTGTCCGTGGAAATATTTTTTTTCCAACTTAATCAGAATTCCCGGCGCGCAAAACAAGTATATGATTTTTGGTTCGGCAGTGCACCAAGCTTTAAATAATTATTTTGATGCGCTTGTTGCCGGCAAAGAGCCCAAAAAAGATTATTTAATAAAAAGATTTAAAGAATCATTGGCAACCGGGCCAATTCAAACGAATGAATATGCAGAAATGCTCAAAAAGGGCGAAAATGATTTGTCGGGGTATTATGACTTTTATCATATGGAGTGGAAAAGCCGAATTTTAAATGAGTTTAACATTAAACGAATAGAAATTAATGAAAACATAACAATTAACGGAAAAATTGATAAAATTGAAATTTTGAATGACGAAAACAATGTAAATGTTGTTGATTACAAAACAGGCAAACCAAAGTCAAAAAATGATATAATGGGGTTAAACAAAAACAGCACGGGGGACTATTTAAGGCAATTGACTTTTTACAATTTACTTTTAAACAATTATAATAATGGCAAATACAAAATGGTGTCAGGGGAAATTGATTTTGTTCAGCCAGACGAAAAAGGAGAGTACCATAAAGAAATTTTTTCAATAACTCCGCAAATGGTTTTGGATTTGGAAAACCAGATAAAATCAGTTGCAAAGGAAATTCTAGAGCTTTCTTTTTGGGATAAAACCTGCGAAAATAATAAATGTGAATTTTGTGCATTAAGAAAAATGATAAATTAATTATTATGAATCCAATTATATTTGTTCATGGCATTGGTGGTGATCGAAAGCAATATAAACCCATCATGGATTATCTTAGAAAAAATAATATAAATAATTTTTACGAATTTAATTATGTAAATAAATTCGGTTTTTGTCACATTAAAGATTTGGCGGAGGAGCTTGCTGAATTTATTAAGGACAATGTTAAAGAAAAAGCAGTTAATATTATTGGTTTTAGTCAGGGAGGAATAATTGCTTTGGCATATTTAAGGTTTTATAAAAATGCTGAAGTAGAAAAATTGTTTACTGTGTGTACTCCACACAGGGGAAGCAAATTAGCAAAAATAATGAGTTTGCCCGGGTTTGTGGATTTACGGCCGGGTAGTGATTTGCTTAAGGAGCTGGAAAAGTTTACAATAAATTGCGAAACAGAAATTTATGCTTTGTATACTCCGCTTGATATTATGGTTTTTCCCGGTTGGAATGCACGACAAAAACATGGAAAAAACAAAATTATTTTTGCGCCCGAACATAACGTGGCATTTTCATGGTTGACCACAAAAAAATTTATTCTTAAAAACTTATTAAAAGAAAACAAATATGAGCGAATCGCAAATTTCATTCGAGGACTTTAAGAAAGTTGAAATAAAAATAGGGAAAATTTTAACAGCTGAAAGGGTTGAAGGGTCTGATAAACTTATTAAACTTACAGTTGATTTCGGGGCGCCAGACCTGCCTGCCGGCAGGCAGGTAATCGCAGGAATTGGAAAAGCTTATGCGCCGGAAATTCTTGTCGGAAAATTGTGTCCATTTGCATATAACTTAGAGTCAAAAATGTTGAAGGGGCTTGAGTCACAGGGTATGATTATGTGTCCATCCGATGAAAGTGGTAGCCCTGTCCTTCTAAATCCCGATAAAGAAATTAAACCAGGAAGCACGGTAAAATAATTATTTATGGATAAATACAATGCAGTTTGGGTTTCACATTCTTCAATTGGAGATTTTATAAAATGTCCAAGGCTTTATTATTTACATAATGTTTACAAAAATGAAGCCGGCAGAAAAATAAACTTAACAAGTCCTGCACTTTCATTGGGAATTGCTGTGCATGAAACATTGGAGGGGTTGTCAAAGTTTAAGGTGGAAGAAAGATTTGTAAAATCATTGGAAGAAACTTTTGAAGAACAATGGGAGAAAGTTTCAGGAAAAATGGGTGGGTTTAAAAGCGAAGCGGAAGAATTTGAAGCAAAACAGCGTGGAAGGAAGATGATTTTACGAGTCGCTCAAAATCCTGGCCCTTTGGCAAATAAAACTGTAAAATTACAGCCGGCGCACAATGGAATGCCACCAAACATTTTTTTGTCGGAAGAAGAAAACATTATTTTAAACGGAAAAATCGATTGGTTAGAATATGTACCTCATGATGACAGTATTCGCGTGATTGATTTTAAAACAGGAAAAAATGAAGAGAAGGAGGGGTCATTGCAATTGCCGATTTATTTGTTGCTTTTAAATAATTTGCAAAAAAGAAAAGTGTCCGGGGCTGCTTATTGGTACCTAGACAAAGACAATGACCCAGTTTCAGTTAAGTTGCCCGATTTGTCACAAGCTCATGCAAAAGTACTAGAAATCGCAAGATGTATAAAAACTGCCAGAGAAAAAAATGAATTCAATTGCCCAAGAGGCGCACAAGGATGTTTTGCCTGTAAGCCATTTGAAAAAATTATTAAAGGTGAAGCAGAATTTATTGGTGTTGGCGGATATGGGCAAGAAATGTATATAATATAAAAATGTTTATGAGTAACAAAATTTTACAAAATTCAGGTTGGTTTATTTTAAGCATTTTGTCACTAATACCGGCTGTAATTTGGATGTTTAGTTCACCATATTTTTCAATAAGAAGTTTTGGTGACGTGGCGGGGCTTTGCGGAATGGCTATGTTTTCATTAGTGATGATTTTGTCTGCAAGATTGAAATTTTTCGAAAAGTTTTTTAAGGGAATAAATGAATCTTACACGGCTCATCATTTTTTTGGTGGGCTGGCTTTTGTTTTATTGTTGTTTCATCCTTTGTTTTTGGCTTACAATTATTTATTGGTTTCCTTTAATGAAGCCGCATTATTTTTATTGCCCGGGCAAAGTTGGCCGAAAAATTTTGGAATATTAGGATTGTTTGTAATGATTGTAACTCTTGTAATAACTTTTTACACAAAATTAAAATATCAGGTTTGGAAATTCACACATAAATTTTTAGGAATAGCATTTATTTTTGCTTTTTTACACACATTTTTTATTGGCGCCGACATTGCCACAAATCAAGTGTTAAAAATTTATTTATTTGTTTTGGGGATTTTGGCAATTATCACATATTTTTACCGGACACTTTTTGCCGATTATTTTGTCAGAGTTTTTGAATATATTGTAAAAGACGTAAACCAAAACAAAGACAATATCTGGGAAATAGAATTGACTCCGAGGAAAAAAGAAATTAAATTTGTGCCGGGGCAATTTGGTTTTGTAAAATTTTTTAGTAAAGAGCTGGGCAAAGAACCTCACCCTTTTTCATTTAGTTCGGCCGGGGGCAATCCATTAAAAATTGCTGTTAAGGAGTTGGGGGATTATACAGGTAAAATTGGTAATTTAAAATTAGGAGACTTGGTGGCTGTTGAAGGCCCATTTGGAGCATTTAGTCTTAAAAATCATAGTAATAAAAAACAAGTTTGGATTGCAGGAGGAGTTGGCGTTACTCCGTTTTTAAGCATGTTGCGCTCAGTTACAGAAAAAGATAGTGATTATAAGATTTATTTATATTATTCTGTAAAAAACGAAAATAGTTTGGCTTTTAGGGAAGAAATTAGCGAAATAACTCAAAAATATAAAAATTTAAAAGTTAATTTTTGGGTCACTGAAGAGAGAGGATTTTTAACGGCAAAAGCTGTTAAAGAAGAAATTTTAGATTTGGAAGAAAGAGATGTTTTAATTTGTGGGCCCAGTTTAATGATGTCGGCTTTAGAAAAGCAATTAATAGACCAGGGGGTGAATGGAAAGAAAATACATATGGAGGAGTTTACGCTTTATTGACAGAAAAATATATTCTTAATAAAATGATGTATGATTAAAAATGTTGTAACCGTATCGCTAATGATTTTTATTATTGCAGTAGTGGCTGTGTTGGGTGGTGCTGTTTTTAACCAGAATAAAACGGCGAATAATTCTATTGGCGATAATCCTGTTACGGGGGTAACTCAAAGTCAAGTTGCTCAGCATAATACTGCAAATAATTGTTGGATGATTATAAGTAATAAGGTTTATAATGTTACCAGCTATATACCGGTTCATCCTGGAGGGGCAGGGACAATAATTCCATATTGTGGTAAAGATGGAACAGTCGCTTTTGACACAAAAGGCGGTGATGGGTCACATCCACAATCGGCAAGAAATTTATTAGTTAATTATTATGTTGGTAATCTAAGTAAATAAAATTGCATCGCCTAAATTAAAGCAATTAGGCAATCGAATATATCATGCTTTAATTTATGCATGAATTTACTCGCTTGCTCATAAATTCATGAATAAAGATATAATAATAGTCGTTATAATAATATTAATAATTGTCGGAGTAATTTTTTTAATTTTTAATGGAGCGGAAAAACCGCGACAAACAATTCAAGAAAATCAGCCGATTAGTCAACAAAATATGGAAAACACAAACGATAATCAATTAAAAGTAGAAGTTTTAAAGGAGGGCTCGGGGGTGGAGGCAAAAGCAGGCAATAAAGTTGTAGTTAATTATACAGGCACACTTGTTAATGGAACAAAGTTTGACTCTAATGTTGACCCGGCATTTAATCATGTTGAACCGTTTGAATTTTCTTTGGGAGCGGGGCAAGTTATAAAAGGTTGGGATTTGGGTGTGGCTGGTATGAAAATTGGCGAAAAAAGGAAACTGACAATTCCCGCTGATTTAGCTTACGGAAATCGAGCAGTTGGCGCTATGATTCCAGCAAATTCAACTTTAATTTTTGAAGTAGAATTGCTTGAAATTAAGTTTTTGAAATAGATATGCTTAAATTAAATTAAGTAAAAGAATGTATAATTAAAACGCTCCGACTTGCTTCGGGGCGCTTTTAGTTTGTCTTGACAAAGATTGTTTTTTTATGATATTAAAAGAATAATCCCAGCTTGACTGGGAAACTTAGTACTTAAGATTATGTTGCGCTTCTTATATCGTTGGCAATATCAATGGGAGGCCGAAACCTTCGACCATCTCGATTACGTAAATGGCCGACCCAATGTCCTTGCGGCGTGGGGATGGCAGTATGTCGAGTCGTTCTCGCACAACGCCCATGTGGTAATGTTGTGGCGGAAACGTCTTTGGTTCTGGCAAAAGGACGAATACCGTGAAGGGTTCGTCAAAAGAAAGTTCAGCAGCGTGGCTCTTCTGTTGCAAAGTAGGAGGGCTAGGTAGCGTAAGCTACCCCAGTTTTTAGGGCAGGTGTTTGGTTTTCCGGATACCTGCCTTTCTCGTTATGGAAGACGTCGTGACTGTAGTGGGGTATTGACAGGGGTTTGATTTGGGTGTATGATTAAAAAGATCACAATATGAATATCTGTAAAAGCGTAGCAGGAAAAGTAAATAAGTTCAGCGCGCCGCCAGTTCGGGCAGACAAAACAAAAGACAGAGAAAAACGAAATTTTTTAAAATGTGAAAATATTAAACCGCGAGCCTAAGGGCTCGCGGTTTTTTGTTGGAAAAAACCTGCTCTTTGAAAAAGAATTTGTTGCGGACCTGGGGGAAATGCCCTCCATGCCCGCAACAAATCGCAACTGATAAGACGCTATGATGGCGCACACAGCAAACGATTAAGCGGACACACACCATGAAACACACCACCATCAAGATTGAATGCCTTAGCCAAGTTTCAGCAGAAACTTTGAAGGCCTTGGGAACAGTGCTTTTTTCGGCAGCCGAGGATCTTGAGCAAGAACTCGAAGACCGGCACGAACTGGGAATCGACGATTGCTTAAAGTGGGACATTAGCGTTGAGGGCCCTTATTGGAACTTCAACGCTCATGGCAAGGTGAGCCACAAACGGAGCACTCGCACAGTGACTTCACGAGAAGTCATCATTCGGCCCGTCAAAATCAAAGTCGAGGAGCAAGAGTCAATGCTTACTCTCGACGGCGAAATTTGGCAGCCCCGCTTAAATTCGCTTGCCTAGCTTGCCTTGCGCCCAATGGCTGGGAAGGATTTTACAACAAAATCTCTCCCAGCCTATTTTTTTATCTTTGTGTAGGTTTAATTTGACGAAGAGTTTTTATTTTGTTAATAATATTGTAAACCTTTAACAAGAAAGGAAAAAAAGTATGGGATGGGGTTCAAGATTACCGAACTCAAACGATCCGCCAAGGAGTCGGTCAAATCCGTGGGGCAGCAAAAGTGAAGTTTTTGACGACACTGCAGTGTTGCTTAGCGAGGCAGGAGCGCGATGCTGTGCTTGCCAAAGAGTTGTTCTCAATCAACACCTTTGGCTTAAAGATGGTTTGCGTTATTGCCCCGATCATGCTCCCGAGGGCTCTGAAAAGTTGCCCAAAGAGCAGGGTCAACAGAGGTCTCGCGGGTGTTACACTACGGATTACGACGACGGCGACTGATCGTTTCAAGCAATACAACTCATCTCGGGGCAGGTTCATTGAACTTGCCCCTTTTTGTTGAAGTTTAATTTGACAGTGTGGTATAATAAAATAACATTATTAAATTCAAAAATATGCTTATAGCTTTTATATTTATAATTTTAGGTTTAGGCCTGTTGCTTCAGGCAATGGGAATAATAGTAGGAAGTTTTTGGGGGTATTTTTGGGCAATAGTTTTTATTGCAGTTGGAGTAAAAATTCTTATGAAAAATGGAAAATGCCCAATGTGCATGGGGTCGCATTGGCAGACAAAAATGCACGGCAGAATCCATGAAAAGATGGGCGGAGATTGTTGTGGAGGAGAAAATTGCTGTGGTGATGAAAATTGTTGCGAGGAAGAGGGCTGTTGTAAAGAAGATAAAAAATAAATATGATTTGGATTTTATATGCATTTTTGTCAGCAATTTTTGCAGCCTTAGTTGCCATTTTTGGTAAAATAGGTTTGCAAAATGTTGATTCAACTTTGGCAACAACTGTGAGGTCAATTGTGATGGCAGTTTTTCTTTTTTTGCTTTCTTTGGTTTTAGGAAAATATAGTTTTTTACCACAAATAAAAGGCAAAGTGTGGTTGTATATTGTGCTTTCGGGAATTGCAGGAGCCTTATCATGGCTATTTTATTTTTTTGCTTTAAAAATGGGACTTGCCTCAGCAGTGTCTGCAATTGACCGGCTTTCAGTTGTGTTTGTGGTTGTTTTATCAGTGTTTTTTCTCGGCGAGCACTTCAGCTTGTATGCAATTTTAGGTGCTGTATTAATGGCTCTTGGCGCAGTACTGATTGTAATGAAATAATTATGCTCGCCAGTAAGCACCTTGATAGGGTGCTTTTTGGTTGCTGTTTTATTTGTTTAATTTATGTGATAGAAAGAAGTCGCCTCAGCAATGTGGCCTCGGCGGAGTTCACGCAACAACCATAAACAAACATTTATTTATGCTAGATGCAGGACAAATAAATGCCATGTTTTTTGATCAACGAGCTGACCGTCTGAAAATTCATCAGTCGGTTATTGAGGGAATGCTTTCAAGGCTTCCCTGGCCGGTAACGGGCGGGCTTTCTGCTGAAGAAGCCTGTTGCGATAAGGAAGGCAAGGAGTGGAGTAGTTATTCACTTTTTGCTGAGCGGCTTTTAGAGCTAGGCATAGCGCTTGGCAAAGTCAGGGTTGTCCCTGGCGAACCTATTCGTTATGAACTGGCTTGAAAGCAAATGTCCTCTGTGTGGAGCAATTCGCCGGGGGACATTTCATTTATCACTCTTGACAAGCGACTGCTAATTTAATAATATTGAAATATGATTACCAATCGGCAGGAAAAATTATTAGATTTTCTGATTAAGGAATACATTACTACATCAGAACCTGTGAGCAGTAAAGCACTTAAAAAAGTTGCCGATTTAGATGTTTGTGGAGCTACAATTAGAAATGATTTGCAGGAATTAACAAAACAGGGCTTTATTCATCAACCGCACACTTCAGCCGGACGTGTGCCAACAGAAAAAGCTTATCAGTATCTTGCTAATAAAATTTCAAACGAGCGCGCTGTGGTTTTTCACAACTTTGTTGTCAGGGAAATTGAGGAAACAAGAAGGCAACTTGAGCAAGAAATGCAGGCAATGAATGAAATTTTTTCTGCTTTGGAAATTACGCATAACCCCGGGGAAACAACAATTTTTCGTGCGTTAAGAATTATTGGCCCAACGCGTGAAATTTGTGCGGACAACGAAACATTAATCAGAAGATTATTAAAAGAATTAAACGAATTCTAAATTTCTAATTCTAAATTTTAAATGAATTATAAATTATTAAATGTTTAAAACATTAAAAATTAATTCATTCAATTAGAATTTTAAATTTCAAATTAAAAATTAGAAACATGGAAGAAGAAATAAACATAGAAAAATTACAAAAAGATTTAGAAGACAGCAAAGTAAAAGTTGAGGAGTACTTAAATGGTTGGAAAAGGGAAAGGGCTGATTTTTTGAATTATAAAAAAGATGAAATGGAGCGAATTGGCCAGTTGGTAAAATATGCCAATGAGGAAATAATTTTAAAAATTTTACCAATTTTGGATAATTTGATTTTAGCAACACAACACATCAAAGATGATGGTTTGTCGCAAATTATAAAGCAAATAGAGGATTTTTTGAAAAGAGAGGGAGTTGAAGCAATAGAAACTGTCGGCAAAGATTTTGATCCGAATTTAATGGAAGCTGTCGGCGAGGTTCCCGCCTCTGCTCAGGAGAGCTCCGGCGTGGCAAAGGAGGAAGTTCAGCGAGGATATATAATGTATGGCAAACTCATCCGCCCCGCTAAGGTTAAAATTACGAAGTAATTTTTACACTTATCTCGATGTCAAAAAAAATATAATAAAGAGAGGGGTGAAAATTTCAAAATAAATGGATTTTACAGCAATAAAATCAAAATGGTGGTACAGGTTAATAAAAGTAATTGTTGTGGCTGTTGGACTTGTTGCTGTAATTACAATTGCTTTTGCTTGGAAGTTTAGCATGGAATCGGCAGTAATAATAAAAGATGCTCCACGCCTTGACCCCAGAACGATTTTCAACAGGGATTGGCAGGATTCAATGGGGAAAGTGCTTATTTTTATAATTATTACTTGGCTTGTGATTTCGTTGGCAGTAAAAAGCATTTATTATATAATCACCGGCAAAAAATAAAATTATGGAAATTACTTTAAGGCGCGCGACAATTGAAGACATACCAAGTATCCTGGAAGTTGAAAAAGGGGTGGTTGGCACAAAAGTTTATTCTGGCTTAACTGGCGCCGAAGATGCGACGCAGGAAATAAACGAAAATGTTTATTTTGTGATTGAAAAAGATGGAAAGGGTGTTGGTGATGTATCCTATCAAATTCAGGGTGAAGACAAGGCTTATGTAAACGGCCTAGCTGTGGCAGTGGAATTTCAAAGGCAGGGAATAGCCAGGCAGGCAATGAAAATGATGTTGGAAATGTTGAAAGATTACAAAACAGTTTATTTAATGACGCACCCGGAAAACATTAGGGCCATTAATTTGTATGAGTCACTTGGATTTAAGAAAACTGGAGAAATATATGAAAATTATTATAACGACGGCGAGCCAAGAATTAAAATGATCTTAGAAAAATAATAGCGAGCAAGGTGTTACTAACGTCCCCGCTTAGCGGGGCCGAAGTGAATTTCTTCGCTCCGCTCATCAATTCAAAAAACATGATTAATGAATTAACAGATTTAGGGGGAGGTCAAGAAAATGAACCAGAGGACAATAAGGCTCTTCTTTATTTGGAAAATTTGATAAAAAATGTAGAAGGGACAGAAGAAAATTTAAATAATGTTAACGAAAGCGAGGCGATTAGAAAGTTAAAGAGTGATGTTGAGCTTGTAAGAACTTTTTTTCCGGTGACTATGGAAAATAAAGATAAAGCCGCTGGTTTAATAATAAGAGCCGAGGCGTGTATACAAGCATTGGAAACAAAATTAAATCAGGGAAATAATTAGAAATAAGTATAACCAACTAAATTGGTTGGTTATGACAGAAAGTGAATAAGCTCAAAAATAATATTATGGGAAATAAATTTGAAAGTAATGAGGGCGATGAGGCGCGCCCGGAAGAAAAACCGAAGATAAGGATTCAGTCTTTTGCATCCAAATGGCAGGAAAGCACAGAAGAATGTATTAAAGAGGTAATAAGGACGCAACGCAATGACCCTAATGCCGAGGTCAAGCCACGATATAACGACATTCAAAAAAATTGCCAAAGATTTCCAAATGAAGATTTCAAAATCGCAGTAGACGAAGAAACAGATGAGGTTGTTGGTACAATAGGAATAAGATTTCTTAAAGAAGGAATAGGGCAATTGATAAGATTTAGTGTAAGACCGGCGTTTGAGGGGAAAGGAATCGGTTCGCAATTGTATGATGAATTGATGAGTTATGCAAAAGCAAATTCATATCGGGAGATTTATTTAACCACCGGGGCTAGTCTCACGCATGCGAAAGCACGCGGGATGTATGAAAAGAGAGGTTTTAAAAGATTATCATTTGACGATTTATCGGAGGATACAAAGGATCTAATACTGTCTGGAGACGATAATATCAAACACATCGAGGAGGGAAAAACATTAATTTATAAATTAGAATTAGAAAAGGAAAAATAATTAAATAAATTTTAAAATAGTATGTCAGGAGAACAAGGTGGTGATAAAAAAAATAAAGAGCAATCTGCTATTTTACATTTAGAGGATCTAGCAGCTGTTTTGCATCATATAATCACACAAAATGTAAATGTTGATATAAATGGAACTGGTGCGGATAAAGAATGGGCAGATGCGCTTAGCGAAGCGGTGGAGAACGTAAATAATGAAAGAAATTTTTTACCGACAGAAGAACAAAAGAAACTTGCGGACACGCTTATTGATGGAGCAATGGAATATTTTAAATAAACCAATATATTAGTAAGTTTAAATAAAAATAAAAAACAACATAACCGATTAAATTAGTTGGTTATAAGGGAAAAAATAATTAAAAAAGAATAGACGCATTTTTTCCTCGAGGAAAAAATGCGTAATCAGAAAAAAGTTATAAAATAATAAAAAAATAAAAATATGAATGACAAACAAGAAAATCAGAATCAAGTGCAAATTAATTTAGACCCGAATTCGTATATGATTACAATGGTGAACATGGGTTTTGACGAAGAAATGTTTCACTTTTTGATAACCTCGGCCAACCAGGGCAGACAATTCGTAGCTACCCCAAAACATGCCAAAAGAATTTATTTGCTATTAAAGCAACAGATTGAAAATTACGAAAAACAATTCGGCGAAATAAAAACCCAATTGCCAAACATGCCGACAAATACGACTGAGGAACCCAAACTCGGCTTTTAAAAATATGGACAGTTTAAAAATTATAAAACAAAATTGTAACAAATATCTATTAGCCCGGAAAAAATTTTTAGAATTTGCAGAATCTCCACAATCTAAAGGATTACTGGTAGGAAATGACAATATAATAGGTAGTCGTATTGGGGAATTTATAGCTTGGCAATTGTTAAAAGAAGAAGGGAGAAAGCCAGAAATAAATCCTCAAAATAACACAAAGGATTATGATATAACTTGTGGTGATGGTAAAAAAATTACAGTGAAATTAATTAGTGTAGAAAATAAAATTGGGAGAACGACACGAATCGGAAATGAATGGGATGAATTTATTTTGATTTTACTGAATAAGAAATATAAAATTAGTTCGATAGGAAAAATTACTAAAAAAGAATTTGAAGTTGTTATAAAAAATAGTAAAGGAAGAAGCAAAAATCCTTATGTGTCACGAACAATGTTGAACAAGAATGGATTATTTAGAATCGCAAAAGCCGAAATATACGAAAAAAATTTAAGTCTATATTTATAAAAACAGTTAAGTCAACATAATGTTAACCTGCGCAAAAAATATGCCAGCGATAAAAGCTACAAATTCGAAAAATCTTACAGTTAAAGATTGTATCTTTAGTGGATTTGATACCGATATTGAGCTAGAAAATGTGGAGGGATTTATTTCAGAAAATAACAATTTTTCTAAAAATAATGACCCTAGAATATTACTTCGCAACCTTGCTCAAGAAATAAATAATTCTGTATTAGATAAATGTTCTAAGGAGCGTCTTGAAAAACAAATTATTGGAGTTTTATCTTCGAAAAATATTTTGAAAGAGAAACAGGATAAGATTAAAAATATGCTTAAATATGTCGGAGACAAGGCTGTTGATTTATTTATACAAGTAAATGCCGCTGTAATGGCGGGTTTAGTTATAAAAAATAATTAAAAAATAAAATTATGTTTATCGATATATCTTTTATAATTTTAGGAACGATCTTTTCTCTTTTTTATGGCGTGTTTTGCAAACAAATATGGTTCCCTGATATAAAAATTACAAAAAGTAAGTATGCCCATGAAATATGGTTTAATTTTATATCGTCATTGGTTGGATGGGTTTCGTTTTATATACTATATAAATCGCTATTCGCGAGTTTTGTCTTCACGACTGATATAATTTCTTGGCAATCTATTATTTTATTTTTGATCGGAATGTTGGGCATCACCGGATTGTTACCATATACAATTTGGAGTATTTCTAGGATGCCGAATGAAACAGTAAAATTAATTGAAAAAACAGTAAAATAAAAATTAATAATTAAGAAATATGAAAAAAGTTATATTAGCGATATTATCTTCGGCTTTTTTCCCGTTCATTGTTTTTGCAGTACAAGGGACTTGTTCTTCGCATGGGGGTGTTAATTGTGTAATTGGTTCAGATAATGATGGTAGCGCCATATGTAATGATGGTTGGACAGGTAGTTCAGAAGCCTATAGCTCAGCAATTATTTGTGGTTCTTATAAGCCACCATGTTTTTATTCTGACCTGCAGGCTTTGCGAACAAAATATGACGTTGCAGGGTATTTTTTTGAGCTGGATACTATTTTGAAAAAAATAGATGCTTTAGAACTTCAGCAGGATGCGCTCGAGGGAGAAAAAAATCAGGCTTTAATAAATAGTGGTGTTAAACCTGAAGATACTGATATGGTTTTTATTCGTGGCGAACAAGCAAATATACAAAATGAATATACAATAAAACAAAATACAATATCTGGTCAGATAATGGTTTTAGTAAATTCGTTATCTATGAAACAAGGTTTGTTGAGAGAAGTTATAAATCATATAAATCTAGAATGCCAGACGCTCGGAGTAGAAAAACAATATCAGACACAAATAGATAAGACAACGCAACAGAATAACATTATATCTCTTTTAGCGCCACGGACAGTTACGTGTCCAGCAAATTCAACTTTGTTATCAGATAATAGTTGTAAATGTAATGATGGATATTCACCCAGTGGCACAATTTGTATAACCGCTGATCTATGGTGTCAAAACAATACAGGAGGGAATTCTCATAGTATAAATAATCGATGTTATTGTAATAGCGGGTATCAATATAGTGAATCTGAAAAAAAATGTATAAAAATACAAGTTCAACCGTACGAGCCTCTGCCACAAGCTCAACAATCAGAAAAGAAAACTGAAGAAAATAAAATAGTTAATTCTACTACGCCCCCAGAAAATATTATCCCATCAAGTCAGATAGAATTAGATGAAAGTCCAAAGCAAGAAATCACAAAAGCTGAAGACAATAAACAAACTATTCAACCAGCGAACAATGGAAACGCAGAAAATAAAAATGAGAAAGCAGGATTTTTTAGAAGCGTTGCAAATGTTTTTAAAAATTTTTGGAAAAGCATATTTAAATAAATAATTAATAATAATATAAAATAAATAAGGCGGAAAAGGTGTTACTAACGTAAATTAGGCCAAAAAGTATAAGACATATTACGGCCTAATTTCCGAAGTGAATTTCTTCTCTCCGTTCAAAAATTCACATGAGTAAAATACTTGGAATCGATTTACCCAGTTAAATAATTTTACTTCGTAAAATTAAAATCAAAAGATTTTATTTAACGGGGTGAAGGCACGACAATAAATATATAATTAATAATTAAAACAAACTAACATGTCTAAAATATTAGGTATAGATCTAGGTACAACCAATTCGGCCATGGCTATCGTCGAAGGTGGCGAGGCGAAAATAATTGAGAATAAAGAAGGGGCAAGGACAACTCCTTCCATTGTTGCAATGTCAAAATCGGGCGAAAGAGTTGTTGGTGTCTTAGCTAAAAGGCAAGCTGTCACAAACCCAACAGACACCATTTTTTCAGTTAAACGACTCATTGGAAGAAAGTTTTCAGACGCCGAAGTGCAACGCGATAAAAAATTGATGCCCTATGAAATTCGCGAATCTGCCGACGGCGGAGTTGATGTAAAAATGGGTGACAAGTGGCTTAACCCTGCCGAGCTTTCAGCAATGATTTTGCAAAAGTTGAAGGCCGACGCCGAAGCAAAAATTGGTGAGCCAATTACAGAAGCCATTATCACTTGCCCGGCATATTTTGATGACGCGCAAAGAAAGGCAACAAAAATTGCCGGTGAAATTGCAGGATTTAAAGTTGACAGGGTTATTAACGAACCAACTGCCGCGGCTTTGGCTTATGGTTTAAACAAAAAGAAAGATGAAAAAATTGTTGTGTATGACTTTGGTGGCGGGACGTTTGATGTTACTGTTATGGAAATTGTTATGTCAGAGGGTGATGACAAAGAATCGCAAGGAAGCATTGAAGTAAAAGCAACCGGTGGTGACACTCATTTGGGTGGGGACGACTTTGACCAAAGAATTATGGATTGGATTGTAAAAGAATTTAAAAAAGACAATGGAGTTGATTTGCAAAAAGATAATTTGGCTTTGCAAAGAATTAAAGAAGCAGGTGAAAAAGCAAAAATTGAATTGTCTTCAAGCTTGGAAACAGAAATTAATTTGCCGTTTATTACAAGTGACGCTTCAGGCCCAAAACACTTATTGCTTAAATTGAAAAGAGCGCAGTTTGAAGAAATGGTGCAGGATTATTTAGACAAATCAATTGAGTTGGTTAAGAAAACAATGAAAGATGCAGGAATGGAGCCAAAAGACATTAACGAAATTGTGTTGGTTGGAGGTCAAACAAGAATGCCTAAAATCATTGAAATGGTGAAAGCATATTTTGGCAAAGAACCGAATAGGGAAGTTAACCCCGACGAGGTTGTTGCCATTGGGGCTGCAATTCAGGGGGGAATTTTGTCAGGAACTGCCGGCAAAGATGTGTTGTTGCTTGATGTAACACCATTGTCACTTGGCATTGAAACATTTGGAGAAGTCAACACGATTTTAATTGGAAAAAACACAACTGTGCCAACAGCTAAAACACAAACTTTTTCGACTGCTGCTGACAGCCAGCCAAGCGTTGAAATTCATGTTTTGCAGGGCGAAAGGCCAATGGCGAAAGACAACAAAACCCTTGGCAGGTTTATGCTTGATGGAATTCCTGCTGCGCCTCGAGGTGTGCCACAAATTGAAGTAAGTTTTGACATTGATGCCAATGGAATTCTTAATGTGTCGGCAAAAGACAAGGCAACCAATAAAACTCAATCAATTAGAATCGAAGGGTCTTCGGGCATTTCAAAAGAAGAAGTTGAAAGAATGAAAAAAGATGCAGAAGTGCATGCAACCGAAGACAAGAAAAAACAGGAAACAATTGAAATTAAAAATACTGCCGATGCTTTAGTGTATGCTTCTGAAAAAACTTTGAAAGATGCAGGCGATAAAATTAAGGCGGAAGATAAAACAGAAGCAGAGGGTAAAATTAATGCATTGAAAGAAGCGCAAAAAAGTGATAATGTAGATGCTATAAAGGACAAGTCGAAAGAATTGTCTGAATTAATGCAGAAAATTGGAGGAGAACTGTACAAACAAGAACAAGCACAAACAAATCCCGGCGAAAAAGATTTGCCAAAAGAAGATGACGGCCCAGAGGGCACCCCAGCCGAAGAAGGCAAATTCACAGAGAAGTAATTCGTGCAAGAAAAAAGCTCCGTGTGGCAGGGTTGAAACCCACCAACAACGGAGCCTGACGAACCAGGTGGTTGTTCGCCTAGTCGGCGATCTGTGGAAGAGGGGAATACTCTTCGTGTCCCGTGGACTCTTTTCCAAAAACTAACAAAACTGATTTTTGGTATCCGCAGGGACACGCATAAATGTGCGATCCTGGGAATTCTTCTGACACCTTTTCAAACTGAAAAGGTGTCACCTTTCCACAGTTTTTACAAAAAATCATTTTTGGAGTCTGATTCATAAAAAAATAATATCACATTATCATAAATATGTCAACAGATTATTAAAAAAGTTTAGAAATCAGAGTTGATGGATAGTGTACATTAAAAAAATTTCCCGTTGGAGTCTTTCGACAACCAACGGGAAGCAGGAGAGAGTGGGGTTAGGCGCGCGACTTAACTTCGAGGACTTCTGCGATCCCGCAGAGTTCATCCCCTGTTGTTTTGGTGACGTCGATGTTCCAGACGCCGCCGGCATCTTTTTGCCATCCTCTCATATGAAGGGCAGTTTCGGCATCGCTTTTTGAGGCATAAGGGCCCCAACACGCTATGGTTTTTTCCCTCCAATCATGAACATTGGTATACGGAAAATCACCATGATACCGAGTGACCCGTGATCTTAAACGCTCAACTGCAACGTGCATATATCTCCTTTCTGCCGTTTCTAAGGCAACGGCAAGCCCATAAAAAATGATAAAATAAAAATGATAAAGAGTCAATTGATAAAATCGCTATAAAAGATTATAATAAAAAAATTGCGGCAGGCTGGTTTGATCCAGCACTGCCGCTTGGAAGTCGGAAGCGAACCGACTTTCAGAGGATTACGACCAGAGTTCAATCTTGAACGCTGTGCCACAATGTGGGCAAGCCGAGACGATAGAATCGCTTTTGCGAAATCGCTTTTGGAGATTCACCGTTGACCTGCGAGACCACTTGTGACACTTGGGACATTGAATGAACCTTGCCAGTGATACGATGATTGCCACAGTAAGTGCTCCGATTAAGATAGCGCTTACTACAACGATATTTATGCTGTCCATTATTTCCTCCTTGTTGGTTGGTAAAAATATAATATCACAAATAATAAGTATTGTCAATTAAAAATGGAAAGAATGTTATTATAAAAAAATTGCGGCAGTGCTGGTGAAACCCAGCACTGCCATCAGAGGATTGCTTAACGAGAAAACAGGAATGCCCCACAGGCAGGGTTTGGACAGAATCGTTTACGACGCCACTTTTTTCCCGGGACCAATTGGTACATCCTACTTTTCTTCTTACAATATGGGCATTCCACCCATCGACACCAAAGTGCGATGGAAATCAGAATGCCAATGATTGAAAGAGCAACAATAAAAAAAACAACTTCTTTAAGCATAACACTCCTTTGTTAATTTAGAATAACTTAGTAAAAAAATAATTTCAATGGCACAAGATTATTACACAATTTTAGGAATAGACAAAAGCGCGACACAAGATGAGGTAAAAAAGGCCTTTCATAAATTGGCGCACAAATATCACCCCGACAAAGGAGGTGATGAAAAAAAGTTTAAGGAAATAAATGAGGCCTACCAGGTTTTAAGTGACCAGAAAAAGCGTCAGCAATACGACCAGTACGGCAGAGTTTTTGACGGCGCAGGTGACGGATTTGCTAATGCCGGCGGATGGGCTTGGGGTAATGGTCAGGCACAAGGTGATGTTGAATTCGACATGGGCGATTTAGGTGATGTTTTTGAGCAGTTTTTTGGCGGAGGATTTTCGGGAGGGCGACAGGCAACAAAAAAAGATACAAGAAAAGGTAAAGACATTCAGGTTGACATTGAAATTCCACTGGAGAAGACTTTGAAAACTTTTGTTGAAAAAATAACTTTGACAAAAAACATTACTTGCCAAAGGTGCCAGGGGGTTGGTGCCGAACCAAACACAAAAGTTAAAGAGTGTGTTTCTTGTAGAGGCGCGGGCCAAGTGCAACAAGTTAAGAAAACAATGTTTGGAAGTTTTACAACTTCGGCAACTTGTCCTGAGTGTAAGGGTGAAGGCGTAATTCCTGAAAAGCCATGCAATGTTTGCAAAGGCGAAGGTCGGATAAGAGGTCAAGAAACAATTGAAATAAACATTCCACAAGGAATTGATTCAAACCAAACAATAAGGGTTGACGGAAAAGGTGAGGCGGGAAGAAAGGCAGGTAAATCTGGTAATTTATTTGTGAGGGTTTTTATTAAACAACATTCAGTTTTTCAAAGAAAGGGTGATGATTTGTTTAGTCAAATTGAAGTTGGTTTTCCGCAAGCAGCGCTTGGCGATGAAATAGAAGTTAAAACTTTAGAAGGCACAAACATTCTTTTGCAAATTCCCGAAGGAATTGAATCGGGAAAAGTTTTACGAATTTCGGGCAAGGGAATTCCGCATTTTAACGGATATGGTAAGGGCAACCTATATATAGAGGTTAAAGTCAAAACTCCTAAAAAATTAAACAGAACTCAAAAGGAACTTTTAGAAAGGTTGAAAAAAGAGGGAATATAGGGTATAATTTTAAATAATAAAAAACGGCGTAAAAGTGCGCCCCCATAGCTCAATGGTAGAGCAGTTGCCTTTTAAGCAATTGATCTCAGTCCGATTCTGAGTGGGGGCACACTTTTGCGTCGTTTTTGTTTGCGTGCTTACTATTGACAACAGGCACTAAATAGTGTATAATTAAAAATTAATTAATTGACATAAACAGTTGGTTTTGGTAAAACTTATTATTAAAAAGTAATTATTAACTATGAGTAAAGCAATATTAGAAAGTAAAATATTTATATTTTCGGCAACAATTTTAGTTGCTGTGTTTTGCGTTTTCGTTTTTGCGCCAATAGCGTCAGCTGCAACAACGACCGTATTTAGCGATTCTACAATGAGCGACAGCAATTGGACATGGACTCAACTTAACTCAAGTTCTCCAGCTACTTCTACATACAATTCATTAGAGGGTTACAGATATATAACTCATAGACCAGTAGACCCGGGCTCAACTGGCACATTGCATAAATATACAACAACTTCTCTTAACCCAGCTACAGATGCTAGCGTAAGGAATCTTTCCAGCATAAGCATGAGTATAAGTTCATACTTTTCATGTCCTTCATGTGGAGGCAGCGAACTTGGATTAGGAATAATTGTTTATCAGGGCGACAAGGTGTACCGAAAACAACAAACTATTACAGGAAAAGGTACTTGGAAAACATCTTCTCATTCAATGACAAGAGCAGAACTTGATGCTCAAGGATTTGATTTAACGACCGCAGGCCAACCAATTTATGTTGGCTTCTTTACAATACACTCTGCAGTGTTTGGAAATTACATATTAATTGATAATGTGTCCGTAGCGCTAAATTCTACCAGTTCTACTAACCCAGTTAATGGTGGTGACGGCGCTTGCCCATATCCGGTAAAAAGTTTAAGTGAAGCAGGTTTTACTTCTGCCGCCATAAGGGAACAAACAGGCGATTTTGCTAATCACGGGTTAGGAGCCTTTACGATTACTAATACACACGAACAATACAACTCGTTCATCAGTGACGCCAACGGAAACGCAAACTCAAATGGAAGCTACATTACAGTAACTTGCAACAGAAACCATCCTTTATACCCCAACCTTACAAATGGTGACACCGGAAACAACATTGACTCTGTAGGCACAAATTTAGGTTATGCTGACAGAGTATCACACTTCCAAACTGGAACAGGATTGTCCGGAGCTTTTCTTTCGACCAACGGCTATGTAGCCAACGCTTTAGGAGCACCAGACAACAGCATTACATATATGGGTGACGGCTCGTCATCTTTTACGGTTGGATTTTGTGAGGCATTAAGAATAACAACTCCAACTTGTACATCTCATGCTTCAAAAATGTGTGTAGGAAACTCTGTTTACTGGAAAAATTCTTGTGGAGTTGCAGAAGATTGGTTTGAGACATGTTCAACAAATCAATATTGCTCAGGTGGTTCTTGTGTTGCGCAAACATACCCAACATTAGTAACTACAGCCACAGCCAACCCCTCATCAATACAAACCGGACAATCAACAACTTTTACAGCAAATCTAACAGGAGGCACAGGAACATACTCTTATGCATGGTCAGGTGATTGTACGTCTACAAGCCAAGTATGCACAGCAACATTTAATACGTCAGGCACTAAAACAGCCCATATAGTTGTCACATCGGGAAGCCAAACAGCATCAGCTAGTGCTTCTGTGACAGTTACAACAGTTCCTCCTGCCTGCACCACCCACCATTCTAGAATTTGTTCTGGTAATGCTGTTTATTGGCAAAATTCGTGTAATGTTCTTGGAGATTGGATTGAGACATGCTCGGGTAATCAATATTGTCAGAATGGTACTTGCCAAAACAACACTCAAAATTGCACCTACCACTCCTATCAAAGATGTGAAGGAAACTATTTGTATTGGTATGACTCTTGCCAAATCAAACAGGACGGACAATATTGTTCTAACGGATGCTACAACAACTCTTGCCAAAACAACAACAATTACAATTATTACGGAAACTGCACCTATCATGCATATAAAGATTGCCAAGGAAATGCAATTTATTGGTTTGGTTCTTGCGGAACACTACAAGACTTGTATCAGGTTTGTTCTTCTGGCCAAACATGTAAATACGGCCAATGTGTTTATCAAGCAGCACCGGTTTATAATAATTATGTAACACGTTCATATGTGTCATGTTATAATTCTAATCTTTTTTGGTTTGATTCGTTGGGAGTTACCAGCGGATTGTATAGAACCTGTAATGACAACAACAGTTGCACATCAGATTCTTGTTTTGCAAGGAAATGTGTAAACACATTAAAATGCGATGGATCAACTTGCGCAAACAATTCAGCTGATTACAGCAAGTATTGCACAACAAACCCTGTTCAGGGAAACTGTGGCAACGGACTTTGCGAAGCAACATTAAATGAAACAAACACTAATTGTCCCGCCGACTGCAAAATTAGTAATGCTGAAGGATTAGCTGTTTCATTTTTTGCAAAGCAAAACAAAGATGCAACTCAATGGCAAAAAGAAATTCAAATGAATTCAAATGGCGAAGCATACTTTATGATTTCTGCCAAAAATAATTCAACAACTCAAATTGATAATGTAAATGTTTCAGCAAATATTCCGGGAGAAATTTATTCTTTAGGAAACTTGCAGGTTGATGGGGTGCCCGTTTCAGGCGACATTGTTGTTGGAATTAATGTAGGATCATTGGCCGGAGGAGCAACAAAGTCAATAACATTTGAAGGAAAAACTCAAGACATTTCAGCTCAAGCTGTAAAACAAGCAGCAGCGGTTACAAATGTTGGAGGAACAATAAAAACAGACTCAGTTTCAATTGGGTTGAATCCAAACGTAGCAGTTGCATCGGTTTCTTCTAGCCAATCAACAAATGGTTTTATGGAATTTTTGAAACGATGGTACGGGTGGATTATTGTTGGACTTGTTTTGATATTCTTATTTATCATTGTCTTCAGAAGGTTTTCTTCTGAATCATAATTAACTCCGTAAAAAAACTGTCCTTGAAATAAGGACAGTTTTTGTTATACTGAAATATTAATACTTTCTGAAATGATTAAGAATATATTCAAGAATAAAAAAGTTCTAATAATGGGGTTGGGGTTGAATGGTGGAGGAGTCGGAGTTGCCAAGTTTTTTTGTAAACAGGGTGCTGAAGTTTTGGTTACAGACAAAAAAACAGAGGAGCAATTAAAAGAGTCCTTAGAAAATTTAAAAAAGCTTGAAGAAAACCTGCCTGCCGGCAGGCAGGTTAAATATACTTTGGGAAGGCACGAAGAAGAAGATTTTTTGTGGGCAGATATGATAATTAAAAACCCTGATGTGCCAAGCACTTCGCCATATTTGGAGATTGCCAGAAAAAATAAAATTCCGGTGGAAACTGATTTAACTTTATTTTTTAAACTGTCAAAAGCATTTGTTATTGGTGTAACTGGCACCAAAGGAAAAACCACTACTGCGAGTTTGATTTATCACATTTTAAAGCAAAAATACAAAAATGTTTTATTAGCAGGAAACATTGGAGTTTCGCCTTTAGAGTTTTTGCCAAAGATTAAGAAAAATCAGAAAGTTGTTTTAGAGCTTTCAAGTTTTGGTTTGGAGGATTTAAAACAAAGTCCGCAGGTTGCTGTAATAACCAACATTATGCCCGATCATTTAAACAGGTATGCTAACATGGCTGAATATATTGAAGCAAAAAAAATAATTTTTAAATTTCAAACCAAAAAAGATTTTTTAATTTTAAATGGTGATGATGCAGCTTCAAAAAGCTTTTCAAAAGAAGCCAAAGCAAAAGTCATTTTTTCCAACAAAGGGAAACGACCCAATGGTTCCCACGGGTACCCCGAAAAAGTTTTGGATAGTTTTAAATTGTTTGGAGAAAATAATTTATCTAATTTAGCAGAAGCACTAGAAGTTGCTAAAATAATGAAAGTGCCAGAAGGGGTAATCGTAAAAGCTTTGAAAAGTTTTAAGGGTGTGCCGAATCGTCAGGAATTTGTTAAAGAGTTAAACGGGGTAAAATATTTTAACGACACAACAGCAACAATTCCTGAAGCGGTAATTTCTGCCATAGATTCATTTTCAGAAAAATTTCCGTCAGCAAAGCTTTTTATAATTTGCGGGGGAGTTTATAAAGGAGTTGATTATAATGATTTTGCAAAAAAAGTAAGAGAAAAAAGTGTTGGGTTAATAATGTTGCCAGGAAATGGTTCTGACAAAATGAAGGAAAAGCTTGAAGGGTACAAGGAAATGGCTGATGTTTTATCAATGCAAGAGGCGGTGGAAAAAGCCAGAAGTTTGGCAAAAGCTGGAGATGTGGTTGTGCTTTCACCTGGCGCATCAAGTTTTAATTTATTTAAGAATGAGTTTGACAGGGGAAACCAATTTGTTGGGGAAGTAAAAAAGTATGAATAAAGAACACATTAATTACACACTTTTATTCTTGGCAATATTTTTTATTGTTTCCAGTTCTATTTTTTTGTCATGTCTTTCGTCAACAGCATCATTACAACGATTTGGAACTACTAATTATTATTTAATTCACCAAGTTCTTTCGGGGTATTTACCCGGGATTATTTTAGGATTTATTGCTTACAGAATTTCTTTGAAATTTATCAAGAAGTGGACACCATTGTTTGTAGTGCTAAACATAGCGGCGCTTTTTTCGGTTTTTATTCCCGGTTTAGGGTTTAAGGCAGGAGGAGCCAGCAGGTGGGTTGATTTGGGATTTTTTAGTTTTCAGCCTTCTGAGATTCTGAAAATCACGGCGATTTTATATTTGTCGGCATGGATTGCCTCTAAGTTGTCCGAAGAATCTGTTTCGGGCTGGAAAGAGTTTACAAAAAAAAGTTATCATAACGTAATATATATATTTTTACCGTTTATAATATTTTTAGGTGTAATTTCAATTGCATTATATTTTCAAAGAGATGTTAGCACGCTTGGGATAATTACTTTGACTTTGCTTAATTTGTATTTTACGTCTAGAACTCCTTTATGGCATACATTGTTAATAGTGGCTTCAGGAGTTACTATTCTCCTTCTTTTGGTGAAATTTGAACCGTATCGTTTAGACAGATGGATGGTGTTTTTGCATCCGCAAGATGACCCGCTTGGTAAGGGGTTGCAATTGAAACAATCTTTAATTTCTTTGGGATCGGGAGGAGTTTTTGGAAAAGGATTGGGAATGTCGGCTGAAAAGTTTTTTTTGCCCGAACCAATGACAGATTCAATTTTTGCAATTATTGGTGAGGAAATGGGTATGATTGGAGGTTTGGTTTTGGTGGCCGCTTTTGTATATTTGTTTTGGATTGGCATAAAAATTGCAAAAAAATCAACTGACAGATTTTCTAAAATGATGGCTGTCGGAATTGTCACATGGATAACTTTGCAGGCTTTCATAAACATGGCTCAAGTTGCAGGAATTTTTCCTGTGGCCGGAATACCCTTGCCATTTTTTTCTTATGGCGGGACACATGTTGTTGTTGAATTAGTCGGCATCGGATTATTATTAAACATTTCCAAAAACACATGAGAATATTATTTACGGGCGGGGGGACAGGCGGACACGTTTTTCCGATTGTTGCCATTGCCAGAGAATTAAGAAGAATTTATCCTAAAAATGACCTGCAATTTTATTACATGGGTCCAAAAGACGAATTTGGGCTAATTTTGCTTTCTGAAGAGGATTTTATAATTACAAAAATAGTTTCCGGAAAAGTGAGAAGATATTTTTCTTGGGAAAATTTTGTAGATATACTTTTTAAAATTCCTTTTGGAATGGTGCAGAGCCTTTTTATGTTTTTTGTAATTTGGCCCGACTTGGTTTTTAGTAAAGGCGGGTCGGGGTCTATTTCAGTTACAATTCCTGCAAGATTTTTGATGAGGCCGGTTTTTTTGCATGAATCAGATGTGGTGCCCGGGCTTTCTAATCAGGCAACTGCAAAATGGGCTAAAAAGACTTTTGTTTCCTTTCCAAAAACAGAATACTTTAATGCAGAAAAAACCACATTGGTGGGAAACCCGATAAGAAAAGAAATTTTAGACGGCAGTAAAGAAACCGCAGTAAGCCTTTTTAGTTTAACCCTTACAAGGCCGATAATTTTAATAATGGGGGGATCGCAGGGTGCTGAAACAATAAATGACTTTACGTTGGCAATTTTGAATGATTTACTTAAGGAATATGAAATTATTCATATTACAGGCCCTTTAAATGTTAAAGAGGTATCGGCTGAAGCGCAGGTTGTTGTGGATAAAGACCTTGATAAATATTATCATCCAATTGGGTTTTTAGATGAGGCAAAAATAAAGCATGCTTACAAAGCAGCTGATTTGATTATTTCTCGGTCGGGAGCAGGTTCAATTTTCGAAATTGCGGCAGTTGGAAAGCCAAGCATTTTAATTCCTTTGCCATCGTCAGCAGGCGATCATCAGTCGAAAAATGCTTATGTTTATGCCGAAACGGGAGCCGCAATTGTTATTGAACAGGAAAATTTAACACAACACTTTTTCTTGGATGAGCTTAAACTTTTGTTTATCCATCCTGAAAAGTTAGAACAAATGCGCCAATCGGCTTTAGCTTTTGCTAAACCAACGGCTGCCCGAGCAATTGCCCGCGAAATTTTAGAATTTTTAATGCTTGATTAATATGACTAATAAAAAAGAAAATTTTGAAGAATTTGCCAAAAATTTCGCAAAAAAGGCCGGAAAGATTATGCTTAAAAACTTCCAACTTGGAATGAAAAAAGAATGGAAAAAAGACAATTCTCCAGTTACAGAAACCGATTTAAAGATAAACTCTCTTTTAATAGAAGAAGTAAAAAGAAATTTTCCGGGGCAAAGTGTTTTGGCTGAAGAGGAAAGTTTTATGCTGGAAAAAAGTGACTACATTTGGGTATGCGATCCAGTTGATGGTACTTTTCCTTTTTCACATGGTATTCCGGTGGCTACTTTTTCATTAGCGTTAGTTAAAAATGGAGAACCTATTATTGGAGTTGTTCTTGATCCATTTGAGGGTAGATTATTTTTTGCGTCTAAGGGCAAAGGGTCTTTTTTAAATGGGAAAAAAATTCACGTTTCAAATAAAAAATCATTTTCAAATATTATAGGAGAGTGCGAGGTATGGATTAACTCGAAATACAATGTTAATGATTTGTTTTTGGAATTTATTAAAATGGATGCAAAAATTACAAAGTTTATATCTTTTGTTTATCCAACTGCATTGGTTGCCGCTGGGGAGTATGATTTTTCGGTGTTTCCACATTCAACTTGTCACGACGTTGCGGCTGTAAAAATAATTGTTGAGGAGGCTGGAGGAAAAACCACTGACATCTTCGGCAATGAGCAGAGGTATGACAGGGAAATAAATGGGTTTATAGCTTCGAATGGTGTATTGCATGATAAATTAGTGGAATTATCCAAAAAATTTGTTAAAGTAAATAGCAATGAATAATTCAGAAACAAAAATTTGTCAAAACTGCAAAAAGGATTTTGTAATTGAGCCGGACGATTTTGCGTTTTACGAAAAAATGAAGGTGCCCGCCCCAACTTTTTGCCCGGAGTGTAGACTTCAAAGAAGGTTTGCTTGGAGAAATGAATGGAAATTAATGCGAAAAAAAGATGTTCATGGCAAAGAGATTTTTTCTTTTGTTCATGAGGATTCACCAATTAAGATAATGGATGTGGCAGAATGGTATTCTGATTCTTGGGACCCACTGGAATATGGGCAAGATTATGATTTTTCAAAACCATTTTTCGAGCAGTTTGAAAAATTGCTTCACAGTGTGCCAATAATGTCGAGAGCTTTAACCAGGCCAACTAACAGCGATTACTGCATGAATGCAACCCAGCCAAAAGATTGTTATTTAACTTTTGGATTGTCTTATGTTGAAAATTCTGCACATTCCATTTGGGGCGCAAAGTCCAAAGATATTTTTGATTGTCATATGTATACTGAAGCAGAGCTTTGTTATGATAGTTTTAATATTACAAAGTGTTACAAGACTCTATATTCAATTGATTGCGAGGGGTGTAGCGAAGTAATGTTTTGTAAAAATTGTGTTGGTTGCAATAATTGCTTTGGTTGTGCAAACTTGAAAAATAAATCTTATTATATATTTAACCAATCCTACACTAAAGAAGAATATATAAAAAAAATAAAAGAGTTTAATACAACTTCAAGAAATAACGTCGAGACTTTACGTGAAAAAAGCGTTAAACATTGGGTGCAATTTCCCAACAAATTTATTCATGGCAGGCATAATGCAAACGTGTCGGGTGATTATGTTTTTAATTCTAAAAATGCCAAAAAATGTTGGAGAATTTTTGACGGAGAGAATGTTAAATATTGCCAAAATTTTACATTAGGCCCGGCAAAAGATTCATATGACCACAGCAATTTTGGAGATAAAACAGAATTAATTTATGATTCTTTAATTGTTGGCGATGGGGCTTACAACTTGGCATTTTGCTATCAATGTTATCCGTCAATTGCCGATTTAAAGTATTGTATTTTTTGTCAAAATTCCTCTCATTTGTTTGGTTGTATCAGCTTGCGAAATAAACAGTATTGCATTTTCAACAAACAATATACAAAGGAGGAATACGAAACTCTTGTTCCTAAAATAATTCAGCATATGAATGAAATGCCATATACGGATAAGAAGGGCAATGTTTATAAATATGGAGAATTTTTTCCGGCAGAAATGAGCCCATTGGCTTATAACGAATCGTTTGCTTATGAAAATTTTCCTTTAACAAGAGAAGAAGCTGAGGCACAAGGTTTTGTTTGGCGAGAAGTTAAAGACAGGCAATTTAACATAACAATGCAAAGCAGTAATGTGCCAGATAATATTAATGATGTTGATGAAAGTATTACTAAAGAAGTCATCGGATGTGGTCACGAAGGGAAATGCATGCATGAATGTGTGGGCGCATTTAAAATTACTCAACAAGAACTTAATTTTTATAAATTGCTTAAAATTCCATTACCACGAATCTGTCAAAATTGCAGGCATTACGCCAGGTTTGCTTGGCGAAACCCGGCAAAACTTTGGCATAGGAAGTGTATGAAACCAGGTTGCACCAACGAATTTGAAACAAGTTATGCCCCCGACAGGCCCGAGATTGTGTATTGCGAACAGTGTTACAACAACGAAGTTGCCTAATTGGGTTAATATATGATAATCTGAAAAAAAGATTATGAATAAGAAAACAGAAAAAAATGATTTTAAGGAGGTGAGAGTGAGGTTTGCGCCGTCGCCGACCGGACCGTTGCACATTGGTGGAAGCAGGACGGCTTTATTTAATTATTTATTTACCAAACAAAATGGTGGAAAATTTATTTTGCGTATTGAGGACACTGACAAAGAAAGGTCTAAGCAAATTTGGACAGATGAAATAATTGAGCAATTAAAATGGTTGGGAATTGATTGGGATGAAGGCCCCGACATTGATGGAGCATTTGGGCCATATAAGCAGTCTCAACGATTGGACATTTATGAAAAGCAATTACAAAAACTTTTAGACGAGGGAAAAGCATATTATTGTTTTTGTACCGCAGAAGAATTGGAATCTAAACGCCAAGAACAAATGAGCAGGGGATTGGCTCCAAAATACGATGGAAAATGCAGCCATTTGTCAAAAAAAGAAGTTGAAGAAAAAATATCAAGCGGAGAAAAAAATGTAATAAGATTTAAGATAGAAAGAAAAAAAATTAAATTCCACGACTTAATAAGGGGCAACGTGGAATTTGATGCGGGACTTTTAGGGGACATTGTTGTTGCAAAAGATTTACAAAGCCCGCTTTATCATTTTGCCGTTGTTGTTGACGACTTTTTAATGGGAATCACTCATATAATTAGAGGCGAAGAGCATTTGGCAAACACGCCAAGGCAAATTTTATTGCAACAAGCCCTTGGTTTTAATGCTACAGAATATGCGCACCTGCCATTAATGCTTAATTCAGACAGAAGTAAAATGTCAAAAAGGCAGGGAGATGTTGCCTTGGCTGACTACAGAAAAAACGGCTATTTACCTGAAGCTCTTATTAATTTCATGGTTTTATTGGGGTGGAACCCCGGCACTGAAAAAGAAATTTTTTCTTTGAGTCAATTAGTAAAAGAATTTTCAATTGAAAGAGTGCAAAAAGCAGGAGCTGTTTTTAATATTCAAAAGTTAGACTTTATAAATGGCTATTATATCAGAGAAAAACCAATAGAAAAATTAACTGAGTTGTGCAAGCCGTATTTAAAAGAAGCAGGGCTATTAGTGCAGGGGCAAGTTACACAAAATCAATTACAGGAAATTGTTGAAGTTTCAAAAACCAGAATGAAAAAATTGTCGGACATTGTTGAATTGGCAGATTTTTTCTTTATAAGTGAGTTAATCTATGATAAGGATTTGTTGCAGTGGAATAAAGCGGGGGATCAGGCAACGAGAGAAGCGCTAATTTTTGCTAAAAAGTTATTGTGCGACATAACGAAGTGGGAACAAAAAGAATTGGAGGAAGCTTTGTTTGTTGGAATAATAAAATTTAATAAAGAAAAAGGATATCCTGAAAATAATAAGGGGTATTTGCTGTGGCCATTACGTGTAGCGCTTTCTGGCAAACAATCTTCCCCAAACCCTTTTGAAATTGCTGGAATTTTAGGCAAAGAAAAAACTTTAAAGCGCATTGACGACGCTATTTTAAAAATATAATCTGTTTTGTTTTAAAAGTATTGACAAGTTTTCTGGAAGGAGTAGTGTACAAATATATATGGGCTCTATTATTAAAGTAATATAAAAAAATATGAAAAAATATTTATTTTATGTATTATTATTAATTTGTGCCGTAGTCGCTCTCCCGTCATTTGCAAGTGCCATGTATCCCTTGCAAACACAAACAGGAGTTGTGCCTATTGCTGGGAATTATATATTTTCCAGTCAAGGAGTTTTTTCTGTGTCAGCGGGCACCGGCAACATTAGGGCTATAACATTTTCTGCCGATGGCTATGCATACTATACGATGTCGGTTAATAATGGAGAATTCCATTATCAAAATGGAATTGTTGCAGGAAACAAAGTTAATAACAACAGTGGGAAGCAATATCCTACAGACGGATTTAGAATTGCCGGCCATTTTACTGCGCCAAACCTTGCTAACGGTGTAATAAATTACGTTTACAACGGTAAAATTACAAGTACTGCTAATTTCACCGCTAATCTGAATGTCGGTAGCATAACAATTTCACCAACAAGTACAACATTAATTTCTGGACAAACTTTACAATTTACATCAATAGTTCGCGATAATTACAATAATCAAATTTCTGCTACTCCTAATTGGGTTTCCAGCAACACGGCAGTGGCCACAGTCAGTTTGACTGGTTTAGTGACAGCAGTTTCTGCGGGCACAGCCAACATAACGGCCGTAATTGGGTCTGTCATCAGCAATGTTTCGGTTGTTACGGTTAATCCATCTGCTCCGGTAATTTCAACTTTCACCGCAAATCCATCATCAGTTGTAGTTGATGGCACGACAATTTTATCGTGGACGCTAGCAGGGGATGCTCCAACCTCATTAACCATAGACAACGGAGTAGGAAGCGTTCTTGGCACAACCAGTAAAGCAGTTTCAGTGGCATCAGCAACAACCTACACAATCACCGCAACGAATGCGATTGGCACTGACACTAAACAAGTTGTAGTTACAACATTTCCTAAAATTCTCCTTGCTCACTACGCAATGGAAAACAATTCCAACGACTCAACCGTCAACGCCAACAATGGAACAGCCACAGCAACAACATACAGCACAGGCAAAATTAATCAGGGCGCCGTATTCAACGGAACATCCAGCTACATTAAACTTCCTCAATCAGACACACTCAACATTGTAGGCGACATTAGCGTTAGCGCGTGGGTTTACCGAACATCCAACACTTACGATTCAGTTGTACACAAAGGAAGTCAATATGGAATACTTATTGACAGCACAGGAAAAATTGCTTGGGCAGATTCTTCCAATTGGGACTTTACAGCTTTCGGATATTATGGAAACGTCCCACTTAATTCATGGCAACACATTACAGTTACAAAAACAGGAAGCACTGTAACAATGTATCTTAATGGAAATGCCATTGTCACTAAAACTTTCGGAGGCCCAATCATAACAAACACCAGCGCGCCATTCATAGGATGTTATGGCGGAAACAGTGGGTCAACCGCTTGCACCGCACACTACTTCGCAGGAAACATTGATGAAGTTAAGTTGTGGAATTACGGTCTTACTGCACAGGAGGTGCAGACAGAGTACAATAGGGCATTCACTCCTACAGCTCCAACAATCGCAACCTTCACCGCAAGCCCAAGCACAGTAATGATTGGCAACTCAGTTACTCTTAATTGGACTTTAGAGGGAAGCGCACCAACATCTTTAATAATCGATAATGGAGTAGGAAGTGTTCTCGGCACAACCAGCAAAGTTGTCAGCCCAACAACTACAACCACTTACACACTTACAGCCACTAACTCAATTGGAACTACAACAAAGCAAACAGTTGTTACAGTAACCCCTGCTCCACCTAAAATTCTCCTTGCTCACTACGCAATGGAAAACAATTCCAACGACTCAACCGTCAATGCCAACAACGGAACAGCCACAGCAACAACATACAGCACAGGCAAAATTAATCAGGGCGCCGTATTCAACGGAACATCCAGCTACATTAAACTTCCTCAATCAGACACACTCAACATTGTAGGCGACATTAGCGTTAGCGCGTGGGTTTACCGAACATCCAACACTTACGATTCAGTTGTACACAAAGGAAGTCAATATGGAATACTTATTGACAGCACAGGAAAAATTGCTTGGGCAGATTCTTCCAATTGGGACTTTACAGCTTTCGGATATTATGGAAACGTCCCACTTAATTCATGGCAACACATTACAGTTACAAAAACAGGAAGCACTGTAACAATGTATCTTAATGGAAATGCCATTGTCACTAAAACTTTCGGAGGCCCAATCATAACAAACACCAGCGCGCCATTCATAGGATGTTATGGCGGAAACAGTGGGTCAACCGCTTGCACCGCACACTACTTCGCAGGAAACATTGATGAAGTTAAGTTGTGGAATTACGGTCTTACTGCACAGGAGGTGCAGACAGAGTACAATAGAACAGCTATTGTTCTCAGCACCATCACGATTTCACCAACAACAGCAAGTCTTACAGCAGGTGGGTCAGCACAACAACTCACACCAACAACTCTTGATCAATATGGAAACCCAATTACAGCAACTCTTACATGGGCTTCCAGTAACACGGCAGTGGCCACAGTTAGTTCGACAGGTTTAGTTACACCAGTTTCTGCAGGCGTTGCAAACATTACGGCTTCGGCCGGTGGCATTACAAGTTTGCCATGCGTCGTTACGGTTAACAATCTTGTGCCCAAATCAATTACCATAACTCCACTTACAGCTAATTTAATTACTAATTTGACAATTACAGGTCATGCATCTCAGCAATTAACTGCAACTGTTCTTGACCAAAACGATAACCCTGTATCAGTTAATCTTACATGGACTTCAAGTAATCCATCGGTTGCCACAGTTGACTCTAACGGATTGGTAAAATCAGCCAATTTAACTGGCACAACAGAAATTTCAGCAAGTTATGGCGGTGTCACTAGCACTGTTCCAGCAGTTATCACTGGTAAATATGTTTATATCAGCGTAACACCAGGGAGTATGTTTTTAGCTTATCCTGGGACGACCCTGCAAATGTCAGCAACAATACTTGACCAAAATAATAATCCATTCCCAATCTCTAATTGGTCTTCTGATAGTCCAACGTTTGCAACGGTTGACTCGAACGGGTTAGTTACTGCAGTAAAGAAGGGGTCAGCGAGAATAACTGCATCAATAGACACTTTTTCAAGTTCAACAATAATATTTGTCGGCGCGAATCCTCCGTCGTATGCTATTCAGTCAGAGACGGGAGTGAGTCCTACTGTCGGCAATTATTCATTTTCCAGTAGAGGATCTTTTCGCGTGTTTTCGGGCGTTGGAAATGATAAAATATTGATTTTTTCTGCTGATGGGTATACGTGGTATAAGATGTCAATTAATAATGGAGAATTTCATTATCAAAATGGATTTATTACAGGAAGCCAAGATAATTCTAATAATAATTTTTTCCCAACAGATGGATTTAGAATTGCCGGACATTTTGACACCCCAACCAGCGCCAGCGGTACAATAGATTATGTTTTTAATGGTGATATTACAAGTACTGCTAATTTTACAGCCACTATTGTGGATAATACTCAAGCTCCAACTATTTCCACTTTTACGGCAACACCAGATTCAATTACAAGCGGTGATTCAACAACATTAGCTTGGACACTTGGAGGAGATGCCCCAACCTCTCTTTCCATCGATAATGGAGTGGGAAGCGTCCTCGGCACAACCAGCAAAGTTGTCAGCCCGACAACTACAACTACTTACACAATTACCGCAACTAATTCGGCAGGCACAGCGACAAAGCAGGTGACTGTTGCTGTTGCAGATGCATATTCTTATACAACTGCTAATGTCAGTGGCAGTGTTGAACGAAAATTTTATTTTGGGCAACATCATTTTTTAACAGTCATATTAGATCCTAATAATGCTATTGCAATAAGGCCTCATCCGGGGTTGGACATAAATGGTTGGGGAAGCTCTTTGTACTTAGAACCATTTTTGGCAGGCGCCACTTTGCGTGGCACAACTGTGCAAGCAGTTAATGTACAAAGCACGGGAATTAATTTTATTGCAAGTGGTGTTGTGGCGCGTGGCACATCGAGTAGCTATGGAACATGGGATGCCAATCTTACATTTAGTTATAATTCGGCGCAAAAAGATATAACAGGCGCTGGCACATATAATGTTAATCTTGCAGGAACATTAAGCGACAGCACGGGCGACTTAAATCTTTACAAATTAGCCAGCAATTATTTAGTTAATGTTCCTTTGCTGGACGGAACCACCGGCAACACAGGAGATATTAAGAATGCAGTAGTAAGTGGAGGAGGTTTGTCCGATTTTACATGGATTCCCACATATACAACCTATCCACAGGACTATAGAAATCCACTCACGGTTGCCACTGCAGGAGATTACAACCAGGTTGACACTGAAGCACAAGGATATGCTCTAATTGCACCTGCTTACAAACCAAACATGACAGTTGCTTTGTCTTCGGCTCAAACAGGGTTGCCTATGATTGTTGGGATGGCCTACAACAATGGTCAAAGCCAACAATTTTGGTCTGACAATGTTGGGATAACCCCTTTAATTTTGAGAAGTTCAACTTACACAAATTATAATTTTGATGTAGCGTTTAATTCCTCGGCAATTGCGGGCGACCATTAATTTGTTTGTTTAAAAATTCAACTAAAACCGCTCTTTTTTGTGAGCGGTTTTAGTTTGAAAAAAATACTTTTTTATGTTATAAAAAAAGAAGTTTAGGGGCGTGGTGAAATGGTATCATATCGGTCTCCAAAACCGTTGGCCTGGGTTCGATTCCCAGCGCCCCTGCAAGGCACAATTCTGCGCCTTGCTTCGCCTTGAAAAGGCGGAGTAAAAAGCAGAATTGGGACGTAGGCAGGTACCGTATGGTACCTGTCCAGAGACAGGTATAGAATTGCCAGGCACCATACGGCGCCTGGCCAGGCATAGAATTGTGCATGGTACCCTTCAAAAACTTTATGAAATTTTTCTACGTTTATGTTCTATACAACAAAGAAAATAATTTCATTTATGTTGGCTATTCTGAAGATTTAAAAGAAAGGGTAAAATATCATAATAGCGGCTATGTGAAATCAACGAAATTTTATAAACCATTAGAGCTCATTCACTACGAAGCATATGTAAATATGAAGGACGCAAAAAGAAGGGAGGAATATCTGAAAACTAACAAAGGAAAAACAACATTAACAACAATGTTAAAAGAATACTTTTCATAATGCCACCTTTTAATTAAGGTGGTTTTTTGATAGAGTTGAAATATGAATATTGAAGTTGAAATAAAAATAGCTATTAGTAATTTTGAAGAAATAAAAGCAAAAGTGTCTGAGGTGGGGAAGTTAATAAAATCAATACATCAAATTGATGAATATTATGTTCCTTCTCACAGGGATTTTTTCGCGCAAAAGCCCCACCCAACAGAGTGGTTAAGAATAAGAACTAATCCCGACAAAATAATTTTTGAATACGATAAATCAATTAATAAAAAAGCAAATGGCGAACAAGAATGTGCAGAAGAGTATGAAACAGAAATTTTGAATGCAGATGAATTTAGAAAAATACTAAAGTTTTTGGATTTTAAGTATGTCGTAACAGTTGATAAACAAAGAGAGTATTGGGATTGTGGGGATTTAGAAATTGCATTAGATAAAATTAAAGATTTGGGTGACTTTATAGAGGTTGAGGCGAAAGGAAACTTTGAGAACAGTGAAAGAGCAAAAGAAGCTTGTTTAAAATTTTTAAATAACCTTGGGATAAACAACACAGATGATTTTGATAAAAAAGGTTATCCCGTTTTGCTTTTGGATAAAATGGAAAATAATAACTAAAAGAAGATTTTTAAAAATTAAATATTAAAAAATATGGATTTTAAAGAATTACAAGAAAAAATGTTAAAAACTGCTGAAAAATATGGCAAAGAATATAATATTAACATTAATGAAGACTTTGCTTTGCTGAAACTTTATGAAGAAGTTGGTGAGTTTGCGCAAGCTGTTTTAATACACAGAAAACAAAGCAGGCCAGAGAAATTTTTATCTGAAGAAAAGTCAAAAGAAGAATTAGGAAAAGAGTTGGCCGATGTTGTTGGCATGGCGGTTTTAAATGCCAAATTATTAGATATTGACTTGGAAGAAGCAATTCTTAAAAAATGGGTAAATCGAACGTAGAATAACAAAATTATTAAATGCAATTGGTTTTGTCTTTTTTGTTTGTGGTATAATAAAAAAACATGATTGATACTAAGAAAATAAGGAAGTTTTTTCCGGCAATAAAAGCTGGAAGAACTGTTTCAAATAATGCGGCAAGCACGCAGGTGCCGGTTCAGTTGCTGGACTTGTTGAAAAAACTCATTGTCCAGTATGACAATGTGCACCGAGGGCAGTCAGACGCTTCAATGGCTACCACTGAAAAATTCGAGGCTTCATATGACACTGTTGCGCAGTTTATTAATGCGCCTTCAAGAAAAAATATCATTTTTTTTAGAAACACCACTGAAGCGATTAATGCTGTAATGTATTCTTTAATGACTGAATTCAAAGATGGGGACAATGTGGTGACAACATTTATGGAACATAATTCAAACTATATTCCATGGTATGGATTGTGCAAAGAAATTTTGGCTAAGTTTGGAATTAATGTTGAGTGCAGGATTGCAGAATTTAACAAAGAAACTGGCGAGCTTGATTTAGAACATTTAAAATCTTTAGTGGATGAAAGGACTAAATTGGTTTGTTGCGTTGGTGCCTCAAATTTTTTAGGAACAAAAAATCCGATAGTTAAAGTGCGGGAAATTGCTTATGCAAGCGGATATTTGCAACCCAATGGCGAAAAAAGGTCATATTTTTTAGTTGATGGCGCTCAAATGGTGCCAAATATATTTGTTGATGTTCAAAAGCTGGAATTGGATTTTCTTGTTTGGTCTTTTCATAAAATGCTTGCTCCATTTGGAGTTGGCGCTTTGTACGCAAAAGAAGACTTACTTCTAAAAATGAGGCCGTTTCTTTATGGAGGGGACATGATTGCCGAAGGGAAGGTAAGTCCCGAACAAGTTGAATACAACGGACTTCCATGGAAATTTACAGCAGGAACCCCGAATATTTTAGGGACAATTCTTTCTGCAGAAGCTGTAAGATTGTTAATAGATTTTTCTTTGGGATATCCTAAAAGTTTTGGGAAATATAAATATTTTATGAGTGGTAAAAAATTGGAAAGAGAAGATGTGAAAAAAGCAATGGACAACATTGAAGACCATGAAAAATATTTAATAACCGAAGCATTAAAAATACTGGGAGAAATTCCAAACATAAAAATATACGGACCGAAGAATTCGGAGAATCGGGCATCATTAGTTTCTTTTAATTATGAGAATAAAAATCCGCTTGAAATTGCAAGTGATTTAAATAAGGTGGGGGTAGAGTCACGGGCGGGGTGCCATTGCGCAACATTGGCGCACCATTGCTATAAATTAAATCCGCCGGCAAGTTGTAGGTTAAGTTTTTACATATACAACAACATTGAAGATGTGAGAAAGGCATGCTTAGTAGTTAAAAAAATCACTAAAAATATTAATAAATAATTACACATATGTCACAACAATGCGCAATTTATGACAGTCGTTCGTTGAATTTTTTCAGGGCGTTTTGCGGATTTTTAGCTTTAGTTGCTTTTTTAATGCAAAACATATGGTTAGTTTTGATTACTGGCCTTTTGTTTCTTCTAGGGTTTTTTTCTATGAAATTTAATTTTATTTATCAATTATTTAATTCATTTTCAACTAAAATATTAAAACAAAAACCCGAGCCAATTCAAAAAGATCCTGGTGAATTGAGATTTGTCTATGCTTTTACGGCAGTAATGTTTTTAGTTTCCTTTTTTCTTCTTTATTACGAAAAGTTCGTAAACATTGCCTGGGGGTTGGATTTGTTGGTTTCATTTCTTACGCTTCTTGCTAGTTTTGCCAACATTTGTTTAGCAGCATTAATGTATGTTATTTTTAAGAAAATTTTTAACAGGTAAAATAAAATGGAAAAAGCTGGAACAATGCAAAAAGAAATAAAAATAGGACAGCCGGGCTACGTAAACAGGAATTGTTGGCTGGCCAAAAACCTTAATTATCCTCCTTCAAAAAGGTGTCAGTATTGCGAGGCAAAATTTTCCAGTTGTTTGTTTTTTCGTTATTTAACAATAACTTTAATTTTAGTTGTTTTAATAATAGGGGCATCTTTTTTAATTCAAGAAGGCATTTCAAAACTATTGGTTGTGTCGGTTTTTGCACTTGTTCTTGTTTACGGTTATTTTTTTAACAAAAGCACAGAAGACATTATTGTGGCTAATTTTGCTCAAAGAAGCGCAAGGGAGTCTTTTGAGGATTTAAGCAAAACTCTTCAACAAAAAGTTGATGACCAGACAAAAGACATAAGGCATGCCCTTGAAACCGAAAAACATGCACATGAAGAATTAAAGAAAATTGACGATGCAAAAAACCAATTTATGTTGGTTACTCAGCATCATTTGCGAACTCCGCTTACTGTAACCACGGGCTACTTAGACCTTTTGGCAAATGGTACTTTGGGAAAACTTCCCAAAAAATTTGCTGAAGTAATAGCTAAAGCGTTGGAATCTACAAACAAAGAAATAAAAGTTGTGGATGAATTATTAGAGGTTTCCTCATTTCAGCTTGGCAAGGGGAACATTGTAACAGAACCCGACATTGATGTTGACGATTTGCTTAGAGGAATTTTAAATGACTTAATGCCCGAAGCTGATCAGAAAGGAATTTATTTGAAATTTAATAATTCAATTGAGCTTCCTAAAATTTCCGCCAGCAAAAATCAGCTAAAAATGGCTATATATAATGTAGTAGATAATGCAATAAAATTTACATTGCGCGGAGGAGTTGATGTTTCAGCATTATCTGAAAACGGACATATTTTAATTGCTGTGAAAGACACCGGTATTGGCATAGAGAAAGATGGGCAAAAAGACATATTTAGTAAGACGTTTCAGAGAGACGATCAATCATGGAAAATTAATGCTGCCGGAAAAGGTATAGGCTTATATTTGTCGTCCCAAATAATTCAGGCGCATAATGGAAAAATTTGGGTTGAGTCAGAAGGTAAAGATAAGGGCAGTAATTTTTATATTGAATTGCCGATTAAATAATAAATAATTAAATTTTAAGACTATGTCAAAGTTAAAGAAAATATTTTGGGTCGAAGATGAAAAAGCATTTATAAATGTATATGAAAAAGCGCTAGAAGGCATTTTTGATGTTGAGTTTATTAGCCTTGCTCGGACTGCGTTAGACAGAATAAAAGAAATTGAGAAAGGCAAAGAAGAAAAGCCTAGTCTTTTTGTAATTGATTTGCTTTTGCCGGACATGAATGGAGTAATAGTATTAGACGAAATTAAAAAAATAGAATCTTTAAAGGACATACCTGCATTCATTTTAACTAATTATGGAGAAGTTAAAGACAGGGAAAAGTTTATTGACGGACTTGAAGTTGAAAAATATCTTGTTAAAACCAAATGGCCACCAAGCAAGCTTATTCCACTTATTAAGGAAACGATTGAATTAAAGAGCTAAGAAGTTTTGGTGTTTGACTTAATTTTGTTTGTTGTTAATATAGTTTAATTGTCCTTTAACAACAAACAAGAAAGGTAAACAATTGAAACTACGTAAAATTGAATTCGGAAGCGCTTTAGGTGGTTCCGGTGTTGAAGGGTTCTTTGGCAACAAAGAATACCTATTTCACAAGTTGCCTGGCGGATTAAGCCCGGATTTCACGGGCATGACGTTTGTCTCGAAAACTACAACGCTTTTGGGACGCAACGGAAATGCGAGGTTGAAAAGTGACTACACTCTGAGGGATTTGTTTCCCGATTGTGTCAAAATCAAGCCATTTTCTAAGGTAATGCTTAATGCTTTTGGCTTGAGTGGCCCAGGTTTAGGAGCATTGCTTGGGACAGGAAAGTGGCAAAAGCGGACAAAACCGTTTCTGATTTCGCTTATGTCACTTTCAAATTCGCCCAAGCGGCGCAAAGAGGAGCTTCGTATTGCAGTGGAGATGATTGGTTTGTGTAAGGAAGATTTTTCTGCACCATTCGGTCTACAGATTAATCTTTCCTGTCCAAACACCGAACACGATCCTCGTCAATTAATCGGTGAGTCGGCCGAGATGCTTGAAACTGCAAATATTCTTGGTGTGCCGGTGATGCCAAAATACAGCATCGCTTCAGCACCAGTTGAAGCCATAATGCAACTCAATGACAATCCCAATTGCGACGCAATTTGTGTGTCAAACACAATCCCTTACGATTGGGAGGGGATTGATTGGGTTTCTATTTTTGGGAAAAACGGTTCTCCCCTGCATAGGTATGGCGGTGGCGGATTGTCCGGAAAGCCGCTTCGTCCTCTGGTGTGCATGTGGATTAAGCGTCTGCGCGACGCCGGGTTCACAAAACCCATCAACGGAGGAGGGGGCATTCTTTGCCCCGAAGATGTTAATCACTACTTTAGGGCCGGAGCTTCCTCAATTTTCCTGGGGTCAATTGCCGCATTGTCAACGGTAACTTTCCGGCCATGGAGAGTCGCAGAGACAATCAGTCAGGCGAATCACTTAAAGTGGGAATAGGCGAAGCCTTTCTCTAATCTGCCGTCCATCGAACTCTGGTTTGATGGACGGTTTTAATTATTTGTGTTAAAATAATAAAAAAATGAATCTTTCAGATAAACAACTTATTGAAAATTATTTGAATGGGGACAATGGCGCCCTAGAACTTTTGATTAAAAGATATTTAAAATATATATATAATTTTGCATATAAAAATGTGGGAGACCAGGCAATGGCCGAAGATGTAGCGCAGGAAGTTTTTATTAAGGTTTGGAAAAACATAAAAAAGTTTGATCTAAAAAAAGAATTTAAGCCGTGGCTATTTCAAGTCGCCAAAAATACTTCAATTGATTATTTAAGAAAAAGAAAAACAGTACCTTTTTCTTGGTTTGAAAACGAAAAAGGACAAAATTTTTTGATTGAAACTATTGCGACAAAATCGATAAATTTGTTAAAAATTTTTGATGATAAAAGAACTTTGGCGATTGCAACGCAAAGTCTAACAGTTGAAGATCAAAAGTTATTAAATTTAAGGCATGCAGATGAAATGAGTTTTAAGGAAATTTCAGAAATCTTTAAAGAATCAGTAAACACTATAAAAAGCAGGTATCGTAGGATAATAATTAACCTAAGAAAAAATAATAAATAAAACATTAAAGACGCACCAAAGGGGCGTCTTTTTGCGTATTAATAATATATGAAAAATTTAATAGAACCGCCAGAAGGCCTTTTAGAAAAAATCATGACTAGAATTGACAAAGAGAAGCGGCTTTTAGCTGTAAGAAGGAGAATAATAGTCTTTTCGGTTTTGCTTGCTTCATCAATTTTGCTGGCTAACCCCGCTGTAAAAATTCTAGCATCAGAAGCTGGAGAGTCAGGATTTTTTCAATTTTTTTCGTTGATTTTCACGGACACAGGAATTATTTTTACCTCATTAAGATATTTTTCAATGGCACTTTTAGAGACTGCCCCTGTAATTGGGTTTATGGCAGTTTTATCGGTTGCATTGGTTTTTTTGTGGGCTTTGAAAAATTTATTTTCCAATGTGAAAAACATTTTAATTATTAATAATCAAAATTATGGATATAGATAAAATTTTTCAATCAAAGGAATTTAGGTGGGCGCTTTTAATACTTTTATGTATTATTGTTTTGCTTTTCGTTTTAAAACTGGGAATTATTATTGGGTCTGCAAGGGCAGATTTTTCTTTCAAATGGGGTGAAAATTATCATAGGAATTTTGCCGGGCCAAGGGGAGGGTTTATGCAAGAGTTCCCTGGCAGAGATAAAGAGTTTATGGATTCGTATGGAGTGTTTGGGAAAATAATTAAAATTGAGGACAAGGCTATTATTATAAATGATAAAGATGAAGTTGAAAAAATAATTTTAGTAGATGAAAAAACAATCATAAATTTTCAAAGGGACAACATAAAATTTTCAGACTTGAAAGTTGACGATATGGTTGTTGTAATTGGCGAACCTGATAGCAATGGTCGCATAAAAGCTAAACTTATTCGCATATTACCGCCTATGAGTTTCAATAAGGATGTTCGTAAATTTAATAATTTTTAAGATGATGAACAAAATAAAAGACACATTAAACAAAATAAAAAATTTTGTCGTAAAACATAAAATAATAAGTTTAGTAATTATTGTTGTTTTGATTAGCGGGGGAGTTTGGGCATACAAAATTTTTGCTAATGCCGGAAGTAAAACGCAATATGTTTTGAGCGCAGTAGAAAAGGGGACTATTGTTGTGTCGGTGGCTGGAGCCGGGCAAACGTCTTCGGTTAATGAATTAGACATTAAACCAAAAACATCGGGTGATTTAATTAGTGTGTCTATAGTTGGCGGACAAACAATAAGTAAAGGAAAATTAATCGCCATAATAGATCCCACAGACGCAAAGGATTCTGTTGCTAATGCTCAACAAGCTCTAGACCAAGCTAAAATTGATTTGGAAAAAATGAAGGGGGTCCAAACGAATTTAGGAGCATTGCGGGGAGTTACGGAAAAAGCTCAGGATTCTTTGGATGCAGCATATGAGAACGGATTTAATACGGTGACGAATGCATTTTTAAATCTTCCTGCAATAATGAGTGGGTTAGAAGATATTTTGTATGGAAATACTTTTAATAATTATCAAGAAAACATAGATCATTATGCCATTATCTATAATTACAATGAAAGTGTTTTAGGATATAAAAATAGTGTCGGAGCGTCTTATGCAACTGCAAGAGCAACTTATGATAATAGTTTTGCCGCCTTTAAGACAACAAGCCGAACTTCCAGTAAAGACCAAATAGAATCATTAATCAGTAAAACATACGATACGATAGGAGAAATTTCTCAATCAGTAAAAGATGCTATTAATTTAATACAACTTTATCAAGATGAGTTTATACGACATGATGTAACACCGGAATCAATTTCTAATACACACCTAACAAGTTTAAATGGTTATGTAAATACAACAAACAGTTATCTTTCTTCTTTGTTGTCAATAAAAACTAACATTGAAACAAATAAAGAAAATTTGGTTCAAACAGGATATGACCTGACAAATCAAGAAAACGTAGTTGCCGAAAAACAAAAAGCTCTTGATAGCGCAAATAAAAATTTATCTTATTGTTATATTTACGCTCCATTTTCGGGGGTTGTTTCTTCTACAAATGTAAAGGTGGGGGATTCAGTTTCTACTTCGACGGCTCTTGCAAAAATTATTACAAAAGATGTCGTTGCAAATGTGTCTTTAAACGAGGTTGATGCAAGTAAAATTGAACTTGGAGACAAGGTTACAAATACTTTTGATGCAGTTGACAATCTAACTTTGACAGGAGTTGTTGCTAGTATAGACACAATGGGGACTGTTTCTCAAGGAGTTGTAAGCTATAATGTTCAAATTAATTTTGATACACAGGATTCAAGAATAAAGCCAGGAATGAGTGTGAGTAGTAGTATTATTACTGATGCTAAACAAAATGTTTTGATTGCGCCTAACAGTGCAGTTAAGTCAAAAAGCGATGAAACATATTATGTTTTGGTGTTTGATGAAAACAAAGAGCCAATTCAAAAAATTGTTGAAATTGGTTTGGCTGATGATATAAACACAGAAATAATTAGCGGGTTAACAGAAGGTGATGAAATTATTTCTAGAACAATTTCTACTACAAAAACAAATTCTGCTGGGACAAGTAATTCCACAAATAGAGCAACTCAAAATTTAATGATTGGTGGCGGAATGCCTCCAACTAGATAAACTTATTTTATGATTGAAATAAAAGATATTGTAAAAATATATCAAACAGGAACGGTGGGGTTTCGGGCGCTTGCCGGAGTAAGTTTTACAATAAAAGATGGAGAATTTGTTGCAATTATGGGGCCGTCGGGTTCGGGCAAGTCAACTTTAATGCACATTTTAGGGGCGTTGGATACGCCAACAGCAGGCACTTATTTTTTGGACAAAAAAGATGTTTCAACATTAAACGAAGACGAACTTGCTGACATAAGAAAAAGCAAAATTGGTTTTGTTTTCCAAGCTTTTAATCTTTTACCAAGAGCAACAGCCATTAGAAACGTTTCTTTGCCGTTGGTTTACACAGGAGTTGCAAAGGAAGAGCGCGAGAGAAAAGCCAAAGAGGCCTTAAAGTCTGCCGGATTAGATGAAGAATATTTTGATCATTTGTCGAATCAATTGTCTGGCGGACAAATTCAAAGGGTTGCCATTGCTAGAGCTTTAGTAAATAACCCGACTTTAATTTTAGCTGACGAGCCGACTGGAAACCTTGATTCAAAAACTGGAGAAATTGTTTTGGAAACTTTTAGAAAACTTAATAAAGAACACGGCAGGACAATTGTTCTTATTACTCACGAACATGATGTTGCCAGCCATGCAGACAGAATTATTTCTATTAAAGACGGATTAATTATTAGCGATGTTAAAAAAGTATGACAATAACTGACACATTAGAAGAAACATTTTTAGCATTAACTTCAAATAAAGTTCGAACAGGGCTTACGATTTTGGGCATTGTAATTGGAATAAGTTCGGTTATTATAATGGTGTCTGTGGGGCAAGGGGCAACCTTGTCAATTCAAACTAGCATTGAATCGACTGGATCTAACTTGTTGATGATTACTCCGGGAGTGCAAAGAAATTTCGGTTCACAAGTTCGTCAAGCCGGAGGCACTGCCCAAACATTAACCGTTGACGATGCTAATGAAATTACGAGTCAAGTTTCGTCTGTTGGGTATATGGCGCCACAGGTTTCCGGAAGATATCAAGTGGTTTATAAAGGTAGCAACACAAACACTTCTGTAATTGGCACAACTGACACGTACCCTTTAGTAAGGAATTTGAGCATTGATGAGGGGGGCTTTATAACAACTCAAGATGTGAAAAACACTTCAAGGGTAGCGGTGCTTGGGCCAACTGTTGTTTCAAGTTTGTTTGGTGAGGATTTTGAGCCAAGTGATGCTATTGGGCGTACAATAAAAATTAATAAAATGGAATTTAAGGTTGTTGGAGTTACTAAAACAAAGGGGGGGACAGGTTTTCAAAATCAAGACGACAGAATTTACATTCCATACACAGTTTCACAACGGTATTTTTCTGGGAATAAATATTTGTCAGAAATTGATTTGCAAATAACCAGCTCGTACTTAATGACATCGGCTCAAAATGAAATTACGAGTTTGTTGCTAGAACGCCATAATATTACTGATTCAGCGTCGGCAGATTTTACAGTGCAAAATCAAGCAGACATTTTGTCGACAATTTCCAGCGTTAGTCAAACACTCACACTTTTGTTGGGAGCAATTGCTGGGATTTCTTTGCTTGTGGGAGGGATTGGAATTATGAATATGATGCTTACAACAGTTACTGAAAGGACAAAAGAAATTGGATTGCGTAAGGCAATTGGAGCAAAGGCAAAAGACATTACTTCACAATTTTTAGCTGAAGCAATTGTGTTGACGCTTTCTGGCGGAATTGTCGGAGTTTTTTTGGGGTGGATAATTTCTGTTGGTATTAAATATTTTAATTTGTATCAGACGAAAGTTTCATTGTTTTCGGTTGTTTTAGCGGTTGTTGTTTCTGGGGCAATTGGAATTATTTTTGGGTATTATCCCGCCAAAAGAGCCGCCAAATTAAATCCAATTGAGGCTTTAAGATATGAGTAATAATTAATAAATGACAGAGCAATGTGTTACTAACGTAAATTAGGCCTAGAAGTATACGATATATCATAGCCTAATTTCCGAAGTGAATTTCTTCGCTCTGCTCATCAATTCATATGAAAAAAATAATTTCGATTTTCGTGATAGTTGTAATAATAGTTGCCGGAGCATCATTTTATGGGGGAATGGAGTTTCAAAAAAGTCAGATTAAAAATTTTAAAGTTGGTGCTGGAGACAGAATGCAACAATTCCAGCAAGGAGGCCCTAATGCAAGCGGAATGGGTGCAGGCAAAAATAATGGTGGTGGCTTTATTATGGGTGACATCATTTCAAAAGATGACAAATCTATTACATTGAAAGACAGAAATGGGGGCTCAAAAATTATCTTTTTTTCTGAAACAACAGAAATAAGTAAATTCGCCCAAGGCTCTGCAGGCGATTTGGTCGTCGGGCAATCGGTTACGGTTGTTGGCAAAACAAATTCAGATGGAAGTGTGATTGCTCAGACAATTCAGCAAAGGCCAAATATGCCAACTCAACAAGCAGTTCAGCAATAGACGGGCTTCGATAACAGGCTTAAACTAAATAAAAACCGCCTCGACAAAGGATGGTTTTTTTAGTATAATTGGTATTGATAGAGTATGTTTGATAGAATTAAAAAACAGTTGACCTTTTCCAATACGCCGGTAAACGACTTAATTCTTTTTTGCATACATTCTGTAGTGGCTAATGGAGAACATTGTAGTTTTGAAAGATTAGTAAAAGAATGCTTTACGTTGTTTCCTGACACATTGAAATTTCCAAGGTATCCAATTTGGCCCGACTCCAGAAAACTGGACAGACCATTGCGGGCATTGAGGGACGAAAAATTAATAATAGGCGACCCTAAAACATATTTTATTTTGACGCCAACAGGAGAAAAAAAGGCGGCTGAAATTTCCAAAACATTAAGACAAGGTAAATTATTATAATGAAAAATTTTGCCGAAGTACCATTAGAATTTTTAAAAAAGACTGCATCAATTACTGCAGCTGTTTTGTTGTTTGTCCTTTTTTTTATTTTTTTCGAAATTTATGTGCCATTAAACCCAAACTCACACGAAATAATTGTTTTTACTGTTGAAAAAGGGTGGTCGGATGATTTGATTTCTGAAAAGTTAAAGGAAGCAGGCATAATTAGAAGCAGCGGATTTTTTAGTCTTTATGCGATTTTGTCTTTAAAACATTTCCAGCTTCAGGCAGGGGAATACAACTTGTCTCCTAAAATGTCTATTCATGAAATTGTTAATAAAATGGCTCATGGCCAGGTGATAAAAGACACAGTGATTATTTTGGAGGGTTGGGACACAATGGACATTGGAAAGTATTTGGAGTCAAAAAATATTTGCACGCAAAAATATTTTATTTCTTTAACCCAAAAAAAATATTCTGATGAGTTCTCTTTTTTGAGTGATAAGCCCAACGATGTTGATTTGGAAGGATACCTTTTTCCTGACACTTATGAAATTTCAAAGGGGGACAGCTGTGAAGATGTGTTGGCGGCTATGTTGGATAATTTTAGCAGAAAAATTTCTCCGCTTGAGCAAGAAATTAAAAATCAGAAAAAAACAATTTTTGATGTTGTGACAATGGCTTCTTTAATTGAGAAGGAAGTTAGAATTTTGTCTGATAAGAAAATTGTTTCGGGTATTTTGTGGAAAAGAATTGCCATTGGCATGCCTTTGCAACTAGACGCGACAATTAACTATATTACGGGGAAAAATGACCCAGGGGCAACAATTAAAGATACAAAAATTGATTCGCCCTACAACACCTATAAATACAACGGGTTGCCAAAAGGCCCCATTGCAAATCCTGGAATTGCCTCGATTACGGCTGCAGTTTACCCTACAAAAACTAATTATTGGTATTATCTTTCCAACGGTAAAACCTATTTTAGTGAAACTTTTGAGCAACACAAAGCCGCCAGGGCAAAATATCTGCAATAATTTATAAAAACGTGATAATATTAATATATATAAAATAATAACAAATATAATATGAAAACATCAGCAATAGTTTTGTTAGTGGTGCTTGGCCTCGTTATAATTGTTGGGGGCTATGTTTGGAGCACATATAACAGTTTAGTGACTTTAAACGAGTCAATTAGCAACCAATGGGCACAAGTTGAAACTCAATATCAGCGCAGGTTTGACCTTATTCCAAACCTTGTGGCATCGGTAAAGGGGGTAATGGAGCAAGAACAGAAAATTTTTGGCGACATTGCCGACGCCAGGACAAAATATGCGAATGCTTCAGGTGCAAATGAAAAGGCAGTTGCAGCAAGCGAAGTTGAAAGTTCGTTTTCAAGGCTTTTGGTTGTAATGGAAAATTATCCTGTTTTAAAGTCGTCTGAAAATGTGCAAACATTAATGGCGCAAATTGAAGGCACAGAAAACCGCATAAGTGTTGAAAGAAAAAGGTTTAATGATGAAGTAAGAACATTCAATGTAATGGTAAAAAGAATTCCTTCAAGTTGGGTGGCTGGCATGTTGGGCTATAATGAAAAGGCATACTTTGAATCGGTAACCGGGTCAGAAACGGCGCCAAAAGTTGAGTTTTAATTTAATAAATGAAATTTTATTTTGCAATAATTGTTTGTTTGTTTTTGGCGCTTGCCTCGCCGGCGGGCGCTTATTATAATCCGGGAAATCCTGTTGGGTTTGTTAATGATTATGCAAGCGTTTTGAGTCAGGAACAAAAGGCAACTCTTGAAAATAAAATTTCTGCATATCAAAAAAGTACAACAAATGAAATTGCAGTAGCGGTTATTCTTTCGTTGCAGGATGACACAATTGAAAATTTTGCAGTTAAACTTTTTGAAGATTGGGGCATCGGTAGTAAAGAAAAAGATAATGGAGTCCTAATTTTGGTGGCCATTGAAGACAGAAAAATGCGAATAGAAACAGGCTATGGCGTAGAAGGTTATTTAACAGATGCTCAGGCAAGCTGGATTATTAATGACATAATGAAGCCGGCATTCAGGAATAATGATTATTATTTCGGTGTTAACGGGGCTGTTGATAAAATTATGGCAGCTCTTGGCGGAGAAGAATTACCTTCTGCATCAAAAACAAATAATTCAGCGGCGACTGATTTGTTGTTTTCTTTTATTTGGTTTGGAGGGTTTTTTATTGTAATTTTGGCCAGCATTTTAGGGCGAAGCAAATCATGGTGGGTAGGGGGAATTGTGGGTGCGGTTTTTGGGCTGATAATTGGTGCATTTCTTGGCGGGGCAAATTCCTCACTAATTTGGGCATCGATTTTGACGCCGTTGGGTTTTTTGTTTGATTATGTTGTTTCGAAGCAATATCAGGTTAGCAAAAAAACAGGGCATTACCCCTGGTGGATTGGGGGCTCGGGCAGAAGTGGCGGTTCGGGTGGTGGATTTGGTGGTTTTGGAGGTGGGCATTCGGGCGGAGGAGGGTCAAGCGGAAGTTGGTAATGGGCTTGACATGAGGGTAATTGTAGAGTAATATATAGACATAATTAAAAGCCATAGACAGCAGGGATTCAGAGGCGTTGCGCCAAAGAAAATAAAAATCCTGCCGAGGTTTACCCATCTAAATGCACGAAGTGCTTTTGTTGGGCAAAACGTTTGCTGTGGCTTAAAGGTCGCAGTTTTTATTTAAAAATTAAAAAAAGAGTAAGGTGTTGCAAATAAAATCATGGCACTAACAAAACAACAAAAAACAAAACAAATAGAGAGCGTAAAAGAAAAAATCGCTCAGCAAAAGTCAGTATTTTTTATTGATTTTGCTAAAGTTCCCTCAAAGGAAATGTTTGGCCTTAGAAAAGCTTTAAAGGAAGCAGGATGTAATTTAAAAATTGCTAAAAAAACATTGGCAAGAATTGCATTTGGACAATCAAACATTTCATTTTGGAACAAAATGAAAGAAGCTATTCCGGGACAATTAGCATTAGTTTTTGGAATTGAAGACGACATTGCTCCTGCAAGAATTGTGAATAGTTTTGCTAAAAAACAGGAAAATCTTAAAATTTTGGGAGGAATCTTTGAAAAAAGATTTATCGACAGAGAAAAGGTTTTAGTATTAGCTAACTTGCCTACAAGAAACGAATTGTTAAGCAAATTGGTTGGATCATTGCAGAGCCCCGTGGCAAGCTTTGTAAGAGTATTAAATAAAATAGCAGAAAAATAATTAATCGCTCGTCCCGCTAAGCGGGACTCGCTTAAACAATAAAATTATGGCAGAAGAAACAAACGTACCAGCCAAATTTCAAAAATTGGTTGAAGAAATCGAAAAAATGCCGGTTGTAGAATTGGCAGAATTAGTAAAAGTTTTAGAAGATAAATTCGGCGTTTCAGCAGCAGCTCCAGTCGCAATGGCTGCAGCAGCAGCCGGACCAGTTGAAGAAAAAACATCTTTCAATGTTGAATTGAAAGAAGTGGGAGTCAACAAAATTGAGGTTATTAAAGTTGTCAGGGATGTAACTGCAAAAGGACTTAAAGAATCAAAAGATTTAGTCGATGCAGCCGCAGCCGGAACAGCTCAATTGGTTAAGGAAGGTGTTAAGAAAGAAGAAGCCGATGAAGTTGTAAAGAAATTTACAGCAGCAGGCGCAAAAGCCGAAATCAAATAACGATTAAAAACAGCCCCTTGCGGGGCTGTTTTTTTGTACAGAAAGTGCTAAAATTGTTTAATAATAGGACAGTTAGTTCATTGGTAGAACGCTCCGTTCACATCGGAGAGGTGGTAGGTCCGATTCCTGCACTGTCCACCAAAATAATTTATTTAATAATGGCTAAGGAAAGCAGAGAAAGTAAGAGTGAAGAAGCACAGATATTAATTAAAGAGCAAATAGACCCTAATGATTTTTTAGTTGAAGATTTTTCTGAGGCAGAAGAGAGAAGGTTGTTTGATTTTTTACAAACGAGGGTTCACTATTCTAAAGGAAAAAATGGAGATTTAGGTTCATCTGATTTTAAAGTGTTTCAGACTGACAGTGGTAATCTAATTATTGATCCAAAAATAAAAATTAGTAAAGATTATTTTACTGTCGAAGGAAAAGATTATTCGGACTTAATCCCCGTTATAATCATGCATGAATGTTATGAAATTTGGGTTAGGGCAAAAATAGGCTATGCATTAACCGATGACGATGAAAAAAGTAAGGATTATGAGATTGCTCATCAGTGGGCATTAAGAAGGGAATTTGAATATGCTTTTAAAATAGGGAAAGAAAAAAAGTATATGGATTTTTTAAGAAAATCAGGCAATAATGATTCCGAAAATTTAAAGGCTTATGCGTGGGCAAAAAAAATGCACAAACGGGAAATTGCTAAATCAAAACAAGATAAATCAGCTAAATTATATAATTAATGGCGACAGCATATAGAAAACTTGAATGGACGCAGCACAGCCAAATTAAAATGAAGCAGTATGGGCTATCAAAGCAAAAATTGTTTGGAATACTTTCACGGCCCGAAAGGAAAGAGCAGGGGATTGTGCCTGGCACAACGGCCGTAATGAAAACCAACAAAATTTTTTTTAAAGCAAAAAAAGTGACTGTTAAAGAAGCATGGCAGAAGCCAAAGCGTGCACCGGGGGAAATTTGGCTAATGTATAAAGACTTGAAAGTGGGAATGTTGCCAACCAGAAAAATAATTTCAGCTTGGCGCTACCCGGGAATTTCCAAACCCGGCGAATCAATTCCAATTCCCGACGACATTAAAAGAGAATTATTAAGCGAACAAATTAATTAAAAAAATCAATTTATGGAAATAAGTAAAATTGCAGGGATAATTTTATTAGTAATAGGGGTTTTGCTGATAGTTGTGCCATTGTTGCAAACATACAGCATACTTACTGGCAAGGGAATGCCTCCTCAGGTTTTTAAAAACCCTGAGTCTGTTAAAATTGATAAAAATGTCACTGTCGCAGACATCCAGGGTCAGGTGCAAAACGCAATGACAAAAATTTTCCCTTTTGAGGCAATAAACAGCATTTTGAATTTGGCAACATGGCTTGTGCTTATGTGGATTTTAATGTATGGTGGTGGCAAAATAGCTGATATTGGTGTAAAATTATTAAATAGTAATCATGGATAATAATCGAGGAAATTTGCTAGTTGTGTGGGCTAAATGGCAATTTAATGAGGTGCCCAATTTTTTGTTGGGGGTGTGGAATAATTACATTATGTTTGCTTCAAATTATTTTTCACTTCCGATTTTATTTAAAACATTTTTTTCGCCGTGGCGAAAATACAGATGGAGGTACCCTAAAAGCTGGGATGTCAAAGAATTTTTTAACACTTTAATTTCTAATTTATTTTCCAGGGTTATCGGAGCTGTAATGAGGTTGTTTTTAATTGTTTTTGGAATACTGTTTCAGATTTTTATTTTGTTAGCGGGCTCGGTAATGTTTTTGTTGTGGCTTTTCATGCCAATTATCATAATAGCAGGTTTATTATTTGTTTTAATTTATCAATTTTAAACAATGAATTTCAACATCAGAAATACAGAAATTTTTTTGGCGATATCAAGAGGAAAAAATCCTTTATTCCGATTTTCAAAAATATTGAAGAATGTTTTTTTGTTTCTTTTTATAATTTCTTTCTTACTTGTTGGTTTTTCTTTTTTAAATTTTATTTCGGGGTATTTGTCAGCTAAAATGCTGGTTTTATTTTTATCATTGTATATCTTTTTTTGGCATGTTAATCTTTTTTGGAAATTTAAAATAAAAAAACCGATTATTCGACAAAATATTTCGGAAGTAGGAAGTGATTTAGAAAATTATAATTTGGCTCAGTTTCTCGATTTTGATGCGGCAGAAATAATTTTAAATGCGATAAATTTTTGCACAAAGAAGAAAATTGTGGTTAACTCTACAGCTTTGTTGTATTTTGCCGTAAAACAAAGTGAAGACATAAACTTAATTTGTTTTCGTTTAGGTTTAAACTCAGGAGGAATTTTAATTGATGCTAAAAATTTTTTGGAAAATATTTCTATCCGAAACACAGAGGAAACTTTTTCTGATGACTTTCAGCAAACAATAAAATCCGCGTTTGAAATTGCAAAAGTTAGAAACCGACAATTAATTGGAGAGAATGAAATTTTGGTGGCTTTAGCAAAAAATGATGTAATCTTTAAAAAGATATTAATTGATGCTGACTTAAAGGAAAAGGACCTTGAAAGTTTAACTTTGTGGTTGCAGTCAGCAGAAGATGTATTGAAAAAAAATAAAGAGTTTTGGAGGTATGAAAATTTACTGGGCAACGGTTCTTTAGGGAAAGATTATTCAACAGGTTATACGATTACTTTGGATAAATTTTCCACCGATTGGAGAAAAGTTGTTTCTAAGTGGAAATTTAGAAGAATAGTTGGCCACGAAAAGGAACTGGAAAGAGTTGAAATTATTTTGGGAAAATCTAAAAACACGAATGTTTTAATTGTTGGAGATCCGGGGACTGGTCGAAAAAGCATTATTCAGGCTTTAGCTCAAAAATGTTATTTTGGTAACTCCTTGCCTGAATTAAACAACAAAAGAGTTGTTGAACTTGACCCTGTTTTGTTGGCTGCCCAAGTGCCCGACATGGAGAAGTTGGAAACGGTTTTAGATGAAATATTTGCTGAAGTTGCGTCTTCTGCAAATGTTATTTTGGTAATTGATAATATTGAGAATTTTGTCGGTCAGAAAATTCAAAAAGCAGGAACATTTGATATTTCAGGAGTCCTTGCAAAATATTTACCAATGCTTAATTTTCAATTCGTAGGAATAACCACTTTTGAAGGACTGCACAAAAATATTGAGGACAACCCTTCATTTGCAGAATTTTTTCAAAAGGTTGAAGTCAGCGAGGTTTCACAAGAGGACACAATAAATATTTTACAATCAACTGCCTTGGAACTGGAATATTCGCGTAAGGGAATTTTGATTTCCTATCCTGCAATAAGGGAAATTGTAAATTTGACCGCAAGATATATGCCCAGCCTTCCTTTCCCGGGAAAGGCATTGGACATTTTAGATGAAGTGGTTGTGTATGTTCAAAAAATGAAAGGGGTCAAAGGGTACCCCGTTGTTTTGCCTCATCATGTGGCAGAAATTGTTTCTCAAAAAACAGAAATACCCATTGGGAAAATGGAAGTTAAGGAGAAAGAAGTTTTGCTGAATTTAGAAAATCTTATTCATAATAGAATTGTTAATCAGGAAGAAGCCGTAAAAGGAATTGCTATAGCAATGAGAAGGGCCAGAATGGGTGTTGCTTCAAAAACAAGGCCAATGGGAACATTTTTGTTTTTAGGGCCAACAGGAGTTGGTAAAACAGAAACTGCAAAAGCATTGGCGCAAATTTATTTTGGTTCGGAAGAAAAAATGATAAGAATGGACATGTCGGAATTTCAGGAAATTTCTGACATCCCAAGGCTTTTAGGAGCAATCTCGCCAGTTGAAATGCAGGGCCTTCTGACAACTCCCGTCAGAGAAAAACCATTTTCTTTGGTGTTGTTGGATGAAATAGAAAAAGCTCATCCTAATATTTTAAACTTATTTTTGCAGGTTTTAGATGAAGGAAAAATAACCGACGGGCAGGGCAGAAAAGTTGTTTTTACTAACACAATAATTATTTGCACTTCAAATGCCGGAGCAGAAATGATTTTTAAACAGGTTGAAGCCGGCAAACCGTTAATTAAAGATGATTTGTTTAAGTCACTTTTTGATAAAAATATTTTTAGGCCCGAATTCGTAAATCGTTTTGATGCCACCATAATGTTTCATCCATTAAGTAAAGATAATTTGCTGAAAATAGCTCAATTGTCATTGCAAAGTTTGCAAAAAAGTGTGAAGGAAAAAGATATTGATTTTATAATTACTGAACCACTTAAGGAAAAGATTGTCAGCCTATCCTATAAGCCGGAATTTGGCGCCAGGGAAATGCGAAGAGTCATTCAGGACAATGTTGAAAACTCTGTTGCAACAGCTTTGCTGGAAGACAAAATCAAGAAGTGTGATAAATTTGAAATAAACCCCGAAACTTTTGAAGTTGTTGTCAACCCCCCAAAAGTAAATTAAAGCTATTGACTTTAAGTCAAATACGTGTTATATTGTTTGATATAGCTCTTTTTATGTTGAATGGTTGTTTATTGCCAAGTGGGCAGAGGCTTGGATGTTAAATTAAATTTTAGCATTTAAACTCCTGCCCAGCGCGGCCTGCCCTTTAAGGCAGTAGCAAACAGCAAAAACAACCAAACACAACAGGTGAAAACTAAAACTACTGTAATTGGGTGCAACAACGTTCTTGACTGGATCCGAGTTGCGGACAGTATTGAAACGGCCCAGGTAACGCCGGTGTCGGCGAATATGGCAAGGACTCTCATTGAAGAGAGCGAACAGGTCGACGTTTATTGTGATGAACGTCACCTTTTCGCGCTTGCCCTTCTCGACCTGCCGGTCGAGAAGCGAGATCCTGTGCCGGTCGTCATCAACCCTGGTGAAAACCTCATCGTCGTCGCTATCGGCGACGCAGGCGAGGCCAAATTTGGGGCCTTTGTGTCCGCCCCGGAACTGGCGCCCACTACCGTAACAGCATAGGTTTGCCCCCTATTCATCTGCGCGCGTGGCGAATTCCTTTCTTTGGAGAGGAGTTCGCCACGTTTTTATTTACACTTAACAATTTATTAATTGTGTGCTAAACTTTAAACTATCTGGTCTTTGAAAACCAACAAGAAAAAAGATGAAGAAAATCTATCTAGCAATGGCGATTGATTCCAACGGAGCTGTTCCAATGAAGTGTTCGTCTTCGCGGACGGGCCTGATTGAGTGGCTCAGCAACGAGGGGTTAATCATTACCCGAGGAGAGGATGTAGCGAAGGCGCTTGCCAAACAGGCAAGCAGTCGCGGTTTCATTACCGTCTTCCCCGGGACTCACAAGTTCCATGTCGAATACCGGGCAGAGAGTGTCTCCTTGTACGAAGTGGAAGAAGTTTAACGCTTTTCATCTGTGACCGCCTGCGGAGTTCGTTTTAACGAACTTTCCGCAGGCGGTTTTTTGTTGCAAATTTATAAGCATAACTGCTTGCAGAGTTGGATGACCCTGTGGATAACTAGTGCATAAATATGTGTGTTTACGAGGGAAAAACGTTTTTTATTGCAAAGTGTTGACACGGGGTCATAAAGTGGGCTATAAATAAGATGAAGTGGGTAAGTGTGGATAAATGTGGGAAATATAATATGTTAATAGGACAATACGAACATACAATTGATGCAAAAAAACGTTTAGCTCTCCCGGCAAAATTTAGAGGGGAATTAGGCGAAAAGGTAATTATTACAAAAGGAGTTGAAAACTGCCTGGTTGTTTATACAGAAAAAGAATTTTTAGTAATGTCTGAAAAATTAAGTAATTTAACAATCAGTCAGCCCGAAGCCCGAAGTTTTACCCGAACAATGTTGGCAGGAGCAATGGAAGTAACATTGGATAAATTAGGCAGAATATTAGTACCTGATTATTTAAAAAAATACGCAAATTTAAATAAAAACGTCGTTATTTGCGGACTATCAAACAGATTAGAAGTGTGGGATGCACAAAATTGGGTTGAATGGACAAAAGAAGCCGAAAAAGGAGTAAGTGACATTGTTTCTAAATTAGGGAATATGGGAATATAGGGAGTAATCCCGAATATACAAATTAAAAATAATATACAAATATACGAATTCGTATATTCGCGTAAATTCGCATATTAGCGACTACTCCATCATTATGATACATACAGCAGTTCTTAAAAAAGAAGTATTAGAAGGTTTAGATCCAAAGCAAAATGAAAATTTTGTTGATTGTACAGTTGGTGAAGGCGGACATGCTGAAGAAATTTTAAAAAAGAATGGGCCACAAGGAAAAATTTTGGGAATAGATTGGGACCCTCAGCAAATTGTTTCATCGCATTGGCTGGAAGCCATTTATAAAGACAGGGCAATTCTTGTTAATGATTCCTATACAAGAATAACAGAAATTATTGAAAGAAAAGATTTTAAGCCGGTTAACGGAATTTTGTTGGACCTTGGAATGTCATCTGTGCAGATTTCAAACACGCACAAAGGATTTTCTTTTCAGGTTGACCAAGGTTTGGACATGAGGTACAACGATGAGCATAATTATTTAACAGCTGAAAAAATAATTAATGAATGGCCGAAAGAAAAAATTGAAGAAGTTTTAGCAGATTATGGAGAAGAAAAATTTGCCAGAAAAATTGCCGAGAAAATAGTTGATCAAAGGAAATTGGGAAGAATAAAAACAACATTTGAATTGATAAAAGTTATAAAGGACGCAATTCCGACATCATATCAGCGAGGAAAAATTCATTATGCGACAAGAACATTTCAGGCTTTAAGGATTGCGGTTAACGATGAATTGGAAAACATAAAAAGAGTTTTGCCTCAGGCAGTGGCGCTTTTACAGGAAGGCGGAAGACTGGTTGTAATTTCATTCCACTCCTTAGAGGACAGAATAGTAAAAAAGTTTTTTGTAGAACAAGAAAAAAAAGGAATAATAAAAATATTAAATAAAAAGCCGATAACAGCAAGCAGGGAAGAGCTCTCTAAGAACGCAAGGGCCAGGTCTGCTAAGCTGAGAGTGGCTGTTAAAAAATGACAACGATTGCTTTAGGCAACAAAATCAGTTTAATAAGTTTACCCAAGATTAATTGGAAAATAATTTGTTTTGCAGGATTTTTTATGAGCCTAGTTGTCTTAATTTTTTATGTTTGGCAAATAAACAGCCTGGCGAAAGGTTCTTATTTTATAAATAAGTACGAACAGCAGATGACTAAACTTCTGGAAGAAAATAATAATTTGAAAATTTCTTTTGCAGAAAGTAATTTTTTAGACAGGGCACTTTTAAAGATTAAAGAGCTAAATTTTCAAAAAGCTACATCAGTAAAGTATTTGCAAATTTTAGATGACGCAGCGAAGGTCGCTCAGGATAATAAAAATATTTAAGACCCTTGAAAAATAATTTTAATTGGCGCATAAATTTAATTTTGGTTATTGTTTTTATTTTGGGAACGGCTATTGTAAGCCGTTTGTTTTATCTTCAAATTCTAAACCGAAAACTTTATGAATCGCAAGCATTGGGTCAACAGGTTAGTTTCAAAAATATTGTAGGGCCAAGAGGGCAAATTTTTTGTGAAAACAGCCAGGAAACAAAAGGAAATAAAAGTTCGGGGGAGGTTAAAGGTTTGGCCATAAATAAAGAAAGTTGGAAAATGGTTGTAAATCCTAAAAATGTTTCTGACAAAAATGTTTTTGCTGAAAATTTAAGTGAAGTTTTGGAAAAAACAAAAGAGGAAATACTTTCCCAAATTGATAATGAAAATTCTTATGTTGTTTTGGGAAAAGATTTGTCTTCGGAGAAAATGAAAAAAATTAAGTCGTTGGGCTTTAAGGGCGTATCGTGGGAAAATGAGTCAAACAGATTTTACCCACAAGGACAATTGGCTTCACATGTTTTGGGTTTTGTCGGTGGAGCAGATTCTGGTCAATATGGCATAGAAGGTTATTACGAAGATATTTTGAAGGGAAAATTGGGTATTCAGGAAGATAAAAAAGGTTTGGATTCTCTTTTTTCTGATAATAATGACGAGGCTTCTTTGGACGGGTCGGATGTGTATTTAACAATTGATTACAATATACAATTTCAGGCGGAAAGTTTGCTGGCTCAGGAAAAGGAAAAAAATGACATTGATTCCGGTCAAATAATAGTAATTAAGCCAAGCACGGGAAAAATTTTGGCCTTGGCAAATTTTCCAAGTTATGATCCGAATTATTATTCAAAGGAAAAGGATTTAGGGATATTTCAAAATTCAGTCATACAAAAACTTTTTGAACCGGGCTCTGTAATGAAGCCTTTTACAATGGCGGCGGCCTTGAATGAAGGTAAAATTACACCGGAAACAACCTATGTTGACACAGGTTCGGTTGTAATTGGCAAAGACGTTGTGAGTAACTTTAACTTTGAAAAAGAAGGCGAACAAACAATGACGGGAGTTTTGGAAAATTCTTTGAATACAGGAGCTGTTTTTGTTGAGCAAAAATTAGACCATAAAGTATTTTGGGATTATTTGGATAAGTTTGGTTTTTTTCAAAAAACAAATATTGATTCGCAAGGAGAAGCTTATTCTATAAATGAACTTTTGCGGACGGGTCCTGATTTTAATTATGCGACAGCGTCGTTTGGACAGGGAATTGAAATGACCCCAATTCAATTAGTTAAGGCTTTTTGCGCCTTAGCAAACGGAGGGAAAACGGTAAAACCGTATTTGGTTGAAAAAATTGTTAATGGAAGGGATGAGGTTTATACAAGGCCAGAAATTTCAAGCCCAATTATTTCTCAGCAAGCAATTTCACAATTAAATTCAATGTTGGTAAATGTTGTTGATAAAGGGTTTGGAGGAGTGGCAAAGATTCCAGGTTATTATTTGGCAGGCAAAACAGGCACGGCACAAATTCCAAAGATAAACGGAAGGGGATATGAACCCGATTCTGAAACAATTCAAAGTTTTGTAGGTTATGGGCCGGCCTACAATCCTCAATTTTTAATTTTGGTTAAGCTGGACAGGCCGAAGGTGCCTAAATCATCATTGTCGGCCGTGCCCGTTTTTAAAGAACTTGCCAGGTACATAATTAACTATTGGCAAATTCCGCCCGACTACGACCCCGCCACAAAAAAATAAAACATATTGACATTGTTAGGACGAATAGTAATATTAAATATAATTAATAATTAAAAATACAAAAAAATATGGCAAATGAAAAAAAAGAACAGCCAAATTTTGCGGGAGTAAATGATGCCGAACAGCAAAGAATGAGTGGCCTTTCTGAAAAATCAGAAATCAGCAGAAGCTTAACGGAAAAAATTGGCACTTATAGTCTTGAAGTAATTGGAGTAGTAGACCAAATGTGGAAGGGTGATAACAGAAAAGAGGTTATAGCGGCTATTGGAGAATGGGGTGATGCAGAAGAAAACAAAATTAAGGAATTAACAGAAAAAGTTAGCGGAGGGAAAGATGGGTATATGCGTGCAAAATTAAATTATGCAGGCCCAGCAGTTAATGAATCAATCGCTAAAGCAAGAAAAGAAAAGGGGAAAGATTTCAGCAGGGATGATTTTGTTGCTGCAGAAAGTGCCGGCCTAGAAAGCTTACATGATGAAGGGGCAACAGCAGCATATTATCTTGATAAGGCTCAAAAAAGCATAGAAGCAGCTAGAGTTTCAGCCGTTCAACATTTAGATAAGCTAAGCGAAAGTAAATAGTAAAATAAAAACCGTCCCGACTTTCGTCGTGGACGGTTTTTGGTTGTGGCGGCCCCAGGCGGATTTGAACCGCCGTTACATGGATGAGAACCATGCGTCCTAGACCGGGCTAGACGATGGGGCCAATAATCTTTTTTAGCATGAAAAAGTTGTTTAGTCCAACTCGTGTATTATGAATTTTGTATTATGTATTATGAATGATATAATAATTAAATATGTTGAAGGATTTATTCAAAAATTATATTTACCCGATGGCAGTTTTTTCAAGCGGGATGATTGGGGTGGGTTTTTTGTCTTTGCCATATCTTGCAAGGGAAACAGGTGTTTGGTTGATACTTTTTTATTTTTTGGCAATTATTGCCATTACTGTGGTTATAAATTTAATATTTTGCGATGTAACCTTAAAAACTCCTGATTTTAAAAGGTTTCCGGGGTTTGTCGGATATTATTTGGGAAAATGGGGAAAGATTTTTTCAATGGCGGTAACAGTGCCAGGCACCCTTGGAGTGCTTTTAGTTTATTTAATAGTTGGCGGACAATTTTTGCAAACAGCATTTAGTCCGTTGTTTTCTGCCAATATTCTAATTTATGTTTTTATTTATTTTTTATTAACCAGCACTATTATATATTTTGATATAAAAGTGGCTTCAAGGGTAGAATTTTGGGTCATTGCAACACTTTTTTTATTTATTGTAGTTATTTTTATTGAGGGTTTTTCAAAAATAAAAGTAAGCAACATTGCTTTCCCGGTCAGTTTGGATTTTAAAAAAATATTTTTGCCCTATGGGCCCATGCTTTTTGCTTTTTGGAACATTTCATTAATTCCCGAGGTTGAGGAAATGGTTGTAAAAAGAAAAAATAATTTAAAAAAAATAATAATATTTTCAACTTTATTGGTTTCGGTTTTTTACATTTTTTTTACTTTTGTTGTTTTGGGAATTACAGGTCAACAAACATCCCAAACGGCATTGCAGGGGCTTAAAGGGTTTTTCCCGGACATTATATTATCGTTTTCTGTTTTGGTTGGAGCTTTAGCGACTTTCGTAGCATACATTACTCAGGGAATTATTTTTAAAAAAACCATGGTGCTTGATTTTAAAATTAAGCATTGGCAGGCTTTTATAATAACCTGCTGTCCGCCAATGATATTTTTTTTAATGGGGCTAAATTCATTTGTTTCAATAATTTCCATTATCGGAGGAGTTTTGTTGGGTATTAATGGTTTGTTGGTTTTGATGATGTACAGGAAAATTTCTTTAAAATATAATTTACCAAGAAAAAACATTTTAATTTATTCCTTATCAGTAATTTTTTTACTTGGAGGAATTTATGAAATTATTTATTTTATTTAATTTATTTCGCTCATAAAATCATGTTTATACAAATTTCTGTTTTTATTATTTCATGCATTGTACTTTCGTGGCTTAGTAAAAGCTTAATCAAAACATTAGTGCAAATTGCCAGGTATTTAAACTTAAAGGAATTTGTGGTTGGTTTTTTTATAATGGCTTTTGCAACATCTGCACCAAATTTATTTGTTGACATTAATGCTGCCATGCAAGGGCTTCCACAAATGGCTTTTGGAGACATTGTTGGCGGAAATTTGGTTGATTTGACACTTGTTATGTCTTTGGCTGTTTTGTTTAGTAAAAGAGGCATATCAACAAAAAGCAACATGGTGCAGTCAAGCGCTATTTTTACTGGCCTTATTGCTATTTTGCCCTTATTATTAATTTTAGACGGGTCATTGGATAGAATAGATGGGGCTGTTTTGCTTTTAGCTTTTTTTGGATATGCAATTTGGATTTTTTCTAAAAATGACAATTTCCAAAAAATTTATAAACACACTAAGGGTGAAGAGGGAATTACCACATTTTGGCTTGTAAAAAATGTGGCAAAGTTAATTTTGCTTTTAAGTTTATTATTGGCATCTTCTTTTGCAATTGTTGATTCAGCTCAAGTGTTTGCAAAAGCATTGGGCGTACCCATAGCATTAGTTGGAATTTTAATTGTTGGGCTTGGAAATTGTTTTCCAGAGGCCTATTTTTCAATTATTTCAGCAAGAAAGGGTGAGGGGTGGATGATTTTAGGCGACCTAATGGGGTCTGTTATTGTGTGTGCCACTTTGGTGCTTGGAATAGTTGCTTTAATTTCTCCTTTTACAATTACAGACTTTTCACCATTTTTAGTTGCAAGAATTTTTGTGTTGGTTGCTGTTGTATTTTATTTGTTTGCAATTAAAAGTGATAAAAAAATTACAAAAAAGGAAGCTTTGCTTTTATTATTTACCTATATTGCGTTTTTAATCACGGAGGTATTTTTGCCTCATTAAACTGTATTTAAATGCCATTTTCTGAATATACAAATAAAACATACGACGAAGCTTTGGATGTTTTGAAAAGTTCGCTTTCTGGCCTTTCTGATAAGGAAGCGGCTTTACGGCAGAAAAAATATGGACCAAACGAAATAATAGTTCAGGGAATAAGCATTCTTAGCATCATTAAAAGGCAAGTGCAGTCACCCTTTGTTTATATGCTTTTTTTTGCTTCGATAATTTCTTTATTTGTGGGAGAAATTTTTGACTTCCTTGTTATTTTATCTGTGGTTTTGGCTAATTTAATTATTGGATTTTTTCAGGAATTCAAAGCAGAAAAAGCTGTTTTTGATTTAAAAAAATTTATTTTTCAAAGAGTGAAGGTTTTGCGAGGCAACAAAGAGTTGATAATTGATAAAAAAGATTTGGTACAAGGCGATATTGTTTTTTTATATTCAGGGGACACAACTCCTGCTGACATTAGAGTTATTAAAATACATAATTTTTCTGTTGACGAGTCGGCGATTTCGGGAGAATCGTTGCCTGTTTACAAGGATCCTGCTCCGCTTAAGAAAGAAGAAACAGAAGTTTTTAATGCTAAAAATATAGTTTTTTCAGGGACTTTAATTGTGTCGGGCAGAGCCGAAGGCGTTGTTGTTGGTACAGGGAAGGAAACTTTTCTTGGACAGATTACAGAAAGTGTTGCTAAAGAAGAATATAAACCCTCTTCATATGAGAAAGATATTTTTTACTTCAGCAAACTTGTTTTAAAAATAGTTTCTTCTACTGTAATTTTAATTTTAGTTGTAGGTACAGCCATTAAGGGTTTTGACAGTTTTTTTGATTCATTGCTTTTCTCGGTTGCATTGATAGTGAGCATTTTGCCTGAAGGCTTGCCCGCTGTTGTTTCTTTTGCTTTGGCAAGAGGTAGCATAAGAATGGCAAAACAAAATGTTGTTGTTCGTAGGCTTTCAGCAATAGAAAGATTAGGCAACATAGATGTGCTTTGCACTGACAAAACAGGAACACTGACAAAAAATAAAATGTCTTTAGAGGAAATAGTTTCTTCTGACAGAAAAAAATGCTTTTTGTACGGAATTTTAAGTGCTGATTCTGACAACATAGAAAATAAAATTTTAGACCCCTTTGACCTTGCTCTTTACCAAAGGATCTCGGAAGAAACCTCAAAAGAATTAAAAAGATTTGAAACAATCTCAGAACTGCCATTTGATTCTTTCAGGATGAAATCAGCTTTTTTGGTGCAAAGATTAAAAGGAGACAAAATTTTAATTGTTAAGGGCGCATCGGAATCAATTTTGAAAAGTTGCTCTAAATTTAGCGGAGACTTTACAAAAAAAGAAATTCAAGAGGATGTGGCAAAAGAAGGGGAAAATGGAAGAAGAGTTTTGGCTATTGCATACAAAAAGGTATCACAAAGCATGTTGGAAATTAAGCCCGAGGACGAGAAGGGGCTTACTTTTCTGGGGTATTTTGTTTTTGAAGACCCAATAAAAGAAACGGCGGACGAGGCAATAAAACAGGCAAAAAAACTTGGAGTCGCCATTAAAATTATTACCGGTGACAGTAAAGAGGTTGTTGCATATTTGGCAAAAAAAATAAAATTAATAAGCAATTCTGATGAAGTTTTGTCGGGATCAGAATTGGAAAAATTACCCCCTGACGAATTTGATTATGCCTGTGAAAACACAAATGTTTTTGCCAGAATTTCGCCTGAATTAAAATATAAAATAGTTAAGTCGTTACAAAAACATCATGATGTTGGGTTTTTAGGTGATGGTGTAAATGATGCGCCGGCCTTAAGGATGGCGGACGTAGGAATTGCCGTGGAAGGTTCGGCAGATGTTTCGCGCAATGTTTCAGACGTTGTTTTGCTTAAGAGAGACTTGAGGGTGATAATTGAGGGCATTAAAGACGGCAGGAATATTTTTGCAAACATTAACAAATATATAAAGTGTATGATTGCCAGTAATTTTGGTAATTTTTATTCAATTGCCGTAATTTTTCTTTTTATTGATTTTTTGCCGATGTTGCCGATACAAATTTTGTTAAGCAACCTTTTGTCTGATTTGCCGCTGGTTTCAATTGTTACTGACAAAGTTGACGCAGACGAATTGAAAAAACCTAAAGCTTACCACTTAAGATCGGTTTTGCCACTGGTAATAACATTGGCAATAATAATAACCACTTCTGATTTTGTATTTTTTACGATATTTTTTAATCAATCACCCGCGATGATACAAACATTGTGGTTTATTGAAAGCGTTTTCTGTGAACTTTTGTTGGTGTTTATAATAAGGACAAAACGTTTGTTTTGGAAAGCTGAAGGTTTGAGCCCTGCCTTGCTCATTTCAATAATATCAATTTTTGCGATTACTATTGCTTTGCCATTTATGACATTTGGACAAAGAATTTTTCATTTTACAACTCCAGGTGTTTGGCAATTATTTTTATTGTCCTTATTGTTAACAAGCTTTGTTGTAGTAAGTGAGACAGCTAAGTACATTTATTTTCGTTATTGGAAACCCAAAGATTATGTGGTAACCTAAGTCATATAAACATGGATTTTACAACAATACTTTTAATAATAATTGCGGTTGGAGTAGTGGCTTCGGTGCTTTTGTTGCTTCGTAAAAAGCCCGAAGAAATTAAAAAAGAAGATGGCACGCTTTTAATGTTGCAACAGCAAATAAATCAAATTGCGCAGGCGGTTGACTCAAAACTTTCTGAATCAAACAAAAATGTGCAGGAGCAATTTAAATATTCGGCTGACATTATTAGAAATGTTACTGAAAAACTGACAAAGCTGGATGAAACAAACAGACAAGTTGTCGGGTTTACCGAACAATTGCAAAGCTTGCAGGACATTTTAAAAAATCCAAAACAAAGAGGAATTCTTGGGGAGTATTACCTGGAAACTTTACTTAAAAATGTTTTACCGCCGGGAAGTTATCAAATGCAGTATAACCTGGGCAGGAATGAAGAAGGCGATGAACTTATTCCTGATGCCGTAGTTTTTGTTAAGGAAAAAATTATTCCTGTTGATTCTAAATTTTCTTTGGAAAATTATAATAAAATAATTGAACAAAAAGACCCAGTTGAAAAAGAAAAGTTGGAAAAGCTTTTTGTAAATGATTTAAAAAATCGTATTGTAGAAACTTCAAAATATATTCAGCCGTCAAAAGGAACAATGGATTTTGCTTTTATGTTTATTCCGCACGAGGCAATTTATTATGATTTGCTGATAAACAAAATTGGTGCTTTAAAAGAAGAAACTGAAAGCCTAATTCAAAGGGCAGCTTCAAAGTACAAAGTAATTATTGTTTCGCCAACTTCATTTTTGGCATACCTGCAGACTGTTTTGCAGGGGTTAAAAGCAATGCAAATTGAAGAGCAAGCTAAGGACATTGTAAAAAGGGTTGGGGAATTGATGATGCACTTGAAAAAATATGCTGAAAAATATGACAAGCTTGGGAAGTCGCTTTCAACAGTGGTTAATCAGTACACTGATGGGGGCAGGGAATTCAAAAAAATAGATAAGGATATTTTAAGGATAACAGGGGGCGAGGAGGGAATTGGCTACGAAGTGCCTTTGTTGGAAAAGCCCGAGCTTGACGAATAGGGGATTATTTGGTAAACTTGTGCTATACTAAATTCAAACTAATATGTTAGCTATAATAAAAACAGGGGGGAAGCAATACATTGTTCAACCCGGAGACAAATTAAAAGTAGAAAAATTGGAAGCCAAAGAAGGTGATAAATTTACATTCACTGAAGTTTTGTTGGTTGAAAAGGGTGACAAAGTAGAAATTGGCGCACCAATGCTTAAAGCAGAAGTTGAAGCAAAAATTGTCAGCCACGGAAAAGCAGACAAAGTTATTGTTTTTAAATATAAACCAAAGAAAAGATATTCAAGAAAAATCGGCCACAGGCAACCTTACACAGAAGTGGAGATTACAGGAATTTCACCCCGTTAAATAAAATCCCTAGGATTTTAATTTCGCGAAGCGAAATTATTTAACAGGGTAAATAAACAATTTAAAACCGCCCAAGGGCGGTTTTTTATTGTGGAGACTAGTTTAGTGTTGACATTTGTATTAATATATGTTATTATATTAATATGGGTTGTTTAGTAATACTGTGGGGATGTATCGTTAGCCTGATCCTTCGGGCACTTGAGAGGTCAACGAGCCAATTCGCGGTTATTGTTAGCCTCTTATTGGCAAGTGGCAGCCTTCTTGGGCTTGTTTGGGTCTGGCTAAAATTTGACCTTTTCACCAAGGTTTTCTGACAACTCGCCTCGTCACAGAGGCAGAAAAGAACCACTTACTAGTGGTTACTCAACCCCGTATTCAGTTTGGCTGGCGGGGTTTCCATTTACTTATTTTCGTGATTTTTTATCTTTTTTCTTACGGAACAAAAGAAGCAAAACCATTAATGAAAGGGGAATTCCTACTATAAAATATGGGGCTTTTTCACCTTTAAACAGGCCTGTTAATGAGCTCATTAATGATGCTGAGCCAATGTCACCAAAGAGTTGATTGTCGGGTGAGGTGGATGAATTTTCGGCCAAGTTTGGGTTTGTGCCATTATCAACTTCTTGCTTGTCAGGAACGTTGTCGCTGTCTGAGTCTGAGTTTAAGGGATTGGTGCCATAGTTTTGGATTTCATCTAGGTTGAGAAGTCCGTCGCCATCGGCATCGGGGTCTTTGTTGTCACCAATGTTGTTGTTGTTGGTGTCATGCCATTCGGTTTTGTCCAACGGAAAAGCGTCAATTTTGTCGTTAACTTTGTCGCTGTCACTATCTATTATTAAAGGATTAGTTCCTGCGGTTTTTTCTTCATCGTTGGTTAGGCCATCACCATCAATGTCGGCGTCTTCGTTGTCACCAATGTTGTCGCCATCGGTGTCTTTGTCTACAAAGACGTTCGTTTTAGTTGTTTCGTTGTTGCCGAGGTTGTCATCTTTTGGATTGACTTCCATAATTTTTGCTTCAATGTTGTATGTTCCGGCAGTTGGTTTCCAGTCAATAAAAACGTCGTCGTAAGTATTTGGTTTAAGGGAAACTATTTGTGGATCGGCTATTTTTTTGTTTCCATTTAAAAAAACAACATGGCCCAGGACGTCATTGTCACCGGCATTAAAAACTCGCGCATAAATTCTTACGGTGTCTCCGCTGAAAATTTCTGATTTCGAAAAAGTTATATCGCTGTCTGAAATAGACAGGTCAGTTTTGGCAAAAGAAGTTTCGGTGTAAGCAAAAAAGGAGACGCAAACAGTAAGAAACAAAATTGTTAAATTTATTCTTTTCATTTAAAAAGTAGTAATCTATTCTATTTTACTAAAATTTTTCAAATCGTGCAACAGCTGTTTTGTTGACATTGGGCATGTTTGGTGTAAAATAATTATATAAAAGAACAAGGACTGAATTAACCTCCTTGGCTTGTAAAATTTATGGAATTAGACAATTTAGCAGCCGATATTGGCCCGGCCGACTTAATGGCGGTCGTTTCAAGGTACCCTTTAGCATCTAAATTATTGCTTGCCGCATTTATTATTGTTTGCGTTGGGTATGGAATTTTCTGGTTTGTAAAGAAAAACAAAAAGCCCGTTGTCGAAAAACCTGCAGAATAATTACAGAAAAACAGACAGCCCCGCTAAGCGGGGCTGTTTTTTTGCATAATTTTTTGCCAGGAGTATAATTAAGCAATAAGTTCAAGCAAACGTCTTAGGTTAACATAATGTTAACTTGAAAAATATTAATTAAATTTTAAATAGAATGAAAAAATTATCAAAAATTTGGCTGTGGATATTTTTAGCAATGTTTATAGTCCCCGAAATTTTATTTTTCACCACCGTTTCGTTAATAAGATCGATTGCAGGGGAAAGTTTTTTTTCTGTTTCCTCGTTAATTATAAATTATGGAGTTTTTTTTGATAATCCTTTTTACTTAATATTGATCATTGCCCTTGAATGGATTGGGATTTTGGGATTACTAATATTGTGTATAAAATCTAGAAAAAAAGTATTATCAGTTTTACTTTCGGTTATTTTAGTGTGGTTATCTTATGTTTTTTGTGTTGTCTATGTAACCGGATTTTCAATGAATTTTTAAAGTAATAAAAGCAGAACTCCATTTTCTATGAAAAAGAGGGTCGTTACATTTTTATTTGCTTTTTTCGTGTTGGGGCTGCTTCCCGCGGTTTGTTGTGAGGCAATGCCAGCCCCAACATACAACCTAACAATTCAAGTTAACACTCAAGGCCAAGAAGGCCTTTTTAATTTTAATTTGAAAAATGAAATCTATGTGTATGACGAGGCAACCGATGACTATGTTGCAGCTTGGAATAATTATCAAACTTTTTCTTTACAAACAGATGGTTTGATCGCTTCGGTGCTGTTTAACGATTACATGCAAAAAGGGTTGTTGGAACAAGATGTTGCGCCAGGTTTTAAATTGAATGGAATTTTGTGTAATGATTCGGTAAATGATGTTGCTTTTTGGGTAAGTGGCAATAAGGTTAGTTTTAGTCCGTGGGTAAATTCAAACATTACTTGTGTTTTTAGCAATTCTAAAATTGTAGAGAAAACTCCTGTTTTAATTGTGCCAGGTATTACGGGGACAGAATTAGAAAAAAATGGAGAACTGTTATGGGCGGATATAGATAGAATGTTTGTAGATAAGGATGATACTTTTTTGGACCCATTATCATTCGAAAAAGATTTATATCCGAGCGATCTTAGTGTTGTTACTACTAATGTTATAAAATCTAAAACGGCTTTTGACTACACTGATGGGTTGATAAAAGAATTTGAGGGGCAAGGGTATGTGGAAAATACAAATTTATTTACTTTTCCTTATGATTGGCGCTATGGGGTGAGTGGAAAAAATGCCGATGGTAAAACAAATTCGGATTTGTTGAAAGCCAAGATAGCTGAAATTTTGAATGCAACCGGCGCAAAAAAAGTTGACGTGGTAGCACATAGCATGGGCGGGTTGGTTGTAAAAAAATATGTTGCTGATAATTCTGCAAGTCACAACATTGGCAAGGCAATTTTTCTTGGTGTGCCCAACACCGGCTCGCCTAATGCCGTAAAGGCCTTGGTGCAAGGCACTAATTTTGGAATTAGTTTTGGGCCGGTTGGTTTGTCGGAAAAAGAAATGAAAAAATTGTCTGAAAACATGCCGGGTGTTTACGACCTTTTACCCAGCCAAAAATATTATGATGTGTCAGGCGCTTTTGTGAAAAAAATTGATTTTTCAAATGGCTTAACCCGTCCAATTGAAAACGACCTTGACTATGCTGAATTTAAAAATTATTTGCTTAATGAAAACAGCATGAATGAGTTGGCTTATGCAAACGCACAAAATTTACATACAAACGAATTTGATAATTATGATTTGCGCACAGCAGGGGTGGACTTGTATGCAATTGACGGTTGTAAAACAGCCACAATGACAAAGTTTTATGAGTCCACTTATTCATGGGGCGCTAAAAGCTATAATAAATTAAATTATAAAATTGGTGACGGCACTGTGCCAATTCAAAGTTCGACAAATTTGCCAATTGATTCAGCAAAAAAGTTTTACGCTCTAAATGGCAAACACAGCGGGTTGATGAGCCAAAACGGCAGTCGCCAACAAATTGTTAATTTATTGGCAGGCAGTAACTTAGAAGTTGGCAATAATTTAATTACGCAGGACATAGGACAATGCAAACTTAACGGTAAAGCAATTGAGGTTTTTAGTCCATTGGACATTTCTGTTGTAGACGGTATGGGCAATAAATTGGGGCTGGCCGACGGAAATGTAACAAACGAAATAAACAATGCTAATTTTGAAATTTGGGGCGAAGAAGAAAAGGGCGAACAACACAAATTTGTTTACATTCCATTTGAGGGCAATGAGGATTATGAAATAAATTTAGACGGCACAGGGGCGGGGAATTACACAATAAATGTTTTGAGTTTTTTGGGCGGACAAGTTGTTAAAACAGAATCGTTTAGTAATTTGCCTGTTACAGCAGAATTAATTGGGCAAGTTGTTTTGTTAGACAATACAGATGGCCAAACAACGCTTTTAATAAAAAAAGATGCAAACTCTGAAGCGGAAATAATTTACCCTGGCAATTATGACAAAACGGCGCCAGTAATTGCTGTGCCAGCCGATGTTGTTGTGGAAACCGAAAATAAAAGTGGGGTTGTGGTGAATTATGGCACGGCTACTGCAAAAGATAATATTGATGTGGAAGTTGGGGTGCTGTGTGACATAGGGTCAAATGATGTTTTTTTGGTTGGGGCAACTGTTGTTACTTGTGGAGCGCAAGATGAAGCGGGTAATAAAGCAGAGAAGTCATTTAATGTGCAGGTGAATTTAATTGCGCCTGCCTCGTCGGCAGGCGGGCAACAAACAAGCGGAAGTGGCGGATGGTTTTCTTTTGTATCACCGCCAGTAGTAGAACAGGCAGAAGTGATTCCGCAGGTAGAATCGATTCCTCTGGTGGAACAAGAAGTTTTAGTGCAAGTAGAGCGAGTGATAGAAGAAATTCCAAAAATTCCTGAAATTATTGTGCAAAAAATAGTTGTTGCGCCTGCTGTGGCACTTGAAGAAAATCAAAATCAAGAAAAAGAAAATTCTCCTATAGAAATTGCAGAAATTGGCACGGCCAGCCTTTTGCCAATTTCTAAAAAGTATTTTTGGTGGTTTGTGGGAGTCGGAATTTTAGGAATTGCCGGGTGGGGAATTTTTTATCGAATAAAAACTTGACAAGTATTTTGGGTAGGAGTAGAGTTTAATATAATTTAAAATTAGTAAAAATTTAAAAAAAATAAAAGTATGAACAAACTTTTTTCGGGAAGTCGTTTTATATTATTAACTTGTGCGCTTTTAGTTGTAAGCGCTTTTTTTGTGCCTACAATTGCAAATGCGATTGGGGTGGCTACAATTACTAGCTTGAATCTTACTGCTCCAATTGGCGGTGAATTATGGCGCGGTATGCAGGATATCGCTTGGACAGCTACAACCAATCCAGTAGGAGGAGGAAATAATATTTCTATTCTTATTTCTACTAATGGTGGAGCTTCATATAATACATTGGTGAGTTCAATACTTTCGTCAGACAGTACTTACTCGTGGGATACTACAACGAGTGGCGCAGGACCGCTTGCAGATGGGAATAATTATCGTATAAAAATTTGGGATTCTGCAACTGGGTTAGATTCTTTAAGTGCATCTAATTTTACAGTTGATAACACGGCCCCAACAACAACATACACACCATCTTTTGCTCCAGATGGCATTACCGGTTGGTATAATATTGCAACAGGTGTCCCAACAATAACCTTAACTTGTGTTGATGGAGTTATTGGAAGCGGTTGCAATAAAATTTATTATCAATGGGATGGCACAACAGGTTCATGGACCGATTACGCAGTTACTCCATTTTTAGCTTTAGAAGGCGACCACACTTTATATTATTATTCCGATGATAATGCAACTGATAATTTAGGGGTAAGAAATGAAGAAATAGTAAAATCACAGCAGATTAAAGTGGATACTGTTGCCCCAACCGCCCCAGCAATTACTTCTATTGCAGATGATAATTATATCAATGACAGCGAAAAATCAGCAGTTCATGTTGTTGGGACAGCAGAAGCTGACTCAACTGTTTCTGTAGCTTTAACTGACACATTTCCAACATCCATAACAAACACTGGAACAGCCGACAGTTTTGGAAATTTTGATATAATTATTGATGCATCAACATTATTAGATGGGACAATAACGCCAACCGTAAATGCAACCGATGCTGCTGGTAATACTGGCGCAAACACAACAACCCCAACTGCAATAAAAGATGTGGTTGCAGTTATTTCATCTATTACTTCAAATGCCACAGGTGTAGGTGTTTTAAAAATTGGAGACACAATTTTGTTTACAATGACACCATCAACCACTGAAAATGGTGCGACAGTAAGTGGTTCGTACAATGGAAATGATCTTTCATGGTCAACTTCTAATGGAGGAGCAACTTACACCGCAACTTATACCGTAACCGAAGGGGAATCAGACCAAACTTTACCATTACAAATTACAGGCGTAACCTATACTGATGTTGCCGGTAACACAAGCGCTCCAGCAGACGGTAGTGATGTGGCTAAAACCATTGATGCAAACAGACCAATTCTTTCTTCTGTCACAATTATTTCTGACAACATTAATCCAGTTTGGGCGAAAACAGGTGACACTGTAACCCTTTCTTTTGTAGCTAATGAAAATCTTAGCGGGACACCAGTTGTTACAATTAGCGGAGCCTCTGCAGTTGTTGCTGGAGGCGGAGCAACATGGTCTGCCACCTACACAATGCTTGTTACCGACACAGAGGGAGTTATTCCATTTACAATTGATTTTTCTGACGTAGCCACAAACACAGGAGTGCAAGTTACGTCTATAACTTCTGGTTCTGATGTAACATTTGATAGGACAGCCCCACTAGCCCCAGTAATTACTTCTATTGCAGATGATAATTATATCAATGACAGCGAAAAATCAGCAGTTCATGTTGTTGGGACAGCAGAAGCTGACTCAACTGTTTCTGTAATACTGACTGACAGTGGAGCAACATCACTTCCACCAGTTACAGGAGTTGCAACCGGAGGTTCATATGACATTGTAGTTGATGCTTCAACATTGGTAGATGGGACAATAACGCCAACTGTAAGTGCAACCGATGCCGCTGGCAACACAAGCGCGAAAACAACAACCCCAACTGCAATAAAAGATGTGGTTGCTCCAACAGTTTTTTCTATTACTACAAAAGATAACAACACAGATGGGTCGGTTGAAACTGCAACAATTGTATTTACCGAATCAGTGAAGGACTCGACTTTTGGAACAGGATCAGATTTTTCAATTGGAGGAGTTGCAGTAACAACTTTTACAACAGGCACAGCAGATGACGCCACCGTTGACATTTCTAATGGAGGAGTCGCTGGCACAGAAAAGAAAACAGTTGCTTACACGCCGGGAAGTGCAACTGACTTAGCCGGAAATCCAGTTGCCTTGTTCTCACAAATAAGTACTGATTCGGCCGGGCCAATAATGCTTTCTGCAAAAACAACTTCAACAACAACCATAGACACAACTTGGAGTGAAAATATTAAAGATGCTACAGTTAATTCAAGTTGTAGTGAATTTGATGTATCAGGATATGTTTGTTCGGCAGCCAGCGAATCTGCTGGAATTGTAACCATTACAGTTGCAACAATGCCAACAGATGCCACACCAGTTATTACATTTACAAATGTTGATAATTTTAAAGATTTAAACGACAATCAAGCCCCAACTCCACAAACAACAACAGCAACTGATGAAGTTGCTCCAGTTTTAACAGCAGTTTCAATTGTTTCAAACAATGTGCTTGATACAACTTTAGCAAAAGCGGGCGATAAAGTAACACTTACATTTACATCAAGCGAGGCAATTGCGACTCCAGTAGTAACAATTGTTGGACAAAGCGCATCGGTTACAGGAGGTTCAACGGGATGGACTGCCACCAGAATTATGGACATAAGAGACACTCAAGGAAATGTTGCTTTTTCAATTGATTTTAAAGATGTTTCTCCAGCAGAAAATGTAGGAACGACAGTTACGGCAGTAACAGATGGAAGCGCTGTATTTTATGACAGCGTAAATCCTTCAGTTGATGCAGGTGCAGATAAAGAAGTAAATGCAGTTGCAAATCAAAATGCAACAGTTTCTGATGGTGGATCAGGAATTTTGTCATATCTTTGGACAAATGAAACGCCAACGGTTGGAATAATTACTTTTGGAACACCAGGCGCAGAAGACACAACAATTTCTGCTGATACAGATGGCACATACACAATAAGATTGACCGTCACAGACAATGCTGGGAATGTTGCATTCGACGAAATAACATTTATTTGGGACACAACAGAACCAACAATAAATACTTCAACCCCTTCTGACGGATCAACAGGAATTTCTATTGCATCTGGCACAGCAACAGTTGTGTTTGACGAAGATGTTGTTTTATTAAATGCCAGCAGAGTACTTTTTGTTAATGATGTAACAGGTGATTCTTATAAAAGTGCCGTTTCAGTTTCGGGTGGAAATGAGGCATCGGCTGTTTTAAATGTTGATTATTCAGGACTTGCATATGGAACAAAATATAGAATTAATGTAAAACCCAATGCCGTTTCAGACGTGGCTGGTAATAATTTTGAGGATGGTAAAATTTTCTATTTCACAACAGAAATTGACAGAATTGCACCAGTAGTAAATTTAGCAAACGCAAGCGGAATTACAACAACAGGAGCAACTCTTAATGTTACAACCGATGAAAATGCAAATTGCAGATACGCAATTTCTGACTCGGCGTATTCATCAATGGCTCCATTTTTAACAACAGGGACAACAACACACAATGTTGTGTTAACGGGATTGTCTTCTTCGACGGGTTATGATTATTCTATTCGTTGTGCAGACACAACAGCCCAGGCAAATACAATGACAACATCGGCTCGCATTTCATTCACGACATTAACACCTTCCGACACCACAGCCCCCGCAGTACCTGTAATCACAACAGCAAGTACAACAATTGATGCTGATAATTACACAATCGCAGGAACAGTTGCAAATGATGGAGGCAATAGAATAGTAAGTGTTTACAACGGAGCAACTCTTGTAGGAACCGCGAGCGTCCCAGCAGGTGCAACTGCATGGTCTCTATTAGTCTCGCTTAATCAAGAAACCGTAAACACATTTTCCGCAACAGCAACTGATGCAGTAGGTAATGTTAGTACATCAAGTTCTCCAGTAACCATTACAGAAGCAACTGCAGTAGGCGACACAACAGCTCCAGCAACTCCAGTAATTAGCACAGCCCCAGCAACAACTGACGCAGACACATATACAATTGCTGGTACAGCAGGTGCCGACCTTCCAACAGATGGAGCACGAACAATTACAATCTACAACAATGGAATTGTGATGGGTTCAATAGTTCTTTTGACCGGTGAAACAGATTGGTCATTCGTCGCTTCATTAAATCAAAACACAGGCAACACATTTACAGCTTACTCAACTGATCAAGCAAACAACACATCATTAGTAAGCAATACAGTGGTAATTACAGAAACAACCTCGGCAGACACCACAGCTCCAGCAACACCAGTTATTACTACAGGCGCAACAACAGTTGACGCAGACACTTATACAATTGCCGGAACAGCCGGAGCCGACCTTCCAACAGATGGTTCACGAACAATTACAATCTACAACAATGGAATTGTAATGGGTTCAATAGTTCTTTTGACCGGTGAAACAGATTGGTCATTCGTCGCTTCATTAAATCAAAACGCAGGAAACACATTTACAGCTTACTCAACTGATCAGGCAGGCATTACTTCAAGTGTAAGTAATTCTGTGGTGATTACAGAGGTAACTTCGGTAGTTGACGACTCAACTGTTACAACAGTTTCAGTAACTGGAATTTCAGCAGTAAAAACTTATGCGACAGCTGATGGAAGTTATGCAAACGGTTGGGAATGGACATTTAATGTGACAGTGCCAACATTAGAAACGCAATTACAAATGAAGTTTGCTGACTGGGTAAGCTCACTCAACACAATTGAAGTTGCCAACAACATAAGATATTCTTCCGCACAAGCTTCCAATGGACCATTTGAAATTACAGCAGCAAGTACTTATGGAGGCGCATTAAGCTTAACGGGTGACTTAGATTCAGGTTCTGCAGGAAGGCAAATTCAAATTAAAGTTGAAGCAAGAGTTCCAGTGGGTTCTGAAGGTGGGTCATATTCAACAAGTTATGGAATTCAAAGCAACCCTGAAGCTGACTAATTTTCGGATCAATTCTTAACTGAAACTATATGAAAAATTTAATAAAAATTACATCAGCAATTATTTTGACTCTATTCTGCGCAACTGGTTTTATTTTAGCCTCAGAAACCACAGGAGTGCTTAATCCAAATGTAAACACCGGCATTAGTGGGACATTAGTTGTTGCCCCAAGTGCCAATGTGCCATCGGGGACATATACTTCAGTACAAAATGTAAGCTTGGCTGCAATTGGTTCACATTATGTTAAGTACACAACCGGTTCTACGATTGATTGTGCGACAGGCAACACTTATTCGGCTCCAATTTCTGTGTCAGCGACATCTACTATAAAAGCAATCGCTTGTTATGGAAATAATGTTTATTCAAGCGTGTCCTCATTTGAATATGTAATTAATTTGCCTCCTGAAACTATAATTTGTGAATCATTTACTTATTCTAATTGGGGAAGTTGTCAATCAAACAGCACGCAAACAAGAACAGTTTTGACTTCATTGCCGTCAGGATGTGTTGGGGGGACTCCAGTAACATCTCAAACTTGCACATATACTCCTCCTGCAGGAGGTGGAGGTGGAGGGGGCGGTGCAGCTTCACCGGCAGCCCCACCTGTCACACCAACAACAACAAAAACTGGTGATGCTAATGGAGACAACAAAGTTGATAAATATGATTTTGCATTATTAATGTCATCGTGGGGTCAAAGCGTAACTAATTCAACGGTGGACCTTAACAAAGATGGCAAAGTTGATAAATATGATTTTGCATTATTAATGTTAAATTGGAATAAATAAAATATGAAAAACATCACAACAAAAATTATACTATTATCCGCCATTGTCTGCTTGTCAGCTGTTGGTTTCGCAGGAACAACAGAAGCAGCATCATCTTTGTATGTTTCACCAGCAACCCTAACCAAAACAGCAGGTGAGTCATTTACTGCATCTGTAGGGTTTAATGCTTCAGGAAGCAAAGTTTGCGCAGTTGAGGGCACATTAGTTTTTAATGGCCTAACTTGCCAAAGCATAACCGTTGCAAGCGATGTTATGGCGCAATCAACACCAACTTGTGCAAACCCAAGTTTTTTAATTGGCATACCAAATTGCACCACATCAGATAAAGCATTACTAACATTGTCAGTCAGGGCAGGAAACGCCGGGACAGCCACAATTAGCATGACTGGCGTTGACATAATAGGTGAGGGCGCTTCATTGGGTTCGGCCTCAACAAGTGGAAGTTACACAATTAATGCTGTAGTAATTCCACCACCAGTTCCAACTCAGCAGGTTGTAAAACCAACTCAACAAGTAACAGAAGAGGTTGTAATTCCAGTTGAAGAGGCAAAAGAAAATGTTTCTACAGAAACTGAACAAGCAACAGAATTAACAGAATCGGTTGGAACGGCAGCTTTGTCCCCAGCAGCTTCTAAATACTTCTGGCCGTTGTTGATAATACTTGTTGTTGCAATTGTCGGATATGGAATATATTGGTTTTTCATCAGAAAGAAAGAAAAGAAATAAATACAAAAAGCCCCCGGGGTACCCTTTGGGTCCGGGGGCTTTTATTTAAATGCGAAAGTGATAATATTAACAAATAATAAATTAAAAAATGAACCTAAAATTCGACGGGTGGCCTCACATTGTTGAGGCTCAACAATTTAACAGGGAATGGATTGAAAAAGAATTTTTACCGCTTTGCGACATGATGGAAAAAATTGTGCAGTGGAAAGGCTGTGATGTTTTGAAAAATAAAAGAATGGTTTCACTTTTTTATCAGCCAAGCACGCGCACAAGAATGTCTTTTGAAATGGCAATGAGCTATTTAGGAGGGACGGTGGCTTTTTCCAGTGAAAATGCTGGGGAATTTTCTTCGGCGCAAAAGGGAGAAACCTTGCAGGATACAATTAGAGTTATAAACCGTTATCATCCCGATGTTGTTGTTATGCGCTACGACCATGGAATTGGTGGAGCAAAATTTGCTAGTGAAGTTTCAGAAGCTCCAATTATAAACGCAGGCGACAGGGAACCCGGCCAACACCCAACACAGGCACTGCTTGATTTGCGCACAATTTATAAGCGAAGAAAAATAATAGACGGTTTAAGAATTGCAATGGTGGGTGACTTGCTAAATGGGCGCACGGTAAGGTCACTTTCGTATTTGCTGGGAAAGTTTAACAACATTGAAATTTATTTTGTTGCTCCAAAAGGTTTTGAAATGGGTGCTGATGTTAAAGATTATTTAAGCAGGCATTACGTAAAGTTTTATGAATTAAATGACATTCGGGAAGCGGCTCCCAAAGTTGATGTAATTTACCAAACAAGGACTCAAAAAGAATGTGGAGTGGAATTTAGCAGAAATGACCAAAGTTTAGGGTATTTTATTGTTGATAAAAGTGTGGTTGATTTGATGCATAAAAATGCAATAATAATGCATCCTTTGCCAAGGGTCGATGAACTTTCACAGGAAGTCGACAATGACCCGCGCGCAGTTTATTTAACCGAGCAAATTGACAGCGGGCTTTGTACAAGAATGGCTTTATTGAAAATGATATTAGCTCCAGAATTATGAAATTAAATAAGGAAGTAAAGTGGTTATTAGAAGAAAAATATGGAGGAAAGCCTGATAAGGGTTTTTTGAAAGATGTGCAACGGCTCAATAAGGGTGAGCCGTTGGATTATGTTATTGGGTTTACAGAATTCGGGGGAGCAAAAATCGATTTGTCAAAGAAACCCTTAATTCCAAGGCAAGAAACAGAATTTTGGGTTGGTGAAGAAATTAAAAAAATAACCGGGAAAAATCTGCGGATTTTAGACGTTTTTTCAGGTTCTGGTTGCATTGGAATTGCTGTTTTAAAGAATGTTAAGAGTTCTAAAGTTTTTTTTGCAGATAAAAGCTTAGACAGCGTGAAGCAAATAAAAATTAATTTAAAAATAAATAAAATTAAGGGGAGGGTTGTCGTGCGACAGTCGGATATTTTTAGCAACGTAAAAGGAAAATTTGACTACATTTTTGCAAACCCGCCATATGTCGCTGAAAAGAAACGAAATAAGGTGCAAAAGTCGGCCTTAAAGTTTGAACCCGAGATGGCTTTGTTTGGTGGGCAAGATGGCTTGTTTTACATCAAGAAATTTTTGCGTGATGCTTTACGATTTTTACGTCCGGGAGGAAAAATTTTCCTCGAATTTAGCCCCGAACAGAAAAAAGAAATAGAGAAGATTTTTAAAAAATTTGGTTACCGAAACTGGGAATTTAAAAAAGACCAATTCAATCGCTACCGCTGGGTGAAAATTTTTGCTATGATTAAATAGCAATTAAACAAAATAAAGACATGAATGATGTAATTGAAAAAGATAATAATCCACTAAACCCTGAAATGATGACAGGAGAAGAATTATTTTTCGAGATGCGTAAATTATTTGAGAAAAAAGGAATTTTTGATAGCGCCATACAGGCTAATGCTATTTTTAATGAGTGGCTAATTGCAAGGAAGGAAAAAGGGTTTGAATTGCCATCTCAAGATAAAATTGACTTTTTAAAAGATATGATAGCAAGAAATTATAAATAATTTCTATGGAAAAAGAATCAATACAATTATCACCGAATTCATTAAACTTATTTTTAGATTGCCAGCATTGTTTTTGGTTGGATAAGGCTATGGGCATAAAACGGCCACCACAATACCTTTATGCTTTAAATTCGGCAATGGATTCGCTTCTGGAGGAGGAATTTGACAATTATCGCGCTAAAAATTTGCCTCATCCACTGCTTGAGGGGAATAATATTAAAGCGAAGTTGTTTTCAAATCAAAGACTGCTTAACAAGTGGAGAAATAACAAGGAAGGAATAAAGTATTTTGATTCAAAATTGCAGGCGACCCTTTTAGGAGTTGTTGAGGATGTGTTGGAATTTGCCAATCATAAAGTTGCCCCACTAGGGTATAAGTCAACCGAAAAGCCAATTGCGAATGTATATGACAGGTTTCAGTTGCAGTTGGACACATATACTTTTTTGCTAGAAAAGAATGGTTATAAAACAACAGGAAAAGGGTATTTGGCATTTTATGTTGTGGACAAAAGCAGGGGATTTGTTGACCGCCTGCCATTTAGAAAGGAAATTATGGAAATTGAAACAAACCCTTCAGACATTTACGAAATTTTTCAAGATGCAGTAAATGTGTTAAAATTATCACAACCGCCCAAACACAGCCAGGATTGCCAATTTAAGAGGTGGTTTGAGGGTGCAAAAAATTTTACAAATTAAATTGGAGAAAGGTGTTACTAACGTAAACGAGGCACTAAAGAATAAATATATCTTCGGCCTCGTTTCCGAAGTGAATTTCTTCACTCCGTTCATCAATTCATGAAGTTTCCTAAATTTTTAAAACGAAAAAGAAATATTTGGATTGCTGTTATTTTGATAATTATAATAATTATCGGATTTATGTTTTTTGGAAAGAAAAACGGCAATGGATCTATACAAACAGGGGTTGTGACAAAACAAGATTTGTTGCAGACAGTTTTATCAACAGGCCAAGTTGTAAGTCAAACTGACCTTGCCTTAAGTTTTCAAGGCAGTGGAGTTGTCAGAAGAGTTAACGTAAAAGAGGGCGACAAAGTGTATCAAGGGCAGGTTTTAGCTTCACTTGACCAGGCTTCAGCTCTTGCCACTTTAACATCTGCAAAAGGCGCTTTGGCTCAGGCAGAAGCAAACTACCAAAAGCTTGTTAATGGCGCAACCAATAACGACATAAAGGCTCAGCAGGATGCTGTTGCAACTGCTAAAATAAATTTAGATAATGCTTACAACAATTCCACATCAACATTTGGCAGCGCATACACGGCAGTCTATAACGCTTACACAGTTGTGAGTAATTTGTACAACAGTTATTTTACCTCATCGAGCCAGGAAAGTATTAAAGTGCAGGACGGCAAAAATAATATAAGTGATAATTTAACAAAAGCAAAACTTTCCATCGACCAGGCGATTGACGAAAACAGCATAGATTTGGCAATTGTAAATTTGTCAGGCTATTTAAGCAGTACATTTAATTCCTTAAAAATTATAAGAGATCAGTGTGATCAAAACATTTATTATTCCACAGTTTCGGCAACCGATAAGGCATCTTTAGACACCCAGAAAACAGCTATTAACACAAGCTTGAGCAACATAGACACTTATAAAAACAGTATAGCTTCTTACAAAATTGCTTTGCAAACAGCTCAAAACAATTTAACAGTAAAGCAAGCTCCTCCACGACAAGAAGATGTCGATTTGGCTAAAGCTCAAGTAACTTCGGCTCAGGGGCAAGTTGACTCGGCCCAGGCTGTTTTGAATAATTCTGTTATTATTGCTCCATCAAGCGGGACAATTACCAAGGTTGACGTTAAGGTTGGCGAACAGGCGACGCCGTCAAAAGAAGCAGTTGTTTTGCAAGACATAGGAAATTTGCATGCAGAAGCCAATGTAAGCGAAGCAAGCATAGCCGGGTTGGCACTTGGCCAATTAATAGATTATACTTTTGATGCATTGGGTCCCGACCAGCATTTTTCGGGAAAAGTTTTGACAATTAACCCGGCGTCAACAGTAATTGCGGGAGTGGTTAATTATAAAGTTACCGGAAGCTTGGACAACATTGAAAAAATAAAACCTGGCATGACAGTCAACATGACAATTTTAGTTGAAGAGAAAAAAGGAGTTTTAGCTGTGCCTTCAACTGCAATAATAAATAAAGACAGCAAACAATTTGTAAGAGTGGTAGATAATTTGAAAGATAAAACTTATCACGAAGTTTTAGTACAAACCGGTTTGCAGGCCGACGGGGGAATGGTTGAAATTATTTCTGGCTTAAACGAAGGCCAAGAGATTGTTATTTACATGAAACGTTAAAATGAAATTAATTGAGGTTGAAAATTTAAAGAAGAATTATGTTAATGATGAAGTTGTTACGCATGTTTTGCATGATGTAAGTTTTAGTATTGACGAGGGGGAGTTTGTGGCAATAATGGGGCCGTCGGGGTCGGGCAAATCAACATTAATGCACATTTTAAGTTTTTTAGACAGGCCAACATCGGGCATTTATAAATTTGAAGGAAGCAACACAAAAGATTTTGATGATAACTATTTGGCAAAACTAAGAAACGAAAGAGTTGGGTTTGTTTTTCAATCATTTAACTTATTAGCAAGAACAACTGTTGTTGATAATGTCAGGTTGCCTTTAATTTATAGTAAAAAACAAGACTATGACAAATTAGCTGAGAAGGCACTTGAGGCGGTTGGAATGTCGCACAGATTAAATTATTATACTAATCAAATTTCGGGCGGAGAAAAACAACGCGTGGCAATTGCCAGAGCATTGGTTAATAATCCGGCGGTAATTTTTGCCGATGAGCCAACGGGAAACCTGGACTCAAAATCGGGAAACGCGGTAATGCACATTTTACAGGATTTAAATGAGCAAGGGCATACAATTATTTTGGTTACTCATGAAACTGATACTGCAAACCATGCTAAAAGAATTATCAGAATAAAAGACGGCACAATTATTTCTGATGAAAAAGTGATAAACAGGACAAAAGCATCGGAAGATAAAGTTCTTATTAAGTGAAATCCGAAGCACGAAATCCGAAATCCGAAACAAATTCGAATTTTCAAATTACGAAAATTCAAAACACGTTTCGAGTTTCGATATTCGAATTTCGATTTTCTTTTTACAAGGTAAAAAGCTATGGATTCTATCGGAACAATAAAACTGGTTTTCAGGACTTTGCTTGCCAGAAAAGGCAGGTCTTTTTTGACTATTCTTGGAATTATAATTGGAGTCGCCGGAGTGATAATTATAATTTCTTTGGGGGCTGGTGCTCAAAGTTTAATTTTGGGTCAAATTACAAAATTGGGCTCAGACCTTTTGTCTGTGCAACCGGGTAAAAGCAATGAAAAGGGGCCACCGGCACAAGTTTTTGGAATAACAATAACAACGTTGATTAATGAGGATGCAGACGCATTAAGGAACAAGGCTCAGGTCCCGCATGCTTATGCTGTTTGTGGCATGGCGACCGGTTTAGTGACAGTTACTTGGCAAAATAAAAACATTGACACTAATCTTCGGGCAGAGGAAAGCACTTGTTCGGACGTTATAAATTTTACCATGAAAGAAGGGCAGTTTTATGACCAACAACAAGACAGGGGCAATGTAAATGTTATAGTTTTGGGCTCTTCGGTGGCAGATGAATTATTTAGAGAAACTGGCGTTAATCCAGTTGGACAAATTGTAAAAGTTAGAAGTGCTAATCAGGAACAAGCAGGAGGAACTCCTTTTCGGGTAATTGGTGTTACGGCCCCTAAGGGCACTTCTATGTTTCAAGATAATGATGACCAGGTTTTTACTCCATTAGTAATTGGCCAACAACAGGTTTTAGGAATACGTCATTTACAGATGATAATGGTAAAGGTTGATTCTGCTGAAAATGTTGATCAAACAATTGCTGACATAAAAAATGTGATGAATCAAAGGCATCGTGTGCTAAAAGATGTTGATGCCGACTACACCGTGCGAAACATTGCTGACGCAGTTAAAATTTTGAGCACAATAACCGATGCGCTTCAATTATTTTTGACAGCAATGGCGGCACTGGCCTTAATTGTGGGGGGAATTGGAATTTTGAATATTATGTTGGCGACTGTGGCTGAAAGGACCAGAGAAATTGGCTTGCGTAAAGCAGTTGGGGCAACAAATGTGGGAATTATGAAGCAATTTTTAATTGAAGCGGGGGTGCTAACTTTTTTAGGAGGAGTTGTCGGAATAATTTTCGGAATAATTATTTCATATTTGACGTCGTTGCTTATTCGTTATCTTGGCTATGATTGGGCTTTTGTTGTTTCAATAAAATCTGTTGTGCTTGCCATTGCAGTTTCAATTTTAACGGGAGTTATTTTTGGTTTGTACCCGGCATTAAAGGCATCAAAATTAAATCCAATCGACGCGTTACGTTATGAATAATAAATTATTACAAAGGTCAGTAAAAGCTTTGTCGGCAAATCCGGTCAGGACGGTTTTGACGACTTTGGGAATTGTGATTGGTATTGCAACTGTAATTACAGTTTTGTCGGCAGGAGAAGGTTTTAGAAGTTTAATTGATTCTGAATTAGCAGCATGGGGGACCGACACTCTTTTTGTCGAAACAAAGGTGCCCCCAACAACAAAAAGCCTAGCAAACAACAACGCCAGTTCAGCTGATGTAAGTAGAGCCACTTCAAGTGTGCAAATAACATCATTCAAAACAACCGATCTTGATTCAATTAGAAAACTGAATAATGTTTCTGGCGCTTATGGAATGGCAACAGGTCTTTCGGTGGCAAGTTACAGGAATAATGCCAAAAGTGCTATTTATTTTGGAGTTGGGGCTGAAATGTTTAACATTGATAAGCACACTTTAAGAGAAGGAAGGTTTTTTACTCAAGCAGAGGACACCGGGGCTGTTCAGGTGGCAATTTTAGGAAGTAATTTGGCAAATGATTTATTTGTGCAGGACGACCCTGTCGGGAAATTAATAAGGGTGGGCAATTTGAATTTTCAAGTTATTGGAGTTTACAACGCGCAAGGGTCAATGTCGGCGGGCGGAGCTGATGACAGTTTGTACATGCCATTGACTACAGCTCAAAAGAAAATGCTTGGAATAAATTATATAACGATTGGCGTTGTGCAAATGAAAGATGTCGGTTCTTCAGAGGCCACAGCAGATTTAATTCGCCAAACAATGAGGAAACTACACACGATTACGAACCCCGCTAAAGACGATTTTATGGTGACAACGCAAACCGATGCAATGAACACCTTCAACACAATTTTTAACGGCATAACAATTTTGCTCATTGCAATTGCTTCTATTTCTTTAATTGTTGGGGGCGTCGGAATTATGAACATTATGTATGTAATTGTTACGGAAAGAACAAGTGAAATTGGCCTAAAAAAAGCGCTAGGGGCTAAAAATGCAGACATTTTAAACGAATTTTTATTAGAGTCGGTAATTGTGACTGTTTTGGGTGGAATTATTGGAATTATTTTTGGCGCTTTTTTGAGTTGGATAGTTGCCGCTATTGCAGTTTCTTCGGGATTGTCATGGACCTTTGAGGTGCCACTGTATGCGATTGTTATTGCGGTGGCTGTTTCCAGTGTAATTGGAATTTCTTTTGGAGTTTTTCCGGCCAGGTCGGCCGCAAAAATGGACCCAATCGAAGCCTTACGCTATGAATAGATTGTATTTTAAATTTAATAGAGTTAAAATATATTAATAAATCATAGGCATCGCCTAAATTAAAGCAATTAGGCAATCGAATATATCATGCTTTAATTTATGCATGAATTTACTCGCTTGCTCATAAATTCATATGAAATTTAATAAACAATCGGGCCAAGCATCAAGACTTCTTTTGGTTTTAGCAGTTGTAGTCTTGGTTGCAGCAATAGTTACTTTTATGGTAATGAAAATGGTGGAAAAACCGGCTAAGCCGTCTGTTCCTGAGCCAACAACCATCCCAATGCCAGTTTACGAGCAAACCTTATCCAATATAAGATTTATTTTTGAAGCAGCAATTGACAGGGGTGATGTTTTGAGGAAAACACAAATTGTAAACAAACAATATGATTTTGCCTCGCAAAAAGATTTTAAAATAGGTAATCCCGGCGCGAAGTTTATCATTGTAACTATTGGTGCACAAAATGTCGGGAAGGTTAATACGGAAAAAGGAGTGTGGACCATAGAAAATATTGTTGATTCAGAGGGCAGGGAATTTATTCCTATTCAGGGATACGCAGCGTCACCTTGGACCCCTAATCCTGATTTGTGTGGAGCATTGTTGAAACCGGCTTTTGACCCTACACCGTGCGTTAAAATATACGAGGTTTCAAAAGAATCAACCGGTTTGAAAATAAGGGTTGTAAGCGGAAAAGACAATAAGGCTCAAAGCATAATTTCCGGAAAAATAGACACTGCATTTATTGATTTAATAGTTAAATAAACATGGTAAATAAATACAAAAAAGATAAAACGAGTGACACAGAAAAAGTAGCTTCAAAAGAAGAAATTCAAGAAGTCACTGTTGATCAAAAAATAGTTGAAGGTGTTCCTGAAAAAAAGGAAATTACAAAAAGCGACGAAATAATAACAGCTGAATTGAAAAGAGAACTTGATTTAATGGAAATGGATCCTAATTTAAAAAAGGGTGTTGAGGCAGAAAAAGAAAAAATAAGTTTTCTTGGAGAAAAAGAAAAAATTGAGTACCTTTTAAAAATAGCCAGGGAAAAAGGCTTAGTTTTTGCTATACAGATTGCCAGGAAAATGAACGAGCCTTTTTTGTTGGATTTGTTGCACGATACTTTGGCCAGGGAAGGATATTTTAAAGATTTTATGCCGGGCTCTAAACCATCAGATGACGACCAACAAACAGTTCAGCCGACAACGAATAATAATAAAACAACAGACGATAAATAATGTGTCGCTCATAAATTCATGCCAATAATTATACCCGGATTAATAATAGTTTTCATGCTGATTGTGATAGCTTTCATGATAGTTTTGAAGGCTGAAACAAATGAAAGGAATTCTGTCTTTGGTGGATTAGACATGGTTTTGTTTATGGTAACAATGCCAAAGTATCAAGACGAGAAGAGGAAGGAATCGAGCGCAAAAAGTGAAGAAAAAATTATTATTGCTCAAATGGAGCAGGTTTTAGCTAATTTTTTATATTTAAAAAAGCGAAGTATGTTTCAAGAACCTCCGTGTGTTGCCCTTGAAATTGCTTCACAAATAGGAGGATCGGATATTTGTTTTTATGTCGCAGTGCCGAAATATTTGGAATCAATGTTTGAAAAATATGTCCAGGGAGTTTATCCGAATGCTGTTGTAGATAAAATTCCACAAGATTACACGATTTTTGAACCTCAGGGGTTTAGCGCGGGCGCTTATTTAAGACTTGCAGAAAGTTATTTTTTTCCTATTTGTACATATCAAACTTTGGAAACTGACCCCTTATCATTAATAACCAACACTTTGAGTAAAATTGATGCAAATGAGGGTGGAGCCGTTCAAGTTGTTATAAGGCCGTGGGCAAAGTCATTTTTGGGTATGGACATGCGGAAAAAAGGAGAAACCGTTTTGAAAAAAATAAGAGAATATAGAGAGGCTCGATGGGTTGCAAAAATTGAATCGCATGGGGTTCTTAGAAAAATTGTAGATGAATTAATAATACAGCCTTTTCATGACAGAGATAAATATGGTGATCAGAAAGGCCACAACCCGCGAACAGAAATGGGGTACGACCAAAAAGCCTACGAAGAAATTACTAAAAAAATTCAAAAACAACCATTTCAGGTAAATATTAGAGTGGTTTCTTCGGCGCAAACCGAAGCTCGGGCTGAAGAAATTTTAAATCATTTAACTTCTTCATTCAGTCAATTTTCTTTGGCTTCAATCAACAGCTTAGAGCCGAGGAAGGTTTATAAAAAAGAGTTGCAGAAATTAATATATGACTACAGTTTTAGAGCCTTTGACCCCGCTCAAACAAATATTTTGAACATAGAGGAATTGGCAAGTGTTTACCACTTCCCGACTCATTACACCGAAACTCCATATGTAAAGGCAGCAAAATCCCTTACGTCACCTCCACCTGATGATTTGCCTAGAAGTGGAGTATTAAACGTTGGTGAAGTTAATTATAGAAACGAGAAAATAACTGTTTCTTTTGCTGACAGAAAAGATAGAAGAAGACACTTATATTATATTGGGCAAACGGGTACTGGAAAATCATATTTTCTTGAGGGTATGGTTATACAGGACATACAAAACGGAGAGGGTGTGGCCGTAATTGACCCTCATGGCGATGCGATTGAAAACATTTTAAAATATATTCCAAAAGAAAGAGTGGATGACGTTGTTTTGTTTGAACCTTTTGACTTGGAAAGGCCATGTGGGTTGAATATGCTTGAATATGACAGTCCCGAGCAAAAAGATTTTGCCGTACAAGAAATGATTGCAATTTTTATGAAGTTGTTTCCGCCTGAAATTATTGGGCCAATGTTTGAACATTACATGCGAAATGCCATGTTGGCTTTAATGGCTGACAAAGATAATCCCGGCACGCTTGTTGAAATTCCTAAAATGTTTACTGACCCTGCATTTTTGCAACAACGTTTGGCAAAACTAACAGACCCCGTTGTGAGAAGTTTTTGGACAAAAGAATGGGCACAGACAACCGGGTCAACCAGGTCGGACATGTTGGGGTATGTTGTTTCAAAACTTGGCAGATTTATTGAAAACGAAATGATGCGAAACATTATGGGCCAGTCACATTCGGGTTTTGACTTGGCAAAAATAATGGATGGGAAAAAAATATTTTTGGCAAATTTGTCTAAGGGTTTAACGGGGGAAGTAAACAGTTCATTGCTTGGAATGATTTTGGTTTCAAAAATACAAATGGCCGCAATGAAGCGCGCCAGAATTCCTGAAGAGCAAAGAACAGATTTTTATTTATACATTGACGAATTCCAAAATTTTACAACCGATTCAATTGCAACAATTCTGTCGGAAGCCAGAAAGTATAAACTTAATTTAATTGTGGCTCACCAGTACATGCCACAGTTGAAGGACGAAATTAGAGATGCTGTTTTGGGAAACGTTGGAACGATGGGAGTGTTTAGAATTGGCGCAGAAGATGCTGAAAAATTGGAAAAGCAATTTCAACCCGAGTTTAGCCGTTTTGACTTAGTAAATTTAGACAACTACACCTTAATCATTAAAATGATGATTAACAATAAAATTTCGGTTCCTTTTAAAATGACCACATTGCCGCACGAAAGAGGCAGGCCGGAAATTGTTGAGCCAATTAAGAAAATTTCTAAATTAAAATATTCTCGTGACAGAAAAATTGTGGAAGAAGAAATTTTACAACGTTCATTTGTTGAACCGCCACTTCCGCCACCACCACCAATTTTCCCCACCCGCTAAACAAAAAAATCTCCAATCAAATTTTTTCTGCGGCTTGACTATTCCTTCGGAACAGTGACCCTCGCCTCGAAAAAATTTATTAGAGATTTTTTATTAGTTTATTTTATTCGGTGACGCGTTTGACGTATTCGTTGGTTTCAGTGTTAATTTCAATTACTTCACCCTCTTCAATAAAAAGTGGGACTTGAATTACTGCACCCGATTCTAAAATTGCTTCTTTTGTGCCGCCTTGAGCGCGGTCACCCTTAACTCCGGGCGCTGCTTCTTTTACTTTTAGCTGGACTTTAATTGGCAATTTAAAATTAATTATTTTTTCGTTGAAAATAATTCCTGTAACAATTTCGTTTGGTTTTAAATATTTTGCTTGCGGGCCAATTTGATCTTCGGTAAAGAAAAACCTTTTTGAAGGGTCATTAATTTCGCAAAAGAAGAATTGTCCTTTAGAATTGTAAAGGTATTTAATTTCTTTCTTTTGCAAATCGGCTTCGTTGAACATGTCGCCTTGTTGGAAGTTTTTTTCTTGCACGCGACCGTCAATTAAATTTTTAATTTTGCTTTGGATAACTGGGCGTCTTTGAGCCATTTTCATCATGGATGCAGAAAGTACTACCCACGGTTGGCCCTCGTAAATAAATTCTACGCCTGGTTTTAAATCTGTATGACTCAACATAAATGTTGGAAACTCGAAATTCGAATATCGAAATTCGAAACGTATTTTGAATTTTGTATTTTGAAAATTCTAATTTGTTTCGGATTTCGGATTTCGTGCTTCGAATTTTATTCAATTATTTTCCATTCCACATCTTCCATTTTGCCTGCATATTCAAGCCACTCGCCAAATTTATTAATAACAAACCATTTCTTTTTGGCCGATGAATAAGTCATTGGGTCGCCTCGGAAAAATGGCTTTTTAACAATTTCTTTTGGTTTTAGCCTGTCTAACTCGAGCCATTTTTTAAAAACTGTTTCAATGCTGTAGTCCAGTTTTCTGGTGTTTGCCCATTCGGCAACTTTTGTAACGGCTTCTTTAGCTTTTTCAACCCCACCGGCTAATTCAAGCAATTGCTTGGCAGGTTTAGTAAATCTAGAATAGATTATCTTTCTCTTTTTAGCATTTTCTTTCAATTCCTGCAACCCCAGTCCTTTAGACAAAAAGAAGTGGGCAATTATGTTTTGAATGGCTGTTTCCTCCTGTAATTCATCATAATCTTTAATTTTACCTGCGCCCGTTGTAGCGGCTGAAACAATATAATCTTCAATTTTCTTGGCGTTTTTCTCTCCTATGCCTAGTTTCATTATGGCCTTTAAACCCGGACTTTGGCTCGCCGAAGCCTTGGCAGAGGAGGCTTCTTTGTAAATTTCGGCAATATCTTTATTTTCTTTTTCTAGTCTGTTTAAAATTTCAATGGCTTTTTTGTATGCTTTCAATTTAAAAGTCAGGGCCTTGTCACCCTTAATTTCCAGAAGCTTTATCATTTCTTCAAAAATGCGTACGATTTCTTTGTTTGTGCTAGATGTGTCAACCATTAATATAATAATACCATAATTTAAAGTTTTGAGCGGCGGTTCTTGTGTAGAGAACCGCCGCTATGTAGAAGTCAGACGACTTTCCCGTTTTGATGGGCAGAGAAAGCTTCATATTCTCTCAAAAGGCGCAAGATGCGAATTATTTGTGCCCTTCTATGTCGATGAGCTTCATTTCTCGGGAGTTTCGCCGGATCGACGCTTTTTATGGTTGCGAGCCGGGGAACTTTGATGTTCATTAATTTTACTTTATCACCTTTAAGGCATGCAAACACTATTGACTTTTATATAAAATGTTGTAATATCTGATTACCTATGCAAAAGTACGAATATCAAGTAATCGAGTTCTATTGGTTTTCTGCCAAGGAAAATGGTCGATATAAAGACATTTTGAGTGCGCAAGCGCAGGAGGGATGGGAGTTCGTTAGCCTGAACTCCGCGCCTGGAAATGGGAATTACATTCTCACGATGGGAAGGAAAATCCGGCGTTCTGTTATTGCCAAAATCAAGAAAGTCTCATCTCGTACTAAGGCCCCGAAAAAGGCCGCAAAGGCTGTCACTGATAGTTGACGGCTAGACGGATTTATCTCCGCCCCAGTTTTATGGCAGGTGTCTCGGTTTTTTCCGAGCACCTGCCGTTTTTATTGATTTTGGCTAAATTTAATTGTAATATATTTTATGGCTACATTGTTGACGGGAATTTGTTTCCCGGCTACCATGCCGAGAAAGGAAATGTGCCAAGTGCTTAATGCTTGGTTAACTGCGCATGCCAACGATGGTTGGCGGCGAGAAGGTCGCCTGCAAAAGTTAAATTTTGAGGGCGATCGTATTCCCCGAATTTGTTATCGGGGGCAGTTTGTGAATGAAACAATATCGGGGTGGAAAGGCCCCGGCTCTGCAACAGACATTTAAGCTCAAACCGCGCAGGCGGTAATGGCAGGTGTCTCGGTTTTTTCCGAGCACCTGCCTTTTTATTTACTATTGACTTTATGGTTTTATTATGTTATTATTAATGTATGTCAGAGAATAAGAGAGTACATACGAAGTCTTTTCCTTCCTATTTGGGGGAAATCGCAGAACAAAAACGGGAGTGGCTTCAAGGTTTTTGGAAGAGAAGGTTGCAAACAACCGATCTCAGTCAAAAGTCCTTCAGGGACGGTTCCGTGCGGTTCACGATTCTCACAAGCTTGAAGTAAGTCTTCGGCCCATCTCTTAACCCCTCAGACACTTTGCGGGCTACCAATGGTAGCCCGCTTTTTCTTTATATTTTTTATTCAACTCAACTTAATCATCCTCAGCGCAGGTTAACATATGTTAACCTAGCAGAAAAAATATAAACTTGTTTGGTTGCCCTGCGACAACCTGAAATTATGAAAGTAGTAAAATTGTTGACTTTAGACAAATTTGTTGTAGGATATTGATATGTGTAAACACATTATATATCCAGTCATTTCGAACAGCAACAACATGAGCAGTGCTGATATCAACTCAGCTGAAAGATTTCTTGACGAGCAAAGTCGAGAAGGTTGGGAATTTTGCGGCTTTTGGCCAGTCACTATTCCACTTGTAGGGGCTGACGAAGGGAAGATTTGGATTTTCCCTATCTTCAGAAGCGGCGCCGCGGAAACGACTAAGTAGGTTTACATTTGCCCACGAGGGCGCGGCCGGGGTAGGATTGCTACTACCCTGGCTTTTTTTTTGGAGCGATTTATGTTAGAATTTTAAAATAAGTATGGAAAAGAGGCATAGAATATTTGTTGCCATAAATTTGCCCGAGGAGGTGAAAAAACAGCTCTCAAAATACCAGGATAAATTTGGGGGTGCTTTTGCCGAAGGTGCAAAATGGACAGCAAAGGATAATTTGCACATAACATTGGAGTTTATGGGGTACCTAACCGATGAAGAAATGGCCGATGTCTGTTTTGCTGTTAAAGAAGTGGCCGAAAGGCATGAAAGTTTTTCTATTGATATAAATAAAGTGGTTTATGGGCCAACCCCGCTGAGCGGGGTTAAAGGAACGCTTAGCGTTCCTAAAATGATTTGGGCAACGGGCGAAAAATCGGAAGAATTGTCGAAGTTGCGCGAAGACCTAGAAGAGACGCTTTTAGAAAAAGTTCGTTTTACGCCCGAGGGCCGACAGTTTAGTCCGCACGTAACTTTAGCTCGTTTAAATTCATTTGCTTTTAGACAAATGAATCAAGATGAAATTCCCGAAGTTAATGAAAACGTAGAATTGCTTTTTACAGTTGAGTCAATTGAAGTAATGGAATCAGAAATGAAGAAAGGTGGCCCACAATATGTAATTGTTGAATCACACGATTTAAAATAAATATTAAATTAAAAATATGAATGTTCACTTTATTGGAATTGGGGGGATTGGGGTGTCTGCATTAGCCCAATACTATTTGTCAAAAGGCCATCAGGTGAGTGGCTCTGATTTGGTTGCTTCAGAAATTACAGTAATGCTCAAAAAAATGGGTGTAAAAATTTTAATTGGTAATTTTGCTAAAAACATTGAAAAGGATTTTGATTTGGTTATTTACAGCCCTGCTGTAACAAAAAATAACCCCGAATTAAAAAAAGCAAAGCGATTTAAAATTAAAACTCAAACTTATCCTGAAGCTTTGGGCGAGCTGACAAAAAATTATTTTACAATTGCTGTTGCGGGGGCACACGGCAAAAGCACAACAACTTCGTTGATTGGTTTGATTTTGACTGCTGCGGGGCTTGACCCCACAGTTATTGTTGGTACAAAATTAAAAGAATTTGGCGGAAGCAATTTTCGAGCAGGTAAAAGTAAATTATTAGTTATAGAGGCTTGTGAATATGACAGTTCATTTTTGCATTATTTGCCAAAAATTGTTGTAGTGACAAATGTGGACAAAGAACACTTGGATTATTTTAAAACTTTTGCAAATGTTGTAAAAGCATTTAAAAAGTTTATTTTGAAATTGCCTAAGGAAGGCGCATTTGTTTTTAATGCAGACGATAAAAACATTCCAATAATTGAAAATCCAGTTTTTAAATCAGTTGGCTGCTCATTGGGTCAGCTTGAAACTAAAAAAGTAAAAAGCATTTTAAAAGTTCCAGGGAAGCATAATGTTGCAAATGCTTTGCTGGCTTTAGCGGTTGCGCGTGAATTAATTGTGCCAGACAGCATAACTTTTAAGGCGCTTTCAGAATTTAAGGGTACATGGCGCAGATTTGAAATTATGAAAGGAAAAGCAAATGGTAAGAAATTTACAATTGTGTCTGACTATGGGCATCATCCAAATGAAATTTCAGCAACACTGACAGCTGCTAGAGAAAAGTATAAAAAGAAAATAATTTGGTGTATTTTTCAACCGCACCAACACCAAAGGACACATTATTTGTTTAATGATTTTGTAAGGGTATTTGGAGAAATGCCAATGGACAAAATAATTATTACTGACATTTATGATGTTGCCGGAAGGGAAACCCAAACAAAAAGTGGGGGAGTAAGCTCAAAAAAATTGGTTGAAAAAATAAACAAGGAAAGTGTTGTTTATTTGCAGACAGACGAATTGGAAAAACTTGTAAAAGAAAATGCCGGGCAATTTGATGTTTTGATTATTATGGGTGCTGGTGACATATATAATTTAGTTGATAAATTTATTAAAAATTAATTTAAATTTAAAAAAATGCCAGAAAAACACACAGAGTCAGAATTAATTACGCCAGAGTCCGGAAAAATTGAATTGCCGAAAGGGGTTGAAAATTTAGATGAGTTTGATAGAATTGTAAGACTGGTTTCTCCTGAATTAAAAAAATATTTAACGACAGTTATTGCAGCTTATGCTCTTGGTTCCGGCGATGAAGCAAAAGGGCAGGAGAATTTGCCAATTAGAGACCCCGAAACAGGTTTGCTAATAAGCGGCGTAATTAAAACAGGTAGTGAGGAATTAAATGGGAAAGTTTTTTCATTTAATGATTTGCATATAATTGATAGCCTGGGGATTGCCAGAAAAAAATCACCTGAAGGGGATGCGCCCAAAATTGATGCAATGGATGAGTTTTTAACATATAGTTCATTGAGTATTCTCAGCGAAAGATATCCGGGCAAGTTAAATCAGGTTATTATCGTAGACAATGTGAGCAAAGCAGGTGAAAAGGCGCCTTTATGCGAAATTCTTCCAAGTCTTGATGAAAAAGGCGGATTAAACATTTTTATTAACGGAGCCTATCTTGCAGGCAAAGGCCCGGAGCAAATTAGAGATGTTGTGAGGTATGTTTATGGACTGCTTCAATATGAAAGCCTGAGCGAAGAAGAACAGGAGAAGGTAAATGAAAATCATGCCGAAATTGCCAAACAAGAATTTGCCGAATCGGTAAAAGATGAAAAAGGCGATTTGATATTAAGTGAAGCAAAACTTAATTGGATAAGGGAAATGTCTCCCGTTGGAGGGGAGGCAAGTAGTCCTCCCTTAAAATTAAATGGGGAAAAAATAAGTGGACCTGCAAACTTTTTTGCAAGACTTTTTTTAATTCACGAACGTGAAGATGAAAATCGTAATGCAACTTTTGAGAATAATTTAATTGATGAAAATCTAGTAAGCGAGGGGATGCGGGGTAAATTATATCCTTTTTGGTTGCAGTTTAAAGAAAGGCGGGATGCTTATTCTCAGTTGGGTGGGAAAGACAGGGAAACACAAGGATTTTTGGGAGATAAGGTGAAGCCTATTCAGCCTAAACCTAGAAAGCTTAGAAAATAAACAAATATTGACAGGATTTTATTTTGTGATATCATTTAAGTATCTTTAACAATTATAAAATCTTTGATTGGGTCCCCGCAAGGGGATTGGGCTCAATCAGCCTCGTCATGCGACAGGGCAAGATGACTTATGCGTTAGTGTAAGTTCGGCTTCCTCCGTAATCATAGGATAACTGCTTCTTTTTAGAGCCAGTGAAAGTTGTCAGGTGCCGCATGGTACCTGGAACAAAGGTGGTACCGCGAGTTGATCCTCGTCCTTTGAGCATAATTTTATTTATGCCCGAAGGACGGGGATTTTTTGTTCTTTGAAATAAAAGTTAACCAAGGAGGATCCGTGGAAAATGCATCAGAAAGAAAGAAAATACAGCAAGGGCAGCAATGCAGCGTTTGTACCGTGTGCGGAAAAGTTTTGCCAATAATGGCGACGAATAATACGCACAACTTCTGTCCTGTTATTCAGGACGGGAAAGTGGCACAAGTTTGCATGGCTTGTAAGGCTATAGAGGTTAATCCTGTTCGCAGGGAACCTTGGTCATAATATCATGGCGGTGCAGTGAAGCCATTTCTCTGCACCGCCCCTTTTCTCAAAATTAAAATCAAAATGACTAATAAAAAATTTAAATTTAAAATTAAAAATAAAGGAAGAGAATTCTGGCGATTTTAACTTATATGTATTACTAATTTAATTAAAAAATTATGCCTGTTATAAATTTATCACAAGAAGAAACGCCAACGCATTACTACAATATAATTCCCGACTTACCAAAACCTTTGGACCCGCCATTACATCCAGCAACCAAAAAGCCAATTGGGCCAGAAGATTTATCTGCAATCTTTCCAATGGAACTTATAAAACAGGAAGTTTCGCAAGAAAAATTTATCGAAATTCCCGAGGAAGTTAGGAAGGCCTACATGTTGTACAGGCCAAGTCCGTTAATTCGTGCAATTGCATTGGAAAAAGAACTTGGCACTCCCGCCAAAATTTATTACAAGTATGAAGGGGTTAGTCCTGTTGGAAGTCACAAATTAAACACTGCTTTAGCTCAAGCATATTATAATAAAAAAGAAGGGATTAAAAGGGTTACTACTGAAACCGGTGCGGGACAATGGGGTAGTGCCATGAGTTTTGCCTGTCAGTATTTTGGTTTAGAGTGCATGGTTTATATGGTTAAAGCCAGTTATGACCATAAACCTTACCGTAAAATAATGATGAAACTGTTCGGCGCAAATGTTGTCGCCAGCCCAAGTAGCCAAACAAAAAGCGGGAAAAAATATCAGGCAGAAGACAAGAATCATCCCGGAAGTTTGGGTATTGCAATTTCTGAAGCAGTAGAAGATGCTGTTTTAAGAAAAGATACAAATTATTGCCTGGGCTCGGTTTTAAATCATGTTTTGTTGCACCAAACAATAATTGGCCAAGAAGCCCAAAAGCAAATGGAAATTGCAGGGGACTACCCTGACATTATAATCGGTTGTCATGGTGGCGGAAGTAATTTTGCCGGAATTTCTTTTCCATTTCTAAAGGACAAACTTTCCGGTAAAAAGCCCAATATTCGCGCTATAGCCGTAGAACCGGCTTCATGTCCTTCGTTAACAGAAGGAAGCCTTAATTATGATTTTGGTGACACGGCCGGTTTAACACCATTGTTGATGATGTACACCTTAGGCCACGATTTTATTCCTTCACCAATTCATGCAGGAGGATTAAGATATCATGGCTCTTCGCCAATTGTCAGCTTGCTTTTGAAAGAAAAAATTATAGAAGCAAAAGCATATGAGCAGGTGCCGGTTTTTGAAGCAGCAATAAGATTTGCTAAAAACCAGGGGATTATTCCTGCACCCGAATCTGCTCATGCAATCAAAGCTGTTTTTGACGAGGCTCTAAAATGTAAGGAAACTGGAGAAGAAAAAGTTATTTTGTTTAACCTTTCAGGGCATGGATTGTTTGATATGTCAGCGTATGATGATTTTATGGCAGGAAAAATAAAATAAACGTTGTGGAAAAAGCGGGAGGTGGCCCTCTCGCTTTTTTTCATAAAAATTGGTATTATTTAATAATGTTCACCCAGTTAAATAAAATCTTTTAGATTTTAATTTTGTTGTGCAAAATTATTTAACTGGGTAAAAAATAATTATGACTGATACAAATTCACAAAAAATAGAAGAAATTTTAACCAGAGGGGTTGAAAATATTTTTCCCAATAAAGATTTTTTGAAGAAAAAACTTGCAAGCGGGGAGAAGTTGAAATTTTATTTGGGCATTGATCCAACCGGGCCAACTTTGCATATGGGCCACGCAATTCCTTTAATGAAATTAGCCGACCTTCAAAAACTTGGACATGAGGTGATTTTACTTATTGGCGACTTTACCGCCATGATTGGTGACCCAACTGACAAAAGTGCCACAAGGAAACAGCTAACAAAAAAAGAGGTTTTAAAAAATGCCACGCTGTACAAAAAACAAGCAAGTAAGTTTTTAAATTTCGGCTTTGGTGGTGCTAGGTTGGAATATAACTCAAAGTGGCTGGCTCAAATGAATTTTGAAATGTTGTTTCATTGGCCTCAAAAATTACCGTGCAACAAATGATTCAGCGTGATATGTTTCAAGAAAGGCTTAAAGAAGAAAAACCAATTTATGTGCATGAGTTTTTGTACCCCTTAATGCAAGGCTATGACAGTGTCGCAATGGGTGTTGATGGTGAAATTGGAGGGAATGATCAAACATTTAATATGCTGGCAGGGCGGGATTTAATGAAAGAAATTAGTGGTAAAGAAAAATTTGTAATTGCAACAAAACTTTTGGTTGATTCAACCGGTAAAAAAATGGGTAAAACTGAAGGCAACATGATTACGTTGTTGGACTCGCCAAAAGATATGTTTGGTAAAATTATGAGTTGGTCGGATGAAATGATTGGGATTGGGCTGGAGCTTTGCACAAGATTGCCAATGAATGAAGTTGAAGAAATAAAAAACATGTCCAATCCGCGCGACGCTAAAGCCAGGTTGGCTTTTGAAATTGTTAAGACTTTTTACAGCGAAGCGGAAGCTAAAAAAGCGGGGGAAGAGTTTGATAAAATTTTTAAGAATAAAGAGTTGCCAAGTGACATGCCAATTTTTGAAACCTCGGTCAGCAATTATGATATTGTCGACCTGTTAAGCGACGCTAAATTAGCGCAATCAAAAAAAGAAGCGAAAAGGCTAATTGAGGGAAATGGAGTCGCTGTAATTTCAGAAGGCAATGAAGTGAAAGTTAAAGATTGGAAACAACAAATAAAATTAGAAGACGGAATGATTGTAAAAGTCGGCAGCCGAAAATTTGTTAGGATTAAAACAAAATAATTATGAAAAAACTTCTAACAGCTTCAATAATTTTATTCGTAATTATTATTTTGGCAGTTACCGGTTTTTTTGTATATAAATTTTATTTTCAGCAAGAAGCTCAAAAGCAGGATAATACAAAAAACCAGCAACAAGAGCAAATTAAACTCGATGTAGAACTTGATTTGCTTGACGGTTGGACGAAGTATGAAAACGGTGAATTTAGTTTCGTAATGGGCTTTCCCGACAGCTGGAATAATTACACTGTTGAAAGGCAAAAATGGAAGGGGTGGTTGATTGACGGCTCGGAGGAAAGTGGAGATTATAGTGGTGATGAGTTGGTTTTTATTAACCCAAGGTATGAAGTGAGAAAGTCGGAAGGAGAAGGTTTGGCACCCTTTAAGGATTGTTGGCAAAACATTCCTATAATGGCAATTTCTAAGGATGTTTGGAATTTAATAATTCAAGAAAAAATAGCAGTCAGCGCAGCGCCAGTTGGGCCGGGAAAAATAGGGGAGAATTCAAAATTTGTTTTTGCGCTTCCGCCAAGGTGGGCAGGTTTTTCTTGTACATTAGGCGTTGAGGAAGCTCAGCAAATAGTTAAAACTTTTAAAGCTTATTAAAGTAAAATAAAAAAGCATGAATCACAGATTTTTGGTCGCCGATGCCTCAAAACATGTCGGAGAAAAAGTAACAATTAAAGGTTGGGTGAATACATGGCGTGCCCATGGGAAAATTTTGTTTATTGATTTGCGTGACATTTCAGGAGTTATGCAAGTTGTTTTTATGCCTTCAAACAAAGAGGCGTACGACTTGGCGCAAAACTTAAGAACAGAATGGGTTATTGAAATTGAAGGACAAATTGTAAAAAGGCCTGAAAACATGGTTAATCCAAAAATTGTAACGGGCACAGTTGAAATGGCTGCTGAAAGTTTAGTTGTCTTGTCTGAAGCCGAAGCATTGCCAATTGCAGTGGAAGGTGATGGCTATGACATTAATGAGGAAATAAGAATGAAATACAGGTATTTGGATTTAAGAAGAGAAAGGCTCAAGAACAATTTTATTATGCGACACAGAGTAATTAAGCTTGTCAGAGATTTTTTGGATAAGGAAGGATTTTTTGAAATTGAAACTCCTATTCTGACAAAATCAACTCCTGAGGGAGCAAGGGACTACATTGTGCCTTCACGCCAGGAGCCCGGAATGTTTTATGCGCTTCCGCAATCACCTCAACAGTACAAACAATTGCTGATGGCGTCAGGCATGGAAAGATATTTTCAAGTTGCAAAATGTTTACGCGACGAAGACCCAAGGGGTGATAGGCAACCGGAATTTACTCAGCTAGATCTAGAAATGAGTTTTGTAAAAGAAGAAGATGTTATGGAGCTAATTGAACGGCTTTTAATTTTAGTTGTACAGAATTTATTTCCAAACAAAAAAATTCAACAAATTCCTTTTCCAAGAATTGATTATAAAGATGCAATGGAAAAATATGGCGTAGACAGGCCGGACTTGAGAGAAAATAAAGATGATAAAGATTTGCTGGCTTTTTGTTGGGTAATTAATTGGCCATTTTTTGAAAGGACGGACGAAGGGAAATGGACTTTTACGCACAATCCTTTCTCAAGGCCAAAAGATGAATTTATGGATGATTTGATGAATAAAAAAAATCTTGATAAAATAATGACAAGCCAGTATGATATTGTTTTGAATGGTTTTGAAATTGGCGGGGGGAGTATTAGAAATCATCGCCCAGAAGCACTTGAAAAGGTTTTTGAAATAATGGGTCATAAAAAAGAGGCAATTCAAGAAAAGTTTGGGCATATGTTGGAGGCCTTTAAATACGGAACGCCTCCGCATGGAGGAATTGCCTGGGGCATAGACAGGGTACTGGCATTGTTGTTGAACGAGCCAAACATTCGGGAAGTTATTGCTTTTCCAAAAACAGGTGACGGCAGAGACTTTATGATGAATGCTCCTTCGGAAGTTGATAAAAAGCAACTTAAGGAATTACACATAAGCATAGTTAAAGAAAAGTCCAAAACAAAAGAATAATGAATTTTAAGAGAATAATAATCGGGCCATTTTTAGCAACTGTTTTCGTTGTTGTTTTTGTGTATGCGATTTCCGGAATGCAATCTTTTACAGAATCTTTTAAAAATAAATATTTTACTGCAAGCGTTGCAGATGCTATCAGTGAGAATAAAATTATTATACCAGGAAACATAGCTAGGCCAATAATAGAAATTAATGCGGGGTCGGCAATATCTGTTGAAACGGATTTGCAAGGCGAAGACAACATTGTTTTTGAAAAAAAATCTGAAGAAAAGTTGCCTATTGCCAGTCTTACAAAATTAATGATGGCAATGTTGGTTTTGGATAATTATAATTTGTCGGACATGCAAGTGGTGGGCAAAATGGCAGATGCGCAAAGCACCATGGAAGTAGATTTAAAGCTTGGCGACAAGATGTCGGTTAGAAATTTGCTTAGCATGGCGCTTATAGCTTCAAGCAATAAAGCGGCTTATGCATTGTCTGAAATAATGGGAGTAGAAAAGTTTGTCGGGTTAATGAATCAAAAAGCTAGGGAATTACAATTGGAAAATACGTTTTTTATTGAACCAACCGGAATTAGCCCAGGCAATGTTTCGACGGCAAAAGATTTGGTAAAACTAGCAAAGAATATTTTAAAAAACTATCCGCAGATAACTTGGGTCACCCGAACAAAAGAATTAAACATTGAGGGGTTTGGCAAAATTGTAAACACCGATCAGCTTTTGGCGGAAGTACCCGGAGTTATTTGTGGTAAAACAGGATTCACCGAAGAAGCTAAAGGGTGTTTACTTTTAGTGGTGAAGGATGAAGCAAAAGAAAGTTATTCTATTAATGTTATTTTAGGCGCCGATGACAGATTTTCTGAAATGAAAAAATTAATAAATGAATGGACATATTAAATGACAACACTAATTTTTAGCGTTATTAAGGTTTTCAGTTTAGCGGCCATTGCTTCGGCGGTTGCTGTTTTGTGGACTCCACTGCTTACTAATTTTTTATACAAACATCAACTTTGGAAAAAATCAGCCAGAGAAAACGCAATGTCGGGTGAAAAAGCGCCGGTGTTTAACAGTCTTCACAAAGAGAAAGAAATTGGCACGCCACGCATGGGAGGGCTTTTAATTTGGATTACAGTTGTTTTTATTGCTCTTATATTTTTTGTGTTGTCTTTATTGTTTCCTGAAAGTTGGTTTTCTCAGTTAAACTTTTTTTCCAGAGGGCAAACCTGGTTGCCAATTTTTACATTAGTTGTTGCATCATTAGTTGGATTGGTGGATGATTTTTTAGTAACAAGGGGTCAGGGAAAATATATTGGAGGAGGGCTTTCATTTAGAAAACGTTTGATTATAGTTGCATTAATAGGATTAATTGGAAGCATTTGGTTTTATCAAAAACTTGGCTGGGATGTTATTTATGTGCCGTTTATTGGAGATGTTTCAATTGGATTGTGGTACATTCCATTATTTATAATAGTAACGTTGGCTTGTTGGTCAGGTGGAATAGCAGATGGCTTGGATGGGTTGGCTGGCGGAGTGCTTGCTTCAATTTTTGGAGCATTTACAATTATTGCTTTTTCATTAGATAAAATTGATTTAGCAACATTATGTGCAGTAATTGCGGGAACGTTGCTTTCATTTTTGTGGTTCAACATTCCTCCTGCCAGGTTTTACATGGGTGAGACAGGAATACTTGGGCTAACAACTGTTTTGTCGGTGGTTGCTTTTTTAACTGATTCGGTGTATGTTTTACCAATAATTGCCGGAGTGTTGGTTGTTGAAGTTTTGTCGGTAATAATTCAACTTCTGTCTAAAAAATTCAGACATAAAAAAGTTTTTCTTTCAACGCCAATTCATCATCATTTTGAAGCAATCGGCTGGCCTTCTTATAAAGTTACAATGCGAGCCTGGATTATTGGAATAGTTTTAGCATTTATTGGTGTTGCAATTCGGTTGTTGAGATAGTATTATATAAATATTGTTGGGCCCATAGTAAATCGGTATTACGCCTCCATGGCATGGAGGAGGGCCGAGTTCGATTCTCGGTGGGTCCACAAATAAATAAAATGAATTATAAAAAAATAATTTGGTGGATAGAGGTTGTTGTAATTGCATTAGTAATTTTTGCCGTTGGAGTTTGGTTTGGGTCTGTGAGGTTTGCTTATCATGTGCCGCAGCCCGGAAACATGGACTTTTCATTATTTTGGGATGCCTATAATAAACTGCAGGATAATTTTATTAGTCCTGAAAAAATAGATAATCAAAAAGTTATTTATGGTGCAATTTCCGGAATGACAAATTCCTTGGGTGATCCTTATACTGAATTTTTTGACCCCGATCATGCTAAAAAATTTAATCAGGATTTAGCAGGGTCATTTGAAGGGATTGGAGTTGAAATTGGCATGAAAAAAGACTTATTGGTAATTATTGCTCCTTTAAAAGGGACGCCAGGTGAAAAAGCCGGATTAAAAGCAGGTGATATAATTTTAGAAATTGATGGGAAAAGCACAAACAACCTTACATCTGACGAAGCAGTTGGTTTGATTCGTGGTCAGAAAGGGACAACGGTAACTTTAACAATTTCAAGAGAAGGATGGCAGAGTACTAAGGAAATTAAAATTGTAAGAGACAAAATTAAAGTGCCTTCAATTGAGTGGTCGTTAAAAAATGGCGATGTCGCATATATTCAAATGTATCAATTCGATCAAACGCTAACAGATGATTTCAGGGCAATGGCTTTGGAAATTAAAAAAAGCCCTGCAAGAAAAATAGTTTTGGATTTAAGAAATAATCCCGGTGGGTATTTAGATGTTGCGCAAAATGTTGCAGGTTGGTTTTTGCAAAATGGACAAATAGTGACAGTTGAAGATTTTGGTGAGACGACGCCTAAAAATGAATATAAGGCCGAAGGTAATGCAGAGTTGATAAATTATCCGATTGTTGTTTTGATTAATGAAGGTTCGGCATCGGCTTCAGAAATTTTAGCAGGAGCCTTGCGTGACAACAGGGGGGTAAAATTAATCGGAATGAAATCATTCGGCAAAGGTTCGGTGCAACAGGTGGTGGACATGATTGACGGATCATTTTTGAAAATAACAGTTGCACATTGGTTAACGCCAAAAGGAAATTTTATTTCGGAAGTCGGCTTGACTCCTGACATAAAAATTGAAATAACTGACCAGGATATAAAGGACAAAAAAGATTCACAACTCGATAAAGCCCTTGAAATTGTACAGGGTTTAAAGTAGAATAAACATATTAAAAAATTAACTAAACAATCAAGTTATGAAAGTTATCTTATTGCAAGACGTTGAAGGTCTTGGAAAAAAATATGAAGTTAAAGAGGTTAAAGAAGGCCATGCGAGAAACATGTTGTTGCCCGGTAAAATGGTAAAACCTGCAACAAAGCAAGCCTTGAAATGGTTGACCGATCAGAAAGAAGTTATTGAGAAAGTAGCTGAGGAAGATTTGAAAAAATCTCAGGAAATGGCTTCGAAGCTCGATGGTTTGGAAATCAACATTGCAATGAAAGTTGGCGATGAAGGTCAGCTTTTTGAATCGGTTAATGCTCAAAAAATTACCGATAAATTAAAGGAAATGGGTTTTGAAATTAAGAAATCACAAGTAAAATTGGAAAACCCAATTAAAGAGCTTGGAGAATTTACTGTCGGCATAGCATTAGATCATAATTTGGACACAGAAATAAAAGTTATTGTAATAGCCGTTGATAATGCGGCAGACAAAACAGAAGAATAATTTAAAATATGGCCACAAAATATATTTTCATAACTGGGGGAGTTATGTCGGGAGTAGGCAAAGGAGTTGCCGCAGCTTCAATAGCTAAAATTTTGCAGTCACGCGGATTTAGCGTCACCGCAATTAAAATTGACCCATATGTAAATGTTGACGCAGGAACAATGAACCCCACCGAACACGGTGAGGTTTTTGTTTTGGATGATGGAATGGAGTGTGACCAAGACATGGGTAACTACGAAAGATTTTTGGGTAAAAGCTTGTCGTCAGCAAATTATATGACAACAGGCAGTATTTATCTTTCAGTAATACAAAAAGAAAGAAATCTTGAATATAAAGGTAAATGTGTGGAGGTTGTGCCACAAATTCCGCTTGAAATTATAAACAGAATTGACAAGGCTGCACACGAAAATAAAGCAGAAATTGTTTTAATTGAGGTCGGAGGGACGGTTGGAGAGTATCAAAACATTCTTTTCTTGGAAGCTATCCGTATGCTTAAAATAAAGAAACCAAAAGATGTTCTTTTGACTTTAGTCAGTTTTGTTCCGACACTTGGAGCAGGTGGAACAGAATTGAAGACAAAACCTACTCAGTATGCTGTTAGGACATTGAATTCGGCCGGATTGCAGCCGGATATGATTTTAGCTAGAGCTACTGTCCCTCTTGACGAAAAAAGAAAACAAACGATTTCATTAAATTGCAATATCGAAGAAGAGTTAATAATTTCAGCACCAAACGTTGAAAGTATTTATGAAGTACCTGTTAATTTTGAAAAAGACAACATAGGTTCAAAAATTCTAAAAAAACTTTCTTTGAGGCCTAAAAAAACTGATTTAAAGGAATGGACTTCTTTTGCTAATAAAATTAAAAAACTGGAAATTGAAATAAAAATTGGAATTGTTGGAAAATATTTTGGAAGTGGAGATTTTATTTTAACCGACTCGTATATTTCTGTGCTGGAATCGGTAAAGCACGCAGCTTACTTTTGGAACAAAAAACCCGTTATTGAATGGTTGGATGCCGATGCTTATGAAAAAAATCCTGAAAAATTAGAAGAGTTAAAAAAGTATGACGGAATAATTGTGCCAGGAGGTTTTGGTAATAGAGGAATCGAAGGAAAAATTTTGGCAATCGGTTTTTGCAGAAAACACAAAATTCCATTTCTGGGACTTTGTTATGGCTTACAACTTGCAACAATTGAATTTGCAAGAAATGTGGCGGGTATAAAAGACGCCACTTCGCGTGAACTTGATAAAAATCCTAAAAACCCAGTTATTGATTTGATGCAAGAACAAAAAGATTTATTAAAACAAAATAAGTATGGAGGCACAATGAGGCTTGGCGCTTATGACTGCCAGGTGCAAGAAGGGACAATAAGTCACAGGGCATATCAAGATTGGCTTGTTGGAAAAGATAAGAATACTAAGAACGAATATATTATTTCTGAAAGGCACAGGCACAGATATGAAGTTAACAATGATTATTTAGAGCAACTAAAAAAAGCAGGACTTGTTGTTGCCGGAATAAATACAAAGAAAAATTTGGTTGAAATAATTGAGTTGAGCAAAAAAGACCACCCGTTTTTTGTGGGCACCCAGTTTCACCCCGAATTTAAATCACGTCCATTAAGTCCACACCCGTTATTTAAAGAGTTTATTAAAGCAGCAATTAAACAAAAGTAATTTATAATATTATGGTAAAAGATAATGGAACACCGGAGCAATCGAATAAAATAATAGAAAAAATAGAGGATAGTGTTTTCGTAGATCCTCAAGGTCTTGATATTGGACCTGAAAGAGAAGAAAGAATAAATGAAAAAATAGTTTCAGACCTTTTAGCAAAAATGGATGAAAGCAAAAGGGGCGATGAAAATTGGGACAAATTTACAGAAGCTCAAAAAAGATCTCTTATTGAGATGGCGGTTGGTCAAGAAAAGGCGATGGAAGAATTAAAGCAGAGAATGATTAAAAATGGGGTAGACCCTATTTTATCAATAATGATTATAGAGCATCCAGAAATACTTGAAGCATACCGTAAAAATGTAGTAGATATTTTAGATAGAGCTAGAACTGGAGAAGCTCAAAATTAAAAATAACTAAAAAACCGCCCCTTCGACTTCGTTCGGGGCGGTTTTTTGATTGAAATTGGCTTATTTTTTAGATTCTACTGAAACTGATTTGACTGTTTTTTTTGTTCCGTTGAAAAGCAATTTTGATTTTTGAGTAAACTTAACAACGCCGTCTTTCATGGCATAAATTGTGTCGTCTCCGCCTTTTTTGACGTTTCTTCCGGCAATAAAAGCTGAACCTCGCTGCCTGACGATTATCATTCCGACTTTTGCTTTTTGACCTTGGGTAATTTTAATGCCCAGCCTTTTTGATTCGGAGTCCCTTCCAAGTCTGGTAGAACCTCCTGATTTAGTTGTTGACATATTGGTTTATATTTAAAAGTTTTATATAATAATACTATGATACCAAAAATTGTCCAACTTGTCAAAGCCCGATTTAATGATATAATGTTTATTATAATCATTGTGCTCTTAATTTTGCTGGCCTTTGCCTCGGGATTTATTGTTGCAAAAAACCAGTTAAAACAGCCAATAGTAATAGAAAATGGAAATACCTAAACATATTGTTTTGTTTCCCGATGGAAACCGTAGGTGGGCCAGGGCCCAAGGATTACACACATTGGAGGGCCACAAAAAGGGATATTATAATTTGCTTGATTTTTCGCAATGGTGTAAAAACCGGGGAGTCAAAGTGCTTACTGCTTATGGATTTTCAACTGAAAATTGGAACAGGAGCAAAGAAGAAGTTGATTATTTAATGAAGTTGTTGGAAGACTGTTTGGTTGATAATTTAGATCAATATCAAAAAGAGGGGACTAGAGTTAGGGTAATTGGCCAGCGCGAAAGATTGCCGAAATCACTTCAGGAAGCAGTTGTAAAAACAGAAGAAGCAACAAAAAATAATTCAAATTTATTTTTAAACTTGGCAATCAGTTATGGTGGAAGATGGGACATTTTAAATGCAGTTAAAAACATTATTGATGAAAAAATTCCTGCCGACCAAGTTGATGAAAAAGTTTTTGAAGATCATTTGTCCACTGCAGGGCTTCCGGCGCCCGACTTTGTAATTCGTGCAGGTGGTGAAAAAAGAATGTCTAACTTTGTTTTGTGGCAGGCAGCATATTCTGAATTATATTTTTCGCCAAAAATGTGGCCAGAATTTTCTGAGCAGGACCTAGATGAAGCTTTACAGGAATTTGATAATCGCCAAAGACGCTTTGGCAAATAGACATTTTATTATGCGACATAATTTTTCAGGTTAACAAATGTTAACCTGATTTTTTTTAGTGTTTACATTACAAATTAATGTGGTAATGTTTATTTAGTACAAACAAGGATGGTTTAAACCGTCCACAACAAAAGGAGATTGAGATGTTTCAACAGATAGCGCCAAGGATCAAGGTTTGTCCCTTTTCGATCACTTGGTTCCTGCAAGAGGAGACCCCTCAAGCAAAAAGTCACTCGTTTGATGAGGCGGAGTTTCTGATCGGAGCTCAACTCAAAAAACGGGCATACATTGGGCAGCCATTTCTCGACGGGATTGTTACGGCCGGCACCGCTGTGCGCGTTTGGTCACAGGGGCCAGAAGCAATTGCGGTTTACGTGCCCGTGGCGATCTTCAGCGGGGAAAAGAGTCCGCTGTATGATTCGGATATGACCGATGAGCAGTTTCACCAGTTTTTGAATGAGCTGGCATCTGACGTCGGTTATGACCTGAATCAGTCGCGCGTCGAAGTCCGCTGTAACGGAGAAGCATGGGCTCTCCAAGACTCGAGGCGAGACAACAAGGCAGCATAACATCTTTCCCTTAGGATAGGAGGGGGCAAACAGTTACCGTCTTTTATCTGGATAGCTCCGTTGGTTCAACACCTTCGGAGCTGTTTATTTACAATTTTTATGATTGATGGGAAAAAGTTTTTGCCATGGCCAGCCATTTTGGAGTGCGTGGCCTGTTTTTATATTTTGCTGAAGAATTGTGAATTTCAATTAATGTGCAAATTTCATTTTTTTTCCAGCTGGCTAAATTAACACCTTTATTTTTTTGAATAATTTCAACTGCTTTGCACCAAAGCTGAAAATCTTTTTTCTTTTTGTCGGTCAGCTGATTTTTGCGAAAGTAGGGAATTACGGCGTTAAAAACATCATCTATTTTTTGCACCGAAAAACGTGCCTGATTTTTTGACAAAGAAATTTGACCGCACCCTATTTCTTTTTGTATTTGTTTTAAATTTTTTATTTCATCTTTTGCACCGGTTACAACAAATTGTGCCTTCCATCGGTAGTAAGTGGGGGACCCACTTCTGTCGCGCCTCGTGTCTTTGCGAAACTGCAAGTCAAAACACCCATTATTATTTACTGTTTCCACAACACTTAAATTTTTGGCCATAAATTTTTTTATAAATTCATTATATCACCATCACAATTATGCGACAACCCACTATTTTATTATGCGACTTCGCTTAGCGAAGTCAAGCCCCGCTTAGCGGGGCGACAAGTATTACTTCTTATCCGGATCTGAATGAAACTGGCGGTGAATGTCGCGGAGGCGTTTGTTAGTTACGTGGGTGTAAATTTGGGTGGTGGCAATGTTGCTGTGTCCCAAAAATTCTTGGATGCTTCGTAAATCAACACCTTGGTTTAATAAATCAGTTGCATAACTGTGTCGCAAAGTGTGGGGCGTTGTAAAAATTGGAATGCCTGAAAGCAGGGCATATTTTTTTACAAGTCTTTCAATTGATCGAGGTGTAAGCCGATCATTGGCGTCAGGATTTTTGTCGCGAAAGTTTATAAACAAAGCTTTGGCGTTGAGGTACTTAGCGCTATTTCTTATTTCTAGATATTTTTTTATAAAACTTATGGCGCGCTCGGAAAAGTAAACAACGCGAGGTTTGCCACCTTTTCCTATGATTCCAAGCTCTAAATCTTTTTTGTCTTTTAAACTGCTAAATTGCTCAAAGTTGAGTGCCACTAATTCAGCAATACGTAGGCCGGTTGAAAAAAAGGCCTCTAAAATAGCTCTGTCGCGGATACCAACAGGGTCTTTTGGCTCAACCGAGTCTAAAAACTTGCCTATTTGTTCTAAGGTAAGGAATTTAACACTTTTTTGGCTTCTGTCGGCCTTTGCAAGGGCTATTTTGTCTGGGGGTATAATTTGTATGTCTTTTGCCACAAAGTAGCCCAGGAAGGCTCTTAGGGCTATTAAATAGTAGTTTTGGGTGCCTTTAGACAGTAATTTGCCTGTGGCAGGGCTTGGCTGGCGGGAAAGGTATAAACGATAGGCCCAAATGTTGTCTGAGGTCAATTGATGGGGAAGTAAGGTCGATAAATTAGTCTGGTCTAGCCAATGGAAAAATTTTTCCAAATAATTTTTATAGTTCTCCTGAGTATTTTTTCTTAAACCTTTTTCAACTTCACAAAAATCCAGAAAATCTTGTAAATGTTGTTTGATTGGCTTTGTTGAATTTTCCATTGTTTTATTGAGGTTTATAGTTGACCCTATATAGTAAGGTCGCTTTACCTACATTTTGCGACATTGCCTATACTTAATAATAAGCCTCCCCCCAAGGCCTTGTCAATGGCTCAAAAAGGTTAAGGCTTTAAAAAAGACGATGTTTGGATCGGCTCAACTGATTGGCAATTATTGTTTGGCTGATTAAGAACACTATTTTTTACACCGGAGAAATATGTTTCAACTTTTTTTCCAACGTTGTCAGAAATTTTATTTTTTTCTTCGATAATTTTTTCAGTTGCTTGATTTTGTATTGTTTCTCCCCCACTCTGCACACTGTTTACTGTTTTTTTGAAGACACTTTCATTAATCCATTCGGATGCTTTGGCCATTTGGGCCTGGGCTTGATTTTGAACATCCGAAACAATGTTTTGACCCTTTCCGACAAAATAAGGTTGCTGGCTTAAAAAAGCAACAACTAAAATAAATATTATTGCGATTATGTAGTATGCTGTTGGATTTCTGTGGTGTCGCATAATAAATTATGACGCTAATTTTTCTTTTACTCTTTTAACAATGTCCTCAACGCTGACATCGGCTTTAACAACATAATCAACTGCGTTTTCCATTCCTTTGCTGATGTTTTTTTCGTCGCTCATATTTGTTAAAAAAATAATTGGAATGTCGGGGTATAATTTTTTTACTTCTGCTGACATTTCTAGTCCATTCATTTCGGGCATAGTTATGTCACACAAAATTAAATCGGGCTTGCTGTCTTTAATTGCTTCAAGTCCCTTTTTGCCATTTTCAGCGGTGGCAACCATAAAACCCTCTTCTCGTAATGTTTGCGAAATAATAAAAAGATAACTTTTTGAATCCTCTACAATTAATATTTTTTTATTCATATTTTTATATTATAGGTATTGTGAAATAAAATGTTGAACCTTGCCCTTCAATTGAATCCACTCCAACCGTCCCTCCATGCGAATCAATAATGCTTTTGGTTATGGCAAGGCCTAAGCCGGTCCCCTCTTTTTCAACAAAAATGTTTTTGACTTGCGAAAATTTATTAAAAAGATTATTTATTTGATCTTTTGCAATTCCAACTCCTGTGTCAGTAACTGCTACTATTAATGAATTTGGAATGTTTTCAATGTCTTTTTGAATAAACCAATGAATCCCCTTTTCTTTTGCTTCTGCCTGTAGATTTGCGTTTTCCTTGTGCAACAACGCCTGCAATGTTACTGCGCCATTCTCTTTTGTAAACTTTATTGCATTAGAAATCAAGTTGTTTAGCACCTGTGAAATTGTGCGCGGATCAAATTCAACGGTGTCGGGTAAGTTTTTATCAAAAGTACTGGCCAACTTAATGCCTGCATCTTTAGCGCTAATTTCAAAAAATGAAATGCGGCTTAAAATAAGTTTCTTAATGTCAGATTTTTCTTTTGCAATTTGGAATTTGCCCGCCTCAACTTTAGCAATGTTTAAAAGGTTTCCTATGAGCTCAAGCATGTCCGACGAACTTGTGTACATCATTTTGTAACAATCTTCTTGCTCGGCTTTTTTGACTTTTGAGGTTCGAAGTAAAGCAGTCATTTTTTTAATTGAGTCTAATGGTGACCTCAATTCATGCACAATCATTGAAGTGAATTCTTCTTTGATTTTTTCCAGCTCTTTATCTTTCGTTATGTTTCTTAAAACAACAATACTTCCAAGTGATTTCCACCTGTCTTTTACGGGTGAAATTATTATTTTAAAATATCCTGTTGGCAAAGAAATTTCATCGGAAACAAAAACTTGTTCCATTCGTATGCTTTCGGCTATTTTATCTTTTAAACTAATTTTATCGGCGAGGCCTGCAACAAAGTCTGTAAAAGTCAGATTCTTTTTAGTTTCAAGCCTCAGTGCTATTATGGCGGCTGGGTTTGCAACAATTATTTGATCCTGCATGTCTGTCATTATTACGCCGTCGGTCATACTGGCCACCATTGCATTGAGTTGAGTCTTTTCTTGTTCAATAATTTGCTGAAGCTTGCCCAATGCCTGCGTTGCCTGTTTGGCTATTTCACTAATGGTATTTTTGTCGCTTTCTTTATAAAAGTTTGATTTTTCTGAAGCAATATTTAAAAGTCCGACAATTTTTTCGGAAACAACTAATGGTACTTCAAAAGATGATTTAGCAACATCCCGAAATTCTTCACCTAAAACAGTGCCCCACAATTTTTCTTCTACTACAATGTTTTTAAAGTCGGTTTTCAACAAGGCCGATGATGAATTAATCATTGCTGACTTAATGTTTTCTATAAAGTCGCGAGAAACAGGTTTTTCAATGTATGACCTGAAAACTATTTTTCCTGGACTAAAAAGAATGTATGAAGCGGTGTTGTAATTTATGAATTCAGGCAATGAACTCGTAATTGTTTCAATAACATTTTCTATGCCCAAGGAATAACCAATTTTATCGCTTAATTCATTTAAAACCTTAAATTCATACAAATTACGCTGGGTGTTGTCCCCCACTTTTTCTGTGTCTGTTTTAATTTTTTTATTTTTGAAAAATATAAAAAAATTAAACAGCAGAAGTGTCGCCAGAATAATTATTAAAATAATTTCTATCCACATATAATTAATCTATTATATCACAAATATTTTATATAAAAAAAGGGAGGGAGAAAGGCTAATGCCCTTCTCCCTCATGACTTGTTTTCGTCGAGTTTTAGCTCGGGATGCCTTTGGTCAAAATTTGCCCCGGCCCCGCAAATAAACAGGTAGTACTGGATTAGAGCATCTTCGTCGTTTTCGACGCAATGCTGGTAATGTTTTCCCGCTCCTAATTTATTTAAAGGACTGTGGATTTCTTGCCATTGGATAAAATTCCGTTGCCTTAACTTTTCTCTTTCGGTCATCGCTCCTTCCTTCCTACCAATCTGGTTGGAGATTGGGGTCAAATTGTTAACTGGCCTCAACCTCCAACTTTTTTAAAAGAACAAAATATATATTTTTAATTTTATTCCTAATTAAAAAACATGTCAACATTTTGTCAACTGAAAAGTTCCGCGAGTGTTTTATGTGTCGCACAATAAACTAATTTAGGTCTTTTGGAATTACAATCATTGCCAAAATATAAGCAACAATCCCTGGGAAAAACCCCGTAAAAACAAGAATCAAAATCCAAATTAAGCGTAAAAGCGCAACGTCAACATTAAAGTATTCTGCTAATCCCCCAATTACTCCGCCGACAATTTTATTTTTATTGCTTCGATATAAATTTTTTTTCATAATATTTTTTTATTACTTATTGCTTTAACATATTTACAATAATCGCAGTCCGGATTGGCTTCTGGAATTGTGTTGCCGTTAAGGCATTTGTGGGCATCAACAATTGCCTGTTCGACCCACGAATCATCACCTTCATAAGGAATAACCTTTATTGTAAATTCTAATTTGGAGTCAAAGGCTTCTTTGTCGGTGTCGCCATTACAGTAAACAAAATACCCTGTTTTAGAAACTTTAAAATTGTTTTTGCGAAAAAGCCACTGGTAAATTTCCATTTGTCTTTTGTAACCAATTTGCCAGTCGGCGTCCAGGCTTACTTCGTCATCCTTAGATGTTGCTTTGTAATCAACAATTATTAATTCGCCGTTTGGTGCAACCCAAACATCGTCAACTCCGCCGGTAATTGTAAGGTTTGTATTTTCGTCGTGATGGGTTATTCCGCGCCGTAAAGCATCGCGCCATTCTTCAATTTTTTCGTGAGCCAGTGGGACAGCATCAATTCCATATTTTTTCATTAAAGGGTGTGCTGTTCCATTTTTTCTGTGGATGTCAAATTCTTTTTTTAAAAGTTTGTCTACTGCCGAGTTTAAACTAAATGGAAACCCTGGTGGGCGGTCAATTCCCAGCCTTCGGTCAAAGTAAAAGCATCGCGGACAATTTAAAAACAAATCCAGCCTGCTTCGGCTAAGTCTGAAAGGTTCTAACGAACTAGGATCATACAATCCTTTTGCTCTTGGCGTGTTGTAATATTTGCTCATTTATTTATTATACATTATTTTTCCTTGCTTTGTGAAAATAATCCCGATATTTTCCCCACGCATCTTGAGAAGCTTTTAACGCGGTCGCTGTTTTTTGATCATCCGAATTTTTTTCTTTTTCTAATTGTTCCCATTCGTGGCTGGCATTCATTGCAACATCCCAAAGCACTTGCAACACCGGCAATTGTTTATTAATTTCCAATTGCTCAAATTCTTCCACTGACGGCTCGTTTATTTTTTCTCTTTTGTTTTCAGTCATATTTTTTCGTTTTTATTTAATTATTGCAGAAGGGGTAGACTCACTAAGGCGTATTAGAATCTACCCCTATGAGGCTGAAAAGAACTATCAGGAGAGCGGGGAGGATTGGGACCTCCAAAGGAAGTATTACCCACTTCCCCGCTCTTTAGCAGCGACTGCCGTCCTGAGCCAATTCAATTGGCTAGATATGCCAATCACTAGCCAACTAAATAGATTTCTTCTAATTCTCTAATGCTTTTTTATTTTCTAATATTATTAATAAACCCAACAATCACCGCCAACATAAAAATTATTCCGCAAGTTAAATTGACTGGCTCGTTTAAACTGTATTTTAAAAGTGGGCCTCTAATAAAAATTATCAACCAACTTACGCCCGCCAAAAAAATAACTACGCCATTAAGAAAAGCCCCGTTTGTAAAAGGTTTGTAGCTGTGAAGCATTAAATCGGCACCAAAAAAAGCAAATGACAAAGGCATTAGCACCAATGACACTGCCATTAAAGTAGTAAGTGTGTATTTGTCCCCTCCGGTAATAAAATAGTTTATAATCGCCAGCGCAATGCTTACAAAAAACAGAAAAAAGAATATCCTCGTTAAATTTGTAACTTTACTTTTCATCTTAGCCTTAATTAATTTTTATTTTTCTCCTTTTAAGATTATTCTTTGTTCAAACCCACCCCGCTCTTCTTTCTTTTTTATTCTTACTGTCTCAACATTTGCATATTCTGGTAATTGCTTCAAGGCCTCAACAACTTCAACAACATCGGCAAGCTCATCAACACTGTTTTCTTCGGTAAATTCCTTTACCTCCTCTTTCAATTTTTTTATAAGCTCAGCCTTATACTCATCTGGCAAAGCAATCCGTTTTTCATAAGGCACACCCTTTGCGTCCAGTATTTGAGGGATTTTGTCCCTGACTAATTTGTTGTACGCTACCATAATTTATTCCTCATTTATTTTTTACTTTTAACGATTAATGAGGAAAAGTAAATTCTCCAATCAAAAACATTATGAGGGTGGCTAAATAAAAAATTGCCAAAGGTTTTATAATTGCCCATTCTTTGTGCCTTATAATTGCGTAAACTCCGACAAAAAAAGACAACGGAGCCGAAAGTGTAAAAATTATGGAAAGAATCGCGGCAACTGTCGAAAGAAAAATGTTATTTTCTACAACTTTAGAATCACCCCCAATCAAAAGCGCAAAAACAACCGACAACACCATTGATACAACTAGTGCAAAACCAAACCCAATTGCCCACTTCCCCGCCCGACTTTCCGCTTTAAAATTTATTTTCATATTTTTATTCCTAATTAATTTTTATTTATTTATTATACAAAATTTAAATTGGAAAGTTAATTGGCGTATCCTCTAAAAGTTTCCCACCGGCCATTTTTTTTCGACTGTAATAAATAACCGCAAAAGCTACTAGTGACAATGCGCAGGCCATTACAAATGGGCCCCAAACCCATTTTACGATTAAAATTCCTGCAACAATAGGGCCAACCACCATTCCTAAAGACATTGCAGAATTCATTACCCCTAAAACTTCTCCTTTTTTTTCACCGGCCTTTGAAACCATTTGGCTTGTCATTACCACGCGCAAAACAGAATGCCCCAATGTCACCAGCAACAACCCCACTGCAAAAAAATAAATGTTGTTAAAGGACATCATTAAAAATCCCACTGCAAAAAATAAAAACAAATAAAGCTCTAAATCTGGCTCTTTAAAATTCTTAATCCAAAACCTTTTTAAGAAAACCCCTTGATTTAAAGCAATCACAACGCCCATAAATGTCATAATTGCGCCGGTGGCAAATTCGTTGTAATTAAAAACTCTCAACAAATAAATTGCAAAAACCGCCTGTTGAGCTGAAAGTGCCAAGCTAAACAAAAACCACACAAAGTAACCCGGCAACAACGGCTTATCAAGAAAAGCATTCCAAATTGGCTTTAAAGGATTGTAATTGTGTTTTATATTTTTCTTTTCAGGAAAATGAGTTTCGGGTAAATTAAACCATGCCAAAATTAAATTTGTTGTCGCCATAATTGCAACAACCCAAAATGGCAAAGTGTGGTTTATGCCACCCAACAGCCCACCCACCATGGGGCCCACAATAAACCCTATTCCAAACAAAGCCCCAATTAGTCCCAAATTTTCTGTTCTTTCTTTTTCATTTTTTGAAAGGTCGGACAAATAACTTTGCGCAGTTGAAAAGTTGCCCGCAGCCAGCCCGTCTATTATTCTGCCTAAGAATAAGAAAAAAGGATTTTGCGCTAATGCAAAAATAACCCAACCCAAAGCTGTGCTGGCAATGCTTACAAGCAAAACAGGCCTTCTGCCAACCTTGTCAGACAGCGCCCCTAAAAATGGCGTGCTAATGAATGCAAAAAACGCAAACACAGAAAAAAGCATTGTAATTCCAAAGTCTGAAACTCCAAGTGATTTTACATAAAAAGGCAAAATGGGAATAATAATCCCCAGTCCAAAAATATCAATAAAAACTGTAAATAAAATTGTTGCCTTTTTAGAAGCTATCGAGTCCATATGAAATAATTATAGCACTTATAATTGCACCCTGCACAATTAAAAACCGCCAGGTTGCCGTGTGGCAACCTGGCGTAAATAAAATTTAAATTAAATTGATGTATGAAAAAAGCCCAAAGCGATTTTTGTAAAAAATTTTAGCCATGGGCTATGAAAAAAGAGGAGTCCCCGGCAGGCTGGGCGAACCATGCACTGCCGAGGCGAAACGATGGGGCCGACCTCCTAGAAGGTGAGATTGCCAGTAATCCATGCAAGTCCTAGCGCGAAGCTAGCACCCAACGCGATAGCCCCGATAATCAGGGGCGTGGCAATCTTCCAATGGTAGGCGGTCAGTCCAGCGGTCCAATGATTCATTTTTTTGTCCTCCAATAACTCAAACAACAAAACCGCTAACCCTCTGCGGCGGGGCCCCCGGTTTCAAAATCCGAGCAACATTATTATTTACCCATAGAATTATATAAAAGTCAAACCACTACGTTAGTAACACATTACCCCCAGCCTACAAAAAAAGCTTTTAATTCGAATTTTTAATTAGAAACACTATGTCGTTTTTACGGACAGCCGAAGTGATTTTAGCGGCCACCTTTTCGCCCCCCTTTGCCATTTCTATGGGTTTGTGCTCTATTTCTAGCGATGTTATTTTATTTCTTAAACTGCCGGTGGTTGGCCCCTGAAACAATAATTCATCGCCTATTTTAATAGTTTTTTTGCCTTGTATTAAAATTTCGGCAACTTTTATTTTTTTATAATAATTAACAACTATGCCAACTCTTTCTTTTGTCTTGGTAGCTTGGCTTCCATCACTGGCAACCCATTCATTTAATGGTTTATTTAAATAAAATCCCGAGCTTTGTCCTCGATGAAAAACAGTTTCTAGCTCTTTTAACAGTTTTTTCTTTAAGCTTGTAAAATCTTCTTTAAAGTTTTTCTTTCTTTTATTTTCGTAGTAAAAGTCAATAATGGTTCGATATGCTTTTGTTACTACGGCTACGTATTCAGGGCTTCGGTTTCTTCCTTCTATTTTTAAGCAATCAACGCCAACTTCTAATATTTTTTCTATAAAACCTAGTGTACACAAATCTTTAGGACTTAAAACATAGTCCTTGCCAATTAATAATTCTTTTTCGCCATCAATTTGTTTAATTAAATATTCCTTACGACATGGCTGTTGGCACTCTCCACAATTAGCCGACTTGCCATACAAAAATTGCGAAATAAAACATCTACCAGACACAGAAACGCACATAGCTCCATGAATAAAAATTTCTATTTCTATATTGGTTTTTTTCTTTATTTCTTTAATTTGTTTTAGCGAACATTCTCTAGCTAGTACAATTCTTTTGGCACCCAATTTTTTGTACAAATTAGCAGATTCCGAATTGGCAACACCAGCTTGAGTGCTTATGTGTATTTCTATATTTAGTTTTTTTGCTATTTGTATTATTGAATAATCCCAACAAATAATTGCGTCTATTTTAGCTTTTTTAACTTGCTTTAGAATTGTTTCCAGTTTTTTTAAATCTTCTTGGTAAATAATTGTGTTTATGGCTAAATATGTCTTTACATTATTTTTCTTGGCTATTGTAGAAATTTTAGGAAGATCTTTTAAGGTAAAGTTTTTTGCGCTAGCTCTCATGTTAAAACCTTTTATACCAAAAAAAACAGCATCAGCTCCATTATTAATGGCTGCTGATAAGGAAGCATAATCTTGTACCGGCGCCAACAGTTCTGGTTTCTTCATTTACGTTAGTAACACATTATTTTATTCCCTTGCCACGCCGTAGTCCTTCGACTTCGCTCAGGACGCAGGCGGGTCAATTAATTTTTATTTTTGTATTTTCTAATATAATCTTTAACAACCTGGCTTACCTTCTCTGGATTAACATTATTCTTGCATAAGGCGTTTCTTTCTTAAACCAATCTGAAATTGACTGTTTCCCTCTGCTAGAATTACAGCTTCCACAACAAAAAGCTATCTTATTTATATCGAAACTACCCTCATTCCAATTAAACGGCCTTTCGTAGTTCAAATGTTCTATAGTTTCCCATCGGCCGTTACGATGACCTTCTAAATGATCGCTCATCAATTTTCTGCAATATATACACACATCATCTCTCGCCTTAATAGGATCTAATTCTTTTCCCGGGATACCATACGCATTTTTATAATACCACTTATCTTTCACAAATTTATTTTTTATTAAATTTTTTAAAATCTTTCGGCGAGTATTCTGTCACTTTCCCTTTATCGTCGACAGAAAAAATATACAAACATAAATGTCTGGCCACTTGCCATGGAATTCTACGCAAAGCTGCCTTTGCACTCACCTCAGGCAGACCTAACCCATATTTATAAGCATGCTTTGCTATAACGCTCATTCTAGTAACTATCTGACCCAATGCATATAACCAATTCGTTTCGTTAACTGCTCTTGAAAATTCAGCATAAGATTTTCCTTTAACCTCGATATAAAAACGACGTGCTTTATTTTTGTTTCTTGAATCGGTCACGATAATATCACATCCTTTTTCATGCAAGCCTTTTGTTTTTACATTGTAATCCCAACCTTTCTTCGCAAGATGATCTAAAATCGCTTTTTCAACAAATTTTTCCTTGATGTCTAACATATTTTTATTTCCTAATTAACTATTATTTAATATAATCAGCGTATAAAAATTTTGCTTGCTGGAATATAGAATCTAATATAATTTCATTCTCCGCAGGCGCAAAACTATTCTTTAACAACAACAGCCTAACGTCTGCCCTAATCCTCGCTTTTACTATTTCATTATTTGTCCAATCAACCGAAACATCTCTTTTTATAACCTTAACCAACTCTTTCACTAATGATTTCATTTTATCGTCCTTCTGCAAAGTTTTCTTGCCAACAGAAATTGCGTCATAAAAAGCCATTTCTTCTTCGCTTAACCCTATGCTTGAGCCAGATTTTTCAGCCGATTTAATTTCTTTTGCCAATTCAAGCAATCTTTCAATTACTTTAGTTGAATTTATTATATTATTTTCATATTCTTCAATTATTTGCTCAAGCAACTCTAAAAGAGTCTTATAGCGGATTAAATTTTTTTTCATTCTCAGTCGCAATTCATCATTTAGTAATTTCTTCAGGGCTTCCACGGCCAAATTTTTAAACTTCATATTCTTGACTTCATCTAAAAATTTCTCGTCAAAAATTGAAATGTCTGGTTTATTTTTGTCTTTCATTGCAAAAATATCAATTACTCCTTCTGCGGCAATGCTTTTTGAAACCAATTCTCTTAATGCCGATTCTATCCTTAAATCAATTTCTGGAGAGCCGGCAATCATAATTCTTTTAGAAATAGCTTTTTTAACTGCTTGAATAAATTCTACATCATTCCTAATTTTAACGGCTTCGTGATTCGGCATAACTAAAGCAAAAACTCTAAACAATATCTCACTTTCCTTTAAAAATCGTTTTTTATTTTCTTCGTCCGGCATGTCGGTTTTTTCATCCGTTATAATTGCATTAACGGCTTTTTGAAACAAGTTAGCCAACTCCCCTTTTTCTAATTTTTTCCAATTAGAAAAATCAATCCCAGCAAACATGTTTTTAACCACATCATGCTTTTCATGCATTTTATCTATAATTTCCTGCAACGGAACCATTGCCTGTTTCTGTATGTCAGAGCTATAAATGCTTAAAGCCTTTTTAAGATTGTCTGCAATTCCGATATAATCAACAATCAATCCTCCTGGCTTATCTTTAAAAACTCTATTTACCCTGGCAATTGCCTGCATTAATGTGTGATTTTTCAACGGCTTATCAATATACATTGTATGAAGCGCAGGTACGTCAAAACCCGTAAGCCACATATCGCAAACAATAACCATTTTTAATGGGTCATTTGGATTTTTAAATTGTTTCTCAAGCTCTTTATAATTTAATTCTGACTGTATTCTTCCGCTGAATTCTTCTGGTTTTGAAATGACAACTGCAATCTTTGGCGCATCGGGAATTTTGAAAATTAAATTATACATTTCAACGGCAATTCTTCTGCTCATTGTGACAATCATTCCTTTCCCTTCTAAGCCACGATTATTAAAATGATTAACAATATCTTCAGCAATTTGTTTTGCTCTTTCTGGGGCGCCAATTGCTTGTTCTAATCTTGCCCATTTTCTTTTGACAATTTCTTTCACATCGAATTCATGTTCTCCCATTAAATCTTCAAATTCCTCGTCCAAAAATTCGTTTGCTAAATGAAGTGGCACAAGCCGGCCTTCATAATAAATTGGCACAGTTGCCCCATCTTCAACAGCTTTGTTTATTTTGTACGAGCTAATATAATCACCAAAAACTAAACCTGTGTTTCTATTCTGCAAACTAATTGGCGTACCAGTTATGCCCATGAATGAAGCGTTTGGCAAAGAAATACGCACATTTCCTGCAAATTTTGCATATTGCGAGCGATGAGCTTCATCAGCAACAACTATAATATTATCTTTTTCTGACAAAACTTCATTTTCTGTTTCAAACTTTTGAATTGTCGTAAAAATTAATTCTCCGCCAGCATTTCTCAGTTTTTCTTTTAACCCATTTATTGTTTCAGCTTGTTTTGCCAAAGGGTAACCTGTTCGCAAAAATGTTTTATAAAATTGCCCATCAAGGTCATTTCTGTCTGTTAGAAATACAAATGTTGGACTTTTTAATGCCTCTAATTGCTTTGTCTTATTTACATAAAAAACCATTGAAAGCGATTTTCCGCTTCCCTGTGTGTGCCAAAAAACTCCAATTTTTTTATTTCCTTTTTCGCTTGTTGCTCGTAAAGTTTCTTTTACTGCTTTGTTTACCCCAAAATATTGGTGGTACAAACACATCTTCTTTGTAAATTTTGCAGTATCTTTTTCGCTGTCTGCTTCAAAAACAATAAAATTTTTAATAATGTCTAACAATCTTATTTTGTTAAACATTCCTTGCGTTAAGACCGCTAATGGCGAAACGTCTTTATTTTTTTCTTCTTCGCTTTCAATTCCTTTCCATGGCGAAAACCATTCCCAGTTTGAAGAAATTGTTCCGTGTTTTGCTTCAATTAAATCACTCACGACTAAAAATTGATTAAATTTAAAAATATCAGGAATGTCTTTTTTGTAATCTTGCAGTTGATTAAATGCAGACCTAATTGTCCCTGTTTCCGATGTTGGACTTTTAACTTCAAAAATTACAACTGGAATGCCATTTACAAATACAACCAAGTCCGGCCTGCGGATAGTTTCAGCGCCCTGAATTGCAAATTGATTTACAACTAAAAATTCATTATTTAGTGGATTGTCAAAATCAAAAACTTTTACTATTCGCCCTTTCTTCTCTCCTTGTTTATCTTTTGCTTCAAATCTAACGCCGTCAGTTAGTAATTTATAGGTTTCTTTGTTAGCTATATCTAAACTTGGATGCTCTATACTAATGATTTTTAAAACCGCCTCATCGATGGCTTCGTCGCTCAACTCGGGGTTTAACCGTTTTATTGAACGCTTTAAGCGCGGAGTTAAAACAACTTCACGAAAAGAGCCTCTTTCTTGCAAACTTCCGCCCGGCGCCAAATCTGGGCCAAACTCATAGTCATAGCCCATTTCTTTTAGCCAATCGATTACCGGCTGCTCCGCTAAATTTTCCTCATTAAATTTTTGTGTCATATTTTTTAAAAAGGTATATCTTTTATATCAATTTCTTCTTCGTCTTCTAAAGAATCAAAATCAATTCCTTGCTTTTTCAATGATTCTCTAATATTTGAATATCTTATTTTACGATTACCTAGTTTTTCATAAAATTCTTTCCATTTATCAAGATTTCCTTTAAGTTTATAAGTTCTCTCCAGTAAGGAATTAAAAAAAGTATATCCATGGCTTGCATCAATGACTTGATTGTATGGGTCGCCGTTTTCCAAACTAACTGCAAGAATTTTTTCTATACTTGATATATCAAGGTAGTCTGCATGCGAATCAATAAATTTCATAATAGTCGTAGCCACATCGAATTTACTCGCCTCCTTCAATCCTGGTAAAATTTTTGTATTAAGAATAAATTTAAAATCCGACTCTGAAAGAGAAATTCTAGTCCAACTATCCTGTTCAAAAGAGGTAATAATAAGAAATTTATTTTTATAATTATTATCTATACACTTAATAGTTTTAATTAAAAAATCTAATGTGTTACTGATTTGTGTGTCGGTGGCCGCAAGTGTTTCTTCTGCAACGTGTGACGCAGTATTGCGATCCGTTTTTAACACCTTCAATTTTTTCGAAAAATTATCGTCAAATTCATAAATTCTTTTTAGAAGATCAATGACTTGTTCATCTTCTAATTCATTATAACAAAAGATATTATCTACCGGATAATTAGACAAATCAAACTTTGTTGATGTTAGACTCCCTTTCTGCCAAAAATCATTTTTAAACTTTTCATCTCCAACAATATAACGTGTTTGTTGAATTTTTTCGTAAGCGAAAAGTATAAAAGTTTTCCACGCAAGTATTATTACAAAATCATATAATTCTTGCTCTAATGATTTTTTATATTGTCCCTTATAAAAATCTTTTCTTACAAGAAAACTACTTAGCTCGGCATAATTTTTTTGCAAATCCGTGTTCATACTCTTATTTCTCCGCTCATTAATCTTGGTAAAAGCAAATCGCGGAGAGATGCTAATTTTTGATTTTCATTTTCAATAATAGCCATTTTTGAAATAATAGGCTTAACAATCTTGACGTACTCCTCGGCAAGATCCGGAGTGGGAACAACGATTTTTTGCTGTTCAAACTCAGCCCAATGTCTTTTATATTCTCTTTGAGAAATTTTCCCTTTAGTAATAAAATACACAAATATTGTAGGGAAAATATTACCGATAAATGGCACGATATTTGGCCCAAGTGAGCATGGGATGGTGACGACATTCATGCGACAAGTATGGTCGCCAAACAAAATAACTGGTTTGTCGATGGTTGCCGAAAATGCAGGACTTTCATTGTGATATCCTAAAATCATTCCCGAAGATTGACTATAGACTGCTACAAACCCTTTTTGTTGTATTTGCTCTGGAGTATACGTCTTGCCTTGAGGCAACCTTTCCAATATATCCGATACATTTCTAATATTCCACCCTTCTGGGATTTTACCCAGATCAGAATCAATCATTTTAACTTTTCTACGCCCGGGTAATTTAAATTTTACAAACCATTCCTTAAAAATTGCTTCAGCCGTTTGCTCCAAATTTTGATTAATTTTATTATTCAATTCAACTTTTTCATCAAAAGCAGAAAGAATTTTTGCAATTCTTTTTTGTGTATTTGTATCAGGAACTAAAATTTCAATCTCGCCCAATGATTGCTGGCTAATATTGAATCTTATATCCCCCGTCCCTTTAGATATCAAAGAATACCTTAGCGCGGGCGATCTAAATAAATATCTAGCATAAATAGGTAATAAAGTATTAAAATTGTTAAGTCTAAATCTTTTACAAAACCCATTAAAGGTTAAATTCTTTATATCATTAAGCAAAACCGACGACATACCAATTTCTTTATACGTTTCAGAAGACGCTGTAAAAAATATATCACCATAAACACATCCTAATCTTTCTACGTCTTTTTTAGGAACATTCATCAACTCTAGATTATTTATATTAATCTTAGAATTTTTAAAAACATTCATGTAAGTAATGAACGGCGTTCCAAATCCATAATCATCGGGTTTTATGCTTGTTACCCCTCCTCGGAATAAACCGATCTCGTCCAATCTTACTTTTCTCCAATTTTTAAGTTGTATTTTATCTTTTATCATTAAGAAAATATTTTATGTATTATCTCGGTTGTTTTTTGAAAAACTTCCACTATTCCCGGAATCGAGCCGACAAAAGATAATCCTTCTATAGCTTTTTCAAAAATTCCTCTGTTCGGTTGACTTTTAGATAATTGGTCTTTCATCGTTTGGATATCCGCCTGTGCATCTATTTTTTGTTCATCTGATAATTCATCAGAAATTTTTACTGCACCTTCTAATTGATTTAATGATCTTAAAATATCTATAAATTCATTTCTTACAACATTATTATTGCCTACAACAGTCACGCCACCAATATTCGTAATATTAATCCCAGAAAAAATGCTTGTTCGGTCAAACATTGATTCCCCCTCAATATGCTTAAGGCCAATATCAGACAAACCAAAAAGATGTTTCTCATTTGGAACCTGAAAACCCTTCGGCGTAGTATACGGGCGGCTTAAAACTTCTTCTTTTACCCAACCGTGTTGCACCAAATAATCTAAATTGCAAACCGTGTCATTCTGGCCAACCCCTTCTTTGGACATGGCTTTTTTAATGTCGGAGCTTGAAGCCATTAAAGAATTTAAACCCCTCGCAGAATGCCTAAGCTCGCCAAAAAATTTTAAAATTTTGTTTCTAATTTCATCATTAGAAAGTTCTATTTTATCTTTCATGCTTATATATTCTTTAAATTATCTTCAATTTGTTTTTCGAGTTTGGCACCTTCTTTGAAATATTCTTTCAATTCGCTTGTTAATTTTTTCATTTTGTCTTTAAATGGTATGCCGTCATCTATTTCTTCGGCAATGCCAACATATCTGCCAGGTGTCAAAACATAACCGTTTTTAGCTATTTCTTCCTTTTTTACCGACTTGCAAAAACCTGCTATGTCTTTATATTCTTCAGTTCCTTTTTCTCCTCGCCACGCGCGTGCGGTGTTAGCAATTTTTTGAATTTGCTCCGGAGTAAATTCTACTTGTTTTCTTGAAATCGCTTCAAAGGTTTCTCTTGCATCAATAAACAAAGTTTCACCAGTCCTATCTCTAAATTTACCTTCTTTCTTATTTTTTGTAACAAACCAAAGCGAAACCGGCAAAGCGACACTGTAAAACATTTTTGGCGGACAGGCCACAACAACATCAATCAAATCATCTTCAACAATTTTCTTGCGAATTTCTCCTTCTTTACCACTAACTGCCAAAGCTCCATTTGCCATAACAAACCCAGCCATTCCGTTTGGCGCCAAATGATGAATAAAGTGTTGAATCCACAAAAAGTTAGCATTCCCCGATGGCGGAATTCCATATTTAATTCTTGGGTCATTATCGCTTAATCGGCCGGGCTCCCACTCTGCGTTGAAGGGTGGGTTCGCCAGGACAAAATCTGCCCTTAAATCAGGAAATTTGTCTTCATAGTAAGAATTCCCAGCTTCTATCTGTCCAAAAATTCCCCTTATCGCAAGGTTCATTTTACAAAGGCGCAATGTTGTTGGGTTGCTTTCTTGTCCAAAAAACGCAACTCGCGAAGAATCTTTATGTTTATTTTTCAAATATTCCCCCGATTGCACAAACATTCCTCCGCTACCCACGGCCGGGTCAAAAATACGCGCGTTTTCAAATGGCTCTAAAATTTCAACTATCAAATTAACAATCGATCGTGGAGTGTAGAATTCGCCACCGCGTTTGCCTTCACTTGTGGCAAATTGCGCCAGAAAATATTCATAAACTCTGCCCAAAATATCTTTTTCCTTATCAATGTTGTGGTCAAACTTAATTTTCGAAAAAATATTAACAAGCTCTCCAATAATGTGACCTTCTAATTTCGTTTGAGTAAAAATTTTAGGCAAAACTCCTTTTAATTGTTTTTGATTTTCATTTTCAATTTCTTCCATTGCGTCATCAATATACTTTCCAATTTCTGCATGCATGGCTCTTGCCTGTAAATATTCCCAACGGGCCGTTTCAGGAATATAAAAAACTCCTTCTTTTTTGTAATGATCTTTGTCGTCAACAATAAATTTTCTGCCTTTTTCTTCTGGTATATAATATTGTTTATTTTTTGGATCACTTGTCCATTGCTCTAATTGCAAACGTCTTTGGTAGAAATAATCTGAAACATATTTTAAAAACAATAAACCCAACACCACGTGCTTATACTCTGAAGCATCAATATTCCCTCTCAACCTGTCCGCCGCTTTCCAGAGCTCTTTTTCAAAACTCAAATCCTTGCCATTTGTCGGCTTAAGATTTTTCATTTTTTCAACTGCCTCGGCTTGAGACAATTTTATTCTTTCCCTTATTTCTTTTGGCAGGGTATCAATTTTATATAAAAACCCAGTGCCAACCTCTTTAAAGTCAACATTTTGTGCACCTTTTAGCATCTTCTTTATTCCCTGACGAGTAACACCCAGGGTTCTTGCTAAATCGGCTGTCGATATATATTTTTCATTATCCATATTATATATTTATGTTATTAAGCCATCCTATCATATTAACTTCTGGTTGTCAAGTGTAAACCAAAAATCCCCTTTTTAGGGGATTTTCCGGGGGGAATTTTTTTATTACCTAACTTTAGCATTTTTGGGATGCGATTAGTATACAAATAGTATGCTAATTTTCCCCTCATATCCGACCAATTTAGTCGGATATGCAAAATTTATCTGCGCTTTTTCTTTTTTAATTATAAATTCCTTGGCGGTGACCAATCTTAACCACCACAATAACCAAGACTTTTTTATATATCCTGTAAATTATCCTGTATGGCCGAACCTTATAACTATAAAAACCACACAACTCGCCGTTAAGTTTTTTACCTTCCCAGGGGTCCTCGGCAATGATTGATAAAGCAACAGAAATTTTCTTTTGATATTCTACCGGTACCTTATCAATATCTTTTTTAGCGTTTTTTTCTATTTTTAGTTCCCACTTCATATTTGTTATTTCCCTTGTCAGCTAAAACATAACCATATTTTGCCATTATATCATCTAAGCCAGACCATTTTTTGTATTCCCCGGTTTCAATAGCGCGATCTATCTTTTTTGCTTCTTTTGGTAAATCAGGAAACTCTTCTAAAACCTCTAATGTTTCCTGCCAAGATTCAAACTCTTCAGCAGACATAATAACTGCTTTTGCCCTGCCATTCTCGGTCAAAGTATAATAATTTGATGGCTTTTGTACCTCTTCTGCAATATCAAAAATTTTTTTTCTTGCCTCAGAAATGGGCAAGGTTGTTTTGGTATTCATTTTTTTCATTTTTATTTTCATTTTTATTTCGACCTTATATGTACATTATAACGTACATCAAGCACTTATGTCAAATTAATTTACTCTCCTTAAAACTATATGGCGGTTTGCCTTTGGCAATTACAACGTGGTCTAAAACATCGACTCCCATAATTTTACCGGCTTCAATAATTCTTTTAGTAACCGTTATGTCGTCTTCCGACGGTTCGTTGTCCCCCGAGGGGTGGTTGTGCGCTAAAATTACCGAACAAGCATTTTGTTTTAATGCCTCTTGAAAAATTTCACGCGGATGAATTAAGCTTGCGTTTAATGTGCCAATAAACATTGGTTTTTTATGTAGCAATTCATTTCGCGCGTTCAAAAAAAGAGCCATTAAATGCTCTCTTGTTTTGTCACGCAAATAAACAACTTGGGCCAAAACATCTTCAACAGACTCTATTCTTGGCAAACTTTCGTCCCGCACTTCCATTGCTCTTTTCACCAATTCTTGGCTGGCCAAAATTGTGCAGGCCTTTGCCGAATTAATTCCTTTTATCTTTACCAAGTCATCATACTTTGATTGTAAAAAATCTTTAAGCGGATATTTACTTAAAATTTGCTCGGCCACTTCAATTACATTTTTTCCTTCAACGCCTGTGCCAAGCAAAATTGCCAAAAGTTCTTTGTCTTTTAAGTTTTCAGCCCCTTTTGCAACTAATTTTTCTCTTGGCCTTTCAATTTTTGGCAAATCCTTAATTTTCATAATTTATTACCTAACTTTAGCATTTTTGGGATGCGATTAGTATACGAACAGTATACGAATATAACTTTTTTCCCTCATATCCGACCAATTTAGTCGGATATGCGAAATTTATCTGCGATTTTCATTAAATTTCTACTTTTTGAATAATTCTATGTATTCAAACAATTCAAAAGAACGATTTCTTGAAAAACCGGTGACTTCTTTCAAAATGCCCACTCTTTCAAATTCTTCTGCCAATTTAGCGGCTGTGGGAAAAGTTGCGCTTAATTCTTTTGCAATTTGGTTAACATTCATAATTGGCTGAGAAAATAAAGCAATTAGAAATCGTTGTCCAATTTCTGCCCTGCGACCTAATTTCATTATTTTTTGCTCATATTTCTGCCTTAAGTCTATTATCTTTTCAAAAGTTAGCTTTCCTTTGTTGGCAGTTTCAATAACCCCTGAAAGAAAAAATTTGATCCATTGCTCAATATTATTTGAAGACCTTACAATGGTTAAGGAATCATAATATGACCCTTTGTTCCTTTCAAAAAAGTCTGATAAGTAAAGTGTTGGTTTTTTCAAAACTCTGGCATCAACCAACTGAAGAGTCATTAAAAGTCGTCCAATTCTGCCGTTTCCATCCAAAAATGGGTGAATGGTTTCAAATTGATAGTGACTCATAGCAACCTTAATAAGCAACGGAATTTGAATATTTTTATTGTGCCAAAAAAGCTGGAGGTCAGAAATTAATTCTCCAAGTTCACCTGGATGTGGTGGTATAAAAAAAGCATCTTTCAAATTTGAACCTCCAATCCAGTTTTGACTTGTGCGTATTTCGCCGGGAGTTTTATGTTCGCCCCTAACGCTAGCCAAGAGTATTTTATGAGCAGATTTAAGAAGCCTCATCGAAAGAGGCATCGTACTTAGTTCTTTAATAGAAGAATTAATTGCTTCAATATAATTTTGCACCTCTTTCCAGTCATCGCGCTTTTCTGGATTAATATCGTCTTTTGAAAGCAATGCTTCATCAATGCCCGTTTTAGTTCCTTCAATTCTACTTGAAGTTGTTGCCTCTTTCGCAATATGCATACGAATAAAATAGTCAACATCCGGCACAAGTGTTGAATATGCATTAAGTTCACCTAAAAGACGCATGGCTTCATCAGACAACATATTTATTTTTTTATCTTCCCATTCAAATGGCTTATTGATAGGAAAAGGACTGAAACTTTTATATTCCAGTTGTTGCTTGTATATTCCTGCTTTAAATGTTGATTTCATAAGTTTTAATACTATTTTCCATATTTAAAGTTTAGCATATAACTTTAAATAAGTAAAGACATACTTAAAGTTCCTCTTATTACCCAACTTTAGCATTTTTAAAATTTTTTTATTAAAATAAGCCGGGCATGGGTCCCGGCGCGGATGCTTTTGAGAGTATCTCGGTCGGGGGTCATTTTTTGGCATCCCCTTTTCTTAATTATAATTTAATATATCACATCCCATCACCGTCTTCAAACAACCCCACCCAACAACAAAACCACAACAAAAACCCACACAAAACCCGCCCAACAATGAAACTGCAATTAAAACGCCCAGGTTGTTGTAGAACAACCTGGGCGTCTAAATTATTTTTTTATCTTCTAATTCTTATCTTCTAATTCTTTTCCCCTCCTCTCCCAATCTCACTCCCCACCCTTCAGGTTGTTCTATAACAACCAAACCTTTTCTGCTATTTTCCCCTTTTTATTCCCAATTTTTTTATTATTTTCCCCGCCCCACCCATATCAACCCCCGCCACTTCAGGTTGTTCTAGGACAACCTGGGCGGGACTTAACATTTTAATACTTAATATCCGCCCTCAATTTTTCCAAATCCAAATCTTTCTTGAAAACAATATAATCCCGGCCCGTCCTCACCGCCTTAATATTACCCCGGCCAATGCGCTTCAGCACCGACTGCCTACTTATTTTCAATAATTCCATCAACTCCTTTGTTGTGTAAAAATCTTTCTCTTGCATATTTCATTATATCACTTCAGGTTGTTCTAGAGCAACCAAGCGGTTTTTATTAAATTCCTACTTTTTCTTTTGCTTTATTTAAAAAAGTTACATCTCTTATTACTATTAAGGGCCCGTCGTATGAAGTCGGCTTGCTGTTTTTAATTAAATTAATTGCTTCATCCAGCCCAACCTAGACTATTTCAAAACCATCTTCAATTTCATCTTCCATGAGGTTCGGCTCACCCTTCTCTCCAACGATATTTGCTAAAAAACAAAATGACTCTTGCTTTACGCCTAATTTATTTCGATGTTCAATAATTCTTCCAAGTTCGCCATATTTTTCAACATTGCACCCAATTTCTTCCAGACACTCTCTTTTTAAAGCTTCTTCTATTGTTTCGCCTTCATCAATGCCACCACCGGGAAGTTTGTAAAACCCAAGCTTTGTCACATGCAACAACGCAACCTTTCCATCAACATCAAAAGCAACTGCCCTTGCAGCTTGCCTGTGCTTCCATTCTTTCGGCTCTTCTGACTTTATTCCAGGGTATGCGTCTATTTCTTCAATTGTTTTTAAAAGTTCCATTAGTTGCTATTTTTATTTATTATATCACTCTATGGTTAATTTTTTGGGCGTTTGTTATTTCTTATATATAAATTTGGTGGGTTTGGAACAATCCACCTTAGCCTTAGCGTTGTGTACCACCAGGCACACAACAAAGTTTCATGTTCCAAACCCATTAGGTCGGGCAAACCAGCAAAAGGGCGAAACGCGTAAACGGTTTCAGTACTCCGCAATCACCAGTGAGCCCGGTTAAAAAGAACTGGTGGGCAGGGAGGGCATTTTTGCCCCCCAAGACAACAGTATCAAAGAGAAAAACTACTGTTTCTTGTCCAGAATGGACCTACCCTTCATTCTTATTATTTAACCTTACTTCTTTTAAGGGAAGATTTCAACAAAAAACCCGCGAGTTGTCACGTGACAACCCGCGGGGGAAAATAAACCTTTTTTATTTATTTTGCGTATTCAATTCTTTAAAAGCGCATCCAAAACCATTCCCCGATTTTGGGCCCATTCCTTTCATTGATCCTAAATTGATTCCATTTGCTTCTGCAAATGTTTTCATTTCTTCATGCATTTGTTGCATTTTTACTTTTCTTTCTTCTTGTGATAAATCTTTCAACAGGCCATATTTTTCATGCAACTCATCTCTTTTTGCCTGCAAGGCCGTAGCTTGTGCGGTTGTAAGGCCTGATTTTTCCAACCTTTCTTGCATTCTTTCCTGTTGGTTGGCGTCAAAAACAGCTTTTACATCGGCAACATTCAAATTGAATTTCTCTGCTATTTTTTGAATGACTGGCGGATAGTTTGAGTTGCCATTTTGAGCTTGTGCTCCCACAACCGACACCCCAGCAACACCAATTACAACAAGTGACAGCAAAGAGTATTTTAAAATTTTATTCATGAATTGATGAGCGGAGTGAAGAAATTCACTTCGGAAATGAGGCCAATGCTATATCTTATACATTAGTGCCTCATTTACGTCAGTAATACTTTATTCTATCCACCCACAATTAAATTTTATTTCGACCTTTCTACCTGTTAATACAATTTGCTTTGCATTTTATTTCATTAAAAAACATTGGATCCCTGTTAACCTTACGCATGTTTCCTTTGCCCATAATCATTAACACCTCCCCCACCTCAACGCCATCTGCTGAAAATTGGTTTTGCAAATCATTACTTATGGTAAAAACTTTTCCCCCGGGTGTTTTTATTTTAAAATTCTTTTCTGATTTTTCCACAACAATTCCATATTTTACATTGTTGCCCGGAGCCATTCCATAGTCGCGATAAAATTGCCCAACAATTGGCAAACGATTTTCTTCTGCCCCCTTCAATAAATTTGGGTGCAAAGGAGTTTTGCCAATTATGAATCCACCTAAAATTACAATTGCAACTATTGCCAACAAAGAATAAACAATTGGCTGGCGCCAAACAAAATTAAGGTGCTTAGCAAAAATTTCCAGGCCAGCCACCAAAATTAATGAAACCAAAATTAAAAGCCATGGCACGGCCCCCAAAAAAGCCCCGATGCCTGGCGCTCCAAACCCTGGCAAAAACAAAATTCCGCTGGCTCTAAAATAAAAGAAAATAAAACTGACAAAATAAACAGCAAACAATCCCAAGGCCACAACCCCCAAAATTAGCAAAACCACCCGCAAAATAAAATAAATTTTCGGCCTCATTTTTATTTCCCCACTTTTTATTTTGGAAATAATCTTGTCAGAAATTGAATTGTTTTCTTGATTATCCATAATTTTTAAGTAAACTTTTCATAATACTTTTTGCTCTGCTTATTCGCACTCCCACAGTTGAAACAGGAATTTCCATTATGTCGGCAATTTCCTGGTAACTCAGCTCTTGCAAATAATAAAGAATAATTGGCTCTTTATATTTTGGCTCTAATTTATCCAAAAATTTATTTATCTTTTCTTTAAATTCCTCACGCACTGCCTCTTCCAAATAGTCAGTGCCATGTTTTACGGGCAAAATGGTGTCAAAGTCAAACAATGGTAAAACCTTTCTTTTGGAATGCTTTTTAAGGTGGTTAACCAATTCATTATGAGCAATGCGGTACAACCATGAAGAAAATTTTCTTTTAGGGTCAAATGCCTTAACATTAATGTAGATTTTTATAAAAATGTCCTGGACAATGTCGTTTATGTCTTCAGTTTCAGAAAGGAATTTTCTGGCATAACGGGAAATTTTTTCCTTATAACGAAAAATTACAACTGAAAACAAATCAACATCACCATTCTGAACACGGAAGACAATTTCCTCGTCTGATAGTTGTGCGTTTGGCTCCATTTTATTACTACAACTAAAACCAGCTTTTATTTCATTATTTTTATACTTTACCTTTTTTTTAAAAAAATTCAAACTGCTGCAATTATTTAAAAATATAAATTAAAGGCCCCGACACTGTGTCGGGGCCACGAAAGGTAAAAATGGCAAGTCATCGCCAACGCCGAATTTTCATTCGGCCATTCTGACGTTTTTTTCGATGGTAATAGCGTGGACGATTAACCTTTTTCATGGTTAACATCCACCAAAACAACCAGATCGACATAATGACTAAAGCTCCAAACATTCCGCTGTTAGCAAGAAACAAGGTATTATGCATGTCCCGTTTTTGTTAAGGTTCAGTACTAAACCATAGCATATTTTTTAAAAAAAATACATAAATTAAGCTTCCTCTTAAAACTAATCCAAATTAAAAAGAAATTGGGTTGACTTATGTTTTTATTTGTATTAATTGTTAATTAACCGAAAGGAAAAATAAAATATGTGGCGAAAGCTCTTTGAAAAAGTAATGGAAGTGGTCTTTAATCTTGGCTCGACGGCAAGGCTTGTCCTGGCCATTGTGGGAATTGGATTGGTTGCACTTATCCTGTGGGGTGTGGTGCATCACTTCCTTTAACCAATTCTCTTGGGTTTGGCCCCACAACATGCCTCAGCGATTCGTTCGTTGAGGCTTTTCTTTTACTTAAAAACGTAAATTAAAAAGCCCAAAGACATGGGCGTGAAAAAATATTTTTTAGAAAATGGTGGGCTTGGAAACAGTCCATCTCATAGAGCTGCCCTACACAGCCGCGTACAAGATTTATGTTCCAAGCCCATTTGTGTCGCAAGGCGACATTTTTGGCACGATGTGCCATGGTGCCGCCAAAGGGGCGGCATTTGTTGTTTGTTGATGATTTTAAGTACCCGGGAGACCCAAGCTACAGGCAAGGATCCCCCGGGACCCCTAGTAACATGAAACAGAAACAACAAACGTAGCGAAGCTACACTTTTATTATGTTTCTTTGCAAGGAATATGTCAAATTTTTATCTAAACAGCCCCGGGAGAACAAACTCCTCGGGGCTATTAGGCAATCAAAGTGGAAGAAGTACTCCTTTGCTGGTAAACAGCATTAGAGCGGCCAACGCAAAAATAGTTAACCACAAGACTATCACAAATGTCCAGCTCATGTTGTTAAAGGACAAAAACGCCAAACTCGCGTTACGAGGCTGTCAGCAGGTTTGCTGGCAACACCTTTTTTTGCCATATTTACAACAAATTATCAAGTTAAAAGCCCAGGTTAACATTATGTTAACCTGGGCAGGAATTACTTAATCTGTAATAATTTTTGTGGTGGCAGGGAGCTTGCTGCGAATGTAATTAAGGTCTTGCTGTGAAACTTGGTTGCCCGCCAGGTTTAAAGTTTTTAAATTTTGTAAATTTCCTAATTCTTGGGGCAAACCGGTCAGTTGATTGTATGACAAATCCAAAATTTCTAAGCTTTTCAACTGCCCCACCTCAGCAGGCACACCCGTCATTTGGTTGCGACTGGCATTAAGAATTTTTAAATTTTTAAGTTGCCCAATTTGTGATTGAATTGCACCGGTTAAATTGTTGTTTGAAACATTTAATTCTTCCAGGCTTGTTTGGTTAAAAACGCTCTCAGGAATTTTGCCGATCCCTTGTCCACTCAAATTTAGCGCTTTATTGCCAGCTGTTATAATGCTGTTGTCACCGAAGTTGTCAGTTGAAATAAAAACATTTTTATTTTGCCAAACAAATGCCCCAATCAACGCAACAATTATTACTGCTAATATAATATAAATTATTTTTTTCATAAGTTATTAAAATAAATTTTTGTATAAACAATATTCTCTTTTGGTTTGTAAACTTTTAAGCCGGTTTTTTTAAAACCAAACTTTTTATAAATTTTTAATGCCACTGGATTATTGGCAAACAAACTTACCTGATTTTTTTTATTTAGGTTCAATAAATAATCATCTAATTTTTTAAAAAAAGCCGTTCCATAGCCCATGCCCCGATATTGTTTTTTTATGTTTAATCCTCCAATCCATATGCCGGCTTTGTCCAAATTATTTTCTTTTTCAACATTTTGGTCGTCAGGGACAACAGAAACAATGCCCACTGTGTCGTTTATGTCAGGACTGAAAAGAATAAACACTCCGAATGGATGCCTCAACTTAAGATTTTTATTAACAAACTTTGTGAAATCATCACCGTCTTCAAAGTCAGACTTGTCGGTAAGGCTTTTTATCCAATTTTTTACTTCCTTAAAAATTAAAGGATTGGTTGTCCGCACATTTTCTAAATTTAAAAAAAGTAAGTTTTTGTTAATATCTTTTTTCATAATTATTGCTTAATTTTACTTGCATTTTTAAAGCTTTTCAAGTGTTTAAAAAAAGAAATGAGCCACGTTTGTCAGACGTGGCTGTGTTGAGGGGGAGAATTTCAGACAAGCCTTTCGATAACCGGCAAAAGCACCATACCACCAACAATGATGGCAAATGCCAAAACAATCATCTCTAAACCTGCCATATGGTTCCTCCTTTTGTTTTAACTCCCAATGAGCTAACCTGCCACTGCTGGCAGTATTACTGACACCGGGTCAGCAACAAATTAAGCATACCACTTTCTTAAAAAAAGTCAATAAATATCGAAGAAATCAAACTATTGACATAAATAAGTTTTTGTATTAATATATGTCCAGTACAAAAAACGCACGGAAACGTGCGACATGACAAAATTTCAGTCTGTTGGAACAGATTGAATGTTTGTCACATCAAGGAGAAACAGAATGAAGCTAGTACAATCCATACTGGAAAAGGTCAGCGCGACCAAGCCCGACCCGACGGTGTTAGACAAGCCGTCGTTCAACCGGAAGGAAAACGAAAAAGTTATCGGGGATCTTACCCCGGAGCTTCAGAGTTTTTTCACGGTTGTCAGACAGACCGAGGTCGAGTTTGAAAAGGCCATGGCCGAATCCCAAGAAAAGGTCATGGGGATGACTCTCAAGGGCAGGCCTGTGGTGGAAATCGAGACTGCTCTCGATGCCATCGAGGAGAAGCTGGCTCCAGCCATCATCGAAAAAGACCTCACGACCAAAATGTTCTGGGCAACCGTGCGCACGGAAATTCCGGGCGTGGCAATTGTGTCCAGGATCGCCATCCGGAAGGGGTGGGAGATCGTGTCTGTGCCAGAAGATAATTCCCGATCGGGGGTCACCGTCATTAACATGGGCGTCCCGGGTGGGCTTTTTGACTAAAAGCCTCGGCCAATAGCCAAAAAACGGCAAAATTCTCCGCAATTTCCCCGTGTGCCATGTGCATGCGGGGAGATTTTTATTTACAAAATGTTATATTTTGTGTCCGTATTTTTTGAGAGTTTTTTTGGCAGTGTTCACAAATTTTCCAAAGTCCCTCTTTTTTTCTTTTCTTTTAATTTCTGACATTTCATAATAATCGGACTCTTTTTTTAAATTTAAATAGTTTTCATATTGCTGTTTACTAATTTCATCAGCCTGTACTGCTTCTAAAACTTTGCAACCTTTTTCATGTGTGTGGGTGCAATCCTTAAATTTGCATTGTAATGCCAACTCGGTTACTTTTTCAAATGCGCTGTCAACAGCTGGGCTTGCATTCGCCATGCCAACCTCCCTAATGCCTGGGTTGTCAATTACAATTGCGCCGTTTGTGAGAAAATACATTTGTCTACCGGTTGTCACATGTTTGCCTCTGTCTGAATACTGGCTTACTTCACCGGTTTTTATTATGCTGTCGCCAAGCAGTTTGTTTATTAATGAGGACTTACCTACTCCAGACGAACCCAAAAAACAATATGTTTTGCCATTTTCCAAATAATTTTTTAATTCATTTAAACTTTCACCGCCAACTGTGCTTGTGGCAACAACATCAATGTCGGGAAACCTGGTTTTTATTTCACTAATTTTTTCAGCAAGTTCGGCTTTAGAAATTAAGTCAATTTTGTTCAGTAAAACTGCGGGTTTTATGCCCTGATCGCTTACAATTGCAAAATACCTTTCAAGCCGGTTTAAGTTGTAGTCCCTGCCAATTGATTCCACAACAAAAGCAACATCAATGTTTGTTGCAATAACCTGAGTGTCATTTTTTTTGCCCGACTTATTTTTGTCGCCAAAAGTTCGCTTAATTATTGTTTGTCTTGGTAGGATTTCTTTTATAACGGCATTGTTTTCTGGCAACTCATCAATAATTACCCAATCACCCACTGCAGGATAATCTTCCCTGGTGTTTGCAGTAAACATTTGTTTGCCGGTTACTTTAGCCAAAAACTCGCCATTTTCATTTTTGACTTTGTAGGCACCTTTGTGTTGAGAAATTACTCGCGCTTTATTTTCCATGTTTAGCTATTTTACCTTAAAAGGGGCTGTTCGGCAATTTACTTCTGTTATTGACATAAATAAACTTTTGTATTAATATATGAACAGTACAACAAAGGCACATCTTCATTCTGTTGGAACAGAATGGTGGTTTGTCGCTTCAAGGAGAAAAATATGGAATTCCTTTATGGGATCTTGAACAAGGTGAAAATCACTCAAGCAGATGAAACGCTGCTGGAAGGACGTGAGCACAAAGTGAAGCCAAGCGAAAAAGCTTTGGGGATTTTACCCCCGGAGCTTCAAAGCTTCTACACCCTCTTTCGCCAAAACGACGCCAAGGTGAATGAGCTCCAGCGCCAGGCTGGGAGAAAGGTCGACGCTTTGGGCAAGAATCCGACCAATGAGGATATCGATGCGATTGTCGAAGAAGTCGCTCTGCCGTTGTGCAGAAACGCTGCCATCGCCGAGATGTTTTGGTCCTGCGTGCGTGCGGCTATCCCGGGCGCAGCAGCCTCGGTGAACCTCGGCATCCGAGAAGGGTGGCAAGTTGTCACCTACAAGGATGCGCCGAGGCATTCTGTTAGCGTCAGTATCATCCCGATGGGAAACATCTTCGCCTAAACCCGCCTAACCGGCAAATTCTCCGTACTCCCCTGTGTGCCATGTGCATGCGGGGGAGTTTTCATTTATTATGTAGATTTTATTTTTTAAAGTCCGGCAACTATACTGTTGAGTTCGTTGATGGGAAGGGCTACTTGTCCGCTTGTTTCGTCGTTTTTTCTCGCCGGAATCCATCTGTCCCCTACTTTTTTTAAAGGAACCCACCCGTCATTTTTTTTCATCATTGGGATTGCATAATTAGGGCTGATTTTTTCAAAAACCATTCGTTTTTTATATGAAAATAATTCCCAATTGGGAACAGCTTCGACTTCTTCAATCGATCCAGCATTAATTGCAACTCCTTCAAATTGATGGTCTTCATTAAAATCATCTATTGTAAAAATTTCTTCAACTCCGAATATATTTTTCCATGCCTTAATGTCATCATCATAAATTACTCTGCAAGCTTGTGCCTGGTTAATCTTTTTATAATATCCGTCCATAGTTTTTGGCTGACCTGTATATCTAAAAACTTTTTCATTAGGTTCATTTAAAAGAAAACCCTCAACTTGTTCGGACGATCCTAGCTCGGGTGTTGGCCTGTTATTTTTTTCCGAATGATTATTCTCAAATTCTTTTGGCATATTTATTGTTTATTAATATTCTCAGCAACATTATTAAATGCATCGGTGTCAAATTTTATTATGTCAGTTGACGCTTCAGAAGGTTGTTGTTCAGCCAAATAAACATATTTATAAAAAATAAAGCCCCCCCCATATTATTTCTAAAAACAAAATAAAAATTATAAGCGCAAAAGCATGTTGGCCAAATGTCCAAACTATTTTTTTAAAAAAGCCGGCCACCACCTTTAAAATGTTTGATTTATTCTCCATTTTTTTGCTGTAAAAAAACTTTTATTAAAAATTGCGCGTTAATTGTCCTTATTTTTCCTTTTTCCGTAATTTTTTCCGAGTTTTGGATTGTCAGACTTTCTGCTTTAATTAAATATGGGCCATATTCAATATTATTTGTAAATTTAAGAATGTCCTCAAAGGCACCATCAACACTTACTGTGAATACAGCAGATTCATTCGATTCAAATTGCTGGTCTGCATAGGTTTGCGCGCCTTTTTGTGATAGGGAAATTTTAGAAGTCAAATTGTTTTTCAGTGCGGTGTCTTCTAAAAATTTTATAAAATCAACAGGATTATTAAAATCAACAAAAAGTCCGTCAATTTTATCTAAGGTTGGTTTGTACAAAGAAAAATTGTTTTCAAAATTTTGTGTCTCCTGTGATTGATCATTAATTGTCGCAGTTTCATTTTTAATTGAGATTAAATCATTAGAGCTCTTTTTAATTCCATTACACAAAGGGTAAATTCCAAAAACAATCACAATTAGAGTTGTCAAAAAAAAGAAAGACAATATTTTGTATGTTGTGTTTTTATTCGTCATTTTTTTTGATGCTAAATGTTAAGGAAAAATCAACTTTTGTGGAGTTTATCCAACTTTCTGGTGAAAAAACAGGATTCTTGATATTTATATTTTCCTCAATACTTTTTCTGAATAAAATTAGGTTGTCCCGGGTGTCGCTTGTTCCTGTAACTGCCACATCAATGGCGCCAGCAGGATTTCTCGATAATGAATAGTTGTTTAAAAAAAGTCCGCTTGGTTTCGGGATTTCTGTTGTTGTACTAAGCACTTTGCTGAAATATAATTCCTTTTTATAATATTCATCAAGCTGTGACAGAAGTGAGTTATATTTTTTTACGCTGTCGTTTAAATTTTCATAATTTACTTTTTCATTTTCTTGTTGTGCCAATGTCAAAATGTTTTGTTGAATTTTTACGTCAGATAAAACATAAAGTTTTATTGAAAGCAAAATAAGAATTAAATAAAGCAAGGAAATTAAAACAACTATCCCCAGAATGGTAATAAGTTTGTTGGTTTGATTTAATGCCAGTATTTGTTTTTCTTTAGGTGGTAAAAGATTCATTATTATTGGTTTCCGATAAAATTGCTATCTATTTTTTTTAAGGCTAAACCAATTGCGGCAGTTGAGGAAAGCAATTCTTCGTGAACTGATTTTTTAACTTTTTTGTTAGAAAAATTAATTAAAGGGTCCCCAAGTTCAACTGTTAAACTAATTTTTTCCTGCATAAAACCTACCAAACCTTTTAGTTCGGACCCACCTCCGCAAAATAAAACTTTATTTAAACCGACATTTCCAAGCAGATATTCGTAGGAAGAGTGGTCTTTGTAAAAATTTAAATATTTCGTAATTTGATTTGCTAAGTCAATTAAAATAGGAGTAATAATGTCATATAATTTTTCCGCTTTTTGACCATGCCCCATTCCTTCAAGACCGTAATTCTTTTTTAATTCTTCAGCAGATTTAAAATTTATGTCTAAATTATCTGCAATTGCTTTTGTCAGCAATTGCGACCCAATTGGTATGGACGAGGTAAAGCGCACCGACGAACCTGAAAAAATTATTAAATTTGTGTCTTCTTCTCCAAAGTCAATTATTAAGGTGGGTGTTTTGTTGCCATTTTTAATGACAGCCCTGGCAATTGCCGCCGATTCTAGTTCAAATGCCAAGGGAATAAGCCCGGCTTTTTTAAGGCAAGAAACATAAGAATCGACTATTTTTTTGGGCACAGCGGTTATTAAAACCTCCAAATGGCTTATGTAATTTTTAATAGGGCTCAGCACTTCAAAGTCTAAATAAACATCATCAATTGGCAATGGAATGTAATTTGATGCCTCTATTGGCAACGCAGTTGCTAATTCGTCGCGGGTCATTTTGGGCATTTGTATTATTTGCAGAAAAGATTCTTCTTCGGGCAAAGATGCAACAACATATTTTGTTTTAATTTTTTTGCCGACAACACTATTTATAGAAGATTTTATTGCTTCTGCTAAAACATCTTCTTTTTCAATAACACCATCCTGAATTACATCGTACTCAATCCCTTGTTCGTTGGTTGAAGTCAAAGCAAAACCCCGCCCATTATTTTTAAGCTTTACTATTTTTATTGACGAACCGTTAACGTTCAATCCGAAAATGTCGTATTTTAAATCAAGAAATTTCATTATTAATTCATTTTAACATTTAAATTCATAATAAGTAAAACATCAGTTGCTTGTCCAGCTTATTAATTCATAACTTGAGCTTGAAAAAGGGAAACTTGGTGGTGGTCCATATAAAAGATTACTGTCATAATTAAAATAAGAATGCCTGTATCCGGAAATTACATTGTTGTTAATGCCACTGGTCCAAACAAAATTATCAAACCACCAGCCAAATTCTGCTATTGCGCCGTATATGGTGATGCTTTCTTTTATGTTGTTTGGGTAGTTGAAGAATTGAAAACTGCTGTTTTGAGAAATTACCGACGCATTCACTTCCAGGTTGTTTGGCGCGTAATAGGTTGGAACGATGTCTTTTTGACCAATTAAACCCAAAACACACGTTCCGTCCTTGGCTTGATAAACAATATTGTTTGGAATGTATATTGTCGGAGCAGTTGCGGGGTTGTATGGCAATTGTGCGGCGGCAATTGTTGCTCTTCCATTCACTATGCCTTCAACCCAAATGTCGTCTTCCGCATAAATTGTGCCGTTTGCTGGGATTGGTTTGTTGTATAAAAGTGTTCGGTTGCGATAATCGGTGTCTTGATTTTTTTCCACCAAATTCATAGAAGTATCATAAGTAGTTCCATTTGGATGAGTGGTTAGATTATTTACCTGGTAGATATCCACAGTTCCGTTGCTTTTAAAAACAAAAGAATAACCTTGTTTGCTGGATGGTGGTAAATAAATTCCTCCGCTTTGAGCCAAATTTTTTATGTTGGCGATGTTTGAGGTAAAAGCTGAAAAATCAACAGCGGGCACCGGATATTTCCAAAAACTTGAATTTCCTGTGCCCCAAACCCCGGGTTTTGTTTGAGTTCCGCATTGTTGCCATGAAGGACAAGTGTAGGTTTCTTTTGCAGAAGAAATTGGAGCATTGCCTTGTACGTCAAAACGAATGCCGTTGTTTGAGTGAACTTTTCCGCTGAATGTTTGTGGAGAATAATAAATCCAAATTGCGTCATTGTTTAAAATAAAATATTTAGACAGTGACGGAATTCCATATTTTGCCGTTATTGTTCGTGTTAAATTTGGGTTGCTGTTTGTCCAGCCGGTTGATTGGACTGTAAAAAGTGTTGATCCTACCATGGGTGGAGTAATTGTCAGACTGAATTTTCCGATGTTTTCTTGAGTGTCAAGGTCAACATAATCATGAACATAGGGGCCAGGTTGATTGGTGCCATCTTGATAATCGCTTTGAAAATGCGCCACGTGCCATTGATAATAATTTATTCCTGCATCAGCAATCTGCAAAGCTTTTTCCTTTTCAATTGCCAAGCGTAGTAATTGAAGCTTGCCCGAAAAAAATGCCACAATCGGAAGGCTGATGATGATAAAAACAGCAATGACAATTATCAGATAAATCATTAATGACCCCCTTTCATTAGATTTTTTGTGGTTGAAATGCGTGGACATCAGTTTCCTAAATTATCTTTTAATAATCGGATAGTGGCTCCGCCGGTAATTTGGAATTTGCTGGAGCTATTTTTTTGGTTTTGGTTTAAAACCATTAAATTTATTTTTACAAACTTTATTTGGTTTAAATTTATGGGTTGCGAAAGCGAATTTTCGGTTGAGCCATTATAACTTCCATCATAATAAACAAAAGCAGGTAGCTCTTCGTTGTTTATGTCGGTTGCAACAGGTTTTATTAATTCTGATGATAAAACATAATTTGCCGGACTCCCCGAGGGCAAAACTGTTCCTTTGTACAGCGTGTTTCCGGACAGATAGTAACGAATTCTTGCCACCACCCCACCTTGAGTTTTAAAATTGGAAAAAAATATGAAAGCATTGTTGTCTGCCTGATTAATTGGGTACGAACCGTCTACGCCCGTTGTAGCGTTTCTAATTTCGTTTGTGAATGTAATCATGGCCAATCTTGCCTGGTCAATATTTTCAAGGGCCAGCATTCGTTGATTGGAAACAACAAAAACATCGTTGAGTAGCGCTGAAACTAAAAAAATTATGATTGCAAAAATTGCCAAAGCTATTACTATTTCAATTAAAGTGAATCCTTTTTCTTGTCGCATAATGTTAGTGGCTTAATAAAACTTGTAAGACTTTGTAGCCTTCTATATTAATGTTTTCGATGGTTTGCGATTGATATCCTTGCATGTTAACTGTTACATTATAATTTGATGCTTCTTCTAGTCCTGGAAACATTACTTGGCCGGGTGTAGAACAGCCGGAAACATAATTAATGTTTACGCCGGTTAAAACAGGTGTTTTGGAGTCATCGGTAGTTGAAAGAAAAACTTTATACTTTATGTAGCGATTGTGTTGAAGATTACTTATTGTTGACCCCGAAACTGTGTAAAAAGTTTGGTCGGTGCCATCGGGTCCTAGAAAATTCCAAGTTGAATTGTCATTATTTGTGGCAATTTGAAATTTAATTTCGGTTGAAGGGTCTTGAGAAGTTGGTTGCCATGTTATTGTTGTGTACGAAGTCAGGTTTGTCCCTGTGTCAAAAGCAGAAGAAGTTAAAAATCCTGAAGAAACATAGGTGCTCCCGACTTTTGTTAGTCGTAAACCAAGGGGAACGGTGTTTGTGTCAATGTTGTTAATTTCTTCATACGAACCGTCTGACCAATCTTGTTGACTCCAAACACTTCCACTGGTTGTGCCTGAAAAAGTGTTTCCATCTTTTTGCAAAATTACCTCTGCGGCTTCAATGGGATTGTTTGTTGAAGAATCTTTTACTACAACCAGTAAGCTGTTGGTGGTTTTTGGACCCAGTATAAGATTAAAATTTTGAGTTGTATTCGGTAAAACGCTTACCTGTTGAATGGGTGAAGAGCCATAAATCATATAATTTGTCCCGGTTAGGATTGGAGTGTAATTGTCCCATTCAATGTTGGTTAAAGAAATTTGTCCCGCGGAATCGGTTGTGTAGGTGTTGTTGAATTTGTAAACATCAGGAGATGTTCCTATTAATTTAGAACCAATTACCTGCAGTCCTGTGTTTGCAATCTCGCCACAACTTCGGGTTAAGGCTTTGAATGTAAGGTTGCTTAATTGATCGATAAAAAAACTTACCTGAGTTATTTGTCCGTCAGAAATTGTTGCGTCGGGTTTTGTGGGATTTGGATTTTGTAATGAAATTGGATGGGTTTGGTCGGTTGAATAGTCGGTTTTGTAAGCGACAACATTGTATTCGCTAACATCATTGGGCAGGCCAATTTCGATCCACTTTCCATTTGCGTCAACTGTTCGTGTAAGGTCAATGTTTGGCGTAATGTTGTTGTTTGTAATGTGCACTTTTGCTCCGGGCACTGGCTGGCCGACAGCATCAAAAACTTCCAATGACAATGCTCCCCCTTCAGTTATGCCCTCTAAGCCTTTTGGAGCAATTGTTGTAAGAAAACTGTTTGTAACATCAGTGCTAATGTTTTTAACGTAGAGTTTTATGTGTTTGTAATCTCTTGGAGCCGAATCGGTTCCGGCTAAAAAGGTTCCGTCAGCAGGGTCATCAACAAAACTTACAGCATAGTAAATTTGATAATTTATTCCTGCGATTGTGGTGCTGATTGGATTAGCAAGATCGGCTAATGTGCCGTGCGGGTTTCCTGAAAGTGTTCCAATTTGGGAATAGGGCATGTTTTTTGCAATTTCCAGATATTGGTCGGCTAAGGAAGAAATGACTGTTTTTTCCCGGTAATGAATGATTCCGCTTAAAACGGTTGTAAAAAATCCGTAAATGCTAGCGCTCAAAATCGCAAAAATTGTAACGCAAACAATCACTTCAATAAGCGTAATCCCTTTTTGCTTTTGAATCTTAATTTTTTTATTATTTATCCCCAATTTTTATTATATTTATTTTTAAACTTTTTTACTTAAAAAAATTTAGAATAACCCGTATCACATTTCATGCTCGAGCGTAGATTGTGATAACACCTATTTTGTTTTTTTAAAACGTTTTTACTATGCGACCTCGCCGTTATAACAGCTTTCGTCCGCCTTCGTCTCGCCCCTTTGGGGCGGACCTCGGCGAGACTTAGGCTTTTTATATAACCTCTTGGTTATAGCAGGCCTCGCAATAAACAATTTCTGGCCTGTCGGGGGCATAACTCGTTTCAAATTCATTTTGACAACCTTCCTTCATACATTTTCTGCGCCACAATTTAGGCGGATTTATTCGCGCTAATCTTTCCAGGTGTCGGCAATCTGGGCATTTTCGTGGAATAGGAAAATTAAAACGGCGCAAAAGTTGAAGCTCTGCCAAAACTAATTTAAAGGCTTTCCCGCATTTAACGCACCCTAAAATTTCTTTCAATATTAAATCTTGCACATCTTTAATACTGTCAGATATTTGATCTGTTGTCAGAGTAATAACATAATTACTCGCTTGAGGCTCGCGCCATTTCCAACTATTTTTTAAAACTTCTTCTTTCGCAATTGGATAATATTGACTCGCCTGAGATTCGTTGTACATAAATGGACTTAAGTCGTACGGCAAAAATTCCCCATACTTCCAAACTCTTTTCAAGGAATCAATATATGGATTTTTATCCATGTCTTCAATGATACGCAATCTTAAGGCAGTAAATTCTTCTGGAGTATATTGCTTATTTAAAATTCTATACTGTTTGCTTTTTTGGTTAATGCATCCAAAAGTATGTTTACATGAAATGTTATACATCCCGTATTCAACATCTATTGTCCCCTGATGCCACGCCCCACAACAAAATCTAACCATATCAGAGCCGTCTCCAACGCCATAAGAGTCTACTACTCGCTGTGCGCCGCTCCCCCACTGTGTAAAATCATAGACATCTTTAACTGGCCCCATTGTTATAAACTGGCAATAACGGGCATCCTCCAATTCTCGGGCTTGATAGCAATTAAGCGCATTTTTTGCCCTAAACACATAGTCACCCGTTGCATTAATATTTTGCGGAGAATTATGCATATATTTATGCGGGTATTTCAGCCAAAATTCATCAACGCCTTTTCTTGTTTGTAATAATTCTTTATAGCTGTTAAGTTTATACTCTTTAACTATTTCTAAATATTCATCTTTGGAATAAGGTTTGTTAAAAATATAATATTTTTTATTACGTAAATTTATACAACCGAAACAATTGTCGCATCCCGTACAATTCTTTAGAAAATATGAGTCGCTACAATTATCACAACTCTCGCAAAAAAATAATTTATAACCCCTGCAATCAATATCTTGATACATTAATTCCGATTCACCAACCATTTGGCAATCCATTGAGTCTTTCAGGTGTACTATCGTATTTGAAAAAAGAACATTTTCATTAAAATCGGCATTAAAAACTAGATAACAATTTTTAAGACTCGCAGCGGCATTAACATAGTCGCTATTTACTAATGACCCATAGTCAGATAAAAGGCCCATGTGAGGAGTTTTTTTCTGCAATTCAGCCATCTGCCCAAAAAATGGTTTACTGGGATTGTAATCTAAAAAATGCTCGCTGTCGTCCCATTTATCCGACCACCAGCATTCCGAACAATACACAACTAACTCTGAATCTGGTGAAAAAATTGTCACGATATCTCTTTCACACAAATCGCACTTTCTCCTATAAAGTACTCTTTCATTTACGAACATTATGCGCCTCTGAAATCTGCAGTCTGGGCAAAAGGTAGGCGCTGGTACTTTCATTTTTTCGTAAAACGCAAAATCATCAGATTCGATTACAAAGTCCTGTTTACAATTTTGACATTTACGTGTCTCAGAATCATTCATAATTTAAATGTTTTGGAGGGATGAATATAATGGCGAAATTATGGAAACGGCGAAAACTCCAACCACGACACCAATAACAACGATTAAAGCAGGCTCTATGATTACTGATAAGTTTTGTGCCATATTACTCACCTCTTCTTCATAAAATTCAGCAAGTTTTTTTAAAATTAAAGACGTTTTTCCTGTTTCTTCTCCAATTTCAACTATTTCAATTAATCCAAAAGGAAAAATATTTTTGTGTGGTTGCAGAGCAACATAAAGCTGACTTCCCTTCTCCACCTCTTTTGAGGCTGAAGAAAGCGCATGTTTGAAATAATAATTGTTAACCGTGCCCGAAGTTATTTCCAGTGACTTCAGCAACGGCACTCCCGACGACAACAACGAGCTTAACGACCTTATTAAATATGCAGAGTTGGCTTTTTTAATAAAAGATGAAATGACAGGTATTTTTAAAAATAAACCATCAAGGAAAATTTTTACAGGTTTCATTTTTATTAGAATTGAAAACAAAATAATTAAAGAAATAATTCCCAGTAAAGCAATGTACCAATATTTCAGGAAAAAATTTCCTGACCCTAATATTATTTTTGTTGTTATTGGCAATTCAGCATTTAGTCCCGCAAACAGTGTGTTTAGTTTTGGAAGCACAAACAGTGACAAACAAATTCCAACAATAAACATAACAACAATTAAAACTACAGGATAAATTAGGGCGTTTTTCACTTTTGCGCGCATTTCTTTTTCTTTTTCCAACTGCAAAGCTAAAACGCTTAGTGATTCATCCAAGGTGCCGGACTCTTCACCAACCTGCACCATACTGCAATAAAGTTCGGAGAAAATGTCAGGGTATTTTTTTAATGTTTCTGAAAGGCTAATTCCTTGTCCTATTTGCTGCCCAATGTCTGACAATGCGCTTTTCATTCTTTTATTTTTTGACTGTTCAGACAAAATGGAAAAACCTTTTACAAGCGGTAAGCCAGTTGTAATCATTATCCATAAATTTCTTGTCATGAGCATCTTTTCGGAAATGGGGACTTTTTGGTGAAAAAGATTAAAGTTGAGAATTTTATTTTCTTTCTTATCTTTTGAGTCAACTTTAAATAAAAACAAACCCTTTTCTCTAAGGCTTTGTGCCAGTTCTTTTGTGTCTGTAGCTTCCAGAAAGCCCTTTTTTATTTGCCCGTCAATTGTTTTGGCGTCATAGAAAAAAATCGGCATGTTGTTTTATTCCATAATAACTCTTAAGACTTCCTCAATTGATGTAAATCCCTTGGCGGCTTTTATAAAGCCATCTTCTATCATTGTGCGCATTCCTTCCTGCACCGCTTTTTTCGTTATTTCGGGTGTTGAAGCTTTTTGATTTATTAAACTTTTGATGTTTTCGGTAACAGGTAAAACTTCAAAAATTCCTATTCTTCCTTTGTAGCCCGATGGACAATCTTTTGATGGTTTTGGCCTGTAAAGATATAAATCACTGATGTTTTCTTTTGCTTTTAATAATTTTTCCTCCTTTAATATTTCAGTAATTTTTTTGATGTCGCAGTATTTTTGAAGGTTTTTTATTTCTTCAGATTTTAATTTATATTTTTCTCTTTCTCCATAAAATTTCCTTACCAGTCTTTGGGCAATAATTATGTTTATTGTAGAAGAAAGCAAAAACGGTTCTGTGCCCATGTCTATTAACCTTGGAATAGCTCCTCCTGCTTCTGTCGTGTGCAGAGTGGACAAAACTAGGTGTCCTGTGAGGGCGGCATTTATTGCTAGGTCGGCAGTTTCTCGGTCACGAATTTCTCCAACCATAATAACATTAGGGTCTTGTCTTACCAGCGCCCTTAGCCCCGAAGCAAAAGTTAGTCCTATTTTTTCATTAACTTGTGTTTGGTTTATTCTTGGCATTCGGTATTCAATAGGGTCTTCAACGGTAGAAATGTTTACAGTTGGCGAATTAATAATGGACATCATTGCATACAGCGTTGTAGTTTTTCCTGAGCCCGTTGGGCCTGTAATTAAAACCATTCCTGTTGTTTTTGACAGGCTGGAACGGACTTTTTGCAAAGATTTTCCTTCAAACCCAAGGTCCTCTAAAGTGTAGCTTTTTGACCCCTCTGAAAGAAGCCTCATTACTATTTTTTCTCCGTTTAACACGGGTAAAACAGAAACCCTGACAGAGTATTTGTAGTCATCTTTTTCAATTTTAAATCTTCCATCCTGAGGAAGTCGATGTTCGTCTAGTTTGAGATTAGAAATAACTTTTATTCTGGCAACAATTCCCTGCGCTGTGCTTATTGGTAAAGACATAATGTCATGCAAAATGCCATCAATTCTACACCTTATGACAACTTCTTTTTCCAAAGGTTCAATGTGTACATCAGAAGTTCGCTGTAAAATGGCGTGTTTCAGCATTGTGTCGACAACTCGTATGACCGATATTTCTTCAGCTACTTTTTTTAAATCTTCTTGCTGGTCGCCGTTGCCATTTTCATCGGTTTTTGTGGTGATGTCTGTTTCGACAGCAGTGGATTCCTGATATTGCGACAAAACATGTCTAATGCTTTCAGGGGTAGTAAGGCGCGGCATAATTTTAAGCTTTGGAGATGCCTTTTTTATAAATTCAATTGTTTGTAAATCTTCCGGGTCCAACATTGCCACTTCTAAATTGTTGTCTTTTGCGTTGAAGGCAACAATGTTGTTTGTGCGCGCAATTGATTCGGGAATTATTTTTAAAACATTTTGTGGCACTGTTGTACCTTCCAGGTTAATAAAAGGAACTCCTAAAATGTAAGATTGAATTTTTATGAGTTCTTTTTTAGAAATTAAACCATTAGAAACCAAAATATCGCCGATTGGTTTTTTTGTTTTGTCGGCTTCATCTTTAGCTTCCTTAAACTTTTTAGGATCAATTATTCCGGCGTCCAGAATAAATTGCTCCAGTTTTTTTGTGTCTACCTTCACCCTTTTTTTAGTTTGCTTTTAACTTTTTCGACAATTTCGCCGATCCTTGTGTCAGATTTAATTATGCAATCGAATTCTTTACAGTCTTTTATTTCTTTTACGTAATCAATGTCCTTAAGATTAGTCATAAACATAATGATTACATCTTTATTTGTTGAACGTATTTTTTTTGCCATTTCAATTCCACTTGTTTCAGGCATTAAAACATCGGATAAAATTAAAATTGGTTTTTGTTGTTCGCAAACATTTATTCCTTCCAGTCCGCTTTCAGCGGTTACAACTGAAAAGCCTTCACTTTCAAATTTAATTTTGAGTATGTCAAGGAAGTCTTTATCGTCCTCAACAATCAAAATTTTATCGGAAATTTTTTTGTCGTTATTTTTTTTCATACTATTTATTCTTTAATTTTACTGCTTTAAAATTTTTATGCAAGTGTAGTTTTACTCACACAAACAAAAAACCTTGCTCTTTACGAATTCTTTCGTAAAAATCAAGGTTATGATTTAGAAACGCGATTAGCGAACTCCTAAGGTTGAACCGAGATACTCAAGGTTCTTCGGTTTGATGACTACCTTCTTCACATCACTTTTTTCGATGTGTCCGGCGTAAACTACGCCGAACCTGTTTGAAGGATCGTGATAGGTGTGCAGTACCTGCCAAACTTTTTTGACGTCGGACTCCGGCACGTAAAGTGCAAACCCAGCGCTCATGTTGAAATTGCCATAGGCTTCATAATCATCAACTGGTCCGTGCTTCTGCAGGAAGTCGAAGATTGAAAGCTGTTTTGGCAGCTGTTCAATCACATAGGCAAACGGCTGTGTTGCGCGCATAAGTTTGCGCCAGCCGTGCCCGGTGATGTTTACGGCGTAATGGATATCCACTCCGGCGTTGAGGCAGTCCTCAACAATTGGCACATAGATGCATGTGGCGTCAAGGAGCGTTTCACCGTAGGTTCTGCCATTGGGTAGTCTTGTCAGGTACCCTTGTGGCAGTTTGTCAGCAATTTCGCGGGCCAGGGTAAGCCCATTGGCGTGAATGCCCGAGCTTTCAAGAATCACGATGGCGTCGCCATGCTGAATTTTGTCGGCGACAATCAGCCGTTCTTTCGGTTTCACAAGGCCGATCGCTGACCCGGAAAGCACAACTGCTTCGGGAACGACAACACCCTTAAGTGTCGGAGTTTCCCCGCCGCCCCAAACGCATCGCGACAAGTTGCAGGCCCTTTTCCAGCCGTTTACGAGGTCTTGGCACCGAACTTGGTCGTCGAACCACTTGGAATCGCCGACCGCAAGGTGCATTGCCACTGAAAGCGGCAACGCACCGAGTGTAATCATGTCGTTGACAATCATGGCCACCGTGCACTGGGCAATGTGGTCATAATACGACTTACCTGTCAGTTTATACATCGCATCGGCAACAAGATTTTTTGTGCCGAGTCCCTCTTCGACGTGCGCGAGATAGCTTTTGGCTGCTTCAATGAGGTAGGCGCTTTCTCCGCGGCTCGCCTCAAATTCCTTGAACTCACCGCCGTTCAACCGAGCAATGTTGCCCGAAGTGTAACGCCCGGCAGTCTGAGCCATGCGTTTAAACGGATCCATTGCGTCGTAATTTACTCCAACGCCAGCATAGGTCATGCTTTTCATTTAATCCTTTCGTATTTGGTTGTTAAGGAGGTCAATGTTTTTTGACCGTCTATAGACAGCTTACAACAAAAATGAAAAAAATAAAAATATAATTTTAATTTGTAATGAAAAAGGAGCTCAGCCTGTGGGCTGAGCTCCTGGCGCGGAGTTTTGTTCCGCACATTTGGTTAGGTTACAAGTTTCCATGGAAGCGTTGCGCCCCCATTAAAAACTCGGATATTGCCGATTTTTTTCGGAATTTGCATCGGCGTGCGTTCAACGGTCATGAGTTCCGAGCTTACTTTCATTCCATAAATGCCCAGAAAGTTTTCGGAAAGAAATGCGCCGAAATATTCCATGCCGTCGTCTTCGTCAAAGGCTGTGGTATACATTTCAACTGCAATTTCAGCAGTGAAGATTCCAGCTGCGCAACCACAGCAACGAGTTTTGAATTTCTCGTCATGTGGAGCCGAATCTGTTCCAGCGCCGAATCTCGGATTGCCAGAAGTCACATATTCCCGGACTTTTTTGCGATGTACTTCGCGTTTGGGAACTGGCTTGCAGTAGTGAAGAGGATTCATTCCTTCCCAAAACATTGAGTTTCGGTTGATCATCAGGTGGTGAGCCGTCACAGTGGCAAAAATCGGATGATCGACCTTGGCCACAAATTCAGCCATTCGACCATCTGTTACATGTTCGACAACCACATTCAGTCCCGGGAAGGATCTAAGCAGTGGTTGAAGATCGCGTGCCATGGAAACAACTTCACGATCAAACTCATCGACTTCCTTTTCGACAGCTTCAAAGTGCCCAAGAAGAGGAATTCCGTGTTTTTCCATTACTTCGAAGACCTTGTATCGACCATGAAGGTCGCGGACTGCTTGATGCGAGCCGGTCGTTCCACCTTGGCCATTTTTGTCGGCCATGTAGAGTTTGACGGCTTGCCACAATCCGGATTTGAATCCGGTGACAACATCTTCCGGCTTGGTCTCGTCTGTAAGGTAGAGAGTCATGCACGGAGAGAAGTCGCTGTCCTCCGGTATAAGGGCATTGATCTTCTTTCGATAAGCCATCGCTTTTTCGAAAGAAGTAATTGGGTCAAGAAGGTTTGGCATAACAACAGCGCCAATCGGTTTTTGACGTAATGTGCAAGGAAGCACTGTTTCCAAAAGATCTTCTCCACGAAGATGAAGATGGCGATCAAACCATCTGGGTATTCGTATTCTATTCGTTCTCATTCTTTCTTTGGTTTATATCAGTTGTTGATTTTCAAAGAACATAAAAATTGTAACATAAATATTATGCAAAAAAAAGAAGCCCGGCTTTGAGCCGAGCTTCTTGCATGTCGCACAATAGACTACTTTTTGCTTTCTTTGTGAGGAGTTGATTTTCTGCATTTTTTGCAGAATTTTTTAATTTCCAGCTTTTTTTCAGCTGTAAGTTTTGTTTTTTTGATAAAATAATTTGCTGTCTTACAGACTGTGCAAGTTAGTTTCAAAAATGGTTTTTTGACTGCCATGAATTGATGAGCGGAGCTGATTTTACAAACGAAGTGAATAAAATCACTTCGCAATTATAAGCTTAATATATTTATACATTGAGGCTTTAATTGCGAAGATGCCTTACACTTACGTTAGTAACACATTGCTCTGTTTTATTTAATATTAATATTTATAGGACTTCTGAGCCGAAGATGGGAATCGGACCCATGACCTTTTTCTTACCAAGAAAATGTTCTACCACTGAACTACATCGGCAATAAATTTATAAATTTTTGTAGTTTAATTTTCTTAGGATTTCTTTTAATTGTATTTTTAATTCATTATGTCCCTTGCCTCCTTTTAAGAATATTTCTCGACGCTTAGCGTCGAGGTTTTCTAAATATGATTCGTAATATATCAGCTTTATCGGTCTTCTAAATTTTGTAGCAGTAACAAATCCTTTTTGATGTTTTTCTATTCTTGCTTTTAGGTTTGGGGTATATCCGATATATAATTGTCTATCCTTCTCGCTGAACAGGATATAAATGTAAAACATATTTTATTAATAAGGTGGGTCCGCTAAGCGGACCTCCACCCAGCTTAGCTGGGTGGGCGCGGTAGGACTTGCACCTACGAAGGGGAAACCCCGACAGATTTACAGTCTGTTGCCTTTGCTGCTCAGCCACACGCCCCGTTAGAGTTTGGCGCCCCCAAACTCTAACGGGGCACGCCCTCCTCATAAATTAATTTTTACCACAAATTTTAAATTTATTCAATCACCTTTCCGTGTTTAAGCTTCCATTCCTCTATATTTTTATGGTTTCCTGATAGCAAGACTTTTGGAATAGGCCAAACTTCAGGCTTGCCCGCCTTAATTTTTCCAGTGAAAAATTTTGGCGGGCGGGTATATTGAGCATATTCCAGGAATCCTCCTGTTTTTGAAATTCTTTCTTCTAGTAATTGTTGTTTTCCTAAAACGCCAGGCACCAACCTTGAAATTGCTTCAATACAAACCATTGCCGGCAATTCACCGCCCATTAAGTCATAGTCACCAATAGAAATTTCCACATCAGCAATTTTTTGTGCAACTCGTTCATCAACTCCTTCATATCTTCCGCAGATAAAAATTATTTGATCAAGCTTTGAAAGTTTAAACGCCATTTTTTGGGTAAACTTTTTTCCTCGTGGCGTAAAAAGAATTATTTGTGTTTTCTTGCTTTTAACTTTTGACTTTAAACTTTTAACTGCCTTGTATATTGGCTCAACTTTTAAAACCATTCCCAATCCCCCGCCAAACGGCCTGTCGTCAACTGTTTTACGTTTGTCATTTGTAAAATCTCTCAGCCAATGTAAATTTATTTTTATAAACTTTTTTTCAATAGCCCGTGCAATCAAACTTTCGCCCATGTAGGACTTAAACATTTCTGGAAAAATTGTAATTACATCAAATCGCATAGTCTTTTAATCGCTCGCCAAATCAAATTTTTTCTGCGGCTTGACTATCCCTTCTCCCCAGACCCAAAGGGTCTCCTCGGGGCTTCGGGACAGTGACCCTCGCCTCGAAAAAATTTATTTGGTTCGCTTCAAAAACACAAACAAAAACCGCACTTACTATAGCACGGTTTTTGTATTTTGTAAATTAAAGAGAAATATTGTCGATGTCTTCAGATGAGACTTCTTTTTTCTCTATTCTTGGAGCACGTCCGCCTTCTGGTTCCTCAATTTTGAGGTTAACTCTGGCGTGGTTTTTCAATCCGACAATTCGGACTAAGTTTCTGATTGCCTTTGCTGTTGATCCTTCTCTGCCAATTATTTGGCCCATGTCTGCTGGGTTTACTTTCAATGAAAGTAATACTCCCATTTCGTCAACTTTTCTGTCAACTTTGACATCGTTTGGATTATCAACTAATGCTTTGACAATGTACTCAAGAAATTCTTGATCTGCTTCTTTTGCCATACTTTTTATTAGTTCTGTATTTTTTGATATTCCGTAGTTTTCGACCTATCTGAAACTACAATTCTATTATACTTCTTTATAATGATATGTCAATAAATTAATTACAGAGGACTTACCTCAAGCCAAATAGGTAATGATTGTGAATTCCTTACATAAATTGTTTTAGATTTTGAGCAACACAGCTCGTTGACTCCATGCTCCTCACAAACCTCCACGTTCACTGTTTTTGACCCCATTGTGTCAAAAGTAACCCTGTAAACATTGCTGTCTGTTCCTACAGAATTGCCATCTTTATCAGTCCAGGCGTAATGAAGATCACTTTGCGTCCCCGATTCGTCACCTGGCTCCGCAATAGCCGTAAAGGTAACCTGGTTTTTAATGTAGGGATTTTGTGGGCTGGATGAAATAGAATTAATTGTTGGATATGGATGAGGAGGAGTTGTAAAACTTTGTGTAGTCGACCAGTTAGATTCTCCATTAGAGCTGTACACCTTTACGTGCCAGTAGTAAGTAGTGTCAGGACTAAGAACTCCGCTACCACCTGCTCCTAATGCAACAGTTGCTTGGTAGAAAGAAGATCCTGGGTGAGGTGCGCTTGGTTTTAAAATGTTAATTTGCAGATTATCGTTTGGGAAATCGTCGTCCATAGACACTTGCAAGTCGTAGCCAATTTGCGGACTCTTAGGGGTGTTGGTGTCTACATATGTCCACAAAAGATTTTCATAGCTTGATTCGTTGCAATAGTTGTGGGTGTTGGAATTTGTGGGAGGAGGAATTGTAACCGTTGGGGGCGTGATTTTATTAGCAGAGCAAACAGCAGGAGACACCCTTGGAGCATCTTCTCCGGTACGAACTGTAAAGTCAAGAGGGTCTTTGCTTGCTCCAGTGCAGGTCCATGTCCAAGGGCCTGTGCCAGAAACAGCTGAAGCAGTTCCTGCTAGGCATAAGTCTGGGCCTGCAGTCGGTTCAGTTGTCATTATTTTTCCATTAGCTAATCCGCATTGACCTGGAACTGGAGCCGAACAAGAAGCGGGAGTCCCTCCATTTGTGCCTGCGCAAGTCCATGACCAATAAGTAAGTGGAATTTGTGTGTTTCCTCCTGTAACAGCAGAGGCTGTGCCAACGGCGCAAAGATTTTCCAATGGTTTTACATTGGCGCTTATTCCATTGGCTACTCCGCAAACACCATCAATTATTTTGGTAGCCGAGCAAGGAATGTCACCGGTTTGACAACATGTTGCAATGTTGGCTTTACAGTTCCATGACCAAGTATTGTTGCTTGAATTAAATGTAACTGCAGATGATGGTGTAAAATTGGTGCCACAAAGTGTTGTCGGTAAAGTACGACTTGATGTTTGAACACAAGCAGTAGAGGCCGGCGGAACAGTTGAGGTGGTGGTGTATGTGATGCTTTGGGATGGAATGTTGATTTGTTCGCGGGCTACAAGATTTGTGTAGTAACAACCAACACATGGTCCATTCCATGGATTACAAGCAGAATCTTGAGCATTGCACGCAACGCTAACACCTCCACTATAGCAACCACAATACCCCCAGTTTCTGTGAGTTCTTTCATGTCCATAAAGTGCTAAATATGTATTCCCTGTGGTAACAGTTATTGAAGCATTGCTTGCTGTTTGATAGCAAATTACATAATACCCCCCATCGGTGTCTGCAGTTAACGCACTGCCTACTCCCACACTACATGATGTAAGGCCAGAAACGCTGGCTAATGTTATGGGGGAAGTTGGAATTTTAGCTGCTACAGTAAAATAATAATAATCGCTAACCGCACAATTTCCGGTGTTAACATATGATTCAGATAAATCTTCTGCTTCACATATTTTTGTAGGATTTGGCCACCCATCTGTTGTCCAATCAATTGGAGTTTGGCTTTCGTAATTGGGTGAAGTATACAACGGAGGAGTTCGAACAAAAGTTCCTGCTCGTTTTATTTTAAAAATTACCTTCGAGCAATTCGTAACACTTCCTCCATTGGCAATTTGAGTTAGGCTTCCATTTGCATTTATTATTGCTGCCCCAACGGCATAGGCAGGACGAGGCCAAACGTAAATATAATTATTAGCTAACTTACAAAAAGTTCCCCAATCGTCGTACACATAAATTTGATTATTGTATGACTTTATGTAATTAAATATGTTTGTATAATTTCCCGAGTAAAGAGTGGCGCTGGCATTGCAATCTCCCTGGCCTGGCATCGAATACCAATTACTCGCAACAGGATTCATTGCATAACGATTGTCTGTTAATGTGACATTATAAACTGCATTAACCGACGTTGTAGCGCAACAAAAAACAACTGTAGAAAAAAATATAATTAATAAATATTTTTTATTTATCATAGTTAACTGTCGTTTTTAGCATCATAAAATCTTGTTGCTGTATGACCATAAATAAAGGAATTATTTTCATAGCAAACACTTGCCGGTATGGCAGTGGTGGCACAGCTGACAAGCATTTCATTGCAAGCAGTGCACTGCCAGCTCCAAATTTTAGTGCTTGAGTTGTATGTTGGGCCGGAATATAAAGTTGATTTGCTTCCACAAAGCTCGCTCGCCGGAGGTTGAGTGACCGACCCCTGCCTTCCATTAGCAGGTCCGCAAACAGGGCCAAAAATAATTGGTATTGTTAGGTCACCATTGTCTGTTTCGGCAAGTCCCCCGCCTTTCCAATAAAGATTTTGTGAAAAATACACCCTTATGCTCCTGTTTACTGGAGGACAATGATAAATGCAGGGAAACCAAATTGGATCAATTTGAATGTCGTTAAGGCTAAACATGTCTGTTGACCAAACATTTGCCCAGTAAAAACCAACAGTCCCGATTGCTTCTAGGTTTATGTAAGTCGTTTTGCTGCCCAAGGTTACCACTTTAGTGGTTCCATTCATAAGGTCAGCATTAATTGTTAGGGGAAAGGGTTGATTAGCGCAAACAGCAGCCATTGTCTTTCCTTGAATTGGGATAGTGTCATATGGGCAGTAATTACTGCCAGGCAACGGGTCGTCAACAGCCCATGTTATAACAGACGCCTTTGTTTCTTTTATTCCTAAAAAAACAAGCGTAAATAAAAATAATAACAGTAGAATTTTATTCATTTTTATTTTTAGATTTATGCTGATAAAATTTATAAATAAAAAATATAACTGCTGCAAAAATTATTGCAATGCTTACCAAAAGAATATAATCTAAATACTTTTCATTTTTTTTATTTTTCTCCGCCTTGTTCTTGTTTTCAATTTCTTGTTGAGCATTTATTGTTTCCTGCATACTTTTCGCGACAAAAGAAAAAACCGGCAGACTGACATTTCTTTCATCAAGAATTTTCCCATTTTTAGTTAATTTTACATCAATTTTTGGCGAAACCAAATCACTTTTGACAGGAATAGATATTTTAGAAGAAAAGGTATTAAAGTTTAACGGCACATCATTTAATGCTTTTCCAATAAAATTACCCTGTTGGTCGGTAATAACAACCTCAAGCGTGCCTTGGCCAAGGTCGGTCATGTCTGCAGGGCCAACATTCTCAACAGTTAAATTGATGTTTTCTCCCGCTCTAAAATAATCTTTGTCTGTTTTTATGTAAATTACTTTTCCATTTCCTCCTTCAACTACCCACCTTGCATAATTAATGCCCGAAACTACTTCGCCCCCCTGTTTAAATTTAATTTCAGCCAAATATGATTCAGGTGTTTGGAATTTTGGTAATAATAATTTAATTTCCTTGATCTCCCCCTTTTTAAATGTTGTTGGTTGATCATTGTATTCATTCACAACTGGCATTGTGGAATCCCTTTGATAAATTTTTATATTGGGAGTGGCCGTAATTTCCTCACCTTTGTTTTCAACATTAAAGGTTGTAAAAACGTCATCTGTAGGAGCCACAATAATTCCTTGGAGAGGCAAAACATCCTTACCGCCAGATGTTACTTTAGATGTTATAATGTCTAAAAATTTATTATTTCCACGCAAATGTAAGGGTGTTGTTTTCCATCCTAATTCCATTCCGCGCCCCGTAACAATTTGAATCATTAAAGTGTATTCCCCTTCAATAATGTTGTTAGGATATGAATATTTAAATAATTTTATTGCTGTTTCCGGCTGAATCGATTTGTCAGCTTCGTTAACGTTTGCTGGCGAAACAGAAATTGTGTCATCAGAAACTCTTGTGTCTATAAGTTGGAAAGTTTCAAATGACGTCCCCTTAAAAAGCCTGATTTTGTAATACAGGTCAGGCATGTAATAGTTTTCGTAATTTAAA
>Ga0247841_10000163_pt1 | contig 181374 bp, 135 predicted proteins | sample LaCruzMarch2015__2_FD_192410 | JGI IMG/M metagenome (GOLD analysis project Ga0247841, IMG submission 192410) | Freshwater microbial communities from meromictic Lake La Cruz, Castile-La Mancha, Spain - LaCruzMarch2015_18m | ecosystem: Environmental > Aquatic > Freshwater > Lake | place: Spain... | reverse complement strand
CCAGATTTGAAATCAGAAGCGGCTACTTAGTAGATGGCAAGGTTCAACAACCTACAGGCTTTATTGATCCAACAACAAAGTTGTCAATCTTAAGCTTTGCTCCAGACTTTAACGGAAATGTCTTACAGTTATTGCCTGGCGGATTCATAGCTGAAGTGATGGTTAGCGCTACTAAAGACGGAAAGGCATTTAATCCTACGCTTGTCTCAATAAACGGTGTCTCTTTAGCTCAGGGTTCTCAGATTACTATTGTCTCAAGCGAAACAGGTACGTATGTCATAAAAGATAATGCCGTTGCTAGTACAACTTTAACAGCCCAGCTTGCATGGGAATTAGGGAATTACCAGTTCACAAATCCCGATGGGACCATTACCACTAGATTCGAAATAAGAAACGGCTTCCTTGTAAATAATAAAGTTGAATCTGTTACAGGTTATATTGATCCTGTAACCAATGCGCCTATACTGCGTTTTGCCGAAGGCTTCAAAGGGAAAGTCCAACAACTGCTTCCTGGCGGATTCATTGCTGAAGCAATGATAGACAGCATAAATGATGGAAAGCCGGCAAGGACTACACTATTGTCTGTAAATGGCAAAGCGTTTGAATCAGGTTCTACAATGAGAATCGTCTCAAGCGAAACAGCCGCAACACTTGTTAACGGTAGAGAGACTGTTGTTCAGCTTGCATGGGAGTTAGGAAACTATGAAGCCACAATTAACAACAAGGTTGCCAGATTTGAAATCAGAAGCGGCTACTTAGTAGATGGCAAGGTTCAACAACCTACAGGCTTTATTGATCCAACAACAAAGTTGTCAATCTTAAGCTTTGCTCCAGACTTTAACGGAAATGTCTTACAGTTATTGCCTGGCGGGTTCATAGCAACGGTAAGTATAGCTGTAAATGCTGCAGGTAAAATAATAAATGGTTTAATTACAGCAATAAATGGTAATCCTATAACAGGAAAAGTAACAATTGTTTCCAGTGAAACAGTTACTACTATTGTCAAAGGTAAGCTTACATTTGTTAATTTAGCTTGGGAATTGACACCAAAATTAATCAATGGCCAAATAGAAGGTACTACATTAAAGAGTGGATATTTAGTAGGTGATAAAGTAAGAGAATCTATTGATTTATTTGATATTGCTGCTGGTGTTCCAGTGCTTGATGTAGAACTAGGGCATGAATATTATCGCATACTTGCTGGCGGTTTTCTTGCAACAGTTAAAGTAAAAAGTATTTATGCTGATGGAGCTCTGGCAGATACTTTAATTACAGCAATAAATGGCAATCCTATAACAGGAAAAGTAACAATTGTTTCTAATGAAACATCTTCTGTTATTGTTAATGGCAAACTTGCTGTTGTTCGTCTTGCTTGGATAATAGAAAACGGCCTTGTAAAGAACGGATATTTAGTAGGCGATAAAATAAAAGAGGATTCGGGTTATCTTGACCCAGATACCATGATGAGTATATTACTTGAGCCCAATAAGATTTATGAGCAAGGCTTGCTAAGCAATATAGGGGTATTTTTAACAAGGACAGGGCGTGTTCATACAGATGAAAATGGCAATATTTCTTCTCCTATATATTATACCGAATATTTGTCTGTAAATGGCGAATGGAAAAACTTAAAACCAGGTGATACTTTTGATGTTGGCCAAACTCAGTGGCTATTAAAAAGCGCAACCGGCGCGCCTGTTGAAGTGAGGGTAATTTTCCGCGTAAGTGAAAAAAATCAGATAGAAAGAATATTTGAAGAAGGCAATAATTCATACAAAGAAGAATTAATAGCTATAAATGTTCAAGGTATTTATAACATACTTCATGAAGGCATGAATGAAAATGTTGTTCGATTTGACGCCCGCAGCGGTAGTTTTATTTGGCAGGATAAAGTCAGGGTTAATGATGGTAGGATAGATGATAGGGATATAAGTAAGCAAGTATATCGCGCGGCATGGCGCAATAATAGATTTGAAAAAGGCATACCGATTTTTGAAGCAACTGAAGATTGGCTTGGCGCAGATAGGTTTGTCAGAATTGGACAAACCTATAGAACAGTTATTAACGGAGCGCCTGTTGTGCAAATAGTAATACCATCAAGAACTGGCCTGGGTATTGAAGTTGTTACCAAAACGAGTGATGGTAAAAATAGATTATTAGTGCATAGAGGCGAAGATAATAGGCTTCATTTATATATAGCGGTTAAAGAAAAAGATGGTAATTATTCCTTATATACGTATGTCTCTGGAAAGCAAGGGCAGAAGATTGATACAGTGTGGTCATTAGCGATTATTCCGATACAAAGAGGCAATCAGTGGAATTGGGTAACGATAAAGATAGAACAGCAGTTAGATAAATATGGGACAGGATTTGGTCGTTCGGATAAAGGCCTAACATATAGATTAAATGCTGATAGTACATGGTCAAGATTTAAAGTTGACTTGATGCAGGTACTGAATGAAGAAGGCCGCGCAGAAAATAGATGGGTATTTGATGGCCAGGTTATTAATAGCGGCAGGGCATACTTTGAATCGCAAGATAACCGCGGCAATTGGCATAAGGCATTAATAACAATTACACAGGAAATTAAATTTAAAGATGGCCAATTGATTATTGAAAACAGTGTGGTTGTTAACGGCAAGACATTAAAAGGATTTTTGCTTGTCAGAGGTTTTGATGGCCGTATGTATATTGCAAGGCAAAATGCTCATAATTCCAATTACATATTCAATATACCTGTCAGAGGCCCGAATGGTGTATGGCAGTGGTCAGATATTAAAGTAGTTATTGTAACAGGATCTGATCGCAAGGCAAAATTAGACAATGATGGTAGAATTCGTCAGAGATATTTTGCGCTTGGCTTTGCAGATGCTAAAGGCAAACCTATGGCTGCCGGCTACGTAAATATGTTTGATAGAGACATAATTGGTTTTGCTGTTGCCGGCGTGTCATTTACAATGCCAAAGATGAATATAATGATGCTTAGAGAAGGCCGCGTTCACGCTGTTTTCAATCCCGCGAATTTCGGGCTTGCAGGCAGGATTGTTTATGTAGGCAGAGACGGAAATCTCTGGGTGAAAGGCGCGAAGGCTAAAAAAGATACCACATTCGCAAGGTTTGGTTCAAGCTTCGGGCCTTATGCTATTTTATCAGGCGGAAGATATAAAACAGGTTCAGATGGAATCGGGCGGATTATAAATAGCGGCGCAAAGATACATTTATTTTCGGACGGCCTTTTAGATTTTGGCCACATAGCAGGCAGAAGCGAACAGTATATGCAAACCGGAGCGATATCAGGCGATGGCCAGATATTCTTTAAGAACGGAGTAAAAATAGTAAGAATAATTACTATCGGAAAGATAGACAAGAAAGGCAATTTCTCAGAAAAGACACATGTTGACTTAGGCAGAGATACAAACGGTAAACCAAGGACACGCCTTGAATGGGAGATAAGGCCTGCTGCCTCAACTAACGCTAATGCGCCTGCAATTAGAGGCCCATTTAGAATTGCCGCAACAGAATTGCGCGGCCCATTATTTAGAGCTAAACAACAGCCAATGCAAAATGGTTTCTTTGAATTTGGCGGAATGAAAATACCTGTTGGGTCTAAAGGCATTTTAACTTCTTATGGCAGGTGGGCAGTTACATCTATGCCGGCTGGCAGGCAATTTGTTATGGAATTCAGAAATTATACTATCTACTACGGTATTGCAAAAAATGGCGATATGAGGCCAGTAAAGGTAGTTGATGGCGCTGGCAATGAGCTGACAAGTTCAAATAATGCTGATTCAAACTGGACGAGGGTACTTGGCGGAAGATCAGCGGTTGGATTCGGATTATTATTAAACGGCAAAAAGATTCCTACGTATCCTTCAGGCCAGATGTTTAAAATATTGAAGAATTTTAATGGCGCTGAATTGGTTGTGAATCCAAGAGGACGCGAGGTTCGCACATTATCATTTGTAATTTATGATAAAGACGGCAAACTCAAAAATCCTCTTGTCATGATTTGGGGCCAGCGCATTGGTGTAAATGGTAAGCCGATAAAGAATGACACGCAGACCTGGAGCGCCCAGGGCGTAGCAGGTATTGTAGACAGTAATAATAGATTCCGGCCTGTTGGCGATGGCTGGAGTAAGAATGTAGACAAATATCTAGATAAAAACAAGCAGTATGATGAGTTGGATGCTACCGGTAAGAAGGTTAAAAAAGCAGGCGATGGTAATACTTATCATTCAATAAACAGCTACCGTGTTAATAATAATTATATAAATAGGAAGAATTCTGTTTCAGCTTCAAACAGGTTAGTAGCAGTAACTATAGGTGATCCTAGCTATAGGGTTGGGGCAAGTGGTGAAGTTGATTTAACAGATGGAATGCCTAATCCAGGAAGCAATAGAGCAGGCCAGACATATAAAGTAGGCGAGAAATTTAGATTAATAAAAATTCCTGGTTTTGAAGAAGAGTTTGTTGTTACTTCAAAAGGTTTAAGGCAGGCGGCATTAATAATGAGAGAGATTAGCGATGTGCCTGCAGATAGAAAAGCATTTAAATATGAAAGAGTAGGTGATTCAAATAAATTTAAATTGGTTAATCCGCCTGCAGGTTATGATAGCATGCGAGGCGATACATGGATAAAAGATGACAGAACTGGTGAATGGTTACATGCAGGCGCAACCGGCGGTGCTGGAAGCGGTTCAGTTCCAGCAACTCCGGCAGCACCGGAAGATATGCTTGGCGCATTGCCAGTGGTAGGCATGCCTATTCCTTATACTAGTGTCCCAATTAGAAGATTACCTATAAATCTTTCAACATTAAGCAGCTGCGGAGTAGTTATGCTTGCTAATTTATGGTTAGGTAATTTTATGGGCACGGCTGCAGCAAGGCGCAATATCGCGCAAGCTCAAATGGTGCTATCTGCATTAATGAATCGTGACGCTTTAAGCGGAGCGCCTGGGTTAAGCGCTTTAACCTTAGGCCGTGAAATCGCAACTTTAACTGTGGCTTACAGGAACGCAAGAGGAGATGTGTTTAAAGCATTAGGTTCTTATAGAGGAACATTAAATTCTTCACAGGCGTTGGTATTTCTTGTGCGTATGCAAGTTTTGGATAAAATTATAAGCCTTGCGCGTAATGAAGAAACAGCAAGTGTTCAGAAAAAAGCTGAACCAGGTAAAAGAGCGGCGCAGGTTGGTTTGCCTCAAGATAATTTAAGCAGAGCTTCAGAAGAATTATTAGGTTATAAATTATTTTCATCAACAACGCTTGTTCCTATAACTATCGGGCCTAACGATGATGTGGTAGGCGTAGTAACTCCAGGCGAAAGAGGTAAGCCTGGCCACGTTGAAAAAGCATCGCTAGGCCAAACATTGGCGGCAGGCACATATGTTTTATCAAGGAGGCCAGTGAGTGAGGGCAATACAAGGCTCTCGCCGTTTATGCCTTCTTTGGAATTTGGCGGTGAGAAATTTAAATTGATTGATGCTAGATGCGGCGTGTATGAAGGTGTAAGCAGTAGAATGCGCATTAAATTTACAGTAGGCGCGGACGGGAAATTATATTATCGTTCAGTAGACGCGGCTTCGTTGACTGCCAGAGAAATTAGCGGCGCTTCAGCGGATCGGTTAAGCCCTGCGCAAATTGCTAATGTTTTGTTGCAAGCCGGCTTTAAGACTAAAGATGTTCAGAATATGACTTTTGGCCAGATGAAGGCAGTGTTAATATTCGTTACTCAAGGTTTTAAGCCAAGTGAAATTGCGCTGTCAGAAGTATCAGTGAAAGGGCATAATGCAAAAATTGACGGGAAAACTTACAGGACTGGCATTGACACGGTCAAGGTTGTTATTGCCGGGAAAGCAACGCTTTTAGCAGAAGACATTGAGTTAACTTCAGCTGATGGAAAAAATAGGGCAAAGCTGGAAACAGGAAGCTTGATAGAAGTTAAAAACAATGCTTTACATATAAAATTCGGAGTTTTAATCGTAGTAAGCTTAGAATTTGGCATAAGCAAAAAAATAAACATAGAAACAAATGATAACCCTGAACAAAAAGGATCTTCGTTTGCTCCCGAATTAAAAACTGATGCAGACGCCACGGTTACTGTAACTTGCAAAAACGGCGAATATGTAGCGTTAAAAGGCAGTAAATTATTTGTAAAAGAAGACAAAGTTACATTTATAGAAGGACAGGCTATAAGGGTGGTTGGCGCCAATGGCAGTGGTAGATTACCAGACAATGTCCATGTACTTATTGGAGAAAAGGGCCAGTTTCGCAGGGTACAAGCAGGCGTGGTTCAGATAGTAAACGGCGAGGCGTTGTTTGTTTCGCAAAATGGGAGATATTTGGTAAGCAAAGCAAAGGGCCAGCCGCTTATGTCTTTGGCTATAACTGCAGTTACTTATAAAAATTCAAACGATGGCAAAGTATATATTACTGAGTATAGGTTAAATTTTACAGCTACTGGGGCGCAAACTGCCAGAAGATATTTAGCGTCTTTACCTAAATCAATAAAACTTGATGACGGCGAGGTTTTATACAGAGACACTGCTATGTCATTGAGCAGAGGAAATATTATATATTCTACCACAACAAAAACAGGCGTTCGCGGCTTGTCTATTGAAGTTGGATTAAGAGGTGGTGTCTTAGGGCAATACACATATAATAAAGAAGGAAAGCTTGATAAGATTTACAGGCAGGATTTTGTGAATTCTGATATTACAAGGGTATATAGCCCAGAAGGCAGGCATCTTTCAACTGTAGTAAAAATAGATAAGAATACTTCAAAATTTTATTCTCCTGAAGGAGAACTTTTATATACCAGGTCTGAAAAAGAAGTTATTCTTATTTTAGGCGGTATTGGTAAGCAGATAACAATGACAAATCCTAAAGGCGAAATAGAGCATCAGTGGTTAGAAACAAATAAAGAATTCTGTGAATGGAAAATAGATCGCGTAGGGACAACGCCTTATGGAACAGGCGTTTATCAGGAAACAGTTTTATTAGGCAATAAACGCAGTACTTACAGTTTGATTGGTTATGATGGCAATATGCTAATGTCTAATAGCAGAAAGACATTGCAAAAAGAAGAGGTTGTGGACACAGCTAAGTTTGAGAGAATTACTGCGCCAGACGGCGGTTTATTATTTGTTAATATTCCATTAAGTTATGTTGAGCACGCAAAATTAAATGTTAATGATGGCACTACATCTGAATCTGGCCTGACAAAAGGTGTGTATAATTATACTGCGCCTGGGATACGTGTATTAAAGAAAGAATTTACAAATAGAACAGGTTTTGCAGGCACAGAAATGTGCCAAGCTATGCCAATGGGCACAGCAAAAAATCCTGTTACAGGCAAAGATGAAATGTTTTATAGTTACGAAAATCCTAAACGTTTTGTTTCAATAGATGTCCAGTATAGCCATGATGAGACAGGGGTAATATTTACAAGCAAAGAGCGTATGGAGAATGGTTCTTATCTTGTTTCAACTTCTACCTATAAAAGAGCCGCAAATGATAAGCTCCAGGATCTTGCCGAAGTTACTAATTTTGATGCAATTTCAAACGCAGCAAAGCCGCAAAATTCTATGTCATTGAGTCAGAATAGTAGAGCTTTGGCTTTGAACAGCGGATTTTTAGCAGATAGCCGTGTTTATTATCAGAATAGCGCTGATGGTAAGTTATATGATTTAACTACAAGCGCGGATGAATCCAGCAGGCGCGCATCTTATGAAACAAGTATATTGACTTTTCCAAATGGCGCAACGATTGTATATTCTAAAGGGTTAGGTGAAGACTGGCAAGAGACAGCGCAAATAGATTCAAAGGGTGAATTGCATGGTGGGCATATTTTTATAGACTCTGTTAGCGCGGTCCCAGGATTAGGAGCTGACATACTTTCAAGCCTTGCGTATGTCTTTAGCATACGGACAAGAATAGAAATGACGATGCTGCAAGCCGGAGGCGAAAAAGCGCTTGAAAGATATTATGCAAGTTTAGATGATAATCTCGGATGGGGTATTACGCCAAGAATGATGGAAGGGGCCGCTCAATTATTTCAAGATGTTATGTTGGTCGCAATTATACCCGCGGCTGTTACTAATATGACGCTTGGATCTTTATTGGCATCTGCATTTATTAAGAGAGCGCTGATTGGTGGCGCGAGTTTTGCGCTATTTGAAGCAGGTTGGTATACAGCAGGAAGAGGTTTATTGCCAGGAGAAAATAGGTTTTTAACTAAAACTCTTGTAGGCAATAGTTGGGGTAGATGGCTTATAGATAATGGGTTTATAGATGTAAAGAGCGGCGGTACGTTATCTGGTGTAGTTTCAGCGGCATGGGGCGGTTTTAAATTTGGGCTTACCTTTGCTGTTATTTTTGGCAGGTTAGGTATGCTTCAGAAAACAGCAGGCATGTTAGCTGAAATTGGCGCTGACGGAGGCTTTGAAGGCACAGCGAAACTTGTTAAAGTAACAGCAACACTGGAAAGATCTGGGTTATCATTATTTGAGAAGCGTATCTTAAGCAACGAATTAGCGATGCGTACTTTAGCTATTGGCGGCAGAATAGGTGATTTTGGGCATAATGCAATGAATTTATTTAGTATGCCAAAATATGCTCTTGGAACATTTGGCAAAGGTTCAGTAAAAACAGCTGAAAACTTTTTTGCAAGAAACTTAGCAGGGCAAATCATACAAAGAACAGCGCATTTAGCGTATGTGGTTAAGTTTTGGTTTGGGTTTGCTGTTCCTATGGCAGAGCGTAAGCTTGGAGAATCCAATAATTCTTTAGCAAGGGTATTAACTCGTCAGGTGTATTTGCCTATCATTGGGGCCATGCCGTTATTCAGCATATTGTTTATGCTTGCTACAAGCGGAGGCGGATTATTTGATCAACAGCGCCGCAGTCCAGCAGGTGAAACAGACAGAAATGTAGCAGATGTGATGGACTCTGGTGTAGGAAATGCAGAACAGGCATTGGTTAAGGCGAAAGATGCCAGAAAGCAAGCCGAGACAGCAGTAACTGCATTAAATGAAGAGGCAGTGCAAGCTGAAACAGAAGCTGATAGGCTTGAAAGCACAGCTGATGCCAATAGAGGAACCATGGCTGAAGCTGCTGTAAGGTCAAATGCCATGTTGGCAAGGCAGAGAGCGGAAAGCGCCAGGTCTAGAGCAGAAGAGGCTAAAGATAAAACATTAACGCTTGATGATGGTAAAGTTGTAAGGGCGTCGCAGGAATTTATAGATAAATTAGAAAAAGCAATTGAAAGAGAAGGGCTTCAGAATTATGCCAGAACTGATAGAAGTGGATTAGAGGCCGCTGTTGATATTGCGTTAAGGGCTGGCGATGCACAGATAGAATTAAATGGAAGAAAATACGATGTTAAGAATGCATTGTTAGCGCTGGCAGATTTAGATATGACATCTACTGAAAGGGTTTATTTTGGCAGCGCAGAAGAATACAGAAGAGCGTTGTTATCCGCGGCATTTACAGTAGAAGACGCCCGTTCTGGCGCAATAGATTATCTTAGCAAATGTGATGTGATTGATAATACACGCGCAAACCTGCGCGCTGAACCTGGAGAATTAAGGCGTCAGGCACAAGGTTTGGCTGTATCTAGTGATATTTCAGAACAGCTTTTTGCAAAAGCATCTGAAAAAGATACAGCTATGGATGCGGCTGTGCGTAATGCTGGATATGATGTTTTTGAAATAGACGGACAAAGGTTTACACGCGCAGAAGTGAATAATGCCTGGCGTATGGCGTCAAGAAAATTTGCTGAAGTAATAGCCAATAACGCTAGCCAGCAACCGGGTTTAGCCAATAGAATTATTGAGTTGGGTAAAAACCTGGGTAACCCAGAGTCCAGAAGTGAGTTAATTCAGATAGTTAGGGGTTTATTAGGCAGAGATGCTGTTGCAGCTGAATGGATATCGCTTGATGTTGTTGTTGAGGCAGTCAGTGTAAAAGCCAGAGAGATTTCTGGAGCTGATACAGCTATAGCGCAAGCAGAGCAAGGGCTTAGAGACGCGCAAGATGAGTTAGTTCAAGTAGAATCTATTTATGCAAAAAGAAATAGCAAACAGATAATAGCGGATTTACGAGCGAAAATCGATGTTATCCGAATTGAAATCAGAAGCCTTGAGATAAGACGCGAGGGAGCCTTAAGTAAAAAGTACGAGCTTGAGTATAGTCCAGAACAAGGGCAATACGATCCAGCTGCTGTTAGAGTAGTTGAAGAAAAATTGAAAGAAATTGATAATCAAATAAAAGAAAAGAAGGAACAATTGAGTCAATATATGGCACAGATGAGATATGAAACCAGTAACCCGCGCGCTTTAGAAGTAGCACAAGCAAAAGCCAATATAGAATTAAAAAATATTGCTTTAGAACTTGCTAGAATTACCAGAGAGATGTTAACTGTCAGCCAAGGCAGTAGTGAATATGAAATATTAAACAGACAGCGCACTGAAGCTAAAGTAAGATCTTTAACCGCAGAAAGAGCTGCAGTAGATGCAGGCAGTGCTGTTGTGCTAAATGAACGCCGTCGTGATTCTGCAGGCGCGCGCATGAGTAGCAATGAAGATGCGCTCGTAAGAGTAGCTGTTCGTACTCAACTGGCAGGACTTAATTTTGACTATAGAAGCCTGACAGAATTGTTTGAATTCGCAAATAACATAGTGAGTAAATATTTTAAAGTAGTTGAGAACACAGCTACTAATAGAGCTGAAATAAAAGTAGATGTAGAGCGTATGAAAGAAAAAGGCGTTGAAGAATCTCAGATAGAAAGATGCCAAAGAGTCGCAGATTTTATTAATGATACACTTACAAGGTTTGAAACGAGTTCAGGCGGCAGTAAGAAAGTAAGATCTGAACAGGCAAAAGAAATATTAGAAATACTGTCCTCTCCTAATCGTTTGTCAAAAATGCTTACAGGCGCTGGAAAAACCAGCGTTATAGGGCCTTATGTAAGCGTATTTATAATTCATCTTTACTCAAAAGGTGGTTTGCTTACAACAGCAGATGAAGGATTAGTCAGAAACGTTGTTAATGTTTTAGCCGACAGGTCTAAATTAGAAACAGCGTATAGTATGTTTAAGAGCAATTTAGGCATAGGCCCTGGATCTGTAAAGGGTTTTTCCATTAAATCTATAACAGCGGCTACAGAAGGCAAAGATGGCAATCCTGAATACACTGTAGTTGGCGAAGAGGTTGCATTTATAATCGCCGGCAGAGAATACAGGCTTGTAAAATTAACAGACGAAGCAGTAAATTCTGTTCCTGCAGAACCGCTAAGAGTTATTATTAAAAGCGCTGATATTATATTTATGACTAGATTAGGCACTCAGATGTTAAAAATGAATTATGTCCATTGTGTTGATACAAATGATAGGCAGGTAAAACAGCAAACATACGAAGCGCTTACTAAAAAAGGCTGGGCTATATATGATGAAGCGCATGAACTGCCTTTATCATCTGATCTTATTATAGGAGACGGAGGTACGCCTATAAGAAGCCTTGAGCATGGCAGAGAATATGAAAGCGCTCTTGTCGATGTTTACAGGTTTTTTATGGCAGAATATGAGGCTTGGTTAAATGGCAGGCCTGACACAAGAAATAATTACAGGGAATTTCATAGATATGTTCAGGAAAAAATGATGTATCCTGATAGGCCTACTGACGCAGAGCCGAATAAATTCAGCACGACACCTGCGTTTTTTGATGTAGTAATAAGTGAGTTTAGAAGAGTATGGGCAGAGGCCAACGGGCTTAGTAGTGAATACCATGATCATTCATTAGCAGCGTTTGCAGACGCTTTTAAAATGGTTGAAGGCCATGATTTTGGCAGGGCGTTTGATCCTTCTATCGGCAGAGAACGCATTGTGCCTTGGTCAGGCGGCAAAGAAGCGCCTAATATGCAATGGAGCGCATGGAATATGGCAGGCGCTCGCGAGCTTATCGGCGCAAGGTGGTTTGGTGAAGAAGGAAATCTTGATAATGTAAGAGTTTCTCCTGAATCCATAAGGATTAGCGCGCGCAGTGTCGCAAACGATTTTATGGCAAGGACATTTATGTCAGGCACTCCTGAAATTATGGCTCATTACGCGCGCATACAAGATATAAGGGCAGGAAATTGGGATGTAGTATTTAAGCGATTTGTGAGCGGCGGCGTAAATGAACTGCGAGAATATGAAATAACGGCATCAGAAGATTTTGGATTGCTGTTAAGATGTCTGCCTGTTGAATTGTCGCGCGACATAGTAATAGGATTAGAGGCTAAATTGCCTGTGTCAGAAACCCAGCAGAGAGTTGTTGATTATTACAGGCCGCAAGCAGATGTAGAGGTTCTTACTCAACGCGGAGAGAGATTTTTTGTGTATCGTCAAGGCGTATTAGTAGATGAAACAGGTATATCAGGCGATACAGCAGGTAAATACATTTATACTAAGAAGCCAGGAAAGCATGTTGTTTTCGTGCTTGATGCAAGCGGCGTTACCGGAAGTGATATTGAAACATTATTGCATAAAGGCGATATTAATGTTGATAAAACAACAGGAAATGGCACTATAGCCCGCTTAATGAATGCCTGCGGAAAAGATGTTTTCAAGAAAATAGATGCCCAAATAGGCGTAGAAAATGGAATACCCGTAGAGTTAGTAGTTAGAGATCCAAGAAAATCTGCTGAAGCTATAGCCAGCCGATTAGATGTTAAAGTTTCAATAGATGATTTAACCGCGTGGATTACATATAAATATAAGGAAGGGCCGTTGTTTGTCGGCGTATTTAACGCAGACAGCCCGATGTTAAGGGCTGAACAGACATTAGGCCGCAACCGTGGTTCGCTTATGTATCAGATTAACGGCGATCCTGTAGCATATCATCAAAAAATGGTTTGGTATGTAGGTAAGGCGGCTGATTTAAAAGGCCAACCATTGGAAGTATTTGTAGAAACCCTGGCAAAAAATGATATTAATTTGCACTATCAATCTCTTTATGTGGAATTATCTGACGCGCTTGAACAAGGCATGCTTAGGCGTTTTGATTTAATGCTTAGCAGGGCTGTATCTGACAGCGAGCGTAATGCTATTAACAATATGCGTAAAAGATATCAGACAGAAACAGAAGTTAATAAAAGATTAGAGCCGACAGTAAGAGCCAGGCTTATAGGCTCTTTAAATGGTGATGCTGTGCGTAAGATAGAAGCTTTCAGAAAGGCTACAACCGGCCGCGAAAGATTGTCATTGTCTGATGAAAATCGCAGATTTGTTGATAGCGCGAATGATTCAAGAAGCCGCGTCAGCGCAGAACATTCCGGGCAATTGATAAGGCCTAGAAGAATAAGCGATAGCGCTTTGCCTGTTTATGAATTACGCGCGGATGAAAAAGGTAAATTCAGTAGTACCAGCGCTGGAGAAATGCGCTGGTCAGGCATTGATTTTGAAGAAGTTATAGCAAGAATAGAAACAGAGTTTTCCGAGCAGGCGTTGCAGGGAGAAGTATCAGGTTCTATGCCTTATAGCGAGGCCTATATTGAAAATAGCCAGAGAATGCTGCGTGAGGCAACGCAGATGTTACTAAGGGGCGTCAGCGAAAACGGAGATCTTTCTGCAGATAGCGCTAAACAGCTGGCAGATGCTGTAAGAGAGATTGATCCTTATGGTATCGCAGCTTCACCGCGTTTTCTTGGTTTAATGATAACTGCATATTCAGCTAAAAATGCCGGAGTTAACGAAGATGAAAGCACTATTCCTGATGTCGTCGCGCTTAGAGTTTGGAGAGCATTAAGGTCAGCTATGCTGCTTAGTGAAGATATTTCTGATGTAGACAGGAAGAAGATATCTGGAGATCTTAGCGCAGTTGGAATAAATTTGGCAGACGGAGAAATTACCTTTGCAAGCCTGCTTAGAGCTGCCGGAGTGACAAGCGGCGTAGCGCAGGATGCGTCATGGGCAACCGTAAACGATTATACGCGCGCAGTGGTAGTAGATTTTATAGTTACAAGGCGACTTGAACAAATGCAGGCAAGAGGCATTGAGTGGACACCGCAAAATATAGATGAGTTTAAAAGTACAGTAGTTGCTGTACTTAATCCGCTGTATAGTTACGCGCAAATAGAATCTTTTGCCGGGACATTTTATATATTGAATGCGATAGGCCATGATCTGGCGCAAACGATCCCGACACAATATTATCATTCAAATGGTAAACAGCTTATGGATTATATCGCGCCAAGAAATGGCGCCATGGATTATGTAATACAAAGAAGAGACGAAGGCGTTTTGGATGCAGGATTGTTTGCTGAAATAAGAGGTATGATAATGTCTTTTGAAAACGGTAATGTTGTAAGCAATAGCCGCATACGTGATTTAGCGCATAAGATTGCCATGTCAACAAACTCAGATGAAAGAGTAGTTTTTATGGGGTTATTGAGGCTTGGGCCAGTATCAGCTTATCATAACAACAAACAGGAACTTGATGAAATTAGAACGCAAATTAGAAAAGCAGAGGCTTTAGGATCTGATGTTATAGGAGAACAGCAGAAAGAATTAGATAAATTAGCCAAGAAGCAAGCGGCATTAGAAACCCATGTTAAATCCCTGGAAGCTGTTTTTGCCTTTAGCGCAGATGGCGGCCTTGAAATCGCTCAAGTATTAGGCGATATAGAGCAACCCGGACAGGCTATAGCTATTGATCGTAAAACATTGCTTTCTGTTGAAGCGGCAAGGTTATTATATCCGAGTTTTTCGCGTGATTTTCTTGAGCAGTTGTTGGCCCATAGAACATGGTTAACGCAAACTGCCGGTGTATCACAAGATGCCTTAGGGACGCTCCCAGCATTATTAGAAGAGGCATCACAGTTAACCCCATGCCAGCGAATTGATTTTATTATGCAAAATTCTCAAGCAGATGGGCCAGGAAGCGAAACAAGGGCTGTTCTTCTTGCTATTGCTAAATCTTTGGAAGGGTATGCTGGCAGTGAATTAAACAGGCAGTCTGTTCAAATGATTAAAAAGCTTTTAAAGGAGAAATTTGGTATTGAGATAAGCGTTGAAGCTTTAACTTTAGCTTTGAAAGATGTTTTAACCCCGGCAAACATTATGGCATTGGCTAATTCAGAAGAAGCGGAAAATTTTATGACAGGTTCGAGAAATGGCAAAAAACCGCAGGCAGAGGCCAAAGCCACAAGGACATCAGCTATGTTAGCAATAAAAAATAAGATAGCTGAAATTATTGGCGCAAGTTCAGGCGCGGCTGCAGTATCAAGCCTTGATGAAGTTGAAAGAGGCCAAAAAGCGGAAACTATTGTATTTGCAGTTGCGCAGATTGCAAAATCTCATTTAGGCGGTTCTGATTTAAAAGAAGTTTTTGCTGCGTTCGCGCAAAGAGAAATACGTAAAACGTTGAAAGAAGTATTAGGCGCTGGAGGCGCTACTGTTTCGGCTGATGCGCTATCCAAGGAAACATTATGGGCGCTTGTTGGTTCAGATATAAGCAAACAGGATAAAGCAAAAAAAGACATAAAAACAGCAATAAGAATGTTGTTAATCAGCCAAGGTGTTCCTGCAGAACAGATTGAACAAAGAATTCAATATGCATTCGATATTGTTTTAGCAACAGTAAATACAACCTTGGTTAATGAATCTGTTTTTACGCATATCGCAGATCCGCTTAACGAAGAATCAGTAAGAGTTGAAGATGATAGGATTAGCGCTGAGCAAAGGCTTGCATTTGATAGAATAAAACAAATAGCCGAACAACAATTAATGGGCGCAAGAGGCGGTTCTTCGCATCTTGGCGTAGAGCAATTTGAAGTAAGAGTTGAATATCATGATTACGGCGGCAGGAATATCAGCGGGCATACACGCGCTAATCCTATGGCAGCGTTTGTCGCGATAAAAGAAGATGGCACAATGGTCGTAACAATGAAGGTGTATGATAGTTTTGTTACTAATATGAGCAAGCTGTTTGAGGCAAACCCTCTGCGCGCAGAGAATGTTATACGCGCTTTTGCTTTACACGAATTATACGGCCACGGCGGCTTGGGAGGCTTTAATGTATCTGCGCTTGATAAAAAGGCAAGGGAGATTTTTGAAGCAAAAGAAAAAGGCGAGATGGATACAGCGCGGGCATTAATGGAAGAATTGCCGTTTGCTTATCCAGGGCTTTTGGATATGAAATACGATGAAGCAAAAGAGTTGATGAGGGAATTTTATGGCCACTGGGCTTCTCAATCATTGGGCGTGGATATTATGGCTAATAATCTTGCGTATCAGATTTCTTATTTCAGAGAATTTTTCCCTGATGTTGATATGAGCACTTATTATAAACAAATAGAGGCCGCTGCTTCCTTATTATATTCTATGGCGCACGGCAGAGAAGATGATATGCCGACAGTGGCTTCGCAAGTCGCCAAACTAATAAAGAATGATGAACAAGCAGTGGCTATTGATAATCAAACACAACAGGCGGTTGAGCAGGCATTTAGGCCGCAGGAATTTACACCTGCAGCTGATCCTGTGACCAGATTAGTTGAATTATATAAAGCGGACAATGCTTTAATTACTGGTGAAGCTGTTTATTTAATCGCTAGGTTAGCTGTTGAAATGAACTTTGAAAATGTTGAACAGGCACGGGCATTTGTTTTTGAGCGCATAACGCGCGTTTATGAATACAGGGCAAAAGCAGAAACACATAGTATACAGAAACAAGCAGAAAAAGAAGTAGTGCAGGAAAATGAATTTACTTTATCAGAAATGGATGAAAATGCCGTAAGCGCGTTAGTGCTTAATAAAGTTATTGCTATAGTTACGAAAAGAGTCGAATCATTTTTAAGAAATTCTAGTTTGCCTGTTTCTGAGCGCGCTGTTGCCAATCACGAATTAGCATTATTGCAGGCTTTAGCAGGCGCGCAAACATCTCGTTCAGCCGAACTTAAAGAAAATATGCGCGCAATTATGGAAGATCAGATGAAAAAAGCAGAAGATCGCGCAGGGCGGCCATTAACTGAAGATGAAACAATAAGAATAGGCATCGCAGTAACTCATAAAGTAAAGATAAATATGGCATTATCTGCTGTCCCGAGCGCGATTAGATCAGAGGTGGCTGGAGTTTCTTATTTATATCATCAAGCACTATATTTATCAGGCCGTCTTAATGACACTGCAAATGCTTTGGAAACCGTTCGCAGAGCAAATGCGCCTGAAGATGAAACGCAACAGTTAGAAGAGCAGTTCAGCCGGCATTTTTATAGGATACAAAAAGCGAGCGAAGTATTTAATAAGGAAGCTAAATATGTTGAATTAGCGCTTGGTGAAGGCGTAAAAGCAGAGTTACAAAGTAAATACAAAAAAGCGTTGAGGTTGTTAGTAGATAATTTTATGAACGGCCAAAATTTAGAATCGATGGTTGCTCAACAGCCAACTGCAACTGTCACTGCCAGTGAAACCGTTACGCCTGGGGCAGAGCGCCAGCCAGCAGTAACCGCCACTGCCGGCGCAAACGGCAAACAAATTATTGTAAATATCGTAGCTAACTCAAATGATTTAGATCTAACGGCAAATAGAATTTTAGAAATAGGCCTTATGAGAATTCCAGCTACTCAGGAAGAAGTAAAGGCAAATCTTGTTGAAGCAGTTGCGTTAAGCCTGCAACAGAGACAAGGTAAAATTTATTTTGATCCCGAAGTTTTCTACGCCTCATTAAGGCCGATTTTTACAAGCGAAGCTCTTGAACCGTTGAAGAGAGCGTTGGAGCCGTTAGTGGAGGCCATAAATCAGACATTAAGCATGCAATCATCTTCTATAGCTGTAATTGCGGCAAGTATAAATGATAGCTTACAACGCGCAACTTTTAGCGCAGAAACAACTGATAAGGAAAAAATGTTAGGCGCTACAATTGTATTGCCAGCAGAATTAGTAAGTAACTATGGTTGGGAATTAAATGCCGCGAGTGAATTTGCGGTTGGTGCAGGCGCGAAAGTTGTTGTTGTCGGAAATTTAAATCAAGAACAGCGTGATTATGTTACAGAATTATCTAGTGGCAGAGTAAATTTTGTGAATAATTATAGTGAATTAAAAGGCATAGCAAATGTTATAGCAGTACAGCCTCAAGGTGAAAGCGACAAGGCTATTGCTGATATAGGCGCAAGAATAGTAAAGTATGAAAGGCCGCAAGAAAATCAATATGTTTCGTTAGTGCAATTAATTGGTAAACTTGCAGTAGTAGAAGCTACTCAAATTATAAACGCTAATTTACCAATAAATTCTATGCCTGAAATTAATGAATTTAGAGATAAATTTAACAAAGCAAGAGCAGTTGGAGTTAGCGTATAACGTTAGTAAAGTAAAAAAAGTTAGATATTTATGGGAATATTTAGCCTTTTTTATTGTTATACTAATGTAACAGTTTTAAAAAGTATTAAAATTAAGGAATTCACTAATAGCATATATAAACATTATATATGATATACAGATAATATAAAGAGGATAAAATGATAATGCTAGAGAACCCTAAATTCAGGCTGTTGGTAAAGGTGGTGGCGATAGTCACCGTATTCACCTTTGCATGGGAGCAGGTAGTATTTGCTGATGGGGGTAATGTATTATCTAGGCATTTAAGAATAAAACAGCCTGCGCAAAGCAAAGCTACAGGCGATTTAAGTCGTGATTTTGGCAGAGAACCTGTTGCGCAAGAGCCTGTAATGTCATTTACTATAAATGAAGTTGCTTTAGATAATCCTGCATTTGTATCTGCTTTATGGCATGCTTATCCTGAACTTAAACCGTATGTAGAACAAGGCATCCGATTTGTAAAAAGGCCTATAACTATAGAAGTTGTGTTTTTGCCGCCGCAAACAAAAGAAGTAGAACGTTTAGAATTTGATAAAGATAGCTTAACATTCAGATTTTTTACCCCAAAAAGAAACAGAGAGAAAATACGCCGCGCCCTGCATATTAGTTTAATGCTTGATATTGACCGCCAGGCAAGAAGAAATAAACAAGCAATACAACAAGAGCAACAAGCAAGAAAAACAGGCATAGCCGGCCCATCTACTCAAGAAAAAGCTGCGTTGTCAGCTATACCTGCATCACAACGCGGCCCATACAGACCTTTAGGTAGATTAACGCACGCAATGGTTCTTATCGGCCTTAGTGTAAGCGCTATGTTGGGTAGTATTGTAGGAACAGTAAGCGCAGCACGTCAAGGCCAGCAACCCATCCAGAATAGAGCTGCTACTGCTTCAACAGCTTCATATGTACCCACAGATTTTGCAAAACAATTAAGAAGCGTTTCAAGTAAAACGCCTTTGAGTACATTTGTTTGGGATCCCCAGAATATTACAGACTATGATTATTTTTGCAATATGGCAGTATCAACCGGCATAAAAACATTATGGGTGCATGGATTAGAATTTTTAGATATTATGTCTGCTTCGCAGAGGCAATCATTTATGCAAGCTGCGCATTCAAGAGGTATAAAAATTATGCTGGGTGGCGGCGCTCCTGAATGGTCAATGGGTTATGCAGTTCAGTATTACAGCCGATTAAAGGCTTTAAGGCCTGATGGGTATTGGATAGATATGGAAATTACAGGCGATCAAACTCATTATATGGGCATAAGAGATAGGATTAGCCGAGAAGTTGGAGTTGGTAAGTTAACTGCATTTGAAAGATTTTGGGTTAATCAACAACCGGGTTATAGGCTTTTTAGAAATGGCGCCACAGCTATTATGTCATACCGCGATACAGCAACCGGGCCTGATTCTATATTAGGTATTTCCGGTGCCATGAGAACAGGCGCAAGGCAATATATGCTTGGTATAGAAACTATGCCTTTGCCAGGTGAGCCCCAGAAAGTTACATTAAATGAGGAAAAAGAAACCATCCCAGATGTTTTAGATATTGTAGCTACTACTGTTTCAACCGATCCTAGATGTAAAGGTATTTTTATACATGTTGCAAGTTCAGCAGATTTTGCGGAATTACTGGGTACTATATTGCCAGCCCCTTCAGTAGTTGCGCCAGCACCTTCTAGAGTTCCTGTAGAACTTGCGTCTGCTCCTTCTGTGCCTGCAAGAGCTGGTAGGCCAGTTGATTTAAGTAGATTAAATTTAAGAGAAATAGGTGCACAATTAACCGAAAGCCTGCCTGTATCTCATCCTGCACAGCTTTATGTTGATGAAAATGGTGACACTACATATGATTGCAGAGAAAATACTTTAACGATACCGCCTTTACGCGCTGTTAACAGGGATGCGGATGGTAAAGTTATTATCGGGCAAGATGGTAAACCTACTTATTCTTTAATTTTGCACGACCCGCGTTACATTACGCAAACAGGGGCAGTTAATGCATCTATAACTCAAGTGAGCCTGGATTTGGAATACATGAAAAGCGGTATTGCTAATAGAATACGCGCAGGCAGACAAACAAAGCTAAAAGGCCCGATGTTAGCGCCAGATCATGTTACTGGTTTTGGCAGAGAAACTATTTCTATAGTTTGGAATCAAATAAACAGAGACAACATACCTGAAGTTGTTAGATGCCTTAAAGCAAAAGGCTCAACAGGAATTATTTACGAAGTTAATCATTTGTTAAGCCGTAGAGAAGATATTGTTACTACATATCTTTTTATGAGGGTTGCTGTTGAAAGTGGATTGAATGTTACTTTGTTGTATGATGACCCTGAAGTTGCCTCAAGGCCTGATCTTGGTTTAAGATCTATGGACATGTTAGTATGGACTAATATACTAAGGTCTTTTAACGGAAAAGTAAGGCTTGCAATAGATATTGAACCAAATCAAATAGATGATTGGGATAAAATGAGTCCCGATGAAAAATCCAAAATCGTACAGAATGTACAGCAATTTGCAAAAAATCTTCGCGCGCAAACAGGCGCAGAAGTAATGATATTTGTATCGTATCATCACACGGATAATGGGCTTGATCTCCGAGAGTATAAAGATAAGGATGATAAAAAAGGTAAGGATATAGAAGGTATTATTCCTGCATATATGGTATATGACACAACAGCTGACGGCATTACGAGCAAACTTAGTTCGGTAAAAATTCAAGGCAGGCCTTATTATGTTTGCATTAATGTTAGCCCGAACGGAAGAGAAAGAAGCGACCCTACATTTTTTTACAACCAACAGGCAATGCGGCCGGTAGTTAATGAAGTCAGTAGAGGATTGGCTAGCGATCCTAATTTTAGAGGTATTGTGTATAATTGGGGTGGGAATTCTACTGCTGATATCGAGTTATACGCGCAAAAAGGCGGGCCTGGACTTCTTAATAAATTAGGTTTAGATCTATCGCAGAAGTGGAGTTCGACCATAAGATTTTTACAAGCAGCATCTGACTATTTATCTCAAACTGAATTCAAGACCAGAGCAGAAGTTAATTCGGATATAAATCGGATTGAACAATCAGTAAGAGGCGGTACAAAATATTATTGCGGCAGCACATTCGGATGGAGCGTATATCAATCCGCTATAGAAACTTTAGGAAAATCTATAGACAAGGGTTTTATTTGGGTAAAAAAAGACATTTTTCCTGCAATAGCTGAATTTGGCCTGCCGTGGAGATTGGTAAATCATATAATGGGTAGATTTGTCTGTGGTAAAGCTGAAATAACAGGCATTGCTATACAAAGAGTGGATCAGGTAAGGGACACTGCGACCGGTCAGCTTAAAACCGTATACGTAAATATTGACAGATATGGAAGGCCTAATGGTAACAAACCGCTTGATATATTTGATAGAGATTTTCAAATACAGGTTCCTAATGACGGACATGGTTATAGATATATTTTAACTGTGAAAGCTGGCAAGGGATGGGGGCAGTTCCGCGGTTTTAAAGGTTATATACGGCTTTTAAGAAATCCTATGCTGCCTGGTACACCATGGTCAGTAGTAGAGTACGATGGTAAACGTATCGGTAACAGAAAACTTTCTGATATCAGAGGGTTTTTTAATTTCAGAGGTTTGGATCGCGGCGCCACTGAACAGGTAACGTTTGAAGTTTCACCTAATGAGGCTTCTTCAAGGTTTAGGCTATTTGAGGGGGAAAGCAATTTAAGATTTCAATTAATAAATAAATCTGAAGAAATTATTGACTATGTTGGCCCTGATTTTGACACTACTGCAATGGCTGCCCGTTTAAATCCCGTGCTCCATGAACAACGCGAACAGAAGAGTAAAACTAAAGGGCCTGAATTATTTAAAGATACAGAGGTTAGGGAGATAATATCAAAAGGCAGAAAAGTTTTATTAGATACAACTTCAAGACAAGAGCAAAATTCTACAAGAACAACAGGCTATAATTATGGAATAACACAAGTAGGCTTATCCAGTCAACCCAAAGCAGTAGATTTTGAATATTCTCCTGGTAATGTAGAACGCATGGTTTCCTTGGTTGAGTCTGGCGAATTTGCGGCGTCTGATATAGGAACTATCTTTGTAAGACTAAATCCTGATAGGCTAGTTTTAAGATATCGTCAACTTATCAGAGGCATACCTTCAGAAGCGCTTAACAGCGCTAATCTTCCGGAATTACTTAAAGAAATAATATTTTCTCCTGAAGCAATGCAAATAAGTAGATTATGCAGGGCAGCCGAAGCACATAATGTCAAAGTGGTATATGTAGTGCCTGATCTTAGCCCTGCATTGCATAATATGCTTAAAAATACAATAACTATTAGTAGAAGTTACACAGATAGGCATAGCGGCGCATTGACTACTGATGAAGCTGTGCTTAGATTGTATTATCGTTCTGTTCAAAGCGTAGTTGAGGATGGAAGGTTTGACATTAAAGGTTATGCGCTTGACTTACGCAGTTTAGCTGTTCGTAATACTAGTCTTTTTAATCAGAAATTGTCTGCTATCAAAAAAACCTTTGGTTTGAAATTTGATATAATTGAACCAGTAGAAGATTTTAGTGACAAACCTGGCCATTATCAGAGAGTTGGATTAACACAGGCAGGAAACAGTTTAATGCCTGTGTTGGATGGTTTGCGTGAAGGCGGCGGAGCAGTGATGGGTTGCTTGGGGGATGTTGACGGTTTATCTGATTACCTTGGATCAATGCAGCCTGCAGAAACAGAAGATATCCTATCTTTAATGAGGCACATAGAATCTAATCAGATAAAATCTATTTACGAAACACCATTTGATGATATGTCTAATAGAGACAGGTTGCTCTACTGCAGCTTGATACCAAAGGCAAAAGTTCCCACCTTAGTTATAGGCCAAAATATACCTGATTTAAGAATGCCTATAGAGCAACAAATGGTTGATATAGATAGAATGGTTTCGGCCGGAGCAACCAGGGATTATGCCAGGCGTAGTTTGTTTTTAAACCGACCTATGAAAATGGAGGCGTTTACAGCATCTGAAGGAGAAGATTTAGTTTTGCCCGTGTTAATTAATAATTACGGTAGTCGTCACATAGTGCGTGATAATATTTATTTGAGAGTTGCGAATACGGAAGATGTTACACAAGAAATGACAATTTTGCCTGCGCGCATAGTTGAAGTAATACGTGAGGACGGCGATATAACAAGCGGCGTTTCAAAAACGTTTATGGTTTATTTTCGAATAAAAAATCTGAAACCAGGTGTATGGCGTTATGGTTTGAGTATAGAAACTGTGGAAAGGCCTAGTGATAAACGTAAAGAAAGAGCTATTGTATATATTGGTAAAGATTTAGATGAACAAACAAATGATTTTAAAGAAAGAACTTTTGTAAAGCCGCAAGAAACAGTGCCTGTTGAATTAAGCAACGCAAGCATAAAAGTAAAGGTAGGAGAAAATCGTTATGGGAGATTAGCTGTATTCGGCGAAGGCCTGGATGTTGACGGATTTATGCTTGATACTCTTCACACAGATAGTAAAGCGGATTTAAAAGTTGGTGACGCTACTTTAACTTTACACAGGCTTGCTTCAGGTAATGTCAGGCTAAGTACGCAAGATGATGAAGTATTTATACATACAATAAACGACAGGCTCAACGGAGCTATAGTCGTAACTCCAGCTAAGGCGCAAAAAGGCACCACTATTATTGTTGACCAGCGCCCGCAAGAAAATATGAGTGTTATTAAAGCTGGATACAGGAAGGTGGAGGAATATAAGGAAAAACAGATTTATTTGCGATGGCTTGTGGTGTTGATATTTATTGGCGGCGCAGGTATTCTCGGATGGCCGTTTCTGAAAGCTAGTAGTGCCTCGAGAACAAATTCCTTGCGCAATCAAGAAATGCAAGAACAGCAAGATTTGAGAGAGCAGAACACAACAAATGCCAATGCTGCAGGCGCAAGATCTTTCAATGTCAGGGAATTGTGTTCAGTAATATGGGAAGGCATGGGCCAGCGTTTTACAACTGTTCCCATGAGGTTTGTTAACAGATTCAGGGCTTGGTGGCCTGGCAACGCATTACGAGATGATTTACATGTTTTAATACCAGGCGAACAGGTAAGGCAACGTACAGCTACTGTAACAAGGTCTCCTGTTATAAGGCAAGCTGGTGCACCTCCATTAGGGCAACTAGAAATGACGATGGCTGCCATTCATAGAGATGGAATTGATGTGATTCCGCAGCAAGATGGTTCATGGATAGTTGATATAGATCCATCTAATGGCCAGGCAGAGACTTATGTTGAAGAACAGGCTGTCCAGGCAAATAAACGAAATCCAAAATTCTATCTTGATTATATGGCTGAACTTTATGGCGATGTCAGAGGAAGGATGGAATGGCTAAGGAACCATCCTGAAGTACAGACAATAATTCCTGCTATTTTGCTTGATGTGAGGCCATGGAGCATAGCCAGGGATAAGATACCCAGCATGTTAAGTTACACTGTTAGGCCAACCAATGATAGCAGGACAGACTATGCGTTAGATGAGCGATTTGGGGATGTTAGAACTATAGGGCCCAATGGTAGGCCAGCTGCTACTGATACTAGGACGTTGTTAGAGGCGCCAAGAAGGCCAAACAATCGTTTACCATGGTTTAGGTTGAATTATTTATATAGCGCACGGTCATTAGCAAACATGCTATATTATAACATTATAATTGCCTGGCGTGTTGATGAATTTAATAGAAGGCCTCTATCAAATAATCCTCGAGATTTAAGGAATGCGCTAGGACAAAATAGGCCTAATTTACTGCTTGCTGCAAGAGTCTGGTCGTCATGGCTGTTTGTAAAAGGGCCTGTTTCATTAGCTATATATGGGCTTCTTACTTTGCATTTGGTTAACCTTAATTTGAGGCTTCTAGGTGGCATACCTGTAGCATTAATAATGACTGTTTGTAATCCCATCTTTTATCCGGATACCCCTATTAGGACCAGTTTTTTAAGGCTTGGTTTAAATGGTGTGTGGGCTGAATCGTGGGCTTTAACTAAATTATTGGCGTTGCCGATGGAATTATTTCTACAATCTTTACGTTATTTTGGCTCAATGTGCGTAAGGAAATTACTAACAATTTTTTCTCTTGACGCAAATGTGCGGCATACATTGCCTTTTGGCGCAGGTATTTTTGCCGCTATTATTTTGTTGCCTTTGGTGTTTATTTTTAATTTGATCAGTTTGCCTGTAGCGTTAGCTATTATAGGAATAATAATGTTGATGGTTCACATTGCGCCAGGTTTCTTTATGGATGTACCTGCAATTAATGGTTTACGTACAATGCAGGGGTTGTTTGATCTAATGTTTCTGTTTCAAGAACCGCGCGGAGATCTATTTGTTGTTTCTGACCCTGAATTAGACGTAGCTAGTTGGCTTTCTCAGCTTAGCCGCTGGATGATCGGACATATAAATGTTACAAAACAAATGCATACAGGCTCTAGGTTGGTTTTTAATAAGGAGCTTGGCCGTGCCACTTTTCAGACTACCCATAGAGATGTAAGGGACTTAATAGAGGAACTTTTAGCTAGTAATGATCCCATAGAAAGGGCTATGGCTTTTTATATTATTTATCCTGAAAGGCTGGATCCAAATTTCGGTTTGTATGGCGGGGGCTATGTTTCAGGTGTCATACCATTAGGTACAGCTGAAGATGCTAGAAATATGTTTGGAGGCAATGGTTCAGCACTTTTGAGTGAAGCGGAAACAATGTTTGGTCCGATGTTTGCCAGCACTGATGGTGTAGCAGGTTTGTACCTTGGCATGGAGGGTCCAAATGTTGGTGATAAGGTTATACATTCGCAGTGCATGATAATAAGAAGAATCTTAGCGTATAATGGTATTGGTCAGGGGATAATAAGAGAAGTAATTACACATATCAGCAGTGGAGGGGCAATAGCTAATGTGCCAAATATATTACAGAGTAGGGGCGTAGTTGTAACGCCACAAATAGCTGATTCAATGGCAGTATTAAATAATATAGGTGCCTTTAGAGTAGGTCTTTTTGTGCTTCCTAGCCGTCTTGATTTTCAGCGGGTTAATTATAATGGAAGGTTGGCGTTAAGAATTATCCAGCGCCCAGGCCCTTTTTATTCCATGCTTACTTATAGTGGAACAGCCACGAAATATCTGCATTTATCCAGAACAATTATGTGGGCAAGCGGAACAGAGGCAGTAGAATATGTTTATGACCCAGTAAGAAGGATTGTTGTACCTAGAGATAGCCTTTTTGGTACTAATAGCTTACAAACTAGGTATGGCTTCCAGGAGCCTGAATTTGCAGCAAGACAAACAGAGCTAAATAGCAGGCAACGTGGTATAAATGCTCAAAATATATTAGAAGATATGAATCAAGGCAATAATGCCATAGCTGTTATTAATGATAGTGTAAGCGGTAATGCAACAGGCAATGTTAGCGTACAAAGCAGGAGCGCAAGAAACTCGCGCAACAACACAAACGGTGATATTGAAGTTGACCTTGGGCCTCAAGCAGGTTTAGGTTTCGATCCATATAAACTAAATTGGTATGAGCGATTATATCATCGTACAATAATTAATTTTCTTACAAGGTTTTTGGGCTTGATGCAGGTTTCGTATTTTGCCTTTATGCAACCTACCTTTACAGCAGCAGTAAAAGCAGTGATGGATCCTTCAGCTTTATCTAGAGAAGTGGAAAGAGAAATAATTAGCAACGAACTTAGTCGTTGTCGTGTGAGATCTAATAGGTCTAATATAACGCAGGAAGCTAATAATATTTTTAACAATGCCACAACAGCGCTAGCGAACAATCAAGCGGCCATAAATGCTGCGTTGCCAGCGATTGGGCCATGGAATAATGCTGACACATTAATGTCTGCCATGGTTAGATATGAAGAAATGCAATTGCGGCAGGGAAGAAACGGCGTTGCTTTGACAGGCAGGGCTCGTATTTCTGAAAGAGGCTTTGCTATAATTTCAGCAAAAGAAAGAATGAGAATATTGGCAAACAATCCTGCGCTTCAGCCACAGGACCAACTGGCATTAGTCAGGCTGGCAGATATATATGGCCACAGAGACATTCCGTGCGATGCAGCAGATCCTACATTGCTTAATCCTCAAACAGGCCGGCCGTATGGTGAAAGGGCTATATACACAGCAGGCTTATATGAATTTTTAATGGGCGAATATATGGTACTCAATTCTGTCTTTGCTGAAAGGTTATCTCATGGTAGCCATGATACCGGGGTTGCTACAAGAAGCGACGTAGATATGCCTCTTTCTGTGCCAGGAACTGCTGATATGACTACTTTATTGCAGAGATACAGGTTGGATTTTGTCAGAACCCGGACATGGGCATCAGGTTCAGCTTTTGCGGCAGTTTTTGGGCCATATCAGGTTACGACAAGGGATGAGAATAATGGTCTAAGCGGAATGGAAATGTATTTAAGCGCAGTGTATCCAGATGGTTCTGCTGTAGCTAATCGTATTAGTGCTTATGCATGTTATAGGGAACATTCGCCCTTACAGTACGCTACCGATGAATTGGCAGAAGTTTTATGCGATGTTTCTGTTCCTATAGCGCAAAGATGTATAGGTTTTGGTGAAACAGCTCAAAGAATGTTAGCCAATAATGATCAAAATGGCTTAAACGCCCTGATGAATCGATTTAACGTGTATATACAAAGAGCAAGAGATGCTTTTGGTAAAAATGCTAGGGTTATGCCGGATATAACAATCCCTGAGACCATTGCAGATTTTGCAAATTTAAATATTCAAAATGGAGAATTGCAAATAAGCCGTTATAAAACAGAAGCTCCGGCAGTTAAAGGCTTTGTAAATGGGATATTAAGCGGGTTAGTTGTTGGTTTCTTTTTGGGGCCCATTGGTGGCATTATCGTCGGGGTTGCTGTTTTTACTATGACCTATATCTCAAATTTTATTAATCCTACTACTTCTAATTTTGGTATAGGGGTGATTGTTTTTGGATGTGTTATAGCAGCAGGATTAATCGCAGCTTTGGGTTTTTTGCCCGCATTTTTAATAGCTTTAACGGTATCATTAGTGATAGCGCAACACATGAAAATATGGGCAGCCATAGCTTCTAGAATATTACCTGCCAGATGGTGGTATAGTGAAGACATATTAATTCTATGCAGGGCATTTGGCGTGGATCCGCATCAATTCGCAGGTTATTGGGATTCTAGTTCGTGGCGCCTGGCGCTTGGTTTACCTATGTTTGAAGGACAAAAATTCACAAGGCCTGAATTATATACAAGGAGAGGGACTTCTTATAATGCTGGCGCAATACCATTTAATGTAGCATTAATTTTACTGGCAGAACCACCTCAAACTGCGCCGTTGTCCTCGCTAAACTTACTGCAAAGAATTTCTATTAATATACTGGAGGCAATGTCATATGCAGAGGATACGCTGGTTGGCATATTTAATTTTATAGGCGTATCTTCATCGCCTGTAAGGGGAGTCTTTGGCTGGTTTAGAAGGTTAGTGCAAGTTGACGTTAGCGGACAGCCCGATGCTCCAGCAGCAGCATTGCAAGCCGGGACAAATATAGATTTTGAGCGAGAAGAAAGAAGGCATATGGAGTCTCCTCTCAGGGCTTTTGATGTATCAAAAGGTTTGGGTATGCGTTATGCTCTTGAACAAATGTGGTCACATCCATTCCTTGATGTAAGTCAGCAAAGTCAATTGCCTGGCGAAACAGATCAGCAATTTCAAAGGTATACGTATTTAATAAACCAAACACGCCAATTGCTATGGCAGCTTTGTGATATGAGGGCTTTTAAGCGGATGGTAAACATAGGAACGGCAGCCAATCCAGATTATAGATGGATAGATACTAATGAAACCAGTTTGGCTCAAACTCACGGGGCTGGTTTTATTCTCGGCAGTTTAATTTCAACAAACACTTTAAGTGATTTAACCGAACATACCCCGATAAGTGTACAAGGCCTAAGTATTCTACAGCCAGGCGCGACAAGGTCTATAAAATTAATCTATTTTTTTGAACAGGCCGATATACAATTGCATGGTGAATTATTAAACGTTATTCTGGAGCAGCAAAGAGGGGATACATTGCCACATGGAAATGGCAATGTAGAATTTAGAGGTTTTATTAATCAGGATGGCAGAAACAGCCAGGATAGCAGAATAGGTTTAGTAGGTTTTGATTTTAGATGGGCCATATCTCTTGCTAAAGCGCGTTTAACTTCACCAAGGCCACAAGCTCGTAGTGGGAGGAATTTTGAATCCTCAATACAGCATATCAGAAATATTAGCACAAATAGGCGCGGCGGCAATTCAAATGCTGCGGGGAATACGCAAACCGTAGGAAGCAGAGAAAATGTTTCATTAACCGTTGCCTTCGCCATCGGCCGTTTCAGCATTACTAATCCAGCTGTCGAAGCCTTGTTTGATCCTTCAGATACCCTGACTCCTGCTCAAAAACAAGCCTTAGTAGATGAATTAAACGGCCTAAGCAGCCTTGTCACACCAGGCGTCTTACAAAGCTATCAATCAGAAACAAGGCAAAAATCAGCTTCAGTTGCTCCTACTGTCAGTGATACAGTGCCTAAGCCATTTGACTTAAGAACAGCGGCTTTGGCTACACCTGAAGAACTATCAAAGGCAGTTATTATCATTAATGCCGGCGGCCCAGGTAATCGTTTGGAGTTAAGCCTGCCTGTGGCAATTACTGAAAAGCTAGACGATATGGGCCTTCGTTCCAAGCCTACGTTCCCTACAGGCCCTGTTACTCAAAAAACAGCCCTAGTAAATGCTTTAGAAAGCATAAACCAGATAAGAATGAGAACCGGCGTAAATATACCGACAATAGTTGTTGTCTCTGATGAATCAATAAGGCAAGTAAATCATGCAATAAATGAATCAAGAAACACAACGCTTCAAGGCCAGAACATAGAAGTCCTTTCAGGCACAATGTATCCTGCATTTAAAAAGAACGGCTTCCTTTATATTGCGCGCGGTAAAGATGGGATACCGCATATACGCACTGCCCCTGGCGGAACTTACGAAGGCCTAAAGATTCTATTCCAGCAAAAAGGCTCTGCCAGCCAGAATTGGCATCAATATTTTCAAGGACAAGGAAAATCTATTTATGTTGTACTGTACGGAGATGACCCAATTCTTAATGACTATGATTTTATATCGCGCGTAATACATACAATGAGCGCAAATAATACAGATATTCTCGGAGTAAGTATTCCAAAGAGAACGCCTACTGATCCTGTAGGTGGTACATTTGCCAATTCCAAAGAAGACGAGAAAGTGGTAATAATTGAAAAAGATGACCGCAAGACCACAGGCCTAGAACAAATAGAAAAAGCCTATAATGATGCAACCGGTAAAACCTTCCCATTTAATACAGGTACGCTTGTATTCTCTGATACAGCTGTAACTTTAGCCCAGCAAACACCGCTTCCGCCTCATGTTGCAGATAGAAATTTCCCTGACACAAAAGATCCATATTCAAAAGCCGAAGAATTCCTTACTGATTTAGTTGATAAGGTAGGCCATAAGAGCGGTATAAGTATGGCATTAGCAGATATTGATCCGTCTGATTATGGAGCAACCAAAAATTGGACCATGGTTTTAGAGGCTTTGCATGAAATGCAGTTACGCGCGCGCGAAGTATGTAAAAAATTAAATATTACAGTTGAAGATGGCGCCATAGTAGAAGTAGGTAGGCAGTTTAATCCGTCTGCTCATCATAATGTAGGCGAAGGCGTTGTTATAGAATCAGGCGCAGAAGTATGCTTAAGTGATTTTGTTGATTCCACAGGTGCCCTTAACATACCAGCAGGAAAACATTTTATGCAAACAGATACAGCTAAAGCTCAAATTCAAAGCCTTATTGCAACTATTGATATGAACCATCAAGCCGGGAACTTTAATGCTGTTTTAGAAGCTTTCAATCAGGCTGTAAGAACAAATCCTATAGCAAGATTATTTGATATACAGTATCAGGATCCTGAACAGCGCATAGGCCCTACAATTATAATAAGGCTTCCTAAATCAGCCAAGGAACAATTGTATGCTTCTTTGCGAGAAGCATTGGTTCCGGACATAACAGAATTAAACCAGTTATTAACCAGCCAGGAAACGTTTAATGATGCAAAAGCAGGCGCTATATTAGGTAAAGTAAGCAAAAGGTTGGCAACCTTAGGCGATGTTGTAGAACTAAAAAAACCAAAAGCCGATGCTACTCCACTTGAAAAATATCAGACAGCTCAGGCTAATTACCAGACCTTGCTTGCTACAAGGGTATTGCAGTCATTAACAGAAACTGCGACAGCAGGTGCAAACGGTAACTTAGTTCAGACACAGGATGTTAATGGAAAAAGTACAGCGACGGCCAGTTCTGCCAACGGTATTACTATAGGGAGTTTTGTTGATATAGCAGACGGCGTAAGAATTCAGGATGTTGAAATTAGCCAGGAAAATAGATGGGCAAAAGGCAGGGCTTTAGTATTTAATCCTAAAAAACCTGAAGTCAGTTTATATCATAATCCAGAAGCGCTTGATTGGGATTTAATGACATCTGATATTAATGCGCCTGAACCAGGTGGTAAATCATTGCAGAAAATAGTAGAAATTGAAAGAGCTGCATTGGCTAAAAAAGGCCAGACTTTGATTGCGGCATCAAATAGTTTGCAAAGCAACTTTAAGGGCGCGCCGCAATTTTTAATTGTAGAAGGTGAATTAATACGTAAACATGATGGCGTACGCAGTATAGCAGAATCAGTTTATCATCCACTTAGCGGAATGTATGCAGTATTAGTTTTAGATAAAAACAGGCCAAGTATCAGAAGAGTGAGCGTAGCTAATAATACATTATTAGATATTGATATAGAAAATGCCATAGCAGGCCCGGAGTTGGTTGTTGATGGCCAAGATGTATCCGATAGAATAAGATTAAGCACAGATGAAAGAGGACCAAATCCGACTGGTTGTACAAATGATCTGTTAGATTGGGACCCCAGGCAGGTGAGAGCTTCTTTTTCAGCAATAGGCATTAAAGAAGATGGCAGCATAGTAATGCTTAGTATTGCAGGCGATCCCGGCCTTTATCCTAATATTACAGAGATAACAATATCTGATTTGGCTGAAGCAATGTTAGGCTTAGATGTTAAAGATGCTATACTTTTAGGCGGCAGCGGTGATGTCCAGCAATGGGTTAAAGATATGGATCTAATTGAAGCTAGACCAGGAGTGCATTCTACCACTAAGCATATGTATCCGCGCCCATTACATGCGGCTATTTTAGTTTCTACAACTAAGAATAAGCCTATTGCGCAGACAGAAATTTTGAATCCTCAAGAACAAGATGAGGCGATGGATCTAATTGCTGCTGATGCGGTTGGTAGTGATTTTGCTCAACTAAAACAAGCCAGGCAGACTGCAGAAGCGCATGTCAATGGTTATGAAAGAATAAAAGAGGAACTTATTACTAGGTTAGCGCCTGAAATAGAAAAAGACGGGTGCGTATTAATATTATGCCCTCAAAATTTCAATAAAGCGGCGCTTGAAGCAAGCCTCATGATGTTAGGTTTTTCTCAAGATCAGATAAAAATAGCCTCAAGGCCCGAAGAAATCAAATTTTGCTTAGAAAATTATAACATTATAGTAATAGTGAATAGGTTAGGTAATCTTGTAACAACGGAAGAATTAGCAAGGTCGTTGCCTAACTGCGAATTTGAAGGTGATGCAGTATCTACGGTTCCAGCCACAGCAAAACTGCTTAACACATGGCTGTAAAAATTAATGATAACGCGTTTAAATAAAAACCAAAAAATGGGAGGCAGGAATGAAGTTTTATTTTAAAAAAATAGGAGCAGTAATCGTAATAACGGCGTTTATAGTTTCTTTTGTTCCTGTGCAAAATGTATCAGCAACTCAAAACTTACGAAATCCGCAGGCAGGTAATGCGCCTGTTGTGGGGCGGGTTATTGGCGGTGAAATTAAAACAACGGCTAGAGCTATCGGCAACATTACAGAGCAGGATTGTGTTGATATGATAGAAGGATGGGATAAATTAATCGATGCGGACAGAAAAAGTGTCATTGATGATCTTAATGAATATTCTACCAGAACAGGTATTGTTGTAAAAACTTTATTTAAGAATATGGTTGATCCTGAATCTGTGCCAGCGGCTGAACCAAAGGGAAATATAAGCCCTGTTATGGGCGCAGATCTTACGTTAGCTTCAGCTCGTTTGGCTGAATATAAGGAAAGAGGCAAAAGAGAATGCCAAAATGGCAGGGTTAGAGTGTCTATAGCTGCCGGCGGCCCTGGCGCACGATTACTAGTAAAAAAAGATGATACTTCTCCTTTTCCTGATGAAGCCAAAGAATTATATAGAGCAAAGGGAATTTTGTCGAAGCCCACTATGCCGGTTGGGCCAACATCTGGCAAGGGATGCGTTACATATGCTTTAGAAAACCTGACTGCTATTGAACAAGAAACAGGAGTTGCTTTGCCGATAACAATAGTTCAAACACGGGAGACAGAAGAGCAGCTTAAAAAAGAACTTGAGTTAAACGGCACCATGGTTAACTTAAAAGGTTTATCTTATAGTGAAGCATTGGTTAAACCTGTAATATCGGGTAAAACTAAAAAAATACTAACAACATATGATGGTAGCAGGCGAGTTGTAGTTTATCAACCTGGTGGCACATTAGATGCGTTCAAGCCATTTAGGGAATTAGCAGAGGTTATTAAAGATGAAGATACTATACTTATTCTTTACGGCGACGACCCTATATTAGGCGATAAAGATTTTATATATAGCGTAGCTGGCGCAAGAGCCATAGAAAATGTAGATGTCATGGTTGTTACAACTCCCAAAACTAGTTTAGTAAGGCCTTTTGGCGGCACCGTATTGCAAGCTGACAATGGCATATTCATAGTTGAATGTAAAGTTAGGCGGAATGTTAGTGAGGAAGGCCCGTACGCGGATAGTTCAAGAAGAGAAGAATATACTGAACAGTGGCGGGCAGAAGAGGCTGCAGCTAGTGATGAGAAGTCTCATAAAAATGATGTGCTTGGGCAGGCACCTAAGCCGAATCCTATAAAAGGATTAGACCTTATTGAAGCAAATATGCTATGGGGTAACAATGAAGGCACGCCGCATCTTTCATTTCATACTGGTGTTCTTGCTTTTTCAGGCAGAGCGGCTAAGGCGATGGTAGCAATACTGGATAAATTTCCTCTAAGAATGGCCACTAACAGACAGACCACGATAAAATTAGAAGCAAACGGGGATGATTTAAAAATAGATATAGCAAAGCCCGAAGAGTATCTTACGGATGCATTAGGCCTATTGCAGGATTCTGATTTACTGCAGAAAAGAGGCGTTAAACATAATATGAAAATTATAGTTGCTGAAGTAGATGACTATAGATACGGTGCTACGAAAACATGGGGTAAGGTGGTATCGGCTAGCGATATGATAGCTCACCTAAACCGTTTAACAGCCCAAAGATTAGGTATTGCTATAACTGAAGATTCAAAGATTGAACTTGGTGCAAGATTTATGGGTAAGATCGGCACCGGCGTAACTATAAGTAACGGAGCGAAAGTTTATATAGATGGCAATGCAACAATCGGAAACAATGTTAGGTTTGAGGGGCCAGGGATAGTTCATCTGGTTGAAAATGTCAATATTGGAAATGATGTTAGATTTGTAATAGATAATTACAGTGCCATTAGAGTTGTTGCATCGCCAAAAGAAAGCAGACAACTGGTTATAGGTGCTGGTTGCACTTTAAATATTACAAGTAGCGGGAAAAAGAGAATAGTTGTAAACGTAATTACTAACATTCCAGAAGGAGAATTGGTTGATCTTAATAAAGCAACTTCTTATGCTGAAATTTTTGATGCAGATACTAATTCTGAGATAGGTGCATTGCCATTTAGCGCTACTCAAGCTTCGGCTGCTGGAGCCAATGAAGTCAAAGTACAAACATTAGAAGGTATATCTCATACTGTTACTACAATAATGCAACCATCTGTTTCTGCTAACCAAACAATCGGCACAGCAAATACAGCGGTTATGAAAGCCTCGCCGTTGTCTGAGGCGGCGATCATAATAGGGCAGGTTGATCCTAATGACGCTGAATTATTGCTAACAGTAACGTCAGAACTAGCAATGATTGCGCCAGATAATAGATTTTATGTGGATGACTTTGAAGCGGCGAAGAAAAAACTGAAAGATATAGAAAACGCTTACATTGTTACAGTTGTAATTAATCACACAGGCGAAAATATAACAGAGCAAATTAAGGCGAGTTTTGGCGAAGCAAAAATCATTACAATTAAGCCGCGCAAAGACAGGGCAGCAGCAGTCAGCGTGTAACCATTATAAAACTTAATATGAAAAAAAATGTATTAATATTTATACTGACGGTTTTTTTGTCTTCGCTTATCCTTGAACGCCCGGCGATGGCAGAGGATACTTTACGTTTACAGCAGTCGCCGGTTATAGCCGGAGCAATAGGCAGGGAAATTCAGGCAAAAACTTCGGGCGAGAAATTGTTAGGCCTGCTGGCAGATGCAAAGCATATAAACGCTAATAGAGCTGAGATAGATGATTTAATCAGACAGTTGCGCCAACCGAGGCCGGTATTGCCGATAATTGTTGCGGCAGGTAAAGGCACGAGATATCAGGACAGCCTGCCCGATGGTATAGCTAGCCATAATAAATGCGTTGCTATAGTTGATGGCCGTCCGGTTGTCCAGCTTGTTCTTGATAAAATTCTTTCTTTGAGCGACAAAGAAATAACTCTGGAGCGGCCTATAGTTATTATATCGGCTGATAATGAAGCTGAAATAAAGCAGGCGCTGTCAGGCTATGATGTTGAATATGTCCTGCAGAACCCTGTTGCAGGCACAGGCCATGCTGTTTTACAAGTAAGGAATACCCAGTATAAGGATTTCAAGGGCGATTTGCTAGTTATATGGGCTACAATGGCAGTTGTAAGGTCTGAAACGCTTGAATACGCCGTAAAAATACAGCAGTCACTGCCTGGTTGCTCTATGGTTTTTCCGGCAGCATGGCGCAAAAATCCTTATGCGCCCCTTAAAGTTGATGGCGCAAGAGTGCTGGACAGCGAAGAAACCCATAACGAAAAAGCTAAACCTCCTGAATTCGGACTTGACAATGTGGGTGTATTTGTTGTCCGGACGCAGGCGGCATTGGAAGTTCTTGCGTCATATGATAAAAATTTTGACCCGGCCGCAGGTAAATATACCGGCTTGCCGAGACAGCAAACAGAGCTTGGTTTTCCTAATGTTTTGGGCCATGTTATGCCGCAAAACGGCAGACTGGTAATAGCGGCGCCAATAGCCGACAGCCGCGAATGCCAGGGCATAAAAAATTATGAAGATACTAAAATTTCCGAAGAATACATCAGGCAGTTGTCCGTTGCGCCTGAAGCGCATGCGGCAAGCGCGGGCTGGAATACCGCCGCGCCTGAACTTGTTGATGGCTGGCATGAATTAACGCCATCTCTCAAACGGGCTAATTTATTGTTACTGGAGCGTTACACAACACCCAAAAAAGTCAAGGCCAATATAGCATCTCGTAGTCAATCAGCAGCATTGGCAATACCTGAAACAGAAAAAATTCAATCTATCAGCGTGCTTGAATATTCAGATCCTGGTGTTGTTGGGCTTTCTGCCGCGGAGAAAAGAGCTGAGAGAACCGGATACATAAGAGTCGGAGCAAATGCCTGGCTTCTTAAAAGGATTGGATTTATAATATCTGCCGGCGCAGAAGCATCATATTTAATGGCAGATCTTTTTGAAAAAGGCCTTATAAATGACGAGGAAAAAGTACAATTAGAAAGATTTTCAGTTTCTATTTCGCCGGATGGCAGCGGCCTGCTGGAAGCGGATTTGCGCGTAATATCATATATAAACAAAAAATTCGGAGTTACTATGCCTGTTTTAATAATAGGCAACACGATGAACGCAAAAAAAATAATGGAAATGCTGGATAAAAATGGTTATTTCGGTATTAGAAATATAGCTTTTGCTGTTCAGGATAATGAAGCCGTTCTTTGCGAAGATAAAGATAAAATAGCTGTTGGCAAACAGGGCCTGGTTATGTTTAATCCTAATGGCGGCGGAGGCGCCGTAAAAGCCGCTTCAGGGAAAATAAAAGTATTAAATCAGGGTTTGTTGCAAAATAGCAGGTATACTGGTTTTGACTGGTTTGAAAAGAATTTTCAAGCGCAAGGCGTAAAAGATGGAAGTATTGTTTGGCTGGGCGCTGATATGGAAATCACCTATAAACATGTGTTTGCTCTGGCAAACGCCGGCCGGACGCATGATGCAGTAGCCGTATCATACACCATCCCAAAAGCTGACATAAATAATACTACAGGAAAACATGCTGTTTATAGGCCTGGGGTTATTGTAATGGTAAAAACCATAGATTCCGACAGCAAAGAAATAGAGCATTTAGCGGTTATTGAACAACAGGATATAGACAGCCATCCTGGCCTTTTTAAGCAAATGGCGCTGACAGAAAGAAAAACGAACGGTTTTCTTTTGGGAAACGCCGGTTTGTATATATTCTCTCTGGACTTACTAAGGAGAAATGCCAGAAATCTGGCTGTGCGCATAAGGCGCGCTGAAACAGTAAACCCGCAATTATATGTTACTGATTTGGTATGCCGGGCGCAAGCGCCGTTAATACTTTATGGCGCAGAAACTTTTTTGAGGCCGGTAAAAAATTCACAAAGGTTAAGATTAAAAAGAAGCTCCAGATTAGCAGGCGCAAAGAAGCTTTTAAGGGCCGCAGGCGTTACTATTAACGGCGATCCAAAAATAAGTTTTTGCCCCGCTTTTGCTTACGCGCTTAATAATGTCCGTTATCAAGCTACGCATGACAGAGTTTACACGGTAAATGATTTTGAAATATCAGGGCTTGTAGGCGTAAGTTTTGATGAAGACGGCATAAGGGCGTACAATTTGAGAACTAGGTTGCCGGCGAGTAAAAAAACGCGTGATCCGTTTATGGTTTTTAACGGCGAACCTTTCATGAAAGTTGATTATGCGCCGGGCACAGATATTGAAAAAGGTATCTTTGTTCTTCCTTCCTTGCATATATTTCCTAAAATCAGAAGACAACCGCTGTCTGCTTTTGAAAAAAGAAAAATCCGCATGGCCGCTTTGGCTTTATTTGAAAAAGATGAGATAAGCTATCGCCTTCCTGTTTTAGGAAAACCTGTTAAAATTAAAGTTGCGCCAAGGCCTGCAAAAAACGGCTCTTGGTATCATTTATACGTAATCGCACCTGACGACAAGCACACTTTATGTCAATTATATGGCGGGCCAATAACAGATGAAACAATTTCTACCTTCTGCATTGACAAAATAGAAACGGCAGAGGAATACAGAAACTTGAAGGTTGGCAGTTTTGTTATGAGGCTAACCGAGGCTATGGCGGTTGAGATGGGAATGGCAAGAATAATATTATTAGCAAGGCCTTATTTTAGTAATGATTATTACGAACCAGGCGACGCCGAATATCTTATGGAAAGATGCCGCGCGTTAAGGAATTTTTATGAAACGCTGGGCTATAGGCTGCTGAGTGAAAATGAAAGCTGGCCGGTTTGGAATCCAGCTATGCCCGGCGGCTGGTCTTATCAGTCAGGATTTTATGAGGGCCGATGGCCGACACTTGTTAAAGAACTTTCTGCCACGCCAATGGTTCAGGGCGCTGCTAATGTAATGCTGCATCCGCAGCCAATTTTAACTAAAGATGTTCGGGACGCCAAAAATGCTGGAGACATGTTGGATACGTGTATGTAACATTAAACTACAGCTGCAATCAAAGAAGACATCACACACGTTGGGGCGTGGATTAGAGGGGTAGCAAAATGACCATATTCGGCTGTATCAAAGACAAATTTGACCAGCGTGATTACCTGATGAAGCAATATCTGCCTGTAGCAAAAATGCCTATGAAGGTGGACTACACTGCTAAGATGTCGCCTGTGCGTGACCAAGGCGATGAAGGCACTTGTGTTGCCTTTGCCTCAACAGTTGGAATGAAAGAATACCAGGAACTGCTTGATTATGAAAAGCTTATAACGCTTTCACCGAGATTTTTGTATACCGAGTGTAAAAAGATTGACGGTATGCCAGAAGCAGAAGGTACAACTGTCAGAGCTGCGATGAAAGCGTTTAAAAATAGAGGTACCTGCCGTGAGCAATACTGGCCGTATGAACCGCATCAAGCAAACAAGCCAAAAAAAGGCGCAATAACCGATGCTAAGAAATTCTGCGTCAAAGTATATGCCCGTATAATAAACCTGAATGAATTACGCCTCACATTGGCATCAAAAGGGCCGTGTGTTATAGGCGTTGAAGTATATAAAGGAATGATGACTACCAAAACAGGCATTGTGCCTATGCCTAAAAAAGGCGAATCCGCATTAGGCGGCCATGCGATATGCCCTGTTGGCTATGACGATAAAAATAGATTGGTTAAATTTAAAAATTCATGGTCAGACGCATGGGGGCAAAACGGTTATGGATTCTTGCCTTATGCATATATTGAAAAATTTATGATGGATGCGTGGAGTTCGGTGGACATAGACGACCCAAATCCGCTTACTCTTACAAGTATAATTAATTATACAGCACGCGTATAGTTTTGGATTATAAATATATGAAACGACACCGAAAAATAATATCAATAGCCATACTTACTGCTTTTTTGTTTTCATTGCAGCCACTGCCTTCTGCATTTGCCTTGCGTATTGAAGCGCCTAATATTTCAGGGATGGCCGGAGTACTGGGCGCTGAAATTAAAACATCAAACGCAAACGGCAAATACATATTAGATTTAGAAAACCTAAAGCATGTAACAGCAAACATCAATTTTTATCTTAAATTTGTGAGGGAGGCGCGAAAAATTGAACAATATGACGCGGTTGCTATAGGCGGCGGCTCGTGCACTTCAGTTTTAGGCAGGGTTGCTGATATCCTAAGATATAAATACAGGCATTTAACGTTTGCGGCTGTGGCTTGCTCGTCTGATAACGGAGGATTAGACGCAAAAATGCGGGAAGCTTTGATGCCGATTCTGGGGCACACTATTCCCGCAGGGGATATTACAAATGCCTTTAAAGGCTTATTGGGCCAATGGGAATCATGGATTTACGATACAAGAAGATGGGAATTGACCCACGCAAAAATTGAAGTCGCTGATTTGTCAAATCCTAACAGAAAGATTCTAATAGCTGTTTTTACTGATGGAGAAAGAATAGAGTTTGCCAGGCAAATGGATGTCATAAGGTCTGTAGAACGAATCCAACAAAGATTTGATTTTACTGAAAGAACAAGGCTGGTTATTAATACTTATATAAAAAAGATGAAACAATTGCAAACAGAAAGGCCTGAGGTTGATTTGCCTGCGCCTTCACAATTTAATCAATTCGCAAGAGAAATGATTAATATTGCTGAAGTAATAGATACTTCTTATGGTATTTTAATAAACGGCGCGCAGGATTCAGGCTTAAACATAGAACAGGTTTGCCTTAGGCATACAGCATTTTACGCGTTAATGATACAGGTAGGCGCCTATGACCATAATAGATTGGCAGAAAGAGAAAAAAAGATTAACGGCAATAACGGCCTTGATAGTAACAACGAACCTATTAATGTTATTGATAAAAATAGATTTAGGATAGGTTTGTTTTTGCTTCAAAAGGCGTTTGGAATTGAAGGTAGAATCGCGGTGCCGTCATTGGATTATCAGGAATTGTATGCTGAATGGCATAGGCCTGACGGGACAGTTGCATGGAGATCAAACCAAGAAGATAAAGAAGCCCAAGCCCTTTGGGAAACCAAGCCTAAAGAAATAGTAGATGCGCTGAAAAGAGGAGGCGAAACCGCAATAGGTTTAGTCCCTGATGAAAAAAGCATAGGGACGCGTTTGGAAGAATTTAGGCTTCATCCGGATCCTGCTAAAGCAGAAGCTATAGAGCCGTATTCAGAAGCGCTGGAAATTATTGACCAGGTGAAACCAGGCGGCATTATTACTATCGGGCCTTCAAGCTTTGTAGTCAGCAGCGGCCCTGTTGTCAGATTGTTAGCTGAAAGATTAAAAGAAGCGCGAAAGAGAGGCGTACGTGTTGTATTAATAATGAACAGCACCTATAACAATGAAACAATAACATTTAAACCTGACGGGCTAATGGGTTTTATCAGATTTTTTGAAATGTCCAGCCGCTGTAATATTGATGAAGTATTAGATTTTATTTTAGTAAATACAAATCATGGGCAAGATGATGAAAATCTGCGCAGGGTAATGGAAGATAACGGAGACACGGTAGATACATATAAGGAAAGAGGTGCTGTTAAAGTAACAAAACGGGAGGCTTACATTATTCAAAAACAGATAGGCGTACAAATTATTATGGAGCCTATTGTAAGCACAGCCTTTATACCAAGAAAGAAAGCAGTACGTTTAAATGTTACTATTGAACCATGGCCTGCTCATAACCCCGGGGCCTTAGCAGGGCTATATGATAGGTATGTAACTTATGCTTCGGCAAACGCTTCCGGCGTTATTGTTTTAAAAGATCTGCCTGGTGTTATACAAGAACATCTGTCAAAAAGAACCTACAAAAAAATAGTTGTATTTGTGGATATGGACGGCACAGCAGCAGAGAATGCTGATACTGCTATTAGTGATGAAGTTGCCCAGGCGTTTTCTGATGCTTTGTTATTAGAAAATGTGCAAATTGTTATGTTGTCAAGGTCTAACCAGGTATCTTTAGATGCGCGCCTGCTTGATGAAATCAGGGCTAAAATGAAAGAAAATGGGTTAGCAAATACAGATATAGGCGATAGGCTTTCAAGGTTAGAATGTTTGCCAAAAGCAGGAATTGATCTTTTACATCTAAAAAGGCCGTCTCCGCGTTTGTTGAAAATTTGCGCCGGGACTGCGAAGAGAGTTTTAACAGATTTAATAAAAGAAGATGCCCAAATGAGCGCGGCGTTACAACAAGAAGGGATAGATATCAATAATTTGTTAGATGAAAAAATCATAAAAGAAAGCGACCCTCAAGAATATCAAAAAGATAGAGATCATCTAATTATTGTCAAAAGATTAGAAGTAAAAATGGCATTATATAGAACTTTAGCTTTATACAGAAAAATTTACGGAGATCAAAGCGATATAAGAGATAAAATAATAGAACGGCTGAATTCTATGGATATATTCCGAAAAAACGGGCTTGTAGTTATGAAAACAGGCAGGGCAACGGTAACTATTACTATAGCTGTTAAAAGTATCACAATATTCGCGTACTTAGGTAAATTATTGGCTAGAGAAAATATAAATATTGAAAATGTGGCAGTTATTATTATTGACGACGAAAGAAAACCAAATACAGTAGGGCGCGTTGCTTTGGATTGTGTAGGCGAAATGGGCGGGCTGGCAATTACTATTAAAGGAAGATTTTTAAATGACACAAACGGGCCGTTCGTAACTGTAGATTCTGACGGGCCCTCGGTTGTTACTACGACATTCAGGGCTATAGCGCAGGCTTGCGGCGAATTTTATCCTGTAGGCGATTTGGTGCGTTATGTAAATAGGGCTTATTATTCAAATTGCACTAATGGCAGTATTGGCTTTAGTACTGAAGAAATGCAAACAAATTATGATGCCAGAGCTACAGTAAAGGAATTACAGATGTATTTAAGGCAGCTTAAGGAAGCCGGGCGATTGCCAGCTGACGGTAAAGTCGCAGTCCAGGAATGGGGCATAGGTAATGGTATGTTTATGAATTCGTTTTTTCTAGCTGCAATACAATCCGGATTATTTGAAGAGTTTCCTTCGTTGGAATATCATGCTTATGATTTTTCTCAACCAATAATTGATTCTGTGCGGGGAAGATTAATTAATTGTGCGGAAACCAAATTTAAATCTCCGATAGCACACACAATAGCTACAGAAAGATTTAAATTTACACAGATAGATCTACAAGAAAATATTCCGGCATCAGATATTCCGGTAGCATGGATAAGGTTTGAGGAATTATATGACGATTTCGGAGGAGTTGAAATAGTAACAAGAAAAGATGGAATATGGCAAAGAGTTGAAATGAAGCCGGTTTACAAAGATGGTTCAGACATTGAATTGAATGATGGCAGAAAAATCAGCTTTGCTGAATTTTTGAAGGATTATTTATTTACCAATGATAAGCTAAAAATAACAACAGTTAAAAATCCCTTGAGTGTCCTAAGAAATATTACCTATGAGCAACGCGTAGTTGCTTTACCTGATGGATTAAGGGCTGTAGTAGGTGATTATCTTAATGATATAGATAGCAGGATAAAGGATAGCGATATCCAGATGCCTGTAAATATGGCAGTGTTGGATAACTTAAAAAGGCTTAAAGAAACCTTAAAAGGCAAAGATTGTGTTGTGCAATTTTTTGACTATGGCTTTGATAAAAACATACCTAAACCTGGCGATAAGTTTGCGATGCCTGATGCCGATGGTTATGTAACCTGCGGCATAAATTTTGATTATCTTGCTTTTTCTTTAAGAAAATTGCCTGACACCGGCTTTATGATACAACATCAACGCGAATATCAGGAAAGGGTATTAGGTAATATTGGGGAACCTATTAATGAAGCTGACTATGGCCAGCTGTATATGTTTGAATTAAAATCAACCGTAGCAGCTGCAGCCGGTATACCTGTCCCCGCAATTCTAAAGCCTGACATCGCGGTATTCAACCCTGGTTTGCTTAGGCAATATGCTGCAGCGTCAATTGTTAGATACGATCATAATATTGAACACAAAACAGCAAGGTATCGTGAACAACCGGTAATAGACGTTGAAAGAAAAATAACACAGCCTGAAAACGAACTTCATACTAAAGAATGGGTACGGGTTGATGTAACAAAAATTTTAGAAGAAACGCCAACGCCTTTTTATCGTGTTGAGGATGTTTATGGAGGGGTAAGATTTTATTTTCATACCGCAGAGTCGCTCAAAGAGCATGGTTTGCCTGTAGGTTTATTCCCAGGGGAACGGCAGACATTAAGGCTTGTTCCTATATCCAAAAAACAAATGACAGAGATACTTGTTTATTTAGAATTTATAGCTGACACATATTCAGAATATACTGATATAGAAGAAATGCTGGCCGCGCATACTGATTTAGACAAAAATCCTGAAACAGTGATATCAGCTTTAAACCTTATATCTGCTTGTGATTATTTAACGGAAAGCAACTCTTTAGTAAATCTGCATACAAGCTTAATGCAGAATAAACTTCGTTCTATGGGGCGCATAGAAATAAACGGGGCGGCTGTAGAAGCATCTGATATACAACTAATAGAGCCGATTGATGTAGGGTCATTCAGTTCTGTATGGAAAGCAAAATTGCCTTCAGAAGAAATAGCCGCCATAAAGATACTTGGCGGCGAAGTCGGGTCAGAATCCATAGAAAGCGCGCAGGAAAATATAGCAAACGATGTTGATAACTGCGTTAAAGCAACTGAACGCCGTATTGCATATGCCGCAAGATATGTTGGCAGTATTGGCTATGACAAAGATAATCATAGAGCTATGGCATTGGTTGATGAGTTTATTGATGGCCCTACAGTTATAGATGCAATTCGCAATGGTTTGGTTTCATACGAAGCTTTTGCGGAGGCTTTGCCAGATTTAGTAGATTCTTTCTGGGATGCGGGGTTGTATATATGGGATGGACAGCCTAAAAATATTAAGTATAAAAAAGGGCGGATAGGCGCGGAATTCGTCTGGGTAGATTTTTCTGGTTTAACCACAGGCGATTCTTGTAAAGATGATAAGGTTTATATAACCGAAGGCATACTAAGGAGTACGCGTAAAATGATAGGCATACAGCCTCAAATAATTAATCCGGCATTACAGGATGTTTAATATAAGGAGCGGAATAAAAAATTTTAGTTGCATTATGTATAAGAATTATGATATCATAACAAACCTACAGCGAACATAGATCCAGCCAAGGAATTTTAAAAGAAAAATTGTTGGAAACGTTAGCGCAGAAAAAAATTATTAATAACCCTGATGGGCGCCAAGCTCATCAGGGGTTTTTATTTTTAAAAAGAACTTTTAAAAACTATAAATGGAGGGTGTAAATGTTCTCACACATTATTAAAAGATTTGTTTCTGCGGGAATAATAATAGCATTTATATCAACGCAATGCGGAATCAGTTTTGCCGCAACAAGGCCGCAAAACCTGCGCAAGGTATCATCAGCTGAAGCTGTAGGCGACGGTTCAGCAGTGTCCTTATTTAAAGCTTTTATGCCTGTTGTAGATAATGTAAGGCAGGTAGTTAATGCAGGCGCAAATGGGACAGAAGTAGTCAATGCAGGTGTTTTTCAAGCCATTCAGGCAAGGTTAAACCCTATTCCAGAATACGATAGAGCTGAAATAATACAAAAAATAAAACCATATATTGACCCTAAAACAGGCCGCGAACTGCCTGAATACCGCAGCCAGGTTACAGATGTTATATCCGAAGTTTTATCCAGGACAAACAAAGGCAGGTCTGAAAACGTTGAGGCCGCGGCTCGCGATACAGCAGTTATGTGTTTAAATAACGGCGTGCTTATAGTCGCAAACAGGCACAGCCGCGCTTTTGATACAGCGGCTAAACTTTTTGCCAATGCTGTTGTAGTAACACCTTCTGAAATGCAGGCATCAATCGCAGATTTACAGGCAAAAACATCTGATGAAATTTTAGCCCCTATTCAGCCAGAGGTAAGGTTTTTAGTAAATTTACTCGCGCAGGATGAAATTTCAGGAGCGCAGATATCAGGCGGAACAAAAAGATTGGTGGCGCAAATCGGAAAATTAAGAGAATCATTATTAGCTAAAGAATCTGACCCTGCAAAGAGAAAACAAATTATAGATTTATTGGAAGCCGCGCAGATGGCTTTAATAGGAGTCAGGCAGGCTTTTGAAAATGCGCCTAAAAGGCATCCTGTATTTAACGTTGAGCTTTCAAACGCGTTTATAAAAGCAGACGCATACGCAATACTTTGGACAAACGAAGGTTACGATTCATTAGACAGCCCTGATCCTGAAATGGCTGAATTAGTCAAAGAAGGGCGGCAACAGTTTCACGCAACGCCGAATTCGCTTGAATGGTTGAAATACGCTGATGACTGGATTGAGGCTTTGCCAGCTTATGCGAGTTATATAATTGTGCCTACTGAAAAAGGTTACAGGGCTATGCCTTATACAGAGCGCGCGGTTATGGAGGCATTGTATAAAAGCTATGCAGAGGCATGGACTTATAACGTTGAATGGGCAATGCAGACAGAGCATCTGGCTTTAGCAAGGAATTATCTTTTGAGCAGGCCTGAATTTAATGACCGCATAAAAGCTACAATGGAATCAGAAAATGTAGACAAAGAGGAAGCAATAAGGAGATTAGCTGAAATATTGGTAAAAGAAGGCGCGCTGTCAGTAGAGGATATAACTAATGTGGCTGCGATAATATGGGTAAGCTATTTTCATTTGCGCCCATCAATACAGGCGCGCGCGCAAAAGATAGGATATGAAGCAGACAGATATCAGTTGTTGCAAAGCGAACTTTCTCTAAATCAGTCAGAAGGTAATTTGTATGCCAGGCTCACACAGCAACAGGGAACTTTGGCAGAAGATATTCAGCGGGTGAGGGCATTAACCCAGGAGAGAAAGCTTACAAAAGAAGCCAAAAGGATGGAATGGACTGCCACAAACAGGCGCAGGGAAATACCGGCTTTACATGTAATGACAACATTAGGGCCTGAAGAAACAGGCAAGATCCAGAGCTGGGTAGAGGAATCAATGAGTTTATACCTTATCTGCAGGCAAAAAGGGCTTGAGCCAGAAGTGGCCCGCAGGCAAAAGGCCTACAAAGCCAGGCTTGACGCTGTCAAGAAACGCCTTGCAGAAGAATTAGCTCTGGATACTGAAAAGCCTGAAGAGAACGCAAAATTAATGGCAGAAGTAGCAAGATTATCTTTTTTAATTGAGTCAGAAAGGCCTGTTACGGATTCACAGAATACCGCGGAAGATGTGTCAGAGCCTGCTGTTGTAACGCAATATCTCGCAGCGCATTCTGAAATTAATGCAAGGGCCGAAGAATTTGTGGTTAGCCAGCTTGCATCCAAAGGAACGCCAGATCAGGTAAGAGAAAAATACGCCGCGCAAATCCGCGGAGAAGCATTACGCATAGCAAGAAACGCTTATATGCAGGAAAAACAAATAAGGCCTGATACAAAGCTTAAAGAGCGCACAGGGCTTAGCGCGGCTTTTTATATAAGGAGAGATTTAGCAGCAGAAAATCGTTTATCAGCAGAGGTTGACAGCTCAACTTACAAATATACAGCAAGCGGGTATTTGCCTGATTGGTATATTATTTACGCGCCAAGCCGCGTTGACCTTGGGCCTGAAATAGTCAGCTCTGAAAGAGACACTTCAAAAGTTTGCTCAGCGGATAACCCAAAGGCGTTGCGCAGGGCGCTGGCAAGATATTCACTTTATAATATTAATCCTCTGCCTTTAAGAAGCACTGCAGAGGGTGAAGTCTTAAAAACAAGCGAAAATGCCTTGCGAGGAATCACATATTATTCTTCTTTAGGTGTGGGCGCAATATTGGATGCTATTGGCAGAGGCGATTTTCAGATTTTGCGCGCTGCTATGGAAGCCAGGGGAGACAGAAAGCCCTTGCCTGGCGGTGAAAGCTACAGGGGTTTCTGTGTGCCAAAAGAATTCTGCCTTATTGCTGATGTTATCAGATTAGGCGCAGATCCAAAGACGCGGGGCATGCTTTTTGATACATGGGGCATACCTAATGTACCTGAATTAAGGGCGCAGATTGCGGCTGATTTTCAGACAGCATTAGACAGTCTGCCGCTTTATGCAAATGAGAGTGAAATTCTTGAAGCATCAAGGGTTTGTTTAGGCGGAAAGTACAGCCAATATGTTGATATTGCGCAAAGGAACGGAGTAACTGCGGTTTACCTGGCAAGATTGCCTGAATTGCTTCAGATGATGGTAAATATGAATGTTATTCAGCCGACATGGCTTGATGAGGCGCGCAGGCATTCTGTGCAGATAGCTGACTGGACAGCGCGAAAAATGTTAGGCATGGAAGAGGTTAACAGAATTGGGCCGTTCAGGAAATTACTTGAGATTCATAAAGCATTGCTGTCTCGTTGGGATAATGACGAACAATTGCAAAATCGTTGGGGCGTTAGTGCCGACGATACTTTACAGCAGAGAAAAGAAAAATTCAGAAGTTGGGTCAGAAGCCTGAAGATTGTAGGATGTCCTCCATATAAGGAAGGCACACAGGATTACAGGTTTTCCGCATATGCCGCATTTCTTGAAATAGCATCAGGGTTATCATACCATTTACTGCAGGATTTAGACCCTGAAGCAAGGCAGATGATGCATAACATGCTGACAGATATGTTTGGTTCTGTAACTGCGCCGACATTTGGCGGGATAATGATGGTTGGGCCTGTTGGCTGGGAAGGCGTTGCCGGCAATATGCCTGATTTTGAGCATAAGTTTTCAGGTTATGCGCAAGAGGCAAGGGCGAAGATCAGGGCAGTATTACAGCAAGGCGATATAAAGGATCAACAAAAACAGGATGAGTGGATTGATAAAAACGCAAGGCTTCATGGGCTTGATTTTGCGAATTGGGAATGGGAGCAGTCCGGTATTGTGCCGAGAAGCTTGTTTTCTGAATATGATAATGAAGCAAGGGCAGAAATTGCCGCTAAATTATATGATGAAGTTTCAGATCAACTTGTGTTTCTTGTGTTTGGGACAAATTTTAATCAGATAGCAGACAGCGTGCGTAATTTATTAATTAACGCAGGCGTAGGCAGTAAGTCAGAGCCGACTAAAGCAATAGCAGCTTATTCAAAAAGATACGGCAGTGATTTAAGGCAATGGCCTGAAATAAAAGAAATGTTTGAAAGTCATAACCCGGATTTAAGGCTAAAGGCAGAGGCAGTAATTTGTTCTGCCGGCCCTGTGGTGAATATGCTTGTTACAAGAGAAACTGATGTTTATACCAGAAACCAGATGGATTATGCAGTGGCAAGGGCTGATGTTGTTAACCTTGGAGTTCCTGAAACCGAGCTTCTGGATTTATTTACAGGCAACCAATTGCCTGTAACATTAGCTGATATGAGAAGAATAAACCCTGATGGAGCGTTTATTTTTGCTGATGGGACAATGGGCGGCAGATTTCCGTTTGCTGAATTCAGAGATCCGTCATACAGGCCTTTTGTTAAAAGATTACTTAACCTTGAGCCAAAGGCTGTATATGTTTCATTAGGTGTCGGGCAGATAGAAGTTGAAAAATGTAAAAGGGAATTACAACAGGAACGCCAGATGGCTAAAGCATTGCTTGATACTGTTAGCAGAAGAGATGCGCAGGCAGCGCAAACAGCTTTTAACGCGATTAAAAGTTATCTGGATATAAATCTGAAGGCAAAAGAGGCAAATGATTTGGCTGGTATAGCAAGAGACAGAAAACTTCCCAGCTATGATTCCTACAGATATGAGGCAGAAGTTATATCCGGTATCTGTTCCGGGGCTATCACGCTTTCCAATTTTGATTTTACTGAATTTTTGGTTATAGGTGGAAGACATTTAGTTGACGGCGCTTATGAAACAGCGGCCGAGCTGCAAACCGTAAATGATGAATTTTCGCGCAGCATAGCGGCTATGGCGCAGGTTCCTGTAAGCGCGTCTGCAATAGGAAGCGGAGCTGCAAAATTTGTAAAGTGGGCGATAGGGCTTAAGCCTGTTCATATTGAAAGGCCTTTTGCTCAGCTTGAGACAGGCGTGCGCACATCAATGAAAGATATTGCCGCCGCATTTGGCGCGGTTGCTGAATACCTAAGCAGGATTAACGCGCTTGAAAGAAAGCGCGCAATGGCAGGCCGCAAAGCGCTTTTTGACACGGCGCAAAAACAGATTGAAGCGCAGGAAGCAGTTGGCAGGACTTTTGAAAACTTAAGCCAGGCCGCAATCGTGATACTACCGGCTGTTAATATGAATAATCAGTATTTTGCTGTAGCGCAGACTGATTTTGGCAGATATTTAGCTCATACAAAATATGCTTATATTGCGTTACTTGATGAATTAAATGTCCCTGCCGGATTAGGAGACAGGGCTTTAAAAGCAATAAATGAGGCATTTAAGGGCGGTGAAATTACTGAAGCAGAGTATGTTGCTTTGTCAAAAATTCTCGGCAAAGCCGCAGAGTCAGCGCAAGGCGACAGGGCTAAGCTTGAACATGTAGCGCAGATGGGTGAATTGCTTGATATAGTTTTTGTGGTTGAAAATTGTTTCAGGGCAGATATTTTTGAGTTTACTCCTCATCAGGGAAGCGCAAGCCCTGCGTGGAAGGCAGTTGCTGGCTTTATGGACAAGACTATTAACAATCATATCTATGATTATTGGCCGTTACATATAGATAAGGAACGCGGGGCAGGTTTTGAGGGCTATACAAGGGAAGAAAGGTTTGAATTAGCCGCGCGCACTTATCAGGGATGGCTTTATCCGTTTTTAAGGTGGACGCTGGTGAATAAAACCGAAATGGCTTTATTGGGGCCTGATTATGCAGACAGAATATTAGGCCAATATACTCAAGGCGAAGGTTTGTTAAATAGCGGTATTGTGCGGCTTGCAGTAGGCGTCGATGGCGACACGCATTCGCAAAGGATTTGGTTTAGCTACGCGCGCATAAGGGATCTATCTGTGTTAAGGGCAGAGGGCAATCCTTTGCCTGAAATATTGGAAAATGTTTCCCCTGATGTAATTGATGCCGACAACAGGACGAATGTTGTAATTGTTTATCCTATGGGCAATACGACTATACCATACGCACTAAAGAGAAACCCACAGCAGAATCAGCACGGGGTTAATGTTATTTCGTGCGGTTTTCCAAAAATAGAAACCGCAAGTGACGGCAAAAAATATTTAAGGGCAAGCGACGCGTTTACATGGATGTCAAAAGAAGATTACAGGAAAGCGCTTTTAATTGCTGGCGTAAGCGCTGAAGAAGCAAATCAGCGCGCGGAAAGGGTGGACGCTGAAAAAGGCATTGTTGTTTTGATGAAATTTACAACGCCTATAGTTGCTGACGCGATATGGTTTCACACATTTAACCATATGCGCACACGGATTGATGAGTGCCAGGCAGCATTGATTCAGCCATTTACATGGGAGGCATTAACACATCTTAAAGCATCTTACAGAGAAATGTATATGCCTTTTGGTATAACAACACCGCCGCAGCGAGAATTTTATATGTCAAGAAGTGCCATGGCAACAAGGTTTGGCGGGGCTGTGCCGGCATGGATAGAGGGAAATGTTCATCTGCCGGATGTTACAGAGCAAGAGCAGGCTGATGAGATCAGGGCCGCTATAATAGATCTTTGTAAAGAAGCCCGCTGCACTGAAGTCATCATAAAGCCTGAAACAGAATCAGGCGGCAGAGGCACAGAAATATTTCAGATTTATGGCGATAAAAGAGAATTAGATCAGGCAGTGGCGCATGCTGTAGAGGCATTAAAGGTTGATGACATAGTTGTGCAGGCGTTTATCCGCTCAAGAGTGAGACAGGCGTTTTCCGGGCAGTTTGTTAATGGCGCTGAAGCAAGGTTTGCCGCGGAATTAGGCTTATCTGTAGATTCTGAAGTGCCTGTTTTTTCATACTGGAGGTCTGTAATAACAAGAGGCGCAAAGGCCTCTGCAGGCGGCGCAGAAACAGCCCGCGCAGATTTGCAGATGCAGCATAGAGCTATAGATGGCAGTACATATTACGTTACGCATTACATGGGCGTCATGAGCACTGAAGGCGTTGGTAATGTCGGACGAGGCGGCAGGCTTTTTATGCTTAGAAATAATGACCTTGATAGAAAGCTAAATCCGCTCTACAGAGATGACATTCAGTGGACTCTTAATGAGGCGTCATTCAGGTCTATGCAGGCGCAGAGGGCATATCTGGCAAAAAATTGGCGGAGCATTCTTGCTGATTACCTTAAGCATCATCCTGAATTTGCTGAAGATCCAAATATTATCCAGATTTTAAAAGCTGAAACTTTGCCTGACAGGTATCTGGAGATACCTTATGAAATGGGCGATTATATTACAAAATGGCTTGTTGACGAGCAGAGTAATTTACTGCAAATTTATAACTGGGATACAGGCGAATTTGTAAATTTATACGATGAGCAGGGCGCAAGGACAGCCCAACAGATTTATGACAACGCAGGAAATATTGTTGCGCAGGATGAAACCGGAAAAATTAATCTTTTTGATAAAACCGGCGCAAGAAGAGAATTATATTATAGAAATCCGCTTGAGGCTAGCTTTAACAAAGAGGCTTATGCTGTTAGGGCTGTTACCTGCACAAAAATGGAGCCAAATCCTTTAGCAGGCCTTTGGGGCCCACATTCAGCAAGAGAAGCTATCTATGGCGTTCCTGCTGACCAGACAGGTTGTTATTGGATCTTCCAATTGTTTGGAATGAATGGCGCGCAATATAAAGAGGGGTCAAGGGGAGCTGTTTTTACGTCAGATGCGCAAGCTGTCGAGCCGGCTCCAGCAAGATATATATCAGGCGGCCAGGCAGACCCTGCGCCAAGTCCGCAAGCCGCGGCATTAAGCATTGCCTTGCGGCAGATGAATTTTCCGTCTGAAGCGCATATGACACAGAGTGATTTTAGTATTGTTTTTGAGCATTATCTTGCTATAACAGGCAAGGATAAATTTGATACTGCTGATATTTTGGCGCTTACAGCGCTTTTTACAGGAAATAATGCTGATTTAGCAAGAAGGCTGCTTACAGATCCTGTTTTTGAAAACTATAGAAATAAGGTTGCGCAGATAGCCAGAGAAATAGCGTCTATCAATCAGCGCGCGCCGCAGGAATTAGCAAACACAAACTTTGTCCCTGGAGTAAGGATAATGCCTGCGGTTTTGACAAAAGAACAAACAGTAAAACTTCTGGCGCCTGACAGCAGTGTGAACGTAGGCGTTGTTTTTAACGGCCCATGGCCGCTGGCGCAGATGACAGTAGCCAGGCTGCAGCAAGACGCTGACAAGGCAGTAAAAGAAGGCAGATTACCAAGAAGGATAAATGTTTTCGGTATTCCCATTGAAGCGCTGACTGCAGCTGAAAGCAACAATGTAAGAAGCGTTTTGTATGCGCCAAGTGAAATTCACGCTACGCAATTGGATTCTGATTCAGGTGTCAGGATAGATTATATTCTACCCAGAGAATTAACAGCCGGCGATGAATTAGCCAGCCACAGGCAGATTGCGGAATTTGCGATTGCGCATAACGTGCCTATTGCGTGCTCTATAGAAGCAGCGGTTTTAGCGGATAATAAAGCAGAAACCTATGTCCGCCTTGAAGCTGCAAGGCGCGATGGCTCGCTTAATAATCGTGATGTAGTTTTACCAGCATACGCCAGCTTAGCCCAAGACCATAGTTATGAAACAGCAGAAGAAATAGACGCTGTAATGGCACAGCTTACTGTTGAAAATATTGTGCGTCAAAGGTTAGACGTATTAAACACTGCTGTTTATATACAACCGGCTACAGGCGGCACTGAAGGCAGGGGTACAAGGGCATTTTTATTTGAGCCGGTTAAGTCTAACATCGGTTTGATTGTTGATATTAAACCGGTTGGAAATGCGCTTCAAGAGGCTCGGCAGCATGTAAATAGTTTGAGTAAAAACTCTTCAGTTATTCTGCGTGAAGAGCGAGGAAATATTTTTTATTTAGATGAACAAACACAGCAGCCTGCAAGGGTTACATTCAGGGTTAACGCGGGTTTTGACGGAGTTAACGCGTTTGCAGAAACAGGATATGCGCAGGTAGCGGCAAATCCGCAGGCGCTTATTACTTCTGTTGAGCAAGGCGGGCATCTTGAGGATATAAATATTGCTTTACATTCGTTATATTACCGCGATGCAATAAGGCAATGGCAGAAATTCAACCCTACAGCTGATGAAATAAACAGGGTTAAGAAAGTTGCTGCTGACATAGCAAGAGTAATGAATATCGGCTATGCAGGCATAGATTTTGTCATAGAGGTAAACCGTGATGGCAGGTTAAATGCTATTGTGCCGCTTGACATTAACGCAAGAGGCGTATTATCGCCATCAACGAGAATTTTGGAAACAGAGGAACTGCCGGCTGATTACAGGGCCGCGGCAAACCGCGAACTTGCGCCAGTTGAATTCTGGAAGATGGCAACAGCCGCGGCAGCAAACAGACAAACTACTGCTGTCAATACTGCAGCTGCTGCCGGTGTCGCAATGATAGAAACATCAAAGGCGCTGATTATGTTTGAAAATTGGCGAGATTATCCTGAATTAATAAAACAGTTTGAAGGATATTACGGCACAGACAGAAGTGTGCTAGAAAAAGAATTTGCAAGATATGCCAGGTCAGTAAGCACATGCATAAACAGCGGTATGGCTAAACCAAATCAAAAAATCGCTATAACGCGCGTGCCTGGAAGACTGCGAGGTATCGGCAACGCGCATGACTATATAGGGTTATCAGCAGACGGCGTTACATTTGCTACAAGAGAAGACCTTATTGTTATTGCCGCTGAAAATAGCGATAGCGTCATTAGGATAAACCATATTAATCCTGGAAAATATCCTACGATTAAAGTTGCACTGGATGATTATATGTTAAATCCTTACAATGTGTTAAACCCTGGTAAACCAATACAAACACCTGATGAGTGGGATGCATGGGTTACAGCTATGCATAACGCGCATCCTGATGATTCAAGATTAATGATAGAAGGAAAAACAAATGATAAAGATCAGCTTTGGTTTAACGGAATACTATCAAATCTCGCGTGGCAAAATGGGCATGGCCGTAAAATAAGCGGCATGAACATATTTGTGGCTGAAAGCAGTTTACCTGCTGATGTTGTAGGCGGGCTTAGCACATCTTCAACATTGGCTGTAGCTGCTTCACTATTAGATAACGCGATAAATAACAGGAACCGCAGTAAAGCGGAAATGGCTGAAGACGGTTTATGCGAAAGGATATATTTCGGCACTAAAGCCGGCTACGGCGACCATGCCGCTATATTGTTTGGTGTTTTTGGTAAAATGATTATACTGGGAATCAATCCTGTATGCTTAAGAGGCACAATTGATTTTCCTCAAGATTTAATTATATATTTATGGCCTACAGTTGACAGGCAGTTAATATCGCATTTGGTAGACTTACGATTCAAGGAACACGTAGGCGGTTCATTAGTTCCTGAAGAGCTTAATACCGCTAAACAGGAGATGACTACATGGTCCAGTATAGGCGCGCGCCTTGCGCTTTTATATTTTCAAGCGGAATTAGGCGGAAATTTTCAATTTACAACAGTGAAAGATTTATTTGTGAGTTCATATGATCCTGGAACAGCTCCTAGAAATTTACCTACAGAACAACAAATAAAAAATATCCTTAAATCTATTCCTGCTTCTATTAGTAAAGCTAACCTTTTGGCTCAATTAGAAGGATTAAGAAACTTACCAGGTGTAAATGGAGCTGACTTAGATGCGGTAATAAAATTAATCGCAGGGTTAACAGAACCGACTAATGGGTTTAGATTAAGAGGATTAATCACTTACTTTATCTCGCTGGTTCCTAAGATTGATGAATTTAAAAGAGCTTGCGATCAAAAGGATATCACACGCATATTTGAGGTTGTAAGGGTGTATCATGACGGTGAACGTGTTTATGACTTTAGGCAAGGCAGGGTAGGCGTTTTATATGATGGGACGCCAAGCGATGCTCAATTGGATTCTAATGTTCCTTTATGGCAGTTAGCAGGTTGTAGGGACAGAAGCTTGTCGTTGGTTGACGAGATTATTGATATGGGCGATGCCATGCATGATGAATTTATAGGCACTGAAGAATGGCAGCCGGAATCTCGCCTTTTATTGGCTGAAATCATAGCCGCCGCAGGGTTTGGCGGCCAAGTTGAGGCATTTGTGCCAAATAGCCACGCAAGAATATACGAAGGCCTTGTCAAACAAAGATTAAAACATATGTTTGCATTTCATGTTATAGGCAGATTATTAGAAAACTACAATGAAACAAAAAATGAAGTATTTAGGGGCATGGCTGCAAGATTGATAGAAGAACAAGTAATAGCCCCGCTAAGACAAGCAGGCCAAACAGATTTAGCAAAAGAAGTAAGTTCTAAAATTCAAACAGATTTAACAAGCGGGAGGATGGTAGACGTGGCTGATCTGGTTTCGCATTACTACAATCCTAAGCCAAGAAGATTTTCCGCTGGCGAAGGCGCTTGCGCAATCAGCTTTGCACAAACAAAAGAAAAAGAAGCAGCTGTTGTTATATGTGCAGACGCAGTTGGCTCTATGTCTATAGCCGCAGAGCTATATTCTCGCGGATATATGCCTGACCATGTTTTTGAAGCCGCAAGTATTGGCGAAGCAGAAACATTGGTTGAAAAATTACGTGAAGAAAATTATACTATAGGATGCGTTGTTAACGCAACAGGCGCAAACATAACTCAAGCAATAGCAGCCAGTATCGGCAGCGCGCGGGTAGTGACTGTAGATATTAGTAACGCGGCTGGAACAAAAGAAGCGTTAAGGGACGTTTAATATGACATGTAATCCGAAGCATAAAATTATTAAAATAACAGCCATTTTGGCTTGCCTGTGCTTTACGTGGCAGGAGATTGCTATTGCCGGCGATTTTATACGCGCTGCGCAATTTAGAGAATGTGCCGCCACAGCAAATCCTATTATAGATAGATCTGCTGAAACAAAACAGGTTGTTTCTCTTCTTCAACAAGCGCTTAATTTAATAGATGTGCCTGAAGCAGAGATTATACTTTATGGCAGTTATGCGGATGGAAGGCAAGAAAAACCCGGGGATGATTTAGATATAGGGTTTACACCATCAATTGAATTATATAGTAATAGATTAGGCGAGTTCTTCGCTGTCATAGAAAAATACCTAAGAGAACGTGGTGTTTTAACAGAAATAAATGATGGGCTGCCAGTAACATCAACCTTATCTTTAAAACAAATAATCGCATACAAAAAACGAGGAGAATTTTTTACTCCTCAAAGATATGTATGGTTAATTACAAGAACTTCAGCAAGACGCATAGATCTTAATGAAATGATTTCTTCTGCTGACGCAACAGGCAGTGTTAAAGAAAGATTGAGCAGATTAAGGTCAGATTTACTAGAACGTAAGAGAGAATTAATACATCAGGTTCGTAGTGATTATAGTAAAGATGACAGCTTGCTATTTGTCGGTTTTAATGCGCTAAAAACAACTATAAATATAATAAAAGCCATTAAAGAAAAATATGGCGTAGCAGTCCCTCTTAACACAAACACTGCGCGAGTAAAAACTGAGGCAGAAGCTATAGAAAAAGCCTGGAGAAGCTTTATATACAGATTAGGCGGCGCGCAAATTACCGCAGAAAATGATAAAGATTTTTTTGATGAATTTAAACAATTGAGAAAAGCATTAGTAGAAGCTTGCAACAGGCAAGAAGAAGAAATAACTAGAGAATATTATAGAGTTAGAGATATTGCCATAGAAAGAGAAAGAAGGCAAATTGCTGCGCAGGTTGAGCCTGTCAGCCGCGTAGAAACAGAAACGCCGGATGTGATTATTTCACCCAGGCATATGACTGCTGCGCATTCTAGCCCTGAATGGCATCTTCCTTTTGCTGCAACTATTGCTGGCGTATTAACCAGCGTTGCTGTGTTTGCCGCGCAAAAATACATCGTTCTTAAAGCGCTTCCAAGTGTTACTGCCGAACAAATAGCCCCGTTATTAGTGCGGTTTTCGCATGCCTATGAAAATGGCATGTTTTTCATAGGCTCATGGAAAACACCCAAAGAAGCTGTGGCTCATTATGTTGATAAGCTTACATCTGGCTTACATTGGGAAAGCCTGCAACATTTTGGTGTCTGGGATAAAATTCAAGGCAAATTAACAAATGTTACAACGCCTGTTATACATTCACAAAATTCTAATATTGTTGATAGTATTATGTTGGCAACAGCTTTAATAACTCTTGCCACAAGTATTCATTTCCTTCATAAGGGTGATTTAATTGGCGTTATAAAAAATACAACAAAAAAATTACTATCACGCCATAAAACTATCCAACCTGATACAGAAGCAGAATTGCAGAAACGACGAAATACATTGCTTGAAGAATTGCAATCGCCAACAACCGATACAATTAATGTGCATCAATTGAGCGAATCATTAAATGCTCTGCGTGAATCAATGAGAAGTATAAACGTAGATACCGATTACTTAGAAAGATTAAGAGAAAAAGATGAAACTGCAGTAGAAGAGGCAAGGCTAAGGATAGGCGGCTTGCCTAAAGATGAAACAGGCGCCACTGCCAGCGCGACAGGTGAATTTCCGCTGGCAGTAAATAACAGAATTAAGGTAGTATTTTTTGACCTGGGCAATGTAATCTTTAAATGGGATTATCATCCTGTCGCAAGAGAGCTTACTAAATACTGCAAATTTTCAGAACAAGAAATTTATGATATATTGCTTTCAGATGGTTTTATGACAGAACTTGAGAGCGGTAATATAACACCTCCGCAATATTTCAAAAAAATACAAAACAGATTAAAGCTTAAAGAAATAAACCAGCATGACTTTTTCCAGATTTTTATATCCGCGGAAGGCGCTCATATTTTAATACCTGAAACAGTTACTGCTATGAAACAGTTAAAAGCGGCGGGTTACCGAATATATATTCTTTCAAACACTAATATTTTGCACAGGCATCATATTTTGTATGAACATTTTATGAATCCCTCAAGCCAATTATATGGCCTGATAGAAAAACCAAGCGATTATATTGGTTCGTGGGAACATGATATACGAACAATGAAACCCGCGCCTAAAATATTTGAAGTTGCATTATATCGCGCAAACGTTAAGCCTGGCCAGACAATATTCATAGACGATAGGCAAGAATATACAGATGCGGCTGAAAAAATGGGCATAACTTCTATACAACTGAATCAAGACACTGATTTAGCCGCAATACTACATAAAAAACTTACCGCCACTGCACCTGCCGCAGGCAGTGCAACTGTAATGTTCGATGAATTACCTTTGGTTGAGCCGCGCAATGTCAACCAAAAGCAACAAGCCTTAACTAAAGATACAGCAGGAGTCAGCCTGTAGCAGTATAAAACTATAAGTTGTAATATTACCGCGCTCGCCAAGAAAAATATTAATATTTATTCGGCGGGTATTTTTTTTGCATTAATTAACACGTTGGAGTATAAATGTTTTTTAAAACAATAGCATTACTAACCTGTTTGTGTTTTGTATGCCAAGAGATTGCTTTAGCTGCTACAATGCCGGAAAATTCACATCTTCGGCAAATGCAGTTTATAGACAGAAGTACCGCGCCCAGTAAAGCCGCGGCTAACGGCGCATTAGAAAATTTTACAGCTGAATTAAACCACTTATTATGCCCTGAAGATGCCTCAAGCGATAAAATTAAAGAGCTTAATACTCTTCGTATTATAGAAAGGCAGGCATTGCTTAGCAAATTAGAAAAGTTATTAGACGATAATACGCGGGATGAAAGGCTGACTTTAAGAGAAGCAAGGCAGTACGGAGCAGGCGGCCTTATTGAATGGTTAAATCAGCCATGGCAGAGAGACGAGCAAGCGGCTATAACTGCGTATTTAGAAGCAGTAGAAATACCTAATTTTGTTTTAGCTGTCCGCGTTGCTCAAACAAGCTATATGTACCCTATTTACGAATCAATGAAGGCCCAGCATAACACTGATATGCAATTCTACGAAAGGTTTCATGGCGGGGCAGGACTTTTTTATCTTTTACAGGCGCCTTTAGACATAAACGCAAGAAAACCGCCTGCAGGAATACAAAATAGTTTCGGACCGGAATTACCGGGATATAGCCATATGACACAGCTCAAGGGCCGCTACATACCGCAACAGTCGCCTGTCGAAACTTTGTTTAGCAGGTTATGCGGGCATAAAAACGGCGTTATCAGAAGCCCTATTATAGGTTATGACGGTTTTTTGTCAGTGCATATTAATTTCTTAGGCGCTGAATTAAAAGGAGAAGATTTTGTAAGACTGACACAAACTAAGATACAGGTTATTGACCAGATGAGCAGTACTATTATGTTATTGGTTGAAACAAACGGCAATATTTTAGCTGATACGCAAGCGCCAAACCAGGGCGCGCCTTTTTATTTAACATTCGCTATTAATAGTAAAAAGGGCGTAACAGATGGTTTAAATACAGCGATTTTTTCATCCGGGCAAATAAGCGCCGATACCAGTTTTCCATTCAGGCCTTATGGCATATTTGCTTCTGATGATGGAGTAGTAATATTTCCTGTAATTGCCAGTGAAAATGCAATATTTGACGCAGATTTAATTTATGACTGTATTGTTGGCGATGTAGACCTGCCTGAATTTTTAGGCCGTAGAGGATTAACACAAGATACATGGCATCCATTTTCAAGGGTTGTTTATAGTAATTTAGCGCGTATAATGATACCTGTTTCAGAACGCCGCGAATGGGATAACCTTAGGATATGGCGCTGGTCAGATGATAAAATATGCGCTGATTTATATGCCATGAATGTATCAGCATCTCATAGATTATTGACATCCTATATTAACGCAAGGCACAGAATTACCGCTTTCACAGGAAAAGAATATTATAATATATCAACAACAGCAACAACAGAAGAGTATTTCGCAGCTGCTTTGCTGGGAATTTTTGGGCCCCAGCCTGACTCTGTATTCAGCACTATAGAAAGAGAAAGACAAGAAAATGGCCAAAAGGGAGCAGATGAACATTATCAACGTATACTCATAGCTTTATTCAGCAATACTTTCCTGCCTTTATTTCATGCTCGATGTGAATCGCAGGAACAAGAGCAAGCCCATAAATATGCTGCGGAAGCTTTATGCGCCTTATGGGCCTCATTATCTAAAGTTGATGAGAATGGAATAACCATTGATATGAATAAATGGCAACAAGCGCAATCTACGGTGTGGCATGATATATGCGGATTAACTACTATGGACGAAGCCTCTGTCATATCATTTACAAATAGATTGATAGACGCGCAACAAACAGGAACTGAATTTACAAAAATTCAAAGAACTGCAAATGTATTTTTTAAAGGCGAACCTTGGGAATTTTTAGCAACTCATTTTGAACTTGCTATGAAAATGTCTGCGTGGACAATGCTTGGTATTTTAACAGGATCTGTCGGTAAAAAACACCAATCTCAAGTAACAGCCAATGAAAGAATACTGCATTTTAATGACTGCCCAATACCAATGGATTCACTTGAGTGGCAGAGGTGTATTGCATTGCTTGAAAAATTTGGTTACAGCAAAAGGAATACGCAAGGTTTAGATTTACTTGCGCTGTTTACCTATGAAAGCTTAGCTATGTTTTACGAACCGCAGCTTTCTCCAGGCGAAGGCAGATTGTTCAGCGATGACGGCTTGGAACGCATTGCATTGTTAAGCGGCGGCGTGCCTATGGAACTAGCCGCGCTTAATGATGAAACCGCGATACCTAAAGATACACTTGATTCTAAAGGCAATGGTTATTTACGAATGCCGCGGGCGATATTTGTCACTCAAACTGACGAAGACAATAATATGATTTTAAACCCTGAAACCGCGTCAACTTTTTACCTTGGTGATTGCGGTTTTAACCCGGGCGAGCGCGTCTTTTTAATAGCATCAAATGATACTGTAAGTATTTATAGAAAAACAGATAATGGTTATGTTGAGGCAAGCGGTATTCATAGGCGGGATTTAACTGATATATCTGACCCTCACACAACAACACCAACACATTTGGAAAAAGAAGGCCATAAAGTTTGGGTTTCGCCGAATTTTACAGGATTAGGCATTGGAAGATTAGATTTGCAGAAATCTCAAGCTTGTGTCTGGCGGGATGGATTTGAATCCAAGAAAACTCCTGAAATTTGCACAGTAGACGGCCTTGTTAAAGCAGGGGCAAACGATAATAACATTGACGGATTTGCGCCTTTAAAAATTGGCGATGACGGCTTACTTTATATAGGTTCACAGCTTAATTCTGCGTATAGATTTACAGATTTAGGCCCAAATCACTTAAATTTAAGCTCAAAAGATACTGTGTTATTTAGATCAAGGCACCACCCGGATAAGTTTTACGTTTTTTGCGATGGAACATCAGTGCTTGAGGATGATATAAGCGCGCTAAGAGAATTTTATCCTTACTGCAGATTCACAAATGGAGCTGAACGTTTGCCATTATATTATGGAAATAACGGCAAATTACTGCTTCACAGTTTATCGCAGGAGCAGAGAGATAAAGCTATTACGTTATTACAGGGGTTAGGCGCTGAAGATGCTATAGACGGCATAAGGCCTGGAACCAATTTAAAGATTGACGAAATTGACCAACCAAGAAATAGTATCAGAGAAAACGAAATTATACTGCCTTCTGCCTGGTTAAACCAACCGATTACTTCAGAAATAGTATACGCATTAAGGCAGTTATTTATAAACGCGCAGGATCCTGTTGATAAGGCCAGGAGATTACTGTCAGCCTACAAAGAAGCAAGAAGCCTTATAGACGCTATTGGAGCTAAAAATGGCCTCCAGAAAATTCTGCAATCAAAAGAAATAACTGATGCCGCAGAATTACTGGCTGTAGTTGACCAAAACCCTGAAAGCGCTGATTTTGCTAATGATTCCCATAGGCAGGAATTTAAAACAGCGCTTTCTGAAATTGAAAACATCAAACAATATTGCGAAAAAAGAATAGAAGAAATAACAAACAACAGGCTTGTAATTGAAAATATTGTAGAAGAAACTGTCAGGCAGGCAACTGTTGAAAAAATAGAAATTGATACGAAAGAATTGACAAAAACTTTAACTGCAGTATTAGCAGCTCCTGAATCAAGAAATATTTTAATGGCAAGAAAAGGCAGTGCAAAACTAAAGTTAAATGAATTATATGCTGAAAAAAGCCTAGTGGCAGGCATTATTGACGATAGGCTTTTAAAACCTTCTGGCTTAACAATAGCAATTAAAACAGATATAGAAATAGACACAGCTATAGCTGAACCCGGGAAGCCGGTAATTTTAGTGGCTATACCTAAAATGATTGAAGCAATAAGCAGAGAAACAAGAGCAAAAAGAACCGAAGTTAACGGACATCTATGCCTTGCCTTTAATATGCAGGGGGAGCATGTCACAGAACTATATTGTTCATTTGCAGAGGTAGAACAATTTGCAAATGAAATCGGCATTACAGACAATGAAACCATACAAGCGCTTCATCAGCGCTTTCAAGAAGCCGAAACGCCGGCAATGAAAACAACAGAACTAACAAAAAAAATGGCGCCAATTATGCCTGGATTAATAGCCAGGCTAAGAGATGATTTGGAGTTTTGTTTCGCTAACGCGCCTGACCCACAGCCTTATGCGGATTATTCTTCAAGTGCTTCAGCAAAACTTGCTTTAATTAATATTGCTATGGACTATTGTTTGCAATATCTTGGTTCTAAAAAATCTCTGGCAGAAGCCCTTGAAAATGATGAAGATGCGCAAGTTACAGCTGTTACTGCCAGGCAAAAACGCAATAACGGAATTCCTATTGAGCCTTTAAATAACATTTTAGACAGGTCTGCTGAATTTCTGGATGAATTTCAGGAATCAACAGGCCAGATGCCTATTGAACAACTCAGCCTGTTTTTCAGCAGTGTTTTACCTATAGCAATATCACACTGCGGCAATGATGTTATAAGCCATGTTTCCGGTGAAATTGTTAAAGCCCAACTGTCTAATTATTACGCTATTGCAGAACATGCAGTAACTGTTGATGCTAACAATGAAACAATCTATATCCCTGCGCATTGGCAGTCTTTAACAGATGAAGAAGTAAAAGTTTTGGTTGGTTTTTTTAAATCAGGATTATCTGCCACTGAAAGGCATGCATTAAATAATTACCATATAGAAGTGCTATATGGTGAACATCTTTCTGCTGTAACAGAAGAACTAACAGAAGCTGTTCCTGTATCAACGTCTTTACAATCTGCTACAGTAGTAGCTAAGCCTGCGCCTATAAAACATAGGTATGAATCGCTTCCTGATCATTACATTATTCCTTTAGGCGGAGCAGAAGAAATTGGCGCAAGTTCATACTTATTGGTTATGGCAAACCGATGCGTTTTGGTAGATATCGGCGCGCGTATGCATAATAGAGGAAGTAACGGCCGTTTGCCGGATTTTGACACTCTTAGAAAGGTTTTAACTAATAGAAAACTTGACGCGGTTATTTTAACGCATGCCCATTATGACCATATAGGCGCTTTGCCTGTTCTTATCAGAAAATTAAATGAATGGGGCATGGAAATACCGCCTGTTTACGCAACCAGCACAACACGTGATTTCACAAAAGAGGTTCTTTTGGATTCATTAAAAGTAATGCGCAGTGAAATCCCGGAAAACGTTCTTTATCAAGAGCCACAAATAGACGGAGCTATCTCAAACATACAAGTTTTAGATGAAAATACATGGTATAGTATTTCTGATGACTTAAAGCTATATTTGAACCATGCCGGCCATATGCTTGGAGCTGTGTCGCCTGTGCTTGTGGATAGAAACGTTTCTATTATGATGACAGGCGATATATCATTTGAAGACAGAGGAACAGTTGCCGGGGCTGATAAACCTCCTTTAGCGCATATAGATACGTTAATTTCAGAAGCAACATACGGCACCAGGCTTTCCCATGATAATTCATACTCCGCGGAAATAGCTCGGCTTGGCCAGTGTATAAAAAGCAGGGTTGGTGATGTTTTTAACGAGCCTGGGGCCATATTAATACCCGCGTTTTCCCATCGCGCGGCTGATATATTAATAGCGATCTCATCTTTAATGAATGGTTCTGCTGGTAGAAATGGCTATGCTATTCCCACTACAACACAAATTTATGTAGATGGAGCTTTAACGCAAAAAATGATTCAAATAGCAAGAAACCGCATAGGTAGAAATGAAGCAAATTTATTAAGCCCTGTTACAAGCGATGGCAGAGTACGTTACGAACTTATAAAAACACCTCAAGAAAGAGCGGTTTTGGCTGAAAAACTTAAAACAGACGCAGATACGCCTATTATAGTAATAGCAAGTTCAGGTATGTGCAATGGCGGCCCTTCACAAAGATACCTTAATGCTATTTTGCACAGTAAAAATACAAAACGATGGATATTCACAGTTGGCTTTTCTGAAGATGGCTCACCTGCAGGCATGCTTCGCGATATGGGATACAGGGCTTTGGAAGAATTTCATTTTTCAGGCCATTCTGCTGCTGACGGCATAATTGGCCTGGCAAAACGTATTCAGCCAGATTCTATAGTATTAGTCCATGGAGAAAAAAACGCATTATATAGGTTATCAGGTTCTATAGGCTTAAGAAGCGCTATTAGTAAAGGCGGCTCTATAAAAATAGGCTCTAACAGCAGGCAATGGAATTTTGTTGTTGATGTTAATAGGCAGGCTGTGTTTGATATAATACAGTCAGAAAACATAGCGAATGCTTCAGGAAACAGTTCAAAACAAATATACCAATCTTTGTAAAAAAGCTTGATAAAATAAAAACTATATGTTATAGTATTTATTACCTACTACAAATTCAAACTTGACCTTGCCAAGGAAAACAAGTTTAAAAAAATAAAATAATGCGTTATAAGATTAAGAAATTAATACTAAATAACAGTCATATTTTAATTGCGCCCATCGGCCAATACCGGTGGGATTTTTTATTGAGCAGACACTTTACGGAGCAAAGCGACGTAAAGTGTAGGCCTAAAGCCGTCTGCGAAATAATCCCTAGCCGTCAACTATTACATGCAACGGCGAGGGATATTGTACAGGAGGAATAAGTAATGCGTTTAAAAGCCAGATATTCCACGCTAAAGATAATTTCAATAATTGTTTTACAGACGTTCTGCCTGACGCAGTTAGGGTTTGCCGCACAGCTTAACATAAGTAAAAACTTACGCCAGACTGAACCAGCTCAAGCAGCCGGCAATGTTACGGCACAGGCAATAGGCGAAGAGATGCAAGGAAAAACATTAACTGCTTTCGGTGATGCAATCAATAATACAATTACAACCGGTAACGCTAGATACAGCATAGATAGAGTTATTTATGATTACAGGCAATGGGAATATGCGTTTAATGGCTATGAGCTTACATTACAACATAAGGCAAATACAATAGCCGGCCTTTTAATGCGCGAATTTAAAGGTTTTCGAGGCTCACCTAGAGAACTAATCGCGCCTATAGTTGAAATAATCTGCGAAGATGAAAATATACAGGTTTTACCGGATGAACTTACTGCTAATATTACACACGCGCTCGAAGAAGTTAATGGATTTTCACCTTGTGGCGCAAGGGTCTCACAGTTAATACTTTCAGGCAGATTTGAAACAGAAGCCGACTTAGAATCAACAGCATTTGCCATAGTATTGGTTGCATTAGATGCTGCCAAAAGAAACGGCGCTGCTTTAAAGGATGAACGAACAAATGAACTTCAGAATTCAGCATGGGCGCTTACTACAATATTAGGTTATAGGGCTTATAGATTCACCTCCAATACGCCTGCTGCAGAAATAATACGAGAAGTTTCAGAAATAGCTGTTAACAATAATCTAGTTCAACCGATGCAGCCAGCACAATCTGTTATTTTACATGTAATGAAGCGCGGTATAGATGGAAAGCTGTATCCTCACTGGGTAGAATTACACAATAAAGGAAATCAATTGTTAATCAATGATAATGGCATAGAAACAGCTTTTGAGAATTTTACTAAATCAGCAGAATTAACCGGAGTTGCATTATTACCGCCTGCTGTAAATACAGACAATAACAGGATTATAGAAATTGCTGAATTAGATAGCCTTAATGTTATCGGTTCTTGCGGTATAATGGCATATTTTGGAAATAATAGTTCACCTGTTTCAAAAGTTCTTGAAGCTGCTATTCTTTTAGGATACAGGGCCCCTGATTCAACAGGCTTAGGCATGGCTGTATCGCCAGATGGAAGAATAGCCCTTAGAAGAGAACTAGGTAAAGCTCAATCATTGTCAGCGCATATTTATAAAAATCCATTTTATCCAAAACCACCTGCAAGATCGCCCGAGGAGACAACAGCGGCGCGTATGAAAATCCTTAGATTAGAAGGTGTCATTAAAGACACAAGCGCAACATTGCCTAATAGCAACAGAGTTTCTTGCACAATTGATGACCTTTATGTTAATCGGCGGCCGACTTTTAGCATCGGCGCAGGCAACTACGGCGAATATAATGCTGCCAGGTCATATACCATAGATACAGAATTAAGAGCCGTGGCTGACATAATGCGTGATTATGGAGTATCTTCAGAGTTAGTAAAATATTTCGTAAGAGAGGTATTTTCACAGGAATTAGACAGAAGATTGTCTGGCCAATCTGATGCAAAGAAAAAGAAAAAGCTGTTACTGGGTGAATTTGATAAAATATTTGACAGAAAATTTGCAAATAAAATAACCAGGCACGAGGATATTGAAATATGGGGCAGGATTTCACAAATATTAGATGGTTTGCAAGTTGAAATGACTGCTGATTTTGATCTAGATCCTGTCAGGCATGCATTTAGAGTATTATCAGCAAGCCTGGTAAGTCAATTTAATATAGATCCATCCCTGCGAAGGCAAGTCCAGAATACCTTTAATGCAAGATTACGCGCAGCTGGAGTAACAACATCTATGAATTGGCAGGATATGTGGAAACAGGAATGCGAACTCAATGTTGTTGGTTTAGCTTTTGAATCACTCGTGGAATGGTATCAAAGTTCACTGCCTGCGCCAAATAGAATGTATATACAGGAAGCAAAAGGTTCTTTGGGCAGATTAGGAGCTACCACACTAGGCCTTTTACCAATAATATTAAACGGACATGGCAGATGGGGTATGTGCGGAGGAATAACTGTAAATAATGCTCATCCACATCTTGATCCAGAACAAATCAGAGCTCTTGAATTAAATGGCAGTTTAAGGATGGATACATATTCACACCTAAGAGCCGAACAGAATATATGGCTTGAGAGAAGATTAGATGAAGCTCAAAAAGAAGCAATATTAAGAGAAAATGCTGAATCAGCAGCATTGGAAAAATATAGAGATAAAGATGTAATGCCGGATGAAAGGCAGAGATTTATAGAACAGCATATTAGAGAAAACCGCCATAGAATGGAATGGCATAGATCTGAAAATGATACTGAAGTCCTCGTTTATGAATGGGCAAAAATGTATGCCTTAGTGATGGGTGATAGAGCTTTAAGGTTAGAATTAATGAAAACTGAACCTGACATATTGACACACTTGCGAAAATTAATAGAAAGCGGCGCAAGTCCTGATGAAATAGCCCTACGACTTGCGCTTATACGTAACAGGGATGGTTCTGAAATGGGCGTTGATACACTTTCATTACATAACCCCAGGGTAAAGTATATAGCAAGCCATAATAGGCCTGTAGCAATAGTTGAACATAATGGCCAGATAATGGTTTCCAGTGATCAAAATGCGGCATTAGGGCTATGGAGCCCTGAAGAAATACAAACTGCTTTAAGTGAAATCTATATGATCAGGGAAAGACGTAGAACTGCTATCGCAACGCTAGACGCTCAAAAAGGCTCTGAAGAAATTAGTGAAGGAATATATACACAACAAAAAAGAGAAGTAGATGATATAGCAAGAAGACAGGAAGCGGAAGTCCTTAAAAGATTTGAAGCTAATGTTATATATTTAGACGGCCAGGATAACTTTGCAAAGCTTTACAAAGAGATCGACACTGAAGGAAGAGTTGTTACAAGAATTGAAGTAACTAGCTTTGACGGACAGCCTCGTCCATTTGAATGGAAGAAAGCTGTAATAAATCCTGCCCAGGCTGGTAAAGGAGATAATCCAACTTTCCTTCTGCACCACATAAAAGAAATACCTGATATTCTTGAAAGAAACGCAAGTGATTATATATCAGAGAGAGGCGCAGTAACCTTAGATAGCATGATAGATGAAAGCGGCAACATACTAAAGAAAGGCCTTAATATAGAAAATCTTAAGAGAAAATTTGGATCTAACCTAGAAGGTTTAAAAAGGATATTTCTTGTAGGGGTAGGCAGCAGCTACAGAGATGCGCTGGCTGCGCAAAGATGCTTTGAAGCCATTCTTCCGGGCGTGGAAGTAATAGTTTATGACCCTGTGGAAATGCTTAATCAAGGCATAGAAGTAAACCCTGAAACAGATCTGGGAATTGCTATCACATGGTCAGGCAGCACTGCTTCAGCAATTAAGGCTGTTGAATATATGCAAAACAAGGGAGCTATATGTACTACTGTTACTGGAAAAATTCAATCAGACCTGGCAAGAAAAACAGAAAGGGATGGCGGCGCAGTTGATGTGCAATCAGGCCCTGAAATATCAGTATGTACAGTTAAAGGTTTTGAATCAATACTGTATATGCTTGATTTACTAGCTGTTCAGATTAATCAAACAATGTATGGCGTTAATGGTTCAGCAAAAGGCCCGACAGCAGCTATAGCAAAAACAATGATTCATCAGCTTCAGCGCACAATCCCGCAGGTTGCAAAAGTTGAAATGGAATTAGCTACTTCACAAGAAACTATAAGCCGCATTGCTGGCAAATATGCCAAACGTAATAAAGTGCTGGTAATAGGCTCAAGCCCTATTACACAAGAAGCTGAATTAAAATTTGAAGAAGTTCTGTGGATTGCAGGCGCTGCTTATGACTTATCAGATGAACGATTTTGGCCCGACATTGAGTTCCCCAAATTAAATCCTGATGATAGCCCTGTTGTTATAGTCAATGCTACTGATGAAGCCAGAATGCAAGAAGCAGTTGCTTTAATAAAAAAACTGCGCGATAAAGGAGTAAACGTTGTAGTTCAAACGTATGAAGGCAGCCATGTTGAAACATTAAGGCAATATGGCGTTGAAGATATTTATCTTACAACAGAAGTCCATCCGGTTTTGCAGGATCTTGTAGATGCGTCGTTCTTTTTCCGTTTAGTCCATGAGATGGCTATGCAAAAAGGCATGTCTGATTATGATATTGATAATTGCAGAAACCTGGCAAAATCAGTTACAGTCAGCGGCGCTGAACAGGAAGAGCAGATAAAAAAGCAGGCTGGTCAATTAGAACCTTTAACAGTGCAAGCATTTACAGAACAGGAGCCTTTAGAAGAAGCAATGGCAGCACAGGAACCACTTACATCTGTATTAAGTAACTTGGTTAGATCTCTTATGCCTGATAATAATACATTAAATCTTGCTGATATCCAGGCTAGCAGGATTCAGGAAGTATTTGACGGAAATCTGCAAAATCTGAAGAATATAGTTATAGTTGCTGATAGCGAACCTGCTTATAATGCGGCATTGTCAGCAAGAAATTATTTCAGAAGTGTTTTAGGCAGAAACGTTACAGTAATTAGAAGTAATGAAAATTTAAACACAAAGATAAGCGACAAAAATAAAACTCTTGTAGTCACTATTACTGAATCTGAAGAAAGCGCTCTGATGCCTGGAGTTTGCCAATTTTTGCACGATCAGGGCATATTAAATATTGCAATTGCTCCTCAATCCAGCATGTTATACCAATCAAGAATATCAAGCGGAGGGGCTATTGATATGCCTCTTGGTTTAAATGAATTTCAGAGATATTCAGTATCAAACCTTAACCTTATGGTACTGGCTTTAAAACTTGCTGAATTAAACGGCAAGGAAACAACTACAGATATACAATGCCTTAGAAGGATGCCGCAGGTTGTTTCGCAAGCTTTAACAAATCAGGGTGTCGGTGAATCTATGGCCAGAACCATGGATTACGCGCAACTTTATGATAAAGTACATGTTTTAGGCGGCGGATATGCATTTGCAGATGCGCAGGAATGGAGCCGCTTACTTAGCCTGCAGGGCATACATGCAGAAGCTCAACTTAATGATTCAGCCTGGCACGGCCCATTAGCAGCTGTTGACCCTGACAAGGAAAAATTTGCTGACGCTGACAATAAAACCGGTGTCAATCATGAATTTGACACCAAAGGTGACACGTTAGTTCTAGGATTAGGCACTGACAGCAGATTTTACAGTTCTACTTTATTGGATTCGCAGGTTTATAATACAAGAGAAGGCAGGATAACGCTTTTCATGCAGAAAAAACACAGTCAATTGCCTGTCGTACAGACTGTTGGCGCGTCAGAAGTTATTCCTGCTGTTGAAGTGCCGGATATGCTATCTTCATTTGTCAGTGCTGCGGTCGCGCAAAGATTTGCAATTGAATACGGTAAAACAATAAGAGCAAGATTTGTCCATCAAGTTTGTACTCCGGAAAAATTTGCTCAAGCTAATACTGCTACAATTAATTCTGCTTTTACATATCTTTTAAATGAAGCTGCCTACGGCGCCTATACAGCTCAAGAATTGCAACAGGCTATACAAGAACAACGAGCGCCTGGTGAATTAAAAGGAATAATAGCGCAACTTATCGAAAGCAAACAAATTCAGAATCAACAGGTTCGTGAAATATTAACTCCGGTTGCTGCAGGCGCAACAGGTACGTATGAAATTGTGGGCGTAAATGGCATAAGAATGTTAAAGGCAACAATATTATCTAAGCCTGTCATGATTGGCGATATAGCAATTGATCCAACCAAAAACGGAACATTTAAAAAAGATGGAACCATTACCATAGGAACCGGTGTATGGATAAAAGGCCGCGCGCGCCTTGAAGGGCCAGGCGTAATTGACAACAATGCTGCTGTAGGCGGCTATATAAGCGGTTCGTATGAAATGCCTTTTATAATCGGCCATGATGCGGTTGTGCATGGAGAAGGCTTAAATGTGGGCGAGACGATAGTAGGGCCTGGGTGCGTTGTAAATGGCGCCAGAACAAGAAAAGTCGTGCTTGGGAGGTTTTCTTTTGTTGGTACTGGTTCTATATTGGAAGATGAATCAGGAAAAGGCAATATAAGCGTACTTGATAATACCACTGTAGGCACAAACGTTAGAGTACGCAGAAATAATATTTTAGATACTGTTAATGTGTCAAATGCGGGAGAAGTTAAAAGTGATACATTGATAGGCGCTGGTAAAGACGCATCTGTAGAATTACCACATATAGGTTATATTGGCAGTACGATAGCAACTTCAATAATTGCTGATAATAAAGATCAATATAAAAAAGGATTACTAGCCTTGCTTGTCGGAAAAATATTAAAAGACGAGCCTCTAGAACAAAAAGGCGGGTATGTTTCTTCAAGTGGTTTGTTACGCCAAATAACTATTGAAATGCCGGATGGAGAAATTGTAATAATAAAAGCTCAAAGAATTAATTTTGGCGCAGGCGCAATTACTAGTGATTACGATCCGCTTACGGGCATTAAAGCAGGAGCGATAATTGATGGCGGCGGTTTTGTCGGAGCGCATGGCGCATTAAAAGCGCCTGTTTGGATTGGTGAAAAATCAGGCGTTGGCAATTTAAGCCAGGCAGAATTAGATGAAGCTGAGCCTGTTGGAACTATAGTTATTGGGCTCACGAAAGGCAAGGTTGTTATTGAGGCTTATAGAACAGAAGAAAAGGGGTATCGTCTTAGCTCTGATTTACATATGGCTGTTAAGATACAGCTGGAATATTTTGAGCGCCTTGTTACCATGGCAGAGGTTTATGCTGAAGCCGCAAAATACGCAAAAGATCCATATGAATTAGTGTCTTACTTAGCGAAACTTCAGGTTATAAAAGGCCAATTTGACGAATTAGGTTCGCGTTATGGCAAAGTTTTAGGCCCTGCGCTTTATGCGTCCATTGAAACGCTTAGACAGGAACTTATAGCTGAAACAGATACCAATAGGCAAGAAAGATTAATAAACAGAATAACTGATCAAGAAACTGTTAGGGCTGAAAAAGATAAAATACTTAGCGATTTACACAAAATTCAAACAACTATAAATAATGCATATGAACAAATTTCAGCGCAAGTTTCTTATGCTTCAACTGCTAATGCAGTACGTGAACAAATTTTACACCCTGAAATTTCATGGGTAAACCCATTGCAGGCCGGTATGGCTAGAGCCGCAGGCGCTATTGCAAATGCCAATGGCGATTATGAAGGCAAAATAATCGGTACTGACGGCATGAGAGGCAGGATTTTTGAAACTAAACAAGCAGCAATATGGGCACTGCAAAGACAAGGCACAACTGTAGATGATACAATTACAAATTCAGATTTAATGATTAAGTTTGGAATTCTCACGCGAGATATTGCTGTCGCGCATGGTATGGCATATGTCAGAACTTTTGGTAAAAATATGCCTTTTTCAATCGCAGGAGATAACAGGCCAGAAACAATTATGTTAGCAAAAGCAGTAGCAGAAGGAATCAGAAGCCAAGGTGGCAATGTAGAAATAGTAACTATACCTGTTTCCACACCAGCGTTAGCATATAGATCAAAGATTAAAAATTGTATAGGTATAGGTATTACTGGTTCGCATCTTTTGAATATTTTAGACCCTGCTAATAACAGATATCCTGAAAACGGCATAAAAGGGTTTCTGAATGGTGAAAAATTACCTGATGAAAACACTCTGGAACTTGAAAAAAATACATATGACATAGCAAGCGGTGACATTACTCCTATAACATCTACTGCGGGACAATTAATAACAATTGATACTCCTGAATCTGCTTACGGAGAATATGTAGACCATATAGCTGTACAAGTGCAGGCTGAATTTGGCATGAAGCCTCTTGAAGGAAAAAGATATGTATTAGATACTGCTAATGGCGCTTCAACTATGATTTCTCAAATGGTATTTGATAGATTAGGCGCAAAAGTGGTTACGATAAATGGCTCACCCGATGGCAGAATAATAAATCTTCAGGAAGGCAACCGGTCAGATGAAAACGGCAAGCCTATATTAAGCGGATCTCAAGATACGCGAAGGCTTGCTGATGAAGTATTAAGATTTAGCGCCGATGGCGGCGCTGGGTTTGATGGCGATGCAGATAGAGTTAAAATAATAGCGGAAAATGGAATAGAAGGCGATGGTGATGTAAACCTGGGCGTTATAGCCTTATGTATGAATGAAAATCCGGATGCTGCAAAAAGACTTAAGGGTAATACGGTTGTTGGGACCACCATGACAACCGTTGGTTTAAGGCGCGCTTTACAAAAAGCCGGCATAAATTTTGTGCCTGCAAAAGTCGGAGACAGATATATTAACGACGAATTAAATAAAAATGGCCAGCAGTATGAATTGGGCGGTGAACAAAGCGGCCATACAATTCTTAGGCGCTGGCAAACTACAGGCGACGGCATTTTAACCGCTTGTATGCTGTTTGCGCATGCGGCCAAAAGAAATATTCCTCTTTCAGCGCTGACAAGCCGTATAGATAATTCAGCACCCTATCTGGGCCCTGACCAAGACATAGATGCCGGCACTCCTGAAATAGCCAATCGTGTAATTGCTAAATTAGACGAAGCATCAAGAGAACAAAATCTATATTATCACGATATTATGAAAATTATTAAAAGAGATTTTATTGATTCCGGATTAGCGCATTATTATACAGTAGCAGCTTCAAAGGATGGCAACGTAAAAGCAAAAGAACTTTACGTTGAACTTTGGGATAAACAGGGTATAATTGTTGGATGGATTAGTATCCGTCAATCCGGCACGCGGCCAAAAGAAATAAGAACATACCTGAATGTATTATGCAATAAAGAAACGGCCGTAAACGCTAGAAATGAATTGGTTCAACGAACCGAAAAAGAACTGGCTTCAGCCTCTGCAATCGGCCTGCCTGAAGCTGCTTTAGTTATAGGGCCTGATGGCATACAACGATTAGAAACAGTCGTTACATTAACACCTAAATTTGGCAGGCCTAATATATTTGAAGCTCTTGATACAGCAGCCGCCATCGGCATGCTTGACAAAATAAAAGAAACGCATACAATAAGCCTGGTTGTTAATGCTACCGGCAACAACACAATAAGCTCAGCTTTGGCAAATAGAATAGGCAAAGCTAAAATAATTATTATCTCACCATCAGAGAATGCCGAGCAAGCACTGCAAGATGTATAAGTTAAGGATATAAAAAAGGTAGATATTTCTGGGAATATTCAGGGTTACCAATTGTTATATATCGTAGGGACAGAACAGTGCTCTGTCCCTACGTGAAATGAAACCTGAAACCGGTGCCAATGAATTCGGTGACAGGCACCGTGTTATAACTATAAGGGGGACAAGATGTTACATAAGAAATTATTGAGTTTTGCAATAGCCTCTGTTTTTTTAGCTACAAATTGCGCTTTTGCAGCTGATAGCAGCCGCGGCAATATATTTCAAAAGAGATCGCCTGCGGGCGCTACCACTGGAGCAATAGCAACAGAGACGAAAGTAGCTCAACCGGCAATCAGTCAAAAGATAGATTCTTCGGCGCCAAAAAACGTGGCGCCTCAGAATGACAAGACTAAAGCAACAAAAAAAGAACCTGCAAAACCAAAAATCACACGCACTGATTTAATGAATCCCGGACAACTTAATATACCAGCAGAATTTGGCTCAATAAAAGAACATTGGCCACATGATACAAACCAACCAATTTCTAATATAATAATCCACATCCAAGACGCGCATTGTAATTACGAAGCGCAGATGAACCTCGCAAAAATGCTTGATTATCTTTACAAAGCGCACGGTGTAACATTGATTTTAGTTGAAGGCGGCTCACGCTCTGATTCATTATCATATATGCGTGAATACGCGCCCAAAGACAAACGTACCGAAGTCGCTGACAAATACCTGAAATCCGGCAAGATATGCGGTGAAAATTACCTTGATATAGTAGAAGATTATCCTATAGATGTGTTTGGTATTGAAAAACCTGAATTATATGACTCAAATATGAACGGTTTTATGAAGCTTGATGAAATAAGAGATAAAGACCTTGTTCTTCTTGATAATTTAAAACAAACGGCAAACGCGCTTAAAGAAAAAATTTATTCAAACGAAGCGCGCGATCTTGAAACAAAGAAAAAAGATTATACCGATGAAAAAATGAAATTTAAAGATTATGCAATTTACCTGTTAGCGCATTTTAATGACAGAGAAAAAGACGCCTTAAAGAAACAGGGTATGGAGAATATGGTTTTATATGACAAGGCGCTGTCATTAGAAAAGAAAACAGACTTAAAACTTACAGAACTTGAACGCGGCAAATTGCTTGAATACCTTACAAAATCCCTGCCTCAAGCAAAACTTAAAGAATGCCTTGCAAAAACACAACAGGCAAAAGATAATAAAATTAAACAATCTGAATACTACAACTACCTTAAATCACAACTTCCCCAAGGGCCTGCCATAGCAAAACTCTATCCAAATTTATTTGCCTATATAGATTATCTTAATGTATTTGATTCCATAGATAATGAAGCGCTGTTTAAAGAGCTTCCTATACTGGAAGATAAGGTTTATGAAAAGCTTTTAGGAAAGAATAAAGATGCTCAACAGCTATATTTTATTTCAAAAGCAATAGAGACTTTCGAAGGGCTTATAGAAATAAAAATAACACCTGATGAAACAAAATTTTATACGGACAATAAGAATAAATTTAACGTAAAAGAGTGGAAAGAATTTTTGCTAAAGCAATCCAGCCGTTTTGGTTTACAAACAAACCTGGATGCCAATTCAACAGTCCTTGATAACCATTTTGCTTTTGTTGACAACTTTTATACAGTAGCAAGGCAAAGAGAAGACGCTTTCGTTGAAAATTCATTAAAGGCTATGGATACCCGCCTGCCGATCTCACCGCTTACAGGCGAAAAAGGCGCGTTTAAACCGCAGAATCCGAATGCGCCGAAAGTAGCTGTGCTTATCTGCGGCGGTTACCACACCAATACTCTTATGGAATTATTTAAGTCAAAAGGTATTGCGTATGTTGTTGTCGCGCCTGTTGTAACAACGCCTACAGATAAAAATTTATATAGAACCGTATTAAAGGAAGTCTATACACCTATGGCAAGGCCGCAAGCAGCTGTCGCACCAGAAACAAAACCAGTCCTGCCAGGTATGCTTCGACAGGAAAACAATAAGGAAGTAAAGTAAGTCAGCTACATCCTTGTTAACTTGACAAAAATGACATTGTCAAAAATGTAAAGTTACGAAGCGATGACGAATATACAGGAGAAACCAGCCATGCGCTATTCATCAAGATTAGCAACAAAATTTATCGCAATCGTTCTTGTCTTAACATTTTGCCTGACGCAGGTTTCCTACGCCGCGCTGTCTGACACGCTCAGGCCATCCAATGCCGCAGGAAATCCTGCGTTAGCCTATAGCATTAGAACTACCTTATCCAACGCTAATGGCACAGATATTGCTAAATTAACTAAAGAACTTAAAGAAACAAAAGAAACTTTAAAACTATCGCAGGAAGCAGAAGATACAGAAACAAGAATTACTGGATTGCAAAGAAAAATTAGAGAGATTGAGCATCAATTACTGCCTGCTGTTTTTGGGGTTTTTGATACACCTGATACAATCGCAGATGGACAATTTACCATAAATGATAATAATGAGGGGCGTATAAATACCACTTACATATTAACTGTCAATGGCAGAAAATATGTGATTCAAAACTTAGGCGATTTTTTTGATCCTGAAGCTATAGAATATCAATTAATAACTTTGGAAATGGCTCAGGATGAAGCGCGTAAAAACGGGCTGTTTGAACCTGGCCAACGTTTAGAATATTGGCAGGCTGTACATTACTATAATATCAGAGAAACAGAAGATACGCCGGCAAAACATCTATATCTTCGCGATGATAAAGGAAAAATTAGTGGAACATGGCGCATCATGGAGTTTGTGGAAGGTGAAATTTACAACGAACTCGATGACCCAAAAAATCCAATGCCGGATGATTTACGCGCGCAAGCGCCTGTTTTGGCAGCGCAGGGATTGCGCGATTTTGCGTTTTTAATGAGCTTTGCGCCAATTGAAAGATTAAGAAAAAACAAACGGCCATTGCCTTTTTATCACAATACAGGTTTGCATGTAAGAGAAGTCCGAGGATTGCGTAATAGCGATTGGATGTATGTTTTACCATCAAGAAAAGACAAATTACGCCAGGCCCGTATGATACCAGGTTTACTGGATGAACAAGAATACGGTTTAAGAACAAAGCAAATGTTTGACATCTTTTATTTTTTAAGCTCTTTAACAAATGACTATAGCAATCCAGAAGTTGATAAAATCATATCTGATATGTTAATTCATACACTAGCGCATAACGATCCAAAAATTAATAACATGGTCTGGCGTAAGAACCCAAAAACCGGCAAATGGCATGTAGCCTGCCTTATAGATAATGATACCCTTCAATTAGAATCTATGAAATTTATTGATTTTGGCGATTTAGGCCGCTCTATGAGCAATCCCGTAGGTGAAAATCCATGGTTAAAAAATAAATCATTAAGAGATGTTAAAATAGACTGGCAAGTATTAGATGAATATGTTGAAGGCTACATGCAAGGGCTCACTAAAGATGAAAAAACAGCATTGCGGCCGCACTTATATTGGGCTGTAGCTAAGATTTCATTTGAACTGGGTTTGAGATTTTTTAAGGCATTTATAAGCGAGGAAAGAAATGGCAGAAATGCGCATGGTGTATATTTTCAACTGCAACCGGGCGACCCTAAAGATAAATTTTTACGCGCAGCAGAAGTTCAATTTAAAATAGCTTTGGAAATACTAAATAAACATAACGCTACTCTTAATCTACAAGAACGTGGAGTTCACCACAATTTATTGGTTGATTATATTCGCACACTAGAATATACAAGCTGGGAAACAATTAATCCTGCTCAAGCCACGGCAACAGGAACGGCAGAAAAATTAAAACAAGCTATACTGATAATTAATCCTAATGATATGAATATTTCGGGATTAAAACAAGAATACTCTGGGTATCGTATTCTTGAAGCAAATAACGCAGCTAGCGCAAGATCTATAATTCAAGAAACAAATTTAACAGAGGTGCTTGTATATGGAATAAATCCATTACAGTTTACATCTGTAAAAAATATTGAATTACTTCTTGATGCAAGCGGTATAAGCATAGTTAAATTTAATCCTAGCATTGTTAATTTAGAAGAAGTCCTACAGGCAGTATAAAATTAAAAAAATAAATGTTAAAATTTGTCATAACCCCAACCGCCAAGGGTGCGGTTGGGGTGTCTTAATTTAGGAGGAAATGGTGTCAAACACAAAAAAATCATGCTTGGTAAAAATATCAGCAATAATTGTTTTAACTGCGTTTTGTTTCACACAAACTATCTTTGCAGCGCCGGCGCAAAACTTGCGCAGAATGCAGGATGCGGAAGCAAAAGCCCCTGCCAATGGTTTACAAACAGAATTACAACATAGCGATGCAGCCGCAACCGGCCATGACTACGGGCCATCGAATGTACCTGGCATAGAACACACAGCCAAATTAATGCTAGAAGGATATGTTGCTGATGTAAAGATTATAATAGAGCAAGAAATAGCTGCGCGGCATGGTAAAATTACTGATTATATTGTTTTAGTCATTGAAGCATTAGCAGAAGAATTAATTACCGGAAATGATAGGATTGTAGAAGCAAAAAGGGAAAAAGTTGTGCGATGCTTAGAATCTATTAGGCATATGATGGCTTTTTTTAATAATGATGAAAACAGAACAGCCATAGACAGGGATATTGAACGCTGCAACAGTTTAGCAGCTTTGCCGTACGAAACCCGCCAGGAAGTACTTACGGATTTACGTCAAAACAACCTGAATAAAAGTAATGTCAATATGGTTGGAATTGCGGTAATTGACTATTTGCTTAAACGTGAATATGAAGAATTGCCTTCTTGGCTACGTGAAGCATTGCCTGCGGCAATTCAAAAAACCAAAGACGGCCTGGTGGTTACTGGTGATTATCCAGGGACTACAGACCCGCAAGGCGAATTATCAAGGAGATTTCTTGAATTAGGCCAGGGCGGCGTAACCGCTGAAGAAAAAGAAAGATTAGGTGACAGAGCTATAGCAGGCGGGCCTGCAACAAGCACAACAAGAGGATTACAAGAAATAACCAGACGCAGTAGAACAAAATCAAATACTTTATTATGCAGCGCTGGAACAGATCTTTTAACACATAGATTGCTGGAAGACGAAATAGGGTCATCATATCTTCATTCAGCACTACTTGTAGTTAATCCATCAAAAAAGCATACTTCCGTAACTATAGGGCTTGAGGATAAAAAAGGTAACAGGATTTTTATACATAACGTAGGCGCGAATTCTGACTTAACATTATATAAATTTAAACGCCAACTTGAAGATGGGATATTTGATAACTCTGAAGTCATAGAATTTGGAGGCATTGAACTCTCAAATTTAATGGATAACTTTTACGAAGTAATCATGGCTTTAAGGGTGAGAGAGAAAGTTATAGGTAATGGTAAAAGATTCACAATTGTAATAGATACTGTTGTTGACCCGGCGCATAAATGGAAAAGATACAGTAGTGATACTGAAAAATTCAGACAAATATTAGGGCAAATAGATATTTTTGCCACCAGTTACGGCGATCTTGAAGCAAAACAATTGTTTAAAGATGCTGTTGGAAAGAACCCTAAATCAGCAGAAGAAATTGTAGAATTTTTGCATACCAATGGCGCAAAGGCTGTATTTATGAAAATGGGTACAGATGGCAGTATTGTCAGCACTAAAGCTGATTCTGTTTTTAAAGAAACTCGCTGTTTCCATATGCCCATATTACAAGGCGCTGTTACAATAAGCGGCACAGGCACGGGCGATCTTTATGTCGCAGGTGTTATTTACGGCTTTACACAAGGCTGGACTCCTGAAAAAACCGCGCTCTGCGCCACTGTTATGGGAGGCATATGCGTTGAACATCTTGGAGGCACATTAGGCGATAACGGCATTCTTGATATTCTTTTAGGCATGCAAAGACTCAAGATGCAGGCAAATGTCCAGGAAGCCTTAGCCACAGCTGCCGCAACCGGAACTATACCTAAAATTATAGGAATAAAAATATCTGAAAATAATGGCATAAGAACAATAGCCTATACATATAAAGGCGCTAATGGAGAAACTGCGTCAAATGAATTACGATCAGACAGAGGCTTAATTCATTCGCGATATATACCTTATGAAACCGAGCTTACAGCACTTGCCGCATGCAGTGAAGTCAGAGATGAAATTAAAACACATGCGCTTCTATGGCGGCAATTAATGACCAGCGAAATTCCTTACGTTCCAAATGAATTACGCTTATTAGTTTTTGATGTTAGAAAATTAGTAGAAAGATTCAAGCAAACATACGGCGAAGGGCCGGTTGAAGCTATTTGGGTTCCGTCACGAATAAATATTCTAGGCGAACATATTGATTATGTTACTTACATACAAGCGCGCGTTCTGCCTTTTGCTTCAAATGAATATGGCATGTGCGTTATTTACAGGCCAAGACAAGATACTAAAGTAAATGTAGCAAGTACTCATCCTGATTTTACGCCTCAGGAATTTGATGTTAAAGACGCTCCGAGAGGAAAAAATTGGCTCAAATATCTGACTGAAAACGGCGTACCGCAGCAAAATTGGGTAAACTACATAAAAGGCGCTTTATATTATTTACAAAATCAAAATCCGAATATAAATTTAAGAGGTATGGATATCCTGGTTGATTCTAATACACCTGCAGGCGCAGGCGCAAGCACGTCATCAATACTGGTAGTTACAGGTGGGTATACAGGTAGGCGAGTTAACGGCATTACTATTGATAGAAGCGAACTGGGAAAATCATCAGCAGAGGCAGAGTGGTTTCCTGGCACACGTGGCGGAGCTATGGATCAGACTACCATATCAATGGGTAAGCCTGGGCAAGCGCTTTCAATGAGATTTCAACCAGCCAGCGTAAATACAGTACCTGTTCCACACGGCTATAAATTTGTAACATTTTATACTACAAAACATCAAGGCGGAAGCCAATTAACCAGTGAATATAACGAACGTTCTTCAATATCAAGATTTGTAATACCTGCTGTATTAGCTAAAATATTCAGAAAACAAGCAAAATTACAAGAAACATGGAACAGGTTTAAAACTGCTGTAGAGACAAACGATTTAACCACTATCAATGAATTAATCAGTACAATAGAAGAAAATATTATTAATAGATTACCTGAAACATTGACACTGGGCGAAATCAGACAGCAGTACAGACGCGCATATAATGAAATAGCAAAAGAAAAAGAAGGCGCTTATAAACCGCTTTTTGATTATAAACAAAACGAGCCGCTTATGGTCAGAAATCTTTGCAAGCATCATATCGGCGAAGTTGTACGAGTCGTAAAATCAGAACTATTACTGCGTGAAGCAGCTTTGGCCCAACAGCAAGGAGACACTGCAACATGTGATGCAAAGATGCAGGAACTTGGCAAAATAATAAGCGAAACACATGCTAGCTTACGCGATTTATACAGGGTTTCAACCGATGATCTAAATAATGTTTCAGCAATCACAAACAGCATAAAAGGAGTATTAGGCGGAAGGGTTATAGGCGGAGGATTCGGCGGAAGTTACATGGCATTAGTAAGAAATAATTCTGTTAATGAAGTAATTTCAGCAGTTGATAAAAACTATTACCAAGCAAACAACAGAGACCCATACGAAGAACAAGCCATAAATATCCATACCCCAGGCACTGGCGTCTGCAATATACCAACTGAAAATTCTCTGGCTATTGCCGCTGCAACCGGCACCGTTAATATTGATAATTATTTAACAGAACTTCAACAAGACAATTCTGCTGCTTGCGAGGAATTAAGGATTTATTATCGCGATAAATGGCAGATTAGAAGAGCACGGCTCATTAGCACAGCTCTGCATTATAAAGAACTGTTCCCGGCAATAAAAGAAGCTGTTTTTACCAGAGCTCCGGGCCGCATTACTGCCAATGAACATACTGATTACAATGACGCAGTGGCATTAGGTATGCCTACAATACAGGACGATATTGCAATCGTTGGCATAAATCCTGATGGAAATAAAATAGAGCTTCGTAATATGGAAGATAGATTTCCTCCTGCAACTTTTGACAGCGCGCAGGCAATTATGCAAATGCAAATTCAACCTCGGCAAAATAAATCAGAAGTCCCTTGGTCAGAGTTTTTTGCAGCTATCCTTCAGTCGTTAATGCCAAGGCTTGAAAATTATGGCGCGCAAATTCCAGGAATGTGCATACTAGTTGATGGTAGAGAAAATCTTGGCGGAGTACCATTGGAATCTAATATTTCATCTTCAGCAGCATTTGAAGAATCGTTAATAAATGCTATTGAAGCGTTGGTTGGCCTTAAAGGCAGGCTGACGGTTGGCGAGGCTATAGAAATAGGCAGAGAAGCAGAAGCAAAAATAGGTTTTCCGTGCGGAAAGCTTGATCAAGGCAGTTCAATTGTAACTCGCGTAGTTTCATACAGAAAAATAATGGGCGCGGCTATTGACTGTGTTCCACGCCTAGATGAAAATGGTAAAGATAAAACAGTTATAACACCTTTTGAAATTCCGGCTGAGTTGCAAGCCGTACTTGTAAACAGCGGGCCAAAAGGCGATGCCCAAAGGGAATACAACATAAGAGTTATTGAGGGGGAATTAGCATCTTGGGTATTGACGCAATTATTAAATGAATTATCGCCTGAATTCGCGCAAAACCCCGAGAGGATACAACAAGAAGTTGCCAGATTATATTCTAATATAAACCCCGATCATAACGGAAAGCCGTATCTTTATGGCCCAGCCAGGGTTTACCCTGTATTTTTAAAACCCGCGTTTTTCGCGGCAAACCGCCTTAGAGAATTAGGCATTAAAATTACTGACGCGCAAGTTGAAGAATGGGTAATTAGAAATCTTCCTGATAAAGTTACTATGCAGGAATTAATGGACACCTATGGATTACCCAAGGAATTTTTTGACAAGGTAACCGCTGCCGCCAAAAAGATCAATATACCAGTGGAAACCATATCTTTCAACTTAAGAGGCACCGCATTGCACGCTATAACAGAAGAGCAAAGAGCGCCTTTAATAATGCGGGCTTTAAAAGATGCTGTTGAAGCGCTAACAGATGAAGTTAAAACGGATGCATTGCGTAGATTTGGTGAATTGCAAAGACAAGGTTATGTAAGCTTGCGCGACAATTATAGGAATTCTACTCCTAACATTGATGCACTTATAGAATGGGCAGGACAGCAATCATGGTGCCTGACACAAGGTTCAGGACGGCATTTTGGCGCTGGCTGGGGTGGGTGGGTTGAAATATGGGTAAAACCTGGCAAAGCTGAAGAAGCGCAGACAGCTATTGCGCAGCATCTACAAGCGCAGCCACAAAACCTTATGCCTTACGAACCCGGCATGCCGGCAAGCGTCTTTGCTCAAGAATCCATAACAGCCGCAAGCGCCGGAAACATTACTGAATTGCTTAAAGATATAGCAAAAAGGCACAAAAGAGAACAGGTGTACGCTATAATTATTAGTGAAAACTCAAGTATCGCAGGCTCTATAAAAATGTGGCTAAGCCAAAATTTTGACAATTCTGCTATTGTAGAGAATAAAGCACAAGCCCAAAATCAATTAAATAAATGGGGCGCAGATGATGACAAAGATTTTGTATTAATTATAAACTTTAATTCAGAATCAATAGAATGCAATCTGCCTAATATAACAAAACAATCTTTAGGCGCTACTGCCGCTGTAACAGATATTCGCGCGAAAATCATAGAATACCTCGGAGACGTATAATCTGACGAGCAATTTTTCTTGACTTTAAAACATTGCGAGTTATAATAACTTTATGAAAAAGGCTGTTAGCAAAACTAAAGAACGCGGAAAAGACCAGTATACAGTAACCGAGGTCGGCACGCTCATAGAGGAATTCAGAGGCGAATTCAGGGTATTCGGCGAAAAACTGCAGGCCAATACTGAAAAAACTGACGCAACCTATGAACAGGTTGGCAGAGTAACCGAAGAAATCGCTATATTAAAAGTGGCTGTTCAAAATAATACCAAAGAAATTACCTCACTAAAAGTAACTGTTCAAAACATAACAACCAAAATTGACAAATTAGTAGAAAGTATAGAAAAATTGATAAAAACAAAGGTTGACCGCGAAGAATACCAAATTCTAGAAAAACGCATAAGCACATTAGAAGCTAAAATGGCTTCTATAACCCATTAATATACCTACCACACCACACGAATGTCATTATCCCACGACATAGAAGAGGCTGATACTTATGGCAAGGCCGATAAAAGCATTACAAAAAGATAAAGAACCAATTGGATACCAGTCAGTTACTGTGCGACTGCCGCATGATATAATTGAGGCGCTTAATAAGCTTGGCAAAGGAAAGCGCGCTGAATTCATCAGGGAAGCCATAAAGGCGCAGTTAAACGCAAATAAAGCTTAAATACGACATTGTTGGGGGCAGATTTCATCTAAGCCCCCATTCAAATAAGCTTACTTGTAACCCATTATAATATACCTTATGTAAACTACAGTATGCAATGAAATAAGCTGTAACATATTGCATTTAAATACGTTACAGCTTTTATTTGATATCCTGTGGATAACTTACTTTTTAGACGTTTTTCTTTTTGCCTTAGCTATTTGCTTATCTACATAAACAAGATCGTGAATCTTAAAACCCTTTTTCCATCGTTGGATAAAAAACATGGCATTTGGCTTAATTTCATTAAAAGTCGAATCCAGAACTATATGAAGCAACAAACCAAAGCAAATGCCAACTAGCACATCGTGAGGCTTAAACAAAAACGCAACCAAGGCTATTATAAGCAAAAGTTCATACGAATGCATAAAAAGATACAGATTTTTAAATCCGCATTCTTCAGCTATTTTAACAGTTTGCAATATATTGAATTTTTTACCAAAACTAATATAACCCTCCAGCACATGGTCAAGATCAATTAAAATACCGCTAAGAAACGCAGCTATAGCCATAGGCATAGATTTGGAAATTCCATATATGATACCGGCCAAAACAGCGCTGGTTGCGATATGCGCCCTTACACGCATTATAAACCTCTCTTCTTTTTTTAGCTAAAGTTATGAACCCCGCCCTCTTAAATTCTGTAGAAAATAAAAGAACGGGGTTTTATTTGCGTTTTTAAGCTTTTGTTACCTTTGTTGCCTGCTCACCTTTTGGCCCATTTGTTATTTCAAACTGAACCTTCATGCCTTCTTGAAGGGTCTTGAAACCATCGCCTTCAATAGCCGAATAATGAACAAACACATCCTTGCCGTCGTCGGTTGTGATGAAACCGTAGCCTTTTTGGTTGCTAAACCATTTCACTGTTCCTGTTGCCACTATACGCTCCTCCTTTCCATAAAAACTATTTGGAGCGACAATCTTGTAGGTATTAAAAAACCGTCCAAGAGAACAAAATTACCTTGAACGGTTTTTCTTGATAGATATTTTCTCATGAAGCTTGTACTCAAGTTACCTAACAACTTATCCTCCAACTACTGTAATATTTTACTAAAAAGCATGATTCATGTCAACAAAAAATTATTTGCTGCGTGGCATGCCTGGCTGATTACACATATCCATCATAAGCATTTTATTGCACATAAACTTTTTTGGATGCAAATAACCGGTTTTAAATATAATCAAAGAACTACCTAGTATTCCTATTATGATAATTAATGCACCAAGCCCAAGGCCCACTGCCCTGATATTGCTGCCCTTTTTCTCAGCGTTAGCTTTAACACACACAAGGTAACCAAGCGCAGCAGTACTCAACAAAGCTGCTATCCCAATTGCCCCACCGTGTACCATCATTTGCTACCTCCTTTCAAATTTTTCGTAATTGAAAAATTTGCCTTAGCGATTTTATATTATCATAACAAAAAAACTTTGTCCACAAAAAAATAAAATATAAGGGGACAGACGCCGAATTTGGCGTCTGTCCCCTTATAGCATCAAAAGAAAAAGACCGATAAAACCGCTTATGCTTCGGCAACCCAGCTGCCATTATAATTATGAGTTTTTTGGCTTTTGTCCAATCGCCAGTATATGTGGCGTGGTTTCGCTGAGCATTCATCTCAAGCGCCTTTTGTGGATTTCAAGCCTCCCCATAACTACCTTAGGCCTGTAGCTTTGCGCCCCTTGGTTTCCCAAGGTTTACCTTTATCGGCCTATTATAAGTATACCACATATTTTGGGTTTTTCAAGGCAGAATGGTTATTATTTCTTCAGGCAGTTTCCTTGCAGGCTGGCTTACCAAATGATCAGGCAAGCCTATTGGAATTAAGGCCATTAACTGATCAGGCGGATTTACCTTTAATAACTTTTCCAGGGATTCTTTTGCTAATAAAGGGCCTGTCATCCAGCAAGAGCCATAACCTATGGCATGCGCCGCAAGAAGCAAATTTTCAATAGCAGCTGCCACATTTTGAATTCCTGATGTAGATACTCTTTTGTTGGCTGCGCTGGTGTACTTTGCTATCAACCTATTTATTAATGAATCATAAGGTTTTTCAACTGCGCAAATAACAACAGGCGCTTCTGAAAAAAAATTAAAATACCGAGAATACGCGCTGATCTCTTCGGCTGCCTTTTTAGAATTGACTTTTGACAACAAGGCTTTTACCGCATCCTCAACCGCAAGGCGCATATCATACTTAACCTTTTTATTTTCAACTATTATAAAATGCCAATTCTGCTGATTTGAACTGCTTGGAGCCATAGAAGCATATTTTATAATTTTTATAATATCTTCTCTAGGAATAGGCTTATTTATAAATTTTCTTACGCTTCGCCTTGTCTCTATAACCTTTAAGAAATCGCTCATCCTGGCATAAACTCCTAAATAGATTTACTTTCACATGCGGACAGACTTTTTCTACACGCTCAACAATCTGCCTCATTAAAACACGATTATTCTTTCCTGCATTAGGGCATTTACAACATGCCAATGGAAATTTAGACTCACTGGCGAATTGCCCTAATTCTTTTTCACCTGCATATGCTAACGGCCTTATTATATGAATCTTGCCATTAAACATTTCCTGGGTTGGAGCCATTGAACTAAATTCACCCCTGAAAAACAGGTTTAAAAGCAATGTGTGGGCTATGTCATCCATATGATGGCCAAGCGCCAGCTTATTGCATTTATGTTTAATGGCTGCCTCGAAGAGATGTTTTCTGCGATTCCATGAACACCAAAAACAATCTATTTTGCTTCGATCGCCTTTGACTGTATCTAGTATGTTGATTTTCTTTATATAATATTCATAACCGTTTTCTTCAAAGAACTTTTGCATTTTGCCTGAATGAATACATCCATAGCCCATATCCAGATGTACAGCTAAAACACTATATTTAATCGGCACTATCCTTCTCCTCTCTTCTAATATTTTAAGAAGAGACAGGCTGTCTCTTCCTCCTGACACCCCAACAGCTACACGATCGCCGTCCTGAAGCATCTTGAAATCGCAAATCGCCTTGCCGACTTTTTTAGAAAGAAAAAACCCTAACTTAGACATTTACTTACAATATCACTAAGCAATTTGCTGTCGCAGCGGCCCTTTGCTTTAGGCATTATGGCTTTCATAACTTTACCCATATCCTGCTTACCCTTAGCATCTGTTTCTTTAATAGTTTCCTGCACTACCTTCATAACCTCTTCTTCGCTCATTTGCTGCGGCATATATGATTTTAACACCTCAAATTCTTTTGTTTCCTTATCTACTAAATCCTGCCTGTTGCCTTTTGTAAATTGCTCTATTGATTCACTGCGCTGTTTCATCTGCTTGGCAATTATATCAATAATATCCGCATCCTGTAGGGGCAAATGGCCATTTGCCCCTACGCTTTTTGCTATAACAGCGTTTTTTATAACAGAATTAAGCATTCTCAGCGTAGATACCTTAGCGGCATCATTGGCCTTCATAGCATCAATCAAATCTTTATTTATTTTGTCTTGCAACATACAATTCTCCTTTCATAAGATTATAACCTTTTATTATGCTATCGCATATCATCTGAACCATATTGGCGAATTCACCCATATCGCCTTTTCCTAAAGCAAGATAATACTTATACCGGTCTTCTACCTGTATTATAGCCGGCGGATAGCCTTTACTTAACAATTGCGTAATAAGAATAAGCCTGCCTACCCTGCCGTTGCCGTCAAAAAATGGATGAATACTTTCAAACTCATAATGATCACTCGCAACTTTACCTATTGTATCCCTGCCATATTTGTTCACGCCGGCTATAAATTTTTTCATCTTGACCGGCACTTCCTGCGCCGAAGGCAACCTTTTTTCCGTATTTGTTACATTTACAAAACCCGTTCTATACCTGCCAGGCAATTTGTCGTTAAAATTATACATAACCAGCGAATGGAGTTTTAATATATATTCTTCTGTAATTTTAAAATTTGGCTTTAATACGCTAATCATATATTTTAAGGCATTATCATGGTTAACTGCCTCTAAAATTTCGAACATATCTTTACCTTTGACTTTTTCACCGTTTATAGCAGCTTCTGTTTCCTTGAGTGTCATCCTGCTGCCTTCTATGGCATTTGAATTGTATGTCATTTCAAGAAAAAACCTCTTCTCTAATTCCGCGTTATTCTTTAATAACACTATCGGCTCGCTTATCGCGCTTTTTAGTTTTACTACAAATTCTCGCAAATCAACATGTTCTTTAAACAATTCGTCTATCCTGCGCGATACAGCCGGATGCGGAGTTCTACCTTCATCAAACCAGCGGTAAACAGTTTTATATCCTACCTCAAGCATCCTGGCAAGCTCAGACCTTGACGCGCCTGTAGCCTTTACGATTTTTTCCAGCTTCTCTTTATCTGTAATTATTATTTGCTTCATACAGCCTCCAAAATACAAATAGGACATATGTCCTATACTTTACTAATTTTAAAGTATACCATATGTCCTATTGAAAGTCAATCTTTATCTTCTTAACGCCCTGGAATACAACCACAAAACCGCCGTCTGTCATTAGAACCCTCCTTTAGGCTTTAGTCTAACCCGAATAGCGGCGTAAAAAATATATAGTAAGCCAATGAACCTATTATCATAACAATCAATGACAGCCTGAAAATTCTCAAACCAAATTTCTGATGCTCTTTAGTTTCGCCCACAGCCAAAAATAACAAACCTACAACTAAAGCTATGTGCGGCATTGTAAGGCAAATGATATAATCAATCCATTTTCGCTCCATCCAGTGCTTGATCATAACAGCTCCTTATACATTACTTTTAAAATTTGTCCCGATAAATCTTTCTGTTATATCCTCTGTAACATCAGGCTGAAACCACCCGTTTTTCAACTCATTTTTTAATAACATATTAACAGCTTCTTGATACTCTTTACTGGTTATCCGCCGGTTTATCAAAGGATAATCCGCTGCTTTATGAGTAGGGTAATATTGAGACATCAGGCTCACAAATACTTCTTTCGATAGATTTTCCGCAATAAACTTCATTATTTTAGCTGTACCTGACAACTCATTAGGCAAAACCAAATGGCGGATTATAAAATTTTGCAAGCCCGCCTGGCGGTACATTTCAATAACTGCGGCTTGATTTATTTCAACATAGTTATCTACGGATGAATATTTTTTTGCTATAGCATTGTCTGCATAACGCATATCAGGCAAATAAATATCAACCACGCCGTCTAAAAATTCCAAGATATCCAGGCTTTCATAGCCGCCGGTATTATATACAATAGGAATAACTAAACCGCTTTCAATAGCTATTAAAAATGCGTCGAATATCTGCGGCAGATAATGTGTAGGGCTTACCAAATTTATGTTGTGGCATTTCATGGCCTGCAAATCAAGCATTATCTGCGCAAGGCGCTTAGCAGAAAGTTCTTTGCCTTCACTTAACTGGCTGAACTGATAATTCTGGCAATACACACACTTCATATGGCAGTTGGAAAAAAAAATAGCGCCTGATCCGTGCTCGCCTGACAAAACAGGCTCCTCTCCGTGGTGCGCCATAAAACTATACACTTTAGCCTGCATGCCTGCCTTGCAAACACCCTGCTGGCCTGTAGTCCTGTCAACTTTGCATTTACGCGGGCACAACGTGCAGCTTTTAAGAATCTCGTACAATACATCTCTTCTTTTTTTTAATTCTTCCTGCGATATCCTCATGCATAACCGAACATCTTTATAGCTTGCGGGTCTTTACGCCAATTTTCATACACCTTTACCCATAATTCAAGATAAACTTTGGAATCAAGCTGATTTTCTATGTTTATACGCGCAGTTTCGCCTATTGCCTTAAGCATCTGGCCTTTTTTACCTATAATTATTGATTTTTGAGACGCCCTTTCCACAAATATAGTTGCCTGAACGCGGTATACATCCTTCTTAGGGATCTTCTTTACTTCTTCAACTAAAACAGCAACAGAATAAGGTATTTCCTCTTTAGTAAGGTTTAACACCTCTTTTCTTATTGATTCAGATATAAAAAACCTCTGCGGCCTGTCAGTAAGATAATCGTCAGGAAAATATTTAGGGCCATCGGGAATATTTTCTAAAATTACAGAAGTGACAATCTTCATATTTTCGCCGGTCCTGGCAATTATAGGTATATAATCTCTAAAAATACCTGACTTAGAGCATTCTTCTATCATAGGCAACGCCAATCTTTTGTCTATGAGATCCATTTTATTTATTAAAAGTAAAGCCGGTTTGCCTGCTGCTTTTATGGCGTAAAATAAGGCCTGGTCTCTTTTATCTAATTGCCTTTTAGCGTCTATAACCGCCAAGATCAAATCAGCGTCATCAAGCGCTTCCTTAGCCTGCCTTACCATATGCCTGCCTAAAAGTGTATGAGGCATATGCATACCAGGCGTATCAATGAAAGTTATTTGAGCTTTTTCAGTGGTCAATGTACCTAAAATTTTATCTCTTGTTGTTTCAGGTTTCGAGGTTACAATAGCAAGATTGGTTTCCAGAAGATAGTTTAATATTGTGGATTTGCCGACATTTGGCTTGCCGACAATAGCTACATATCCTGATTTATATGGCATTACTGGGTACTCTTAAAATTAGTCAGATTATCGCCGTCAAAATTAAGCACTAAATTTTTCCCGAAATAATCTGCTTTTACAGGCATATTAGTATAACGGCCGCGGTATGTCCATTCTTCAAGGTCAGAGCTTAATACGTCTTTTGTCCTGCCTCTAGAAACTATAGAATCAGGGTCGCCAAGCAGGCTGCGCACCTGATCTTTAGTCATGCCTACTTTAATAGAATCTGTGCCAATAGGATTTGTTAATACTTTTTCAGGATTAACAGGCTTAAATAGAGTACAGCCGGTTAAAAATACTGTAATGATTATTAATATTATTGCCAATGGCCTGATCTTCATTTAACACTCCTCTCTTTATTTTATTATACCGTATCTTTATAAAAATTTCAATTATTATTGGCGTAAACTACCAATTGCAAACAATATCTGCGCTGTTGCGTTTTTTAACACAGTATCATTTATGATTTCCTCGCCATGCACTTCAAATTTAATCGGTTTGCCAAAAGTTATAGATATAGGGTGTCTTTTAGGCCACTTGGCCCTCCTGGGATAAGCTTCATGAGTGCCATTTATCCATCCTGGCAATACAGGCAAACCTGTCCTCATAGCCAAGAGGGCCGGCCCCTTTTTACCCCTGCTTAACAACTCTCCTGTATATGTGCGCCTGCCTTCAATAAATATACCTACGATCTTATTATTTTTTAACGCCTCTACAACTTCTCTTATAGCGCCGTTAACCGGAATACATCTTGCTAATTTCAGAAATATCGACAATGGGAAAATATGATACAGGTCTTTTAGCGCGACCCAATACACCCTTTGAGGCACAGCATCGCAGACAACTACAGGGTCCAAAAAACTGCAGTGGTTAGTGCATATTATATAAGGCCCGCTTTTTGGGATATTTTCACAACCTTTAATTTTATAACTAAAAAATAATTTAAATATGGCTGTTGAAATAAACTTTATGAACCAATAGATCATGGGAATCTTTTCTTGAATTTTTCCGCCATTTTTATTCTTTTGGACACAGGCGGATGAGTATACATTACTATTTCTATAAATTTATTTGGCGCGATGTCACTCAAGTTCTGCTTCGCGAGTTTTGTCATAGTCGCTATAAATACATCCGGCATCCTTGTAATTTTAAGCGCAAACATATCGGCGCGCCTTTCCAAGTACCTGGAAAAACTATTTTGTAGAGGCATCGCTAAAACACTAAAACCCAATAATAACAGGCAAAGTAACGGAAATGCGCCAATATCTGATATATCATCAAAACCAAAAAATAGCAAGTATTGTTTCATTATGATATTAGTAATAAATAAACCTATAAACGTTATAAATGTGCCAAAAATAGTTAATTTCCAGATATGCAATTTTTTATGATGGCCCAATTCATGGGCAAGCACCACCTCAATCTCGTCATCGCTAAAATTATTAAGAAGCGTATCGCCTATTATAATCCTTCGGGTTTTTCCTATCCCAACCAGGGCCGCATTGGCCTTCTTTGTCTCCTTGCTCATGTTTATCCTGAAAACGCCTTTTACCTGCGAGCCGCTTTTTATGGCAAGTTTAAGCAATCGTTTTTTAAGCTCATCCCTGTCAAGCGGGCTATACTTATAAAACAAAGGCAATATAACTACCGGCGCAAGGCGGCTTAATATAATAGTAAACAATACCCAGCTAAAACCGGCAAATATCCACCAGTTTTCAGGAAATCTTCTTAAAAGAAAATATACCGCCTCTGTTATTATAAGCGTTATTACACCCGCTACCAACCCGCGCTTTAGATAACGCTTAAACCACTTAACGAATGAAAGCGGCGATAAGGAAAATTTATGCTCAAGAAAAAAACCTTCATAGCACTCCAGCGGAAAAACCGCTATGGATAAAAAAGTGCCTAACCATAATAGATATAATCCTATGTATATAAAAGGATTATCGGTTAGGCTCATTGCCATGTTTCTTAAAATAATAGACGCCCTGCTGAATAAAACCGCGTATAAAAGCAGCGCGTTCCATATTATATCTATTAAAAAAAGCCAGCGTTTTGTGCGCCAATATTTTTTAGCTTTTTCCATTATATTTTAAGTTAATTGTTCCTTATATATTTTTCTTACTTTTTTAAAAAAATCCGTGTAAGCCTTTGTCTGATAATCTCTGTACGTCCAATCGTAGGGCAAATATTCTCCACGCTGATATCTTAATGTTACCTCAGCAAAAATGCCTTTGTTAAGGTAAATACGATGCTGAAAGTTTTTTGTAGTAGCAAGGACTAAACCTGATTCCGTTATATACCCGGGATCCAGGTTTATAAGCCTCTTGCCTTTTACAGGGCTTAACGCGTATTCTTTTTTGTTGGTAAAAATTTTAATATCGGGCAAGGTACCGGGATCTATCAAGTTCTTAAAACTTATAAATTTACGAAGCAGATTTTTACCCAACTCTTGCTCGTAATAATCGGTAAAATCAAATTTTATAAATACTGTTTTAAAATCGGCTGGGCCGTATTTTTTCTCTAAAATGGCTTCTGCCTGAATAAAGGCTTTTTTTTGGCTGGATATCATTCCTACGAATAACTTAACCGGTGTGCACTGCTTCACGGCAGGATTACCCACCTATTTTATACCTATTCTGATTTTGGGTTGTAATTTCTTCTACTATAAGAGGATACCTTACTTTTAAATCGCCGTCCAGCAAAACTTCTACAGAATATTCTCCTGGGGACTGGAGCAACAAATTGTTGAACCGCGCTATAACACGATGCTTGGCCTTTAAGCTGGTTAACTGAAAACCAGTCTCCTCATCTTGTACTAATATCTTGCTATTTGTATCTAAAATCCTGGTTCTTTGTTTAAATGAACCAAGGCCGCTGCACCAGCAATTCATAACATATATTATAGGGTGCGCTGCAGGAAAAACACGCGATCCAATGGTCTCAAAAAGGCCCATAAGAATAAACTTACCGTTATCTTCTCTCCTAATATCATCACACAGGACAGAAAATAAAAGGGTTGGGTATATTTTAGTTTCCCAATTGGCTTTTGACATATTCTGCTATTGTATTTTTGTCTTTCTTTGAAATCTTGGTAAACATTATTGCCGTGTTCCATCCGCTTGTTTTAACATCTGCGCTTTCAGGAGGGTCATAACGCAATACTATACCTTCACAGGCAATGTTTTTTGGAGCAACCTTATTATCTTTCTCAGCCGGTATGGCCATTGAAATCTTTATTTTAGACATAACTGGCAATGCCCTGTCTATAAAACAATAGGCACCGGAACAGCTTATATTCTTAGTCTCGGTTTTTATAGCAGTATATTGGCAACCTATTTCAAAAGGCAGTTTCTTTTCTAATCTAGGATGTTTTCTTTTCTCATGTCCTTGCATATTCAGCTCCTATTTGTTATCCTGGCGGCCATGCCATTTGCCTGCCGCCCAGCAAATGAAAATGCACATGGAATACTGCCTGCCCGGCGTCTTTATTACAGTTTATAACCAAGCGAAAGCCTGTATCTGCAATTTCCTTCTTTTTTGCCAACTCATTGGCAACCAAAACCATCTTTGTTATTACATCTCGGTCTTTAAGGTCAAAATCTGAAACCTTCTCTATATGCGCCTTTGGTATTATAATTATATGCACAGGCGCCTGCGGATTAATATCGTTAAAGGCTATAACCTGGTCATTTTCATATTCAAGCCTGGCCGGGATTTCTTTATTTACGATTTTACAGAATATACAGGGCATATCTGGCATTTCGGTTTTGTTTTCTTGCACATATTCTTGCCTAATTCCACTATGAGCGCATGATACTCATTGAAAAGTTTTGCGTCAGCAGGCAGATTTTCGTGAAACATTCGCTGTACTGAAACATATTCTGAATCTGGCTTTATAAAACCGTGCCTTGAAAAAATTCTTTTAGTATAGGCGTCTACCACAAATACAGGTTTACCGGCTGCATATAAAATAATACTGTCCGCTGTTTCAGGGCCGATGCCGTTTACACTTAAAAGCTTTTCCCTTAAAACACCCAAATCTTCGTCAAAAAGCCGCTTTAAAGAACCGTTATAATCCGCAAACAGAAATTTCAGAAATGACTTTATACGTTTTGCCTTTATATTGTAATAACCTGACGGCTTTATAAGATGAGCGAGTTTTTTTATATTCAGCCTGTATAATTTTTCAGGCGTTAATACATTTTCTTTTTTAAGGTTTTTTATTGCGCGCTCTACATTAGGCCATGCGGTGTTTTGCGTTAGTATAGCGCCTATAATTACCTCAAACTTCGTGTCAGCCGGCCACCAATGCTGCGGCCCAAAATGTTTATGCAGTCTATTATAAATATCATTTAGGCCCGACGACATAATTTGTAAGCTTGCCTATTTTTTCAATGGAGACAACAACTTCATCGCCTATAGTCATAGGCCCGACTCCGCTGGGCGTGCCTGCTGAAATAACATCACCAGGCAAAAGTGTCATAACGCTTGATATAAAACTTATTAACTGCTCAATTCTAAATATAAAATTATTTGTATTAGACGACTGTTTTAGTATTCCATTTAAATAAAGCTTAACATCCAGATTATTCGGGTCTACGCCGCCATTTACTATAAAAGGGCCTAAAGGGCAAAAAGTATCAAATGATTTAGACCTGCACCATTGCCCATCTTTAACTTGCAAATCTCTGGCAGTAACATCATTTGTGCATGTATAGCCAAGTATATATTCTTTAGCCCTTTTTTCAGGCACTGCCTTTGCTGTTTTTTTTATAACTATACCCAGCTCAGCCTCGTAATCCAACTGACCTACAACCGATGGGTATATTATCGATTTTCCTTCTCCTATTATGCAGGTATTTGGCTTTAAAAATATTATGGGCTCCTGCGGTATAGGCATGTTAAGCTCTTTGGCATGATCTTTATAATTCAGGCCAACAGCGACTATTTTTGACGGCTCAACAGGCGTAAGAAGCTCCACAGAATTCAAATCAAATTCTTTGTCAGTTTTCTTGAAATCTCCGAATATTGTCCCTGAAATCTGAAAAACTTTATTCTCTTCCACTACGCCGTAGCTTACCGAATCATTTACTTTAAATCTGGCTATTTTCATATTTTTTTAATTTTGCGCGAAAACCCAAATACCTCCATCCTCTTATTTAATGACCAATACTCGCCTTTACTGTACACTATAGGCGAAACTTTTGAAAAGTCCACAGAGCCTAAATCACTTAAAACACCATTATCTGCATTTACAGCCATTATTTCGCTTATAAACATATCATGCGCGCCTAACTTGATTATTTCCTTCACCCTGCATTCTATATTCACAGGGCATTCTTTCACAAGAGGGGCCTTTACCTTGCTTGCGCAAACTGCAGTAAAACCTGTCATCTTAAACTTGTCAACCTCTCTTCCTGAAACAAGGCCGCAATAATCAACTTCCGGCAGGTATTTTTCATCGGGAATATTTACAACAAACTCTTTTGATTCTTTTATTAAATTATGCGAATACCGGGAAGGCCTTATAGATATACTCAAACTGGGAGGGTCTGAACAAACAACACCTGCCCATGCTATGGTTATTAAATTATATTTTTCGTCTTTAGAAACGCACGAAACCAATACTACCGGAACAGGATACAACGCCTCATATGGTTTTAGAATTTTTTTGTTCATATTAGGCATATTTTAGCCTGATTTTTGCATATTGTCAATATCAAAAAAACAGCAGCCCGCTATATTGCATAACGGGCTGCTTTATATATTTAACTTTGCAAAGTTTTATTTCGTTAAAACAAACTCAGGCTCTAAAACACCAACATAATCATGCGGTATGGGAAATAAAAATGTAGTCACATCATACACGCCTGCGCCTGTCCTTACTACTGTCATTCCTGCGCCTTTAAGCGCGCCGTAGGTGATACCTGTAAATGGATTACTTTCAACGCTGACATCGTAAATATTTTTAGGTATTTCCACCCATCCGGTTGCTACGTTTACAATACCGCGCCCAAGCTTCTTGCCCATCTTTTCAATTACATCGCCCTGCGCAAAACAAGGAGTAACAACAGCTAACAATACAGCAAAACTCACGCACAGAATAAACACTACCAATAGATGTTTCTTCATTTTTAAAATCACCTCCTTAACTTTAATATTATATCGCTATAATATTAATTGTCAAGACAAATCAGATTTATGCCCCTTTGTCTACTAAATCTTTGACAACTTTCTCTATTAGCTCAGCCTGTTCTTTACTAAGATCAGCAAACTCTACACCTGTATCATAGCAATTTGCCTTGGCCTTCTTAGGCTCGCAGCTCTTTACTGTCCAAACAACAGAGCCGGCGCTTTTTATAGGAGGCATACCGTCTAATAGAGTAATAACCAAATCTACGTTAGAAAAAATTTCCAGCCTTTCAGGCAGTATAACACAAACTCCGCCAGCGCCTATATTCTCTGTCTGTGTGGTAAAAGTCTGGACACCATCCTTTTTTCTGACAGTTACAAGGCATTTATAGTTCGCGCGCGGAAATTTTCGCCTGTCAATACCGCTCCATCCCATTTTACGCTTCTCCTTGTTTATTTTTTCTTAATAATTTTTGTTGTATAGTGTGAATTTTTTGATACTTGCGCCGGCTTCTGCGCTTCGGTAGCCGCATTTCTAGGCTGTGATATAATTCTAATTATCTGCCTTAAAGAAAACCAGATCAAAATCAAAAATACAACGAGCAATAAAATTTGCGCTATCAAGTATTTGTTTTTTAAAGAAGCATTCTTTTCCGCAGGCGTTTTTTGCGGCGGCTGCTGCTGATTCTCTTCTTTTTTTACCGGTTTTACCAACAGGTCTTCTTTTGGCGCAGGCGGCTGCTTCGCCTGAAAACCATAAAGCTGTTCTTTAATCTCTTTTTCTGTTAATCTCCGAAAAATATTTTCTTTTTCAGTAGGATTTTTTTTCATAATATTATAGTTTTAAAACAAATTTTATTACCTGTATATCGCCTAAATTCAGCCTTTCTTCTTCACAAAAACCCTTTTTGACACACATATTTATAGCATCCTTCATTTGGCTTGTTGAACGAAAGATTATATTGCGATATCCGTTTTCCCTGCAAAAATCTATAGCCGAGTTTAAAAGCACTGAACCATACCCCTTGCCGCGGCAAGAAGGATGAACATAGACCCTTCTTAAAAGGGCGGCTTGCTTGGTATCTTCTTTAACTCCCGCAGTACCGATTATTTTATTATCTTCTTCAAGAACATAGAAAATATCGCGCGCGCCGTTATATGCCTTTGCGATACTATCTATATCATCTATCTGGTACGCTTTGCTTGAAAGCGGGAACTCTTTATAAAGGATAGAATTTACTAATTCTTTTACGGATCCCGCATCTTTTTCCTGAAATTTTCTTATTGGCATATTTCCCTCATGGTTTTAATTTTACTATACTCTTGGGCCCTTATTTTGTCAAGCTTGTAATTTCTCCAGGGCTTCTTTTGCTGCCATCTGCTGAGCGTTCTTTTTATTTAAACCCCATCCTTTACCGTAAATTTCATCATGCATCTTTACGCTCACGACAAATTCCTTTTTGTGTTCAGGCCCTTCTTGAGAAATTAATTCATAACGCGGAATCTGGCCGAATTTTTTCAACGAACGCTCTTGAAGAAGCGATTTATAATCCTTAGTAGGCCTGTCTTCTTTAAATAATTGCTCTAAATCAGATTTTAATATGCTGATGATAAATTTCTCGGCTGCTTTTATATTTCTATCAAGGTACACTGCTCCTATAAGAGCTTCAAGCGCGCAGTTAAGATTTGATTCCTGTTTCCTTCCTCCTGAATGCTCTTCCCCTCTGCCTAATAATAAAAAATCTCCCATCCTAAGCCTTATAGCATTTTTTGTCAACGTGTCAGCGCATACAATATCAGACTTAAGCTTACTAAGGTCTCCTTCCTGCAAATTTTTAAAATGCTTGTATAAATACTCGCTGATAACCAAGCCAAGGACAGAATCGCCGAAAAACTCAAGCCTTTCATTCCACTCAAGCGCTTGTTTTGATGATTGTTCAAAAGCAAAAGATTTATGTGTAAGCGCAGCGTTTAATAAATCTTTATTCCTGAATCTGTAGCCTACAATCTTCTGAAACAATTTTAGTTGATTACGCCTGCTTCTATCCATCTTTGCAGTTATCTTATCCTCTTTTTGATAACATCTTCAATAAGTTTTATCGGTATATCTTCTTTAAGCACAGCGCGCCCTATATTCAGCGCAAGCACAAACCTGTTTTTCCCATGTATAAATTTCTTATCGCGCGACTGCGCACTAATGATATCCTCAAGCCTTAACCCGGCGCAATACGCTGGCAGCCCGGTTTTTTTAAATAAATTTTCTATGCGCTTAGCTTCGACGGCGCTTAAAAGTTTTAATTTCACAGATATATCAGCGGCGCAGGCCGTGCCTATTGCAACCGCTTCGCCATGAGAATATTCGCTTGTAAATCCGGCCGCTGCTTCAATCGCATGCCCTATTGTATGCCCAAGATTTAATATTGCCCGCTTACCTGTTTTATCGGTTTCATCCAATTCTACTACTTGCGCCTTTATTTTACTGCATGCGTAAACAATTTTTTCCAAGGCTGATATATTTAAATTAAGTATATCTTTATAATTTTTTTCCACGTATTCGAACAATTTTCTGTCTTTTATTATGCCGTATTTTATTACCTCTGCAAGGCCGTTTCTAATCTGCTTCAAGGAAAGTGTCCTTAAAAATGAAATGTCCGATAAAACCATGCGCGGCTGATAAAAAGAACCTACTAAATTTTTACCAAACGCCAAGTCAATGCCTGTTTTACCGCCTATGCCGGAATCAACCTGCGCTAAAAACGTGGTGGGTATCTGGATATACGGTATGCCCCGCTTATATACTGAAGCGATAAAGCCTGCCAGGTCGCCTATCACGCCGCCTCCTAACGCTATTATAAATATCTTCTTTTTAACATCATACGCCGCGATTTTTTCTATTAAGTTAAAACACACCTTATGCGACTTGCTTTTTTCAGAATCAGGCACAAGCTCAAACCTGGTACTGTAGCCGCGCCTGCTCAAGACGCTTTGAAGATGGCCTCCATGCAGATGGTGTATGGTATTATTTGTAACTATTACCGCATCCTGGCCTATATTTAATTTTTCAAGTATCCCGCCCAGATTATCTATTATTTTATAACCAATCATAATATCATAGCTTCTCGGGCCCAAACCTACGGTTATTTTTTTTATGGTATTTGCCATAAACTATACCCCCATAAATTTAATTAAAAAAGATACTACAGGCCAAATAAACCTATCCATAACGCCAAACCACAAAAGGCCCAAAAGAATAAACATGCCAAAAGGCTCTAATTTTATATAAATACGCGCAAGCGCGTTCGGCAGCACGCTGAACATTATCCTTGAGCCGTCTAAAGGCTGTATAGGAATCATATTAAAAACAGCTAATACCAAATTCATAACAATCAATTGTGAAATTATTATCTTAATCAACGGCACAAGAGATAAAAATGGTATTTTTAAAACCAACGCAAGCAAAATTGCCATCAGAAAATTTGCCGCAGGCCCTGCTATCGCAACCCAAAACATGTCTTCTTTTGGGTTTCTAAGTGAAGAAAAATTTACAGGTACAGGCTTAGCCCAGCCAAATACTACAGGCGAACGCATTAATAATAAAAAAAACGGCAAGATAATGGTCCCTACCAGGTCTATATGCGCTATAGGATTAAAAGTAAGCCGTCCATGCCGCCTTGCAGTCTGATCTCCAAATTTGCTTGCCACCCATCCATGCGCATATTCATGGATAACCAGCGCTAGAAGAAAAAAAGGTATTGATATTAAAAAATAAAGGAGCATTATGACACCTTGCTTCCCGAAACAATAGGTTTATCCGGAGTTAAAACAATAACATGTTTTTTATCTTTATCAGACGCTGCCAATATCATGCCGCAGGATTCAACGCCCCTTATAACAGCCGGCTCCAGATTATTAACAACAATTACAAGCTTACCCAAAAGTTCTTCCTTGGAATAATGCGCCCTTATGCCTGCCACTAGCGTCTTTTCAACAGCCTTGCCTTCTAAATCTTGCCCTAAATCAACTGTTACCAGATAAAGCTTATCAGCGCTCAGATGCTCCTCTACTTTTAAAATTTTGCCTACTCTTAGGTCCAATTTTTTAAAATCTTCGAAACTGATATTCATTGCGGTTTCCCTTGCTGTTGTTCTATAGTTTCTATATCTGTTACCTTTATAAGAAGCTTATCAACGCCCATATCAACAACATCGCCCCACACAGAAACATTTTGAGATTCAAAATTTTTTAAGTTGCACTTATCGCTTATCAAATAGTAAATAGCCTTGCCTGCTGATACTAATTTATGGCTGCCCGGCCTTTTCCTGAAAGTAAACCCCATATTCTGCACCAAGCCCTGAGCAGCCGGAGCAGGTTTAATTTTTACCTCTTTGACCACAGGTCTCTTATCATTCATTTTCTCCCATTTGGCTATATCTTCTGATTGATACACTATAAAATCTGCTTTAACCCAGCCATAAGAATCCTTGGGAGGAAAAATTTCATACCAACCATCTATATCTTCTGCTGCTATAAAAACAGCGTCGCCTTTTTTAAGCTGGCTTATTATAGATGATTCCTTGTTAGGCCTTGCCCTTAAATTCAGGTTATTTGCCTTTGATAAAGACTGTCCGTCTTTTTTTTCAACAAAATCCTTTGCAACATAACAATGAGCAGACAAAGGCAGCCTGACTTTATACCAGCCATACGACTCTTCAATAACAGGAATCAAATCTCCTGCATTAGCCTTTGCCAGAATTTCGAAATTCTGGCTGGCGCCAGCGCGTATATTTACATTTTCCTGGCTTATCTTGCCTAAAAAAGGAAACTTCTGAACTGCCTGCTCATCAGCAAATACAACAGAAGATATTAACAATGTAATAAAAAATATTGCTTTACTTAGACTCTTCATTTTTTCTTATCATCCTTTTTTGCCGCCGGCGCTGCTGCTTTTGCCGAAGCCGCTGCCTTTAGAGGGGCTGCCGAACCTGCTGCAGGCGTTGCCGCACCTGCCTCTGCTCCTGCTTCAGGCGTTGCCGCCTTTTCTTTCTTTACCTTGACTTTAAGGGTCTTTACTTTCGCAAGCCCAAATACTGACTGAGTTTCATCCCATTTATCTTTTTCCATTAGTATCGGAAGCCTTTCATGCCTTTTTAATACGCTCCTATGCCCTTTTTTACCGCTGCCTGTCCTTAAACTAGGGTGCATTGTCATAACTTTACTCCTCCTTAATTATTTTTTACCGGTTTTAATATAACAATCCTTATAAATCTTCTTTAACTCTAACAGCGCCCTGTCTGCCTGTTTTTTGTCAGTGTAGTCTCCGACGCAAATTATATAAAAATTGCCGCTTGTTCTGATATATGCCGGAAAACCTGACTGCCTAATCTTTGCCGATAAATCAGCAGCGGATTTTTTATTAACGTAAGCTGCTATGCGTATAGTATATATTTCTCCGGGCTTCCCTTTTGCAAGGCTATTTTTAGTAGCAACATTTGTAACCATTGCTGGTTTTACCTTGACCTGTATTGTATTTATAACCTGCCGCTCGGCTGGCTTAGACTGGACAGCCGCAGCAACAATAGGCCTCGGCCCGGATGCTATACATTTGCCGCGTTCAACACCAAAACAAAAAGTAACCACAATTACAAGGACTAAAGCTATCAATAAAAAAAATAGTTTCTCTATCGATAACTGAAAAAGAAAAATTCTGTTTTGTGACAAGCGGCCCTTGTTTTTAAAAAGCTTGAAACCTTTTTCCTCTGTTTTGAATTCATCAAACAGTTCTTTTTGGTTTTCTTTATGTTCATAAACCATTACAGAGAACTCCTTTTTAAATCCTTTTTTAAAATATTCTTTATTTTTACTTTGTCCTTCTTGCATGGCGTATACGCATACCCTACAGTAGAAGAAGTCCTGTGCGGAGTAAGCACGCCTTCCTTAACTAAAGTTTCAAGCGCCTTCATTGCCTCATTTTTAGCCAGGCCGGTCCATGTCATAATGCCCCTAAGAGTGTCAATACTCGCGGGGTTCAAATGAAAAAAATGCAGGATTTTCTTTTTGTGCATATTCACTTTAGCCTCCTGTTCTTTTCGATTATATGGCTAAAAACATCCACAACTTCAGGGTCAAACTGTGTGCCGCTATATCTTTTTATTTCAGCTAAAGCTTCATCTACAGTGAGGCTTTCGCGATACGGCTGTTTTGTAACCATTGCTATATAAGCGTCTACGACTGACATTATCCTTGAACCAAAAGGTATTTCTTTGCCCTTAAGGCCTTTAGGATAACCTGTGCCGTCAAATTTTTCATGATGATACAATATAATAGGGATCACAGGCCGCAGGACCTCTATAGGTTTTACTATTTCAGCCCCTTTAAGAGGATGCTTTTTTATTATCTGAAATTCTTCGCCGGTTAGTTTATTCGGTTTTTTTAATATCTCATCAGGTATCATTACCTTACCAGCATCGTGCAGTAAAGACGCGTATTTAAGCACCCTCATATCCTGCGCAGTCATACCCATATGTTTAGCAACCTCAACCACCAATTTTACAAACAAGGCCGAATGAGTCTGTATGCGTTGAGGCCTTGTATCAAGTATTGCCGCAAGCGCTTTTATACTGCCTATAGTAAGTTTCTCCTGTTCTTCGTAAAGTTGGGCATTCCTTATCGCAATGACTGCCTGCTCTGCAAATGTAGTAAGTATTTCTTTATCAAATTCAGTAAAAGGTTTATCGCCTAATTTATCGCGTATACTTATAATACCTATAACATCCTCATCTATTAACGGCACTAAAACTTTTTTTGTTGTCAGGACTGACGCGCCTGTTTTTGCAACCCTGCCAAGTATGCCTGCCAGCTTAAAACGCATTTTGTGTTTTTGTATTTCCTTTGTAGAAATAACGCTGGCTTTTAACACCAGATTTTTTCGGTTATTTTCAAGTAAAAATATATTACAACCTTGAGCCCTCATAACCTGAAGGCATAACCTGGCAATTCTGGGCATCAATTCATCTAAATCCAGCGTAGAACTTATAAGCCTGTGAACAGTATGTATAGTGGATAGCGCTATAGCGCGCGGCCTTATCGTATCGTAAAGCTTGGTAAGCTCCATTTCTTTCTGCACTTCACGCATTACTGTCTCAGTAAAAGCTATAAACACTGATGCAAGCTCTGTGGTCATCGGATATTTAAAACCGCGGGCAACAATATATCCATAAATCTGATTGCCCTGTTTAAGGGGCATTAAAAAACCACAGCCCAATTCATCCGTAAATCTTTCAACATCTTTATTTTTTGCCGCTTTTTCAGGCAATATCTCCCACGATGCCTTGCCTAGCATTGCCTCAAAAACCTGCTGTTCTTTTTTTAAGTTAAGATTTTCTCTTAATCTTCTTAGAAACTCATCAGTATAGTTATCCTTCATATCTTATAACCCCTATGCGCTAAACTCTCTCATATGGCTGAAACAATTTTTTGTATTCATCCTGCGCGTATCTATCTGTCATACCAGCGATATAATCGCAAATTACCCTGTGCGCGCCTTCTCTTTTTATGCGATGATACGAAGTAGGCGGCAGCTGGCCGGGCTTTAACAGATAAACATTAAAAAGCTCCTCTATAAATCTGTGCGCTTTATCAGACATACGCACAACTTTATAGTGATGATACAAGTTTTCTTTAAGAAACTCTCTTAAAGGCTTTCTCTTTAAACGAATCTTATTACTAAAACATATTAAACGGACCTTTAAATGCTTTACCTCCTCAACCGATTTTATATTAAACTCTTTAATTTGCTTCTCTGATTCACCTATCAAATCAGTCACCTGAAGATTAATAAGGTGCCTTATTATTTGAAACTTGCGCATTTCGTCTGTAATATGCGGATGCTGTTTGCTTATTTTTCCTGAAATCTCTCCCCACAAATCTACTTTCCTAAGCTCTCTTTCATCCAGAAAACCGCTTGTAAGGCCGTCATCTAAATCGTGATTATCGTAGGCAATCTCATCAGCTATATCAACAACCTGCGCCTCAAGCGGAGGCCGCAATTTTGGCTCAAACGCCTTAATTTGCGGCGGATTATCATACAGAGAAGAATGTTTAACGATTCCCTCTCTCACTTCCCATGAAAGATTAAGCCCTTTAAATTCAGGATAACGCTCTTCAAGTATATCAACAACCCTTAGGCCATGCGTATTATGATCAAAGCCGCCGTGCAGCCTCATTAGCTTCCTTAAAGAATCTTCGCCTGAATGGCCAAAAGGCGTGTGCCCTAAATCATGCGCAAGCGCTATAGCTTCTGTCAAGTCTTCGTTCAACTGAAGCACTCTCGCTATGGACCTTGCTATTTGCGCCACTTCAAGCGTATGCGTAAGGCGAGTCCTGTAATAATCGCCCTCATGGTTTACAAAAACCTGCGTCTTATATTCAAGGCGCCTAAATGCTGTGCTATGGACTATACGGTCACGGTCCCTCTGAAAACAAGATCTGTACGGATGTTCTTTTTCCGCGTGCATCCTGCCGCGGGTGTATTTACTTTTGAATGCGTATGGCGCGAAATGTTCTTCTGTCATTTTACCTCTGCCAATAATTTCTGCTTGGCATCTTCAAAATATGATTTGGCAAAATCAGTTGTCCATGTGCGGTCTTTAAAAGACCTTTTTGAAATCAAATTTAGAAAATTTTCAAATTCTACATGATAAGAACCATATATATGAAAACTATCTGTGATATCAGTATACCTGCCCACATCAACAGGCCTTTTGGCTATTTTTGAAATTCTTTCAGCAATAGAGCGCTGTAAATCAGTAAGGGCAAATATATTCATGAATGCCGCCTTATACGCATCTCTTGAGCGCCAATGGGTATTCATGTTTAATATCCATTTATTGCCCTCGCCTTCTGTTATCCTGCACCATAAACGCTGAAGGCATGGCGGATCATCTGTAAAACAATCTTGGGTTGGGCTCCAGGTAATTGCCTGCGCTCTTCGCGAATACGGAGTTTTTGCCAATTTTTCAACCATATAATTCACCTGATCGACAACTTTACCGCCTGCTCCAAAAGCAAAAAATCTTTTATGGTATGTATAAGTCCATTTGCCTTCCTCAGGGTTTATCCAATGATCATGAACACCGTCAACCACCTCCTGCCTATAGACTTCAAGGTCTTCAAGGCCTCCAGGAAAGGCCCTGTGAATACGCGGCTCATCATAAGGCCTTCGCGCTGTCATAATCATAGTGCAATCCTTGCTTGGAGGGTCGCCTGGTTTGTCGTATTCTGTTTTTATAGCCAATCCGTTTTGCCAAACACTTACAACCGCCTTCTCCCACACTTCAGGCAGGGTATCTGCTTCTATCAATAGAACTGGTATTTGATTATTCATTGTAATTTTATCACCTTGTATTTTCCGTAAAGGTCAAGCAGCATATTAAGCGTCCTTAAATTCCATGTCCATACGCCTGAGCCTTTTGCCAGTAATTTTGCGTTATCTTCCATGCCGTCAATAACTATAAGGACTTTTCTGTGAAATTTATATTTACCTGCTTTTGAATCCTTCAAGAAATCCAAGATATGTTTCTCGCCTACTTTCCTCTCCCTTATCTGGCATATCCAATTTTTTCCTTTTGAATGGCAGACTATATAAGGCCCATTTTCGCCTATTACCCTTGTCGCGACATCTCCGAATTTCGGCAGCACATACCTTTTATGCTCTATTTCTATTATATCATCCCCGAATGCTTTAAACAAATCTACAATCTTTTCGTATAAATCTTCCTTTGAAGAACGCATAAAATCAGAAGATGACTTTTTTATATTTAACATAAATATCTTTTTTCTCAAAGATGAATCCGCGGTAAAATCAGTCCTGCTTTTATGATATACATTTTTAAGCCAAAATCGCAGGACAGGATCGTCTATCTTATTAAAAACGCCTGTTTTCTCTACCAGCCCGGCGGCTTTCAGGCCCTCAATAGCGCCTGAAACGCTTTTTACAGAACTATTCAACGATTCAACGATCTGATTTGCCCTGCAGTTTCCGTCAGAAATAAGCGTCAGCACAGATAATATGTCAATGCCATTTTTATTCCTGCAGTTTGCATTGATAACATTGATAAAATGCTGATAAAGCTCACCGTTAGAATCAAATAATACTTCGTCCAGCGCCTGCTCCAAAATAGAAGTAGTAACCCTGGCCTTTCTCTGATTAACCAGCAGCTCTTTTATTTTATTGGCTATAACATCCAGATAAAAAGGGTGCCCATTTGTGAAATTTATTATAAACCTTCCATATAACTCAGATATACTAAATCCCTCCAGGCGCGACAACAAAAAATCCCTGCTGGATGCAAAATCGAATTCTTCAAGCTGTATTATTTCAAAATTCCCGAATAAAAGCTGAAGTTTTTCAGCCAATATCAACCGCGCCTGCTGTACCGAAGAAGATGTAACTATATAAAACGTATTGCGCTGGGACATTATTTTTTTACCTAGCGCAGAAAACGGCTGATTTAACTTATAGCCTGCTAATTTATCGAATTCTTCAATAATAACAGCGCAATTTATCCCGGAATCAGCATGCGCAAATTTAGAAAGGTCAAGCAATGTATCATACGCAGAATCATAATCTTTTTTCCTGATAAAATCTTCTATTTTTTCAATAGCGTCTGTAGTTTTAGGAAGGCCTTTTCTACAATTTTTTATCAATGCCTTCAGGTCGTCTTTCTGAGGCGCTGTGCCTTTTAGGTTCAGATACTGATACAAAAGCGAGCCTATAAAACGATGGCTAAAAAAATCAAACGGCTCTTCGCGGCATTCCGCGTATATTACAATGATATTATTCTGTGAAATATCAGATAATATATTTTTTATAAGCGTTGTTTTGCCTATATAATTCTTGCCTATAACAGCGATATTTTGGCGGAATCCGGAACCGAAAGACTTTATGCGTTCTCTAAGTATTTTTTTTTCTTGAGCCCTGCCAAATGATTCTGTAACCATACGCATTCGGTAAAACTTCTACCTAGGTAAATAGTAAAAAGGATTTTGCGGCTTATCGCCTTTTCTTATCTGAAACTGTAAACACGGTTTTTTCGCCCTTCCGGTGCATCCTACCTTGGCAATTACCTGGCCCTGCTTTACAAACTCGCCTGTTTTGACAAGGCTGGATGAATTCTGGGCATACAACGTGGAGAATCCGTCGTCATGATCTATAATTATAGTCTGGCCATAGCCCTTCAATTTTGAATCTGAAAAAACTACTTTTCCTGCGCGCGACGCAACAACATCTTTGCCTTCATTAGCGCAGATATCAATTCCTTTGTTTAATACACCGTCTTTTTTGGACCCATAAAAAGATACAACCTTGCCCCTTATAGGCCAAATAAAATCAGAATCCACAGCGCTCACAGATCTCGTTTTAGGCTCTGCCTTAGGTATAAAAAGCAGTTGTCCGACGCTAATTTGGGTAATATCAGGAATCCTGTTTATTTTAACTATCTCATCGATTCCGACATTATAATATTTAGAAATGCGCCACAATGTCTGGCCTTTTTCTACCTTGTGGTAAATACCAGGCATATTGGGCCGCTCTACTGCAAGAGGTACTTGAACCGGATACTGGGAAACAGTCGCGCAACCTGACAAAACAAACACTACCAAAACCAACAGTAAATGTTTTTTCATAATGTTCCTCTTGGTTTAAGGTCCTGTTTTGCTGCTCAATAATAGCTAGCAAAACAGGATCAAATTCGCTTTCGGCGAATTTGGAGCGGGTGATGGGAATCGAACCCACATACCCAGCTTGGGAAGCTGATATTCTGCCACTGAATTACACCCGCTAATTTTCCAGCTGGGGCTTAAAACTTTGTCAATTTCACAAATTCCCTGTACCGCTTCTGGATTTGCTCTTTCCTCAAGCCTGCTAATTTATCAATACTGAATGATTCAACATTAAAAGACGCCATTATAGTCCCATACACTACAGCTTTTTTAAAAATATCATCATTCAGCTTATTTGCGCTGGCTATGTAGCCCATAAAACCGCCTGCAAAAGTATCGCCTGCGCCTGTAGGGTCAACCACTTCCTCCAATAAATATGCAGGCGCGATAAAAGATGCTGTTTTAGACATATACAGGACACCGTGTTCGCCTTTTTTAATTATGACAACTTCAGGGCCCATATCTAAGATATGTCTTGCAGCTTTAAGCAAATTATCTGTTTCTGCAAGCATTCGCGCTTCACTGTCATTGACAAAATAAATATCTACTTTTTTTAAAAGCTGCAGCAGCGCCTGACGCTTAGTTTTAATCCAATAATTCATAGAATCACAGGCTATAATTTCAGGCCTTGGCAGCTGCGTAAGAATGTTATGCTGTAAATCGGGGTCAATGTTAGCCAAAAATAAAAATTTGCTTTTTTTATATTTTTCCGGAATAACCGGATTAAATTCTCCGAACACATTAAGCTGGGTATCAAGCGTCTGAGGATTATTTATATCTTGCTGATAGCTTGCTTTCCAGCGGAATGTCTTACCGCCTTTTTTTATCTTGAGCCCTGATAAATCAATATTTTTTATTTTCTTTAAAAAAGAAAGGTATTGGCTGGGAAAATCCTCCCCCACAACAGCAACTATATTAACCGGTGAAAAATAACTTGCGCTTAATGAAAAAAATGTGGCTGAGCCTCCAAGCGCATCTATTTTTTCTGATAAACCTGTTTTTATAGAATCAAGGGCAACTGAACCCACTACCAGGATAGGCATTAAAACCTCATTGTCATTCTGAGCGAAGCGAAGAATCTAACGCTAATCATGCTTACCAAGATCCTTCGTCGCTTCGCTCCTCAGGATGACATATTTAATTTCATTGAACAAAATTCACCGCACATTGTGCAGTTATCTTTTATTGTTTGATTTGTTCTTTTTCTTATTTTTGCGAATCTTTTAGGGGCAATAGAAAGTTTCTCCTGCAGCTGCCAGTCTCTTTTCTTTCTTGCCTCTGAGATTTTCCTATCCCAGTCATACGCATTCTTAACGCCTTTCGCAAGGTCGCCTGCATGAGCGGCTATCCGAGAAGCAATAACTCCGTCATAGACATCCTCTGCGCTTGGCAAGCCCAAATGCTCAGAAGGCGTTACATAACACAGAAAATCAGCGCCAGAAGCCGCTGCGATGGCGCCGCCGATAGCTGAAGTTATATGGTCAAACCCTGGAGCAACATCTGTAACCAGCGGACCTAAAACATAAAATGGCCTGTTATGGCAAAGCTGTTTTTCCAAAATTATATTTGTCTTTATTTGCGTCAAAGGCACGTGGCCCGGCCCTTCTATCATCACGCTGACGCCTGCGTCATAAGCGCGCATCGCAAGTTCGCCAAGTAATATCAATTCCTGCACTTGAGGCCTGTCAGTAGCATCTAGTATTGTACCCGGGCGCATGCCATCTCCCAGGCTTAATGTAATATCATATTTTCTTGCTATTTTTAAAATCTCGTCAAAATCCTCATAAAAAGGATTCTCTTTTTTATTTTTTTTCATCCACTCCGCGATAAAGGCCCCGCCCCTTGAAACCAAATCTATTGTGCGATCCTGCCTTAAAAGCCTTTCAAGCGACTCACGCGTGATGCCGCAATGAACAGTAAAAAAATCCACTCCGTCTTTTGCCTGGGCCTCAAGCACCCTAAATATATCTTCTGAAGCCATCTTTGTAACTGTGCCATATTTTTTATAAGCCGCGACTGCGGCCTCATATACAGGCACAGTGCCGACAGGCACAGTAGAATTTTCAATTATTTGACTACGTATACCAGCCAAATCACCGCCTGTTGATAAATCCATAACACAATCAGCGCCTGCATCTATAGCTATAAGCAACTTCTCTATTTCATCCGCAATGCTTGAATGCGCGCTGGATGTTCCCATATTTGCATTAACTTTAGTGCGCAGGCCTGTGCCTACACCGCAGGCCTTAATCTTTTTACCTGCCTTAATTTTATTTAACGGTATGACTATTTCGCCAATGGCTATCTTTTTTAAAATATAAGATTCCTCAAGGCCTTCATCTTTTGCAACCTGGCCTACAAGGCTTGTTGTTTTATTTTGCTTTGCTAAATCTATTAGTGTCATATATTTTTTTCTCTATCGCGTATATTCTAAATCTAAATGCTTTAAAATCTTTTGATAACAGAGGGTTGTAAAGTTTAGAAAATTCCTCAAGCGCCCTGACAGATTCCTGCGCCCTGTGGATATTGTTATAAAAAAGCGATTCTAGGTTTTTTGGCCTGCCTTTATCAAAAGAACTTTTTTTGCCTAAATCTTTTTGTGTGTTTCTTGATTTGACCGCGCCTTTGAATAATCTATCTGAGATTCTGCTTATTTTATGGCGTATGGTTTTTAGCGCATTTGTCAAATTCTTATCTTCTAAAATAAACCTTGTTATGTCTTCGCAAACCCGCAATGCTTCACGGGAACGATTCAGGTTCACGTCGATTATGCGGTTTAATTTATGCATTCTAGCAATTTCGTGGTTGAATATCCTTTGACAAACGCAATAGACACGGTCTTTTTCGCTATATCGTTTCCGACGATATCTTCAGGCTTCCAATCGCCGCCCTTTACCAAAACATCAGGCCTTAGCGCTTTTATCAATTCATAAGGAGTGCTTTCATCAAACAACACAACATAATCAATTGATTCTAACGCGGATAAAACTATAGCCCTGTCAGCCTCATTATTCACAGGCCTGCCAGGGCCTTTTATTTTTTTTACAGATGAATCAGTATTTAAACCAACTACTAATACATCGCCAAGCCTTTTTGCCTTGGCAAGATATTCCACATGCCCGCGGTGTAAAATATCAAAACAACCGTTTGTAAAGACAATCTTCTTGTTCTGTTGTTTTAATTTTTTGATTATTAAATTGATCGATTTTAGCTTTTTTATTTTATTTTTCATTTTGTTAACTGACTGAATCTTCAGCTAATTCGCAAATAATATGCGCTATCAGAATATGCGATTCCTGCATACGCGGCGTATCAGAAGACGGCACGATTATAGAATGTTTCGCGAGCTTTGCCAATTTACCGCCGGCGCCGCCTGTTAAGCCAATTGTAACCATTCCTATTTTATTGGCAAACTCAACAGCCTCTATAACATTTTTAGAGTTACCGCTTGTTGATATACCTAACAAAACATCATTTTTATTAGCAAGCGCCTCGGCCTGGCGTTTAAATGTAAAATCGTAGCCGTAATCATTGCCAATTGCAGTCAAAATAGATGTATCTGTTGTCAAAGCAATAGCAGGCAAGGCCTTTCTTTCTTTTTTAAACCTGCCGACAAATTCCGCTGCGATATGCTGCGCGTCAGCAGCGCTGCCGCCGTTACCGCATACCAAAAGCTTGCCGCCTTTCTTAAGAGAGCTGATTATTAATTCTGCGGCTTTCTGGATATTCGCGGTTTGCGATTTAAGCAATCCCTGCTTAACCAAAATACTTTCTTTTATTATCTGTTCAATTTTGTCTTTCATATTACACGCAAATCGTTTCAATTAAATCCAGCCACTCTTTATCTTCAACAATTTTAAGTTTCGCTACAGCCTTATCAATAGGCACCGCGACAATTTTATTGGCTTGCAGGCTTACCATGTGGCCGAATTTTTTTGTATTTATAAGTTCTACGGCCTTGACGCCAAAACGCGTGCCAAGAACCCTGTCAAACGCAGTAGGTGAGCCGCCGCGCTGTATATGGCCAAGCACAGTAGATCTTGTTTCAAGTTTTGTCATTTCCTCAATCTTTTTTGCCAGGTTCTCGCCAATACCGCCTAAACGCACATGGCCAAAAGCATCTAATTCCTGTTTCTGCAAAACCATATCTCCTTCTTTGAATTGAGCGCCTTCAGCAACTGCTATAATACTGAAAAGTTTTCTTCTTTTGCGCCTTGATTCAATTGTTTGGCAAATCTTTTTCAGGTCTATCTTCGCTTCCGGAATAAGTATAGCGTCAGCGCCGCCGGCTATGCCTGCGTGTAAAGCTATCCAACCTGCGTGCCTGCCCATTATCTCAACAACAAGCACCCTATGATGGCTGTCAGCAGTACTATGGAGCCTGTCAATCGCCTCCATTGCTATATTTACAGCTGTATCAAATCCAAAGGTATATTCTGTCTGGTCTAAATCATTATCTATTGTTTTTGGGACTCCCACAACATTAAGGCCCTCTTTAACAAGTTTACTGGCAACCCCAAGAGTGTCTTCGCCGCCAACAGCAATAAGCGCATCAAGCTTTAATGCCTTAAATGTGCTTTTTACTTTTTCCACGCCGCCTTCTTTTTTGTAAGGATTAGTCCTTGAAGTGCCTAGAATAGTACCGCCTCTATTTAAGATACCTGATGTATTATCTAAATTTAACGGCATGGGATCATTATCTATCATACCCTTCCAGCCATTTTTAATGCCTATTATTTCATGTTTATCAATAATTGCCCTTCTTACAACTGCCCGTATAACTGGGTTTAAACCCGGACAATCGCCGCCTCCTGTTAAGATGCCGATTCTCATTTTACTTCTTTCCCCTTTCTACGCCATACTCGATAGCGCCATGAAATGATTCTTCATTACTATCCTGTTTCTCGCCTCTTTTTTTCTTGAAATCTTCTTTATGCACAATTTTAGTTATGTGCACAGTGCATGTCACAGCCTCTTCTAAACCAAGCATATCCTGCACCTTTGTCTTTACAAGATTCTGCACCCTTTCAGTTGCCTCAGGTATATTTGAATCAGACCAGAGCGAAACCTTTGCGGTTATCTGAATAGCGCCTTTTTTATTGGCTTTTACATCACAGCGCAGGTCCTTTACGTCAGAAACCTGTTTAGCTACTTTTCTAATTAAATCCTCAATGGCTGATAACGATATGGTCACCTGCCCCTCGGGGTTTGTAAAAGCTATTGTCTTTTCGCGCTGAAACCTGCTGAGCATAAATTTGCTGACTGAAAATGTTATAAGAATCATCAACATCCCGGTAAAACCTGATATAAGCCACAGGTCTGGCTGATTTTTAAGATACGTAAAGAAAAAATCTATGTTTATCCAATTCTTGAGGTGCGCGGAAAATATTAAAAGCAACGCGCTTAAAAAATAAAATATGATCGTGCATGCGAACCAAACTATCCAATTAAACACTCTCATCAACCACCTCCGAAATTTGCGAAGCAAATTTTGATCCTGTGTCACCAGTTATTGATAGCTTGTGACACAGGACCTTTCCAATTTTTCAATTATTTTTTCTTTTCAATGCTTTTTACCTTTACGTCTATATTCGCAGGGACAAGGCCGGTCATTCTTTCAACCGCATTCCTTATGCTTTCCTGGACATAGCCTGCGGTCCGAGGTAAATCCTGGCCATACTCAACAACTATCGACACCGCTATCCCAACCTCATTATTCTCTTTAAGTTCAACTTTGATTGCAGCAGCATTTCTATCCTTGCCTAACATCTCAAACAAACTGCCGATAGTGCCTGCATAGATCCTTAAAACACCTTCTACTTCCATAGTTGCGATTGCAGCTATAGATCTTATCGCTTTGACATGAATCTTTATCCTGCCTAAATCAGTCTTTGCCTGCTTTTCCGAAACCATATTACTGCTCCTATTTTTTATTTGCCTTTTCTTCCTCTATCAGTTTCTCGACAAAATCTGTATAATACTTCCCTTGCAAAAATTTCTGGTTTGTAAAAACTTTTTTATGAAAAGGTATAGTGGTTTTTATAGGTTCAATGATATATTCGTCGAGCGCGCGCCTTACTATAGGTATAACTTCCTGCCTTGACTTACCGTAACAAATAAGTTTTCCTATCATAGAGTCATAATTCGGCGGTATGCTGTAACCCTGATAAACATGCGAATCAACACGGACTCCGGGCCCGCCAGGCGCGTGATATGTCATAACCTTTCCCGGGCAAGGCATAAAATCTTTTTCAGGGTCTTCCGCGTTTATTCTGCATTCGATTGCGCAGCCTTTTACCTCTATAGATTCCTGTGTAAATTTTATTTTCTCGCCTGCCGCGATACGAATCTGCTCTTTTACTATATCTATGCCTGTAACCAATTCTGTTACCGGATGCTCAACCTGGACTCTGGTGTTCATCTCCATAAAATAAAAACTTCCGTCAGTATCAAGCAAAAATTCCATAGTGCCGACATTCTTGTATCCGGCGCTTTTAGCTCCGCGCACAGCCGCCTCACCCATCTTTTTACGAAGCTTCGCGTCAACCGCAGGCGAAGGGCTTTCTTCAATAAGCTTTTGGTGGCGCCTCTGGACTGTGCAATCGCGCTCGCCAAGATAAACAATGTTTCCATGTTCGTCGGCCATAAGCTGTATCTCTACATGGCGAGGATGTTCAATATATTTTTCTATATAAACTTCCGAATTACCGAAAGCTGCTTCTGCTTCTGTCTGAGCTGTCATAAACGCGCTTATAAGCCGTATATCGTTATGAGCGACACGCATACCTCTTCCGCCGCCGCCTGCAGACGCTTTTATAATAACAGGGTATTTTATTTTCTGCGCTATTTTTAGCGCCTCATCTTTTGTTTTAATTGTAGCAGACGAACCGAATATAACAGGCAAACCTGCTTTACGCATTGTATCTTTTGCCATCATCTTATCGCCCATCAAACGAATATTTTCAGGAGTGGGGCCTATAAATTTTATTTTGCACGACTGGCATATCTCCGCAAAATGGGCATTCTCTGACAAAAAACCATACCCCGGATGTATAGCCTCAACATCTGTAATCTCTGCGGCGCTTATTATTGCGGGAATATTTAAATAACTATTTGCGCTTTGCGCGGGGCCTATACAAACAGCCTGATCAGCCAGGTGTGTATGCATAGATTCAGCATCTGCCTGCGAATACACAGCGACTGTCTTTATCCCGAGCTCTTTACAGGCGCGTATAACCCTTAACGCCACTTCTCCCCTATTCGCGATTAGTATTTTAGAAAACATTATTTGCTTGGCTCCACTAAAAACATTACCTGCCCAAATTCAACAGGATCAGCGTTCTCAACAGATATTCTAACAACCTTGCCTCTTACTTCTGATTTTATTTCATTCATCAATTTCATTGCTTCTACTATACACACTACCTGGCCTATCTCTATATTTTGGCCTTCCTGCACATAAGGAGGCGCGTCAGGCGCAGGCGCCCTGTAAAAAGTGCCGACCATGGGCGACTTTATTTCAACAAGCCCTTTTGCGGCAGCTTCATTTTCTTTCGCAGCCTGAGCCGATTGAGCTGTATGCGCCGGCTGAGCATGCGTTGGCGCGTGTTGAGCAGGGGCCGCTAGAAATTCGCTGGATATCTCACCATTGGACTTCCTCAACCGAAGTTTAAGGCCGTCTTTCTCTATCTCAAGTTCAACGAGCCCATTTTCGTTCATTAACGCTATCATTTCTTTAATTTCTTTTACGTTCATGACACCCTCCCGGAATATTCAAAACTACGTGTATCTATTTTTACAATATCTCCTTCGTTTATAAATAAGGGCACCTGGACCATTGCGCCTGTTTCAAGTTTTGCAGGTTTCAGCGATTGGCGCGCGGTATCGCCTTTTATGCCAGGTTCAGTATAAACAACTTTAAGCTCTATTGTAGTAGGCAGCTTGATATCTATCATTTTACCGTCATAAAGGCTGCCAGTCAACTCCATATTTTCTTTTAAAAAATCAGCTGTCTCACCCAAAATTTTTCTTGAAATCGCCAAATCTTCGTAAGTCTCAAGATCCATAAAATGAAACATATCCTCTGAGCTATACTGATAATGAAGCTGCCTATCTTCAATAAACGCCTCTTCAATATTGTCCTCTGATTTAAAATTTCTTTCAAGGACTGAACCGTCTTTTAAAGATTTCAGCTTCGTGCGGACAAATCCGCCGCCTTTAGCAGGCTTTACAGGCTGAAACCAGGCAATGCTGTATAACGCGCCTTCCATAACAATTGTCATTCCGTTTTTAAACTGATTCGGTGAAATCATTGCGATAAAACCTCCGCTCCTTTTTCTGTAACAACTACCATCTCTTCTAATCTAATGCCGCCTACGCCGGGCATATATACCGCAGGTTCAACAGTCAAAACCATGCCTGGTTTTAAAATAGTTTTCGACCTTGGCGATAAAGATGGCGCCTCGTGCACTTCACGCCCTATCCCATGGCCTAGTGAATGCCCAAAATAATCACACCAACCATGGCTTTTAATGTAATCCCTTGCAACAGCATCAACTACACAAGCCTTTACGTCTGGCTTTATAGCCTTTATAGCCATTGCTTGCGCTTTTTTGACTACATCGTAAATTTTTCTGGCAGTATCAGGTATTTTACCCAAGAAAAACATCCTTGTCAAATCAGAATTATATCCTTGCAAAACCGCGCCCATATCAACCAAAACCGCGTCTATTTGCTTTATCTGCCTATATGAAGGCTGTCCGTGAGGTAAAACCGAATTTTTACCAGACAAAACTATAGTGTCAAATGAAGCGCCTTCTGCGCCTCTTAATCTTAACTGATATTCAATAAAAGCAGCTAAATCTCTTTCTCTAGCCCCAGGCTTAATTTTACACCTAATATCATAGAAAACCTCAAGAGCTGTTTTTACTGCTTTCTTAATTATTTTTATCTCTAACGCGGATTTTATAATCCTTAAATCTTCAGTAAAATCATACGTAGGGAGAAATTCCTGCTTAACCAGCTTATCCCTGAATTTACTCACTTCGCCGTAGCTTATATGCTTTGCTTCAAATCCGATACGCTTTAAATTATTTTTTTGTATGAGATGAATGATAAGGTCGAAATGGTTGAGTAGGGGCGAATGGTTATTCGCCCCTACAATTTCTATTTCAAAACCTTTTATCTCCTTCTTTGCCTGTTCTTTATACCTAAAATCAGTAATAAAAAAATCTTTTGCCTTTGTAACCAAAAGATACGCGTCACAGCCGGTAAACCCGCTAAGATAAGAAACATTTACAGGCTTGGATACAAAAAGCGCATCCAGTTTTTCTTTTTTCAGCCTTTTTTTCAACAAACTTAAAGCATGCATATTGCGGCCTGTAAACCCAAAATATAACTATTCACTCCGAACCCGCTCACCTGCCCAACAGCAACCGGCGAAATGAGCGATGTATGCCTGAATTCCTCACGCGCATAGATATTTGATAAGTGCACCTCAACTGCAGGCACACCCACAGCAGCAATGGCGTCGCGTATGGCAACGCTGGTATGCGTATAAGCAGCCGGATTAATAACTATCGCGTTAAATTTTTCTTTTTTTGAATTGCCTATTAAATCAACAATTTCACCTTCATGGTTTGACTGCACAATCTTAAGTTCAACTTTATTCTTCTTTGCAATAATTAACAGCTCTTTATTGATTTTGCCAATGCTAACCTTGCCATATACATCAGGCTCTCTTGTGCCAAGCAGATTAAGGTTTGGGCCGTGAATGATTAATATCTTATGCATAATTTACCTCCCCGGTTTTTCCGCTTCGTCAATCAGCATTATCGGGATACCATCTTTAATCGGGTACCTGAGGCCGCACTTAGGATTTTGGCAAATTAATTTCTCGCCTTCTAATTTTATATCAGATTTACAAGCAGGGCATGCCAATATGTCCAACAATTCTTTGTCAATCATTTTATGGTCACCTCCGACTTTATAATATGTTTAAATTCTCTCTTAAACATAAAAATTATGCCTCCAATCAAGCTAATAGCTAGGGTAACTCCTAAATAAAGCAATGAAAGCGCAAAGGCATTATCTTTGCCCATTACCCCTCCCAAAAAATACACAAATCCGCTTTCGCGTATCCCAAGGCCGTTTAAAGAAGGCAACATACTCACAGTGCATATCGCCGGCATATTTAACAATAAAAAGACAAAGTGCACTTTTGATGAAATACTTATGGCTAATAAATATGCCATATAAAAAAATAATAATTGAGCAGTCAGCGAAAGCCATAGAGCATGAAAAAGCAAAGCTTTATGATGCCTGTATTTATGTGTTGACTCGTATAAACGCTGTAACTGATCTTTTGCTTTTTGCGATTTGGTAAGCTTTTTAAATAACAAAATAATTTTCGCGGCTTTTTTATTAAATATTACTGCCATAAAAACAGTCCCTACCGCGCACGTAAACCATATAATCGTTATGACTATTTTATTAGCGGTTTCATCCGGGCGTAAAATCAACGCAAACAACGCGACCCATCCAAGGGTAATAACTCCCAGCATCCTATCTATTGCTATTGATGTAAAGGTCTCCAGCTTCTTTTTTGTGCCGCCTGACGCGTAGTAAGCCTTTACTACATCTCCGCCTATAGATGTCGGCATAAAATTATTAAAAAATTGCCCTATGAAAGTAAGCAGCGAAACATCTCTTATTGTCAAATGAACACCCTGCGCATCAAGCAAAAATTTTAACCGAAAAGACTGCAAGATCATGCCCGCTATCATTAAACATAATGAAATTAATATAAAAAATTTATCTGCCTGGGCTAATATAACACCTATGCCCGCAAGCTTATCCCTCATAATCCAGATAAGCATAACCAAAAGCGCCGCGCTTATCAGCACTTTAATGTAATTAAATATGTTTTTCATTCGTTATTAAACTCTCTAACTTTTTAGGCTGAGTATCGTTTCCGGACGAAACAAGCTTGTCCTGGAATTTATCCAATTTTATTCTTGCATCGTCATATTTAACCTTTGCGTTCTGTATATGATTTCCCACTAAACGAAAATCCTCTGTAAATTTAAACAAATCTTGCTGCATTCGGTTCAGATTTGCTAAAATCTCTTTTGCGTTACGCTCTACCTGCATGCCTTTAAGGCCAAGGCATATCACCTGCAGATACGCATAAAACGTATTAGGCGAAACAGGTATTACTCTTTTACTCAACGCATACGAGAGCAGGTCCTCTTTAATGGCTATTTCATAATAGACATTCTCTGCAGGGATATACATAAGGGCAAAATCAAACGTGCCTTCATCAGGCAGTATATATTTATTAGATATCTCATTTATTCTGTTTTTAACATCAGCAATAAATTTTTTCCTATATGCGTTTTTATCGTCGTCATTTGCCGCATTCAATGTTGCCTGAAAATTTTCAAGCGGAAATTTAGCGTCAACAGGCACAATATTATTGCCAATTTTTATTATTGCATCAACTGTTTCACGCGTCTTAAACTGATATTGCAAATGATAATGGTCTTTTGGCAAAACCTGGTCCAGCAGATTGCCCAGCAAAGTCTCGCCCATTTCACCTCTAAACTTAGGCGCGCGCAAGAGATTCTGCAGGCCTGATATGTCTTTGCTTATAATAACAATCTGTTCGTTTGTCTTCTCGAGCTTGCCTAAAGTATTCTGTAGATTATTAATAATATTCGCGGTATTGTCAAAACGCTGGCCCATACCTGACTGTGATTCCTGAATGCGGCGCGACATCTCCTTAAGCCGTTCGCTTATTAAAACAAACATAACAGCGCCTAAACAAATTAATATTAAAGATAACAATATGCTAATCCAGATCATTTGTGTTTTATTTACTCTTGTTTACGTACAACATCCTCAATTGATAAAGCAGGCCTTCCATCATCTGTGATTCTTCGGAGCTTAAATTATTTTTAGTCTTCTCCTGCAATATCTCTATAATATCTATCATGTACTTAGCTTGTTCTAAGTCCATTTCTTTCTTTTTTGTAATGGGATTTTCCATTTCGCCAAGCGCCGCCAATGTCTGCATGCCAAGGCTTGAAATAAATATAGGAAAAGTCATTTTCATTTCCGGGCGCGCGTTTTCATTAGGCTCTGTCTTTTTCTCAACATCTGCCCTGTCTTTCCAGCTTTCATCAACATTTTTCTTTATCTCATCCATATTTTACTCCTATTACGATACAATTATTCCTGCATAGCCCACAACCGCTGAATAATCCCCTGTGGTTTCCCCGCTTGTCTGGTATTTAACCAACTCTGCTGTTTTTGCGCCGAGTTTTTTTACCGCAGCCAGCATTACAGCTACCGGCGCATATCCGCACATAGAAATATCAAACTCATCAATCTTTTTTAACAATTTTTCTTCATTAAGCTCAAGTATCGCATTTATAGCCTCACGGTCCTTTGCCTGGGCTATTTTTTGTTCTTCATAATGCGTCATATCGCTGGAAGCCACAATTAAAACATCTTTTTTTAAATCTCTTACACAATCAGCGATATTATTGCCTATTTCCCTGTAAATCGCCAGGTCTGAATGTGACAACATTATCGGAACAAATTTAAAACCAGCCTTAAAAAACTGAAGAAACGGCAGCTGAACTTCTATTGAATGTTCAAATGAGTGCGCGGTTAAATCATCCTGCAGAAATCTTGAGGCCTTAAGCAACCTGCCTGAAAAATCCTCATCTATCTCTACCTGGCCTAAAGGCGTAGCCCAGCTTCCCTTTTTAACTAAACTAAAAGGCCTGCCGCGGCCTGTGTGGTTGGGGCCTATAACAATTATAGTGCCTGGTAATTTTATGCGTGAATATACATCTCCGGCAACCTGCCCTGAATACGCCAAACCAGCGTGCGGAGAAACAATGCCAAAAACTTTTTTCTTAACAGCGCTTTTTTTCGTTAATTTTTCTATTAATTTCTTAAGCGCCTCAGGGGCACCGGGATAAAATTGTCCTGCGACTGCCGGCTGGCGCACCATAATTATTGCTCCGTAAAATGCGAAATGCCGGAAAAAATGTCCTATATTAGCATCCGGCACTTCTTATACTATTATCTTTTTTTTCTTCTTGCTTCCTGCATTTTTCTTTTTTTGCGGACGCTTGGTTTTTCATAGTGCTTGCGGGCGCGTAACTGCCTTAAAATGCCCTCTCGCTCTATTTTCTTCTTAAACCTGCGCAACGCTTTCTCAAGCGGCTCATTAGGGCCGACTTCAACTGTAGGCATTGTGTTATAACACCCCCTAACTTATGAATTTTAATAATTATATCATATATATTAATATTATGTCAATGAAAACCACGCTGGCAGCTTATTCAAAAGATAGGACAACGCTGAAGGAAAGTTCTTTATACTCCAAGTCTTGGGGGAAAGCCTCAAAAGGCGAAGCGCTTTCTATTACCTGCTTTGCTAAATCATGCAGCCTTAAATCCGCGCTGGAACGCTCGGTAATTATTTTAACAGCTGAAAGATACCCGTCTTTGTGTAAAACAAAATTTAAAAGCACATCGCCGCTTACACGCTGGCGGTTATATTTTGAATTTGCTATTCTTTTTATCTTTTCGCGCACTGACTGGACATAATCAAGGTACGCCGGCATTTTCTCAACGCCTGCCGGTAAAGGCGGTATAACAATATCAGCTCCGGATCCCTTATTAGGCGCCGGAGGAACTACGTCTTTTTTCTCCTGCTTTGCTTCAGGCTTACTCGCTACAGGCTTACTCATTACGGGCTTATTTACCTGGCTGATTTGTTTACTTTCCTGCAAAAGTTTACGGGTATCTTCCATCCGTTTACGCGCCAAAGCAAGCAGCCTTTCTGACTCCATGTTTGATTTAATCTGCTTTACATATTTTTCTGCTGTCTGCCTTTTAATAAGCGCCGGGTCTTTACTTTGAACGCGCGGAATATCCTTATACTTAATCTCAAACTGTTTCATTGGAAGTTTCCTGGGCATCAATACGTTTATGCCTGAGAAGCTAAAAAAGATAAAACCATGCAATATCAACGATATTATAAACGCTGTTTTTAACGTATTGTTATACATTTTGCCTTCGCTATATCCTTAAAAATCTTATCTACTACACTTTTCGTATGTATCCAATCACATCTATCGCACGCCCAAATCTTGCCTTTTTTATACCCTAATTTTTTATTTAAGCAGGGGTAAAACGGGCACCAGCAAAATGTGCAATCCTGGAGTTTTTTATGGCACGGGTAAAATTTACAGAATTTGTTAACTCTTTTCATAAAATATTCCATAAATAATTTACCAATATCATAACTGATACTGTGATAATTGCCAGGGTTTGCGCAAGCCTGATCGATTTCTGCACATGGCCATTATTTATCTCATTCTCCTGATTCCCCACATACGGCTTATGTACAGCTAAACCATTATGATACACAAGGCCGCCTAATTGTATACTAAGCGCGCCGGCAAATGCTGCCTGGGGTATCTCGTTATTTGTCCTGCCGTCTGTAAAGGCTGTTTTAAAACTGGCCTTGTAGTCAAATTTACATACATACGAGGCAAATGGTATCAGAAAAATACAAATCCTTGAAGGAATATAATCAAATACTGCCTGAACCCTGGAAACAAACCAGTATTGCTCATCAAACAAGTTAAGCGCTTTGTAAGCATAAACAAGAGGCGCGCCGCCTAAAAACGCATAAAGCAAAACTCCGAATATATCTTTTGCTGTATTCTCGGAGATAAACTCAATCCTGTTTTTAATCAATTGTTCGCTGTCATCATTGATTATAGCTGAACTAAACACCTCAGGCTTATTCTCTATATTTTTTATTGATAAGGCAAAATATATAAAAAACGCTTCTGTTAATATTTTTACAAGTTTGCCCAATAAGCCCAAATCCCATATTATAAACTTCACAGCCGCAAAAACAATCACAGAAATAAACACAACTAACAACGTACTGGTTATTTTTGTGTTCCTGAAACGCCTCCTGAAATAACTCTCTGTCTTTGATACAAGAGAATTCAAAATGCCTTCAAGCTGAGGCATCTGCTTCGGTTTACCGGCTGAAATCTCCAGAATATAGGCAAGAAATATTGACAGCATATTTTAAAAAGTAAGTTTTACTCCCAATAGATATGATGTCCCAGGCATAGGATAATTGTACACTTCCTGATAATCCTTGTCAAATATGTTATCTAATGTTAATGTAAATTCCGTAGATTTATTTAATTTATATGCCATGTTTGCGTCAGAAACAAAATAGCTTTTAAGAAAAGACGCATTGGTTGTTTCTGTAAAACGTTTTGTAACATACCTGCCGTCTATATAAAACGACAACTTATCGGTAAAACCATAATATATTGAACCTTTATATGTATTTTTAGGCCTGTAGGTAATCCATTTATCAGTTATAGTATCCTTGGCATCAAGATAAGTATAATTAAAATTCAGTTTAAGATTTTTTGCCACAGTATAATCAGTATTAAACTCTATGCCCTGGATAAGGGCATTATTAACATTAGAAGGCCTATACCACCAGTTTTCGTCTGATTGCCAGGCAATAAGATCCTTAAACTTATTATTAAAATATGTCACATCTGTATCTATCTTGTCTATAAAACATGCTGCAAACCCAAATTCATATGACTTTGCCTTTTCAGGCCGCAGGTTAGGATTGCCTTCCACCCCGCCCCATATGCCCCAATCTTCTCTCGGCCAATACAGATCATTAAAAGTCGGCGCCCTGAACGACTCTCCCCATAAACCATGGAATTTCAATATATCAGAAGCCCACCATGAAAAACTGGTACTTGGAGACACCTTATTGCCGAAATTAGAATAATCATCTAACCTTGCCCCGCCTCTAATACTCAAAGACTCTACAGGCTTAATCTCTGTTTCTAGATATCCAGCTTTTACATTATAAGCATGTTTGCCGTTTGAAGAACTATTTATCTTGTTATCCTGCATATCAGTACCAAACGTAGTCCTGAACACATCAAACCACCATTGTGATAACTGCAGCGTCGTGCCTGACACTGTCGTAACATGCGCTGCTACATCATAAGTAGGCGACGTACTTTCTATAAAATCAAGCCTGTCAATGGTGTTGTACGCTTTAAAAAGTATATTTGTATCCTGCCAAAGTTTTCCGTCCCAGGTCAAATCAAAATAATCATTCCATGCATTCTGCCTGTCATCAAGATCTTCATCTGTTATCTGCCCAGGCACGCCGAGTTTTGAATTCCAGTAACCGCTGTAAAATTTAACTCTGTTCTGTTCGTTTATATCAAAGCCTAATACTGAACTCGCCTCATAAGCCTTATAGTCTGAATTTTCCCTGAAACCGTTTGACTTTTGCCATCCGCCGGAAAAAAGATAGTCAAACTCTTTTTCTTTTCCATGGGTCAAAACATCAATTGTCTCTGTATTCCATGAGCCATACTTGGCCTCAATAATGTCCTTATCAGCATCCTTGCCTGTCTTTGTAATTATATTTATTACACCGCCCATTGCATTTGCGCCATATATGCTTGATGCAGGGCCGCGTATAACTTCAATACGATCCACATTAATCAGCGAGATCTTATTAAAATCGGTTGTTCCGTCTCTCGGAGTATTTGTGGGCCTGCCGTCTATCAACACTATTACCTGCGATTCAGAAGCGCCTCTTGTATGTATTGTCTTTGCAGAACCCATCGAACCGTATTCGAAAATTTCTACTGACGGCAGGCCCTGAAGGGCCTGGTATACACCCTCGGCGCCTGTAGTATCTATATAATTATCATCTACAACGGAAACATTGGCAGTGCTATCCTTAGAACTTTGTTCCAGCCTTGACTGCGTAACAAAAATTTTGCCTAAATCATATTTTTTTGTCTGGCTTGTTTTGCTGGCATCATCTGCCAGCAAAACACTGCTTGTCATTATTAAAATCAACGCCCCCAGATAAACTAATACTGCTTTCCTCATTTTTCTCCTCCACGAGATTATTCTCCAGTACAAGCAATCGTCCGGGCTACTCATTAGAGATTACCGTTGCGGGGCAGCGCTTTGAATCCCTGCCTGTCAGCAGGCAGGCCACAAAGACTTCCTCTGCTTATCTGGTTTAACAAAAACTAACTAAATTTCTTAATATCCAAAAACCAATATTTCCAAAAACCCTCTTTTAAAACTGGATTGCTTTCAATAATTTTAATCGGTTTCTTAAATATAGGCCCATCAATTACAAATGTATGAAACTCGCCGTTTTCGCCGCAAGGGCATATATTTTTTGACTTAAGCTCATCTAGCAATTTCTTATCAATCACTCTGCCTACAAAATCGCTGTTAAATTTATCCGCCTGACAGCTGACAATTATTGCCTTAAATCCTAAATTGATAAATTCTTCTAAAATCTCTGCTGTTGGCATATTCCATAACGGCTCTACAGGATTTATATTTATATCATTGCATACACGCTCAACCCATAACTTATGCTCATCAAGATAAATGTCGCCGAAAACCATTGATTTAGCGCCTTCAATCTCTGAAACAGCCGCCTTAAATTCTTTTTCGTATTCTTTCATATCAGCGGTTACTTCTTTTTGGACTAGAGGCACGCCTATTAATTCTGCCTGAAGCTTTATCAAACCTGCTTCTATTCCATGAAAACAGCAGCGTTTATGTTCTTTTGAGATAAAATTCAAAAGATATTTTATATTGTACCCTTCTTTTACAGCCTTATAATAAGCCAGGCAGCTGTCCTTGCCCGAGCTCCATGAAGATACCGCAAAAGTTTTTTCCATTCCAACCTCCGTAACTTTACACTTTTGACAATGTCATTTTTGTCAAGTTAGCATTTTCAGGGCATTATTTCATTGCAAAAACAAATAATGCAATAACTTCCGTTGACTCAATTACAGCGCCTAAAACATCGCCTGTTATGCCATTGATTTTTTTGACAGATAATCTTCCTATTAGATAAGTAAAACCTGCAACTGTCAATAAAGCAGCTATAGCTTTTGTCTGCCAGATAAAAAATATGCTTACAAAAACAATTACTGTTGAAATTAAAAATATCTTAAGGTTAATCCCGCTGGTAAATACTTTTGCTTTTCCTTCATTACGGGCATAGGGAAACAAAAACATCGCCAGCACACAAGACCATCTGCTTAAAATACACATTAAAATCAAAGCGGTTAATGCTTTCTCCGGAGCAAGCGATGACAATAAACCTATCTTTAAAAATATGGCGCATATCAGGCTTAAAACACCCATTACCCCTATATGCGGATCACGCATTATTTCCAGCATTTTCTCTTTCGGCCTGCAGCTTAAAAAAGCATCCGCAGTATCTGACAATCCATCCAGATGCATGCCGCCGGTAATCATTACTAAAACCATAATTAAAATAATACTTGAAAGAAATGATGAAAAATTAAACAAAATTAAAATTTTATATACCCCGCAAAGGCTTAAACCCAAAAACAGGCCTATGACAGGAAAAAATATCATTGCATTTGCCATTGTTTTTTCATTGATATTTTTTAGCCTTAATGGAATAATAGTTAAAAATTGTATCGCAGACAAAAAACTCTTTATCATTTCTGCCTTTCAGATACGTTAGCGCTTTTAAAAGTTGCCATCTGCGTTAAAATCTTAATAGAGGCATCAGCCAAACCTATTGCCAATGCTGCGCCTGTGCCTTCGCCAAGCTTTAAGTCCATATTTAGCAAGGGCTTTAAACCTATATAATCAAGTATAATTTTATGGCCTTTTTCTACTGAACAGTGCGCGGCAATCATATAGTCTTTCACTTTAGGCTCAATGCCAAACGCAACTAATGCAGCCGCACCTGAAATAAACCCGTCTATTACAACAGGAACTTTTTCTGACGCAGCTGCAAGGATAATACCTGCCAAACCAGCAATTTCAAATCCGCCGACTTTAGATAGCACATCAATAGCATCTTTTGGATCAGGCGTATTTACAGAAATTGACTTTTTTATAACGTTTATCTTATTTGCTAAAGCTTTGTCATCTATACCGGTTCCCTTACCCACAACCTCTTCAACAGGTTTTTCGGTAAAACAAGCTGTTATAGCGCTTGATGCAGTAGTATTACCTATGCCCATCTCGCCTGTTCCTGCAATATCTATACCATTACGCTTAAACTCATTATGAAATATTTCCATACCTGCGCAAATGGCTTTTATAGCCTCATCTCTTGACATTGCAGGCCCTTTTGTCATATTTTTTGTCCCAAAACCAATTTTTCTATTTATGAATTCTATCTCTTTGACACCCTGACACTCTGACACTTTGATACTCTGACACTTTGATACTTCAATGCTCTCTGCCACCCCCATATCTACAACTATTACTTTTGCGCCTGCATGCTTTGCCAGCACATTTATACCTGCGCCGCCTCTTAAAAAATTATAAACCATCTGCGCGGTTACCTCTTTGGGGTAAGCGCTAACGCCCTCGTCGGTAACTCCATGGTCTGAGGCCATGGTAAAAATCACTTTTTTAGATAATTGCGGGTTATCTTTTGCGGTAATGCCGCATATTTGCTTTGCAAGCTCCTCAAGCCTGCCCAGGCTGCCTTGCGGTTTTGTCAAATTATCCAGCCTGCTTTGAGTTTTTTCTACAAATTCCGTGTCTATCCCCGCAATTCGCACTGTAACGCTTTTTACCCGTTCCATTTGTTATTTTCCTTTCAATTTTAACGGCATACCTGAAACAGTAAAAAATACAATATCAGCTTTCGCCGCGGCTGTTTGATTTACTTTCCCTGCGATATCCCTAAAATCCCTGCCTAATTTATTATTTGGCACTAAACCTAAACCTACTTCATTAGAGACCACAATTATTTTCGCTCTATTTTTTCTGGCTGTATAAAACAGCGCTTCTATTCTTTTAAGGACCTCCTGTTCCTTAAATCCCGCTAAAATCAGATTTGAAACCAGAAGGGTTAAACAATCAATGATAACGCAATCAAAATAATTTCCGATATCTGCCAACAGGGCCGCAGGGTCTTTCGCCTCTTCAAAAGTCTTCCAATTTTCAGGCCTTGATTTTTTATGCTGGCGTATACGCTCTTTCATCTCTTTATCCAGGCCCTGGCCTGTAGCGATAAAAGCGGTTTTTTTATATTTTTTTGCTAAACTCACGGCGTATGCGCTCTTGCCGCTCCTGGCGCCGCCTAAAATTAGAATTGTTTTACCCATTATTTTTCTCCGGGTACAAGCGCAATATTTGGTTTATTAGTAATCGGATTATTGCTTACTACAACTATAGTTTTATATACCGCTTCTATATTCTGATATGTAAGCACATCTATCGGCAAGCCTTCTTTAAATATCATGCCTTTATCTAACAAGGCCATACGGCTGCAATAAGCGCCTGCAAGGTTCAAATCATGCAAAACCATAACTATCGTTAGTTTGTCATCGCGGTTTAGTTTTTTTAAAAGATCCATTATCTGTATCTGATGGCCGATATCTAAATGCGATGTAGGCTCGTCTAAAAATAAAAGCTCGGGCTCCTGCGCCAATGCCCTTGCAATAAGCACCCTCTGGCGCTCGCCTGCGCTTAATTCATCAATAAATTTTTCTTTTAAATCAGAAATGCCTGTAACTGATAAAGCCTGCTCAGCAATTTTTATATCTTTCTTGGCCTCAAACTGCAGCCTCTTAAGGTGCGGAATCCTTCCCATTAAAACAATTTCCATTACTGTAAAGGAAAAATTTGCAGGCGCCTCCTGGGAAACAAACGCCACTTTACGGCAGAACGCCTTTATATCCATATGAAAAATATCTTCCTCTCTAAAACTGATACTGCCTAGCCTTGGCCGCAATACCCTTGTTGCTAAGCGTAAAAGCGTGGTCTTGCCTGAACCGTTAGGGCCTATGATACCCATAAAATCGCCATGGTTTATATCCAGAGAAATACCTTTGACTACATTTTCTTTATTGTAGCCTCCGTTAATACTATTTATTTTTAATAAAGCGTTTGTCATGAACTTTTCTGCCTTTTTAATAAAACAATAAATACAGGCGCGCCTATCATCGCTGTAATTACGCCTATGGGGATTTCAAGAGGCGCAAATAAAGTCCGTGAAAATATATCGCATAAAATCATGAATATACAGCTGGCTATACACGTTACAGGTATTAACACTTTATGGTTAGGCCCAACAACTAAACGCATAATATGAGGCACTATTAAACCAACAAAACCTATTATCCCGCAGATACAAGTCAGGCTGGCGGTTATCAACGCGGTAATAATTATCAATATCTTTTTGACATTTTCAGCATCTATGCCAAGATGCGTCGCCTCTTCTTCGCCTAAACTGATGGCGTTTAAATCCTGCGCAAACATATAAATAGCCGCTATGCCCGCTATCACCGGCACAGAAACCAATAAAATAAGCTTAAAGTCATAAACCTGCAAACTGCCCCATAACCACCAGGACATCTCATGCATTGCTTCATTGCCAAAAATAGAAACAAGAAAAACTATAACCGCGGAAAACGCAATAGAAACGATCACTCCTGAAAGAATCAACGATTTATCAGAAATCCTGCCCCTGTCTTTTGCTATATGATAAACAACAATAACGCTTACCAATGCCCCAAGAAAAGCCGCAAACGGTATATATAACCTTGATATACCTATAATAACACCTGCCACAGCAGCCAGGCCTGCGCCGCTTGAAGTACCTAACAAATATGGTTCAGCAAGCGGATTCCTCATTACTGCCTGTAAAACCACGCCGGAAACAGCTAAGCCGCTTCCGACGAGAATCGCGGCCAATATCCTTAAAATACGCATATCCAGGATAGCGCGGTTCTCTTTGAGAAAGAGTTCGCCTGCCGGAATATTTACAGCGCCTTTAAACACACCATACACAACTACAGCAAAAAATAAAATGAAAAGTATTAATAATCGTGTTTTAAAACGCATATTTAACCTTTTGGATATAATTTATTATAAAGTTCTTTCAGGCCTTCTGTAACTCTTGGGCCCGGCCTCAATAATATATCAGGCGATATACCATTAAATACCTGTTTATTTTTTACCGCGTCAATTCCTGCCCAGCCAGAACGGCTTGCTATCAATTTTAAAGGTACCTCTTTATCCATATAAGTCATTATAATACAGCCTGGATTCGCGCTGATTACTTTTTCAGCGCTGAAAACACTGTAAGGCCTTTTAACATCATGCGCGATATTAACACCCCCTGCCAATGTAATTAACTCATCAACAAATGAACCACCACCTGCAGTCATCAGAGGCTCATGCCAAATCTCAATAAAAACTTTTTTTTTGCTTTCCTGCGGTATTAATTCTGATTTAGAAACTATCTCCTTAATATCAATCTTCATTTTGTTTATAATCTCATCTGCCTGCTTTGATTTACCTGTAATATCGCCTATGTCTTTAATCGTAATAAATAATTCTTCTATGTTTGAAGGGTCAGCAACATATAACTTAAAATTTAATTGTTTTAATTGCTCAATAACAGGCGCTTGTTCTAAACCAGTGCTAAAGATATAATCAGGCTTTAACGAATAAATCATTTCTATGTTCGGATGGCTAAAATCGCCTATTTTAGTTTTTTGCCTGGCGCGCTCAGGATAATTACAATATGAGCTCACGCCTACAATTTCCTTATCAAGCCCTAATGCAAAAAGAATTTCAGTGGTTGACGGCGCAAGCGAAATATACCTGGTATGATGTTCAATGGCACTGGCCTTGCCTACGGCAAAAAAAAGCAACAAAACACCCGTCATTAAGAATGGCAAATGAAGTGAACGACGAAGCAATCTCATAAAAAAACCTCAACTTTATGCGAGGAGAGTTGAGGCAACAAAAAATTTGCCTTTCTCCCCTTCGGAGAAACGCATTTATTTCTTTAAGCAGTTTAAGGTATCCTGACTTGTGCTTCGCCCTACTTGTTGCGCCTTCCACCCTTACTGGGCGTGGCATCTGCAACTTTCGTCTGCACTTACAGTGGCGGGGCCGTGCGCGCATTGCACGCGCTTCCCTTATGACTGCCGCATATTTAATTGTATGTATCTTACATCACAAAAAAATGCTTGTCAATACAATTATTCGTTTTGCCGGCGGCCATCGCGGGGTGGATGTCTCGCTCATTTCATTCGCTGTGACACCCACCCCTTATGGTCGCCTACATGTTAATACAAATTATACCGACAACCAAACCTCTATTGCTCCCTTTAGCGTTTCATCGTTTATAGACGATGCAGGGAATAGCTTTACATCATTGCCAGCAACTAAGCTATATTGGCCATTTTCGGCATTTCTATAAACTATCAGGTCATAATGGCTGTATTGCGCTCTCAAGCCTCGCACTTCTTCTTCTGTCAAATCCTGCTTTAAAGTTACGACATCAATATTGGTGTCTGAGAAACCAGTTTTCCTACTCAAGAAAACCCTTGTAAAACCGCCTGCGTTTCTATTAGTATCTAACACCAACACATTAACCTTTGCTGCTTTGGCTTTCAAACTATTAGCACCAACAGCCCAATTAAAACCATGCCCACTTGCTGCTAGCGCATCTGGATTTATTCTTGCGCCTCTATTCTCATAATAAGGAGTCAAGATAATATCAGCAACTTTTGCGCTTGCAATTCCCCTTGCTAATTCTTCCTTTGCAATAAAATATTCTTCGTAAAGTTTCCGCATACCGCTATCATTGCCATATTGCGCATCCAAGTATGCTTTCATCTCTTGCCCGCTTGACTTCCACGCCTTATATGCCTCTTCGCCACCTTGAGCTGATGTTGCTTCAACCTTTGCCTGCAATACCGCTATATCCCCCGCCGCAGCGGCTTTAGCTGAAGCAACTGCAGCAATAACAGCCGCGCCTTTGCCTGAACCATCAGTAGTATAAACTGTTTTAATCTGCGATGTTTTCTCGCCAAGCAGTTCCATTAGCCCAGCTTCTATTCTTTGCGCAAAGCTTGTATATTTCTCATACAAAGTTCCGTCTACTGCAACCGTGTGCCGCCTTGACAAATCAGGGTCCATTTTCATAACAGTTGCCGCAATAACTGCCGCGCTTATTCTGGCAGCGCGGCCTGATACAGCGCTGCAAATCTGTTTAACAGCCATTCTATCTCTGATGCTTGAATTTACTACTCCAAATCTAGTTAATATTTTATTTACTACCTCCAAATCAGAACTGTTATTCAACTCAATTGCCGACATATCTACTGTTTCAAAACTGTCTGGCGCGCTAAAACCAAGCCCGCCCTGTCCTTCAAAAATAGCTTTCTTTAATATTAAATCAGCTATAATCAACCTGGTAAGTTCACCTAAATATTTACCGGAGACCATTTTCTCCAAAACCTGCTGGCCAGGATTACCTGATGTCCGATCAAGCTGAACATCATAGGGAGTTTGCGTAAGGCCGTTAAAATTACCCCATTCCATATTAACTATCATATGGCCCGCGGTAGCGCTGTGTAATTTTGTTATATTTGCCAGGTCTTCCCTGTAACAACCGTTAGTGCCAGTACCCAGTATTACTCCGACATCACACGTTGGATCTTCATAAGCCCTGGCTTGCAAAGTACCGACCGTATCATTACACAAAGCATCAACTGCCACATTTGTTATTGCTTTTCTTGACAATGCTTCCTTTAATAATCTTACAACGTCCTGTCCTTCAACTCCGCTTGCAGTAAAATCTTTAGTCCAAACAACAAGCGAGCCTTGCGCAATTGCTGTCTGATTAATAGGAAAAGAAAAAGTAAATCCAAGGTTATTCTGTTGTGATGCTAATATGCCCTGCTCATTCAAAAATGCAGCAATACAGCCTGCTATAAAGTTAAACAATTGTTCGCCTGTGCCTTTAATAAGATCTTCTGTCAGCTCAAATTTACGAACTGCCGGTTCTGACATACGGCTGTCGCCCTTTAATTCTAATTGCAAAACTCTGAAATTCGTACCGCCTAAATCAAGCGCAAGATATCTGCCGGTTTCCTTACCTGTTGTTACATCAACATGCGCAGGAAGCATCTTTAAAGAACCTGGCTTGCCTGCAAGCCCGTTTTCCATTTCAGAATGAAACCTTTTAACAATAGATTGCATTCCCTCAACAGGTAAAGTGAAGTTTCTTGTTATGGTATCAATACCCGCCGCAGCGGCTTTGGCGCTTTCCAAATTTTCCTTTGCAGTGAAATATTCAGCGTAAACCTTTTGAGTTACGCTGTCATTGCCATAATTCGCACTCAGGTATTCATCCATGCCCTGTCCGCTTAATTTCCACGCGTTATAAGCCGCTTCACCGCCTTGCGCTGAAACCGCCTCAACCGCGGCTTGCAATGCAGCGATGTCTCCCGCCGCGCCGGCTGGAAATGTGCTTATAGCGATCTCTATATTTGTTTCCCCTAATACCAAAGATCTCAATGGGTTTCTTCCTATATAGTCATAATAAATTTGGCCTTTATCAGATTTTGCTCTTTGCTTCATCGTTTCAATAACTTCGTCTAAAGGATAAGTATGTAATTGCCCTATAAATCTAACGCCTTCTATGGCTGCGCCTTTCCTTTTGGCCTCAACCTTTATTTCTTCTAATTCGCTTGCCATCTCCTGCGCCGTTCTCCCAGCCGCGGCGGCTGTGGAAACGATAACTGCTGGTGCTGGAGAAACCACAAATCCAGGATAATAAGCAACGACGCTTTCGTTTAGTATACGGGCAACTACACAATCATCACGCCACCGTAACGCCACACCTTTAGCTGAGGATGCTTTCCACAGTTTTTCCCAGATTTCGTAGATATTTTCTGTATTAATATGAAGACTTTCGCCATCTGGAAATCTGACATATACAGGTACATCAATATCGCTATATACTCTGTCAGCCGCGCCATAAGGTGTAACATCAGGACGATAGTGATAATATTTCAAAATTTCCTTATGCGCTTCATCAACCGTAACCTCTATCCATTGCCGAAAATTCTGCTGTATTATTCCAACAGCAGAACCGTTAACAGCGCCCGCCGCGCCGGCTGATCCATTATCTTTTGTATTAAAAAATATCGGTTCTCTTGTTATAAATACAGAAGATGCATACAGCCATCCATTAAGTTCGCTCCTTGGAATTCGCCGCTTGTTATCAACCATTACTGGACTGATTTCTACAAAATTACCGAACACGCCAGTAACTAAATAAACCTTGGAAAATTCTTTATTTTCTCTGACATGGGAAAATACACTTAGTTTTATGTTAGGAGTAATTGGGTAAAATTCGGTCTCCCCCGTCGCAGCGGCTCTTGTTATAACTGCCACCTTATCATTCACAGATACATCTAACTTAGAGTAAACTCCGTGAGAACCCGGGACAGGCGCAGCTAATTGCAATGCCAGAGATTGCAATTCCTTTAATGAAACACTTACTTTCTCATTGTCGCAGGTAAAACCAGTTATAATATCTTGATGAAGCAAATTCTCAACATAAGAAATTAGATTTGCAACAAGCAAACCTGTCCTTGAATAATGACTTGCAGTACGAATTAATGTGCCAATTGCTGCACTAGGCGAACCCGCCGCAGCGGCTGTGGAAACGCCAGTGGCCTTGCCAACAGATAATGTCATAGCTTCATCTATTTTTTCCCTCAAAGCATCTGTATTAAATGGCTTTTCCAAGGTAGATATGCCTAAAGATGCTAATTCATCTCTTGGTGTACTAAAATTTGCAGTACTTGTTAAAATAACCGGCGCTAATAGGCCTTGCGCTCTTAAACGCTCAATTAGCGCTATAGCCTTGCTTTCGGCTCCAACAATTACGCCATCACTATATATATCTAAAATAATCAAATCCGGATTTATTTGACCTAAAGCACTCTCTATGCCTTCTACAGTTGGAATAATTGTTATGTTTTCTTTTCCAACGTTTAAATTTTTTAACATCCAACCTGCTACTTTTCTATGAACATCATCGCCTTCAACTACTAAAACTCGCTCAGGTGTTATCGCAAGCTTATTGCCTGTCGCGGCGGCTGGGGCAGAGTTGGAAGGGAAAATATTATTTACAATATTATTCCAAGAGCCCAAAGTATTATCCTCATCAGTTACGATTTTGGCAGCGGCTGCCCAAAGTACAAGATGGCCAACGGTTCTCAATTCTTTAAACGGCCATACGCCGCCAGGCGCTATTTCAACACCTACATCAGATAATCCTAGTTTTTCCTCAATTGCCATCTCTAACTCAATACCGCTTAATGAATCAAAACCAGGGATATTCATATTTTCCGGGCCTGCTTCTAAATTAGTATCTAATGCCCAATTCCCCGGTTGGCTTGCTGTGGCTTCAGCTATACACTTCAATACTTGCTCCTTCGCTAATTCAACATATTCTGGATATCTTTGTGTTAAATTTTCCAAAAAATCAATACAGCTATCGCGTTTTATAGACATCTTTAACATATCAATGAATTGGCTGTCTATACGCGTAGAATTTCCATTAGCAGGCGCAGAAGCCGGCGCAGGGGCGGTTGACATAAAATAAACGCTGAATAGCCTATCGCCTCGTAAAAATACTACATCAATTTTTACATCAGGATTTATATATATAGTATCCGTATCTTTTGGCTTCTTGTTAGCTGCTGCTGCAGACAACCCAACTAATGCGTCTTCAAAATTTTGAAGCTTTGAAAGAGATCTCAATCCCAATAAACGGCCGTCAATGCGAACACTCGTCAATTCAGTTTCTTTAAATAAAGTATCAAAAAGCGGCCCTAATTGTTGTTGAGTACTCAAATATTTATACCTTCTTCCTGAACTATTAAAATAATCTATTGATCCATCTCTATTTATCCATAAACTATAAATATCACTAGGCACAATTTTATAAAATCTCCTCATGTCTATTAAAGCTTGAACATTCACCCCGACCGCGCTTGCCATGGACTCGAGCCCCAAAGATAGCTGCGCTTCCAGCGCCGCCAGATCAACGGATTCATAAGCTTTATGTATGCCTCTTTCCTTGAAAGTTGAAACATACATTGCTGTCATAACCATATCACCTGCTTGCGTGGCAGTCCTGGTTATGCCAAAAACTATACCCAATGATTCATCACGATAATTTTTGCTTCTGTTAGCATGATTCTGTACAAGCTGAGACTTCAGAAACATAGCTATTGTGTCAAGATGCGCCATTGCGCTATTCAACCCAACCATACTTTCAGAGCTAATTAATCCTTCAGAAAAAGAAATTTCCTTAAGGCCTGCTTTACCCATCCAATCAACAAAATCCTGCGCTGGATCCATGTCTTTTTTAAGTACTATGGGTTCAGGTTCGTTACTTGCTGTTCTTTCACAAGAATAACTACATCTACCTAACGAAGTCCTGGCTATGTGAATATTAGCAATAGGCGAATTAGCGCTTCTTCTGACAGAAAATGCATGCGCCTCTTTTAATGCTTTGACTAAATGTTCCTGGTTTTCAGCAGACATCACAGCTCCCGCCGCGGCGGCAGGGGATTGCCCGCCTAATTTAGCCGTTATACTATCAACCGCAGCCTGCGCAGACGCTACGCGCGCTTCACGCCGTTGACGTTCAAGTTTACCATCTATAGGCCAAGCCAAATCAATCAAATCTTGTTGCGCTGAAGCAAGAGTTTTCTGTGCTGCTGCAAACTGCACACTTAAATCATCACCTTCGCCCGTTGCGGCAGCTGGGGCGATTTGTCGAACTTTTGTAAGAACAGCCGTAACTTTATGAATAGCTGCATCATATAAATGAACTGTATCTTCTAAACCATATTTCACAGCTATGGGTTCGTTAAAATTTAAAACATCTAAAAAAATCGCTAATTTCTCTGCAACTTTTCCAACAGGCGCTTCTACATCAACCAATGAGGCATAAACTTTTAAATCCAAACTTTTATCAAGCTGAATTAAAGGCAGTTTCTGAGCTTCCTCTAAAACTCCTGTGACCTCACCCCTTAAATCATCAGAAAGCTTTGTAACTACTACTTCAGCAACAGTGCCAGTCGATGCCGCAACTACATTGCCGACAGCAGCTCCGACCGCGGCGGCGTAGGGATTGCCTACCAACATGGCCAGCTTCATTTCGCCGACAGCTTTGCCTGATGCGCCATCACCGGCAGCTTGGCCTTCGCGCAGATTTTGCGTTGCGTAAGCGGGAACTATTTGAGTAAAAACAAACATCGCTATTATTATTGCTGATACGATACGCTTATTCATGCTTGCCTCCGATTTTTACAGTTATAAAAAAAGACCCTTTCCAGCTTGGCTGGTTAGGGTTAATAATTTGCTTGGGTTTAATTTGCCCAATGTTAGAGATGAATCCTTATGTAATCCTTGGCTGGGTCAATGTTGATTATGATTCATTTTACAATAAGCGCTAATTCAAGTCAAGAAAATTTTCTTATTGCTTTGGGGTGACTGTTCAATTAATTTACGACTAATTATAAACTTCTCTTCTATGCGCTATATCTAAAATATAAATGATTATTTCTTTTTTATCTACGAAATAAATAATACGATAAACGCCCACTCTTAAGGAATATTTACCCGCAAATTTGCCCTTTAAGCGTTTACCTAGAAACGGATCAGTTTTAAGTAATACCAACACATTATCAATACGACGGAATATTTCTTTATTTATTGCTGACAGTCTACGGTAAGATTTTTCGGCTCGTGATGATAGAATTATCTTATACAAGGCCCATATCCTTTTTTATCTCATCTAACGAACGCCCATGCCCCGCTTTTCTCTCTTTCTCTGCTTTTGCCAACCGCTTCATCAATGCTTTATCAGATTGTATATCCATGGTTTCTAAGATACTTTCGTAGTCGGCTATACTCATAATAACCGCCTCTGGATTGCCTCTTTTAGTAACCACATATCTATCAAACCTATCGCTTATATTTTTAAAAACCGTGGCCAATCTTGGCCTTAACTCTCTCAATGATATAGTTGCAACACTCATATTATTACCTCCTTTTTAGTTTCATATAAAGTATACCATATTGCGTAAACATTGTCAAGGGGGATTTTTAATTGTCTAACGTGTTAGATCCTTCGCTTCGCTCAGGATGACAAAAATTCTAATAATGCTTACTCCAGCCAACCTTCTTTGCCAACAAGCGGCACAAATACGCAGCTGGATATTTCGCGGATTTCAATTTTTGAGCCGGACTTTTTGTATACTGTAAGCATCTGGCCTAACCCGCCGCCTATCGGAATAACAAGCCTGCCTTTATCTCTAAGCTGGCTAATAAGCGATTCAGGCGGTGTTGGCGCGCCTGCTGTAACAATAACCGCGTCAAACGAAGATTCTTCTTTCCATCCAAGTGTTCCGTCTCCAATTTTAAAATGTATATTTTTATATCCTAATTCAGACAAAACTTTTTCTGCGCACTGTGATAATTCTTTGAATCTCTCTATTGTATAAACCTCTTTTGCAATTTCAGCTAATATGGCTGTCTGATATCCACTGCCTGTGCCTACTTCCAAAACTCTTTCGTCACCTTTAAGCTCAAGGTATTGAGTCATCAGCGCAACGATATACGGTTGAGAAATCGTTTGGTTGCTTCCTATAGGTAAAGGATAATCACCATACGCATCAGGTTGTAAATTAAGAGGGACAAATTTGTGGCGGGGTATTTTTAAAAATGCCTCAAGCACCTTTTGGCCAGTAATATCTCCTCGAGCAATCAGCTGCTGCTCGACCATGTTTTTACGCAATATGTCAAAATTCATAATATTTACCAATTTAGCCATACCAGTCCCCGGAACTTAAATCGGTTTTTACTAAATCAGTTCCGGGGACTGGTATGGCCTACACCCCTGAGGTTATGCAAGAGGTGTTTACAGCGTCAATATTAATCTAATAAACCTAAATGTATCAACGAACGGATTTATACTGCTTTTGTGGCCGGCGTATATGCTGGATATAGGAATAGAAACTATTGCCGCGCCATTGCGCGCTGCCTGAATAAGCATCTCTGATTCTATTTCATAACGGTTTGTTTTTAACTGCATCTTTGCAAGTAAATCTTTGCTGATAAACCTATAGCCAGACTGTGTATCAGGCACATACTGGCCAATTTTCTTTGACAATAACCATGACATAAGCCTATTGGTAAAAACCCTTATCTTAGGCATATTAGCGGTGCTACCCATCCTGCTGCCAACAATAAATGCCAAACCACTGCTTTCAGCTTTTTTAACAAAATCATTCAAAAATTCCGGATCATGCTGGCCGTCTGCATCCATTGTGATAACCGCGTCAAAATCGCTTTTTATAATATAATTAAATCCAGTGCGCAGGGCAGCGCCTTTGCCGAGGTTTTTTTCGTGATTAAAAACAACCGCGCCTGCGGCCCTTGCCGAATCAAATGTATTATCCGTTGAACCATCATCAACGACTATTACAGGAAAGGCTTTTTCAGCGCATTTTTTTACTACGTCGGCTACTGCTTCACCGGCATTATGCGCCGGTATTAAGATAACTATCTTCATATTTTATTAGCGTCTTCTTTCCAAAACTCCCTAAACATAAACCACTGCTCAGGATATTCCCTGATTATATTTTCTATTGCTGTAACATTCTTTTTTGTAAAAAGAACAATATCTTTCTCCTCATCGCCTATTATAGTATATTCTACAGGCTTCTGATAAACAAGCTTATAAGTATCATCCGTTTGCCTTAACATAAACGTTGGAATTATAACCGCACCTGTTTTTAATGAAAACATAGCAGGGCCTTTTGGTATGCTCACCTCTTTGCCTAAAAAATCTACTTTTACGCCTGCGCCTGTAAAATCCCTGTCTCCGACAACGCCAATAAGCTCATTATTTTTAAGCGCTGAAAAACACCTTCTTACCGCAACACCAAGAGGCACAACCTTCACCCCCTTTAGCTCTCTTTGCCTAATGAATAATTCATTAACACGTTTATCTTTATGATTTAATGCAATTGCATTAACAGGATACCCTAAAAGTGAAGTTACGACGCCTGACAACTCCCAGTTGCCTACATGGGCAGTCATCGCAATGACGCCTTTGCCTTTTTTGAAAGCTTCTTCTATATACTCCCTGCCTTTAATCTCTATGCGCTCTTCTATATATTTATTGTCAACCAGTGAAAATCTGAAAAAATCCACAAGGTATTTAGCAAAATTTATAAAAACCTTCCTAGCTTTTGGTTTTAATATTTTTTCATCATCTGTATTAAGTATAATTTTTAAGTTATTTATTACGGAATTCCTGTCTTTTACGCAGAAATTATATTGAATAACAGCTAGAAATGAAGCAATCTTATACGCGGCTTTAAGCGGCAGACTAACACAAATCCATAGGCCTATTCTGTATAAAAAATATTGCATAATTTTAGAATTCTAACCTAAGCTTGTGACGGTTGACTTAATATAAGTTTTGCCAAATCTATAGCAGAATTCGAATGGCCGTTTTTACGCGCAGATTCACGCATCATGTTTAATTTTGCGGGATTATTTAAAATTTCACTTAACTTTGGCCCAACTAAAGATATATCATCTACCTCTTGCGCAGCGCCTATAGCAGTCAGAAACTGGGAATTTTTTGCTTCCTGGCCGGGTATTGGATTTATCACTATCATAGGCAAGCCTTTAGAAAGCGCCTCGGCAGTAGTAAGCCCGCCTGGTTTAGTAACAATCAAGTCTGATATCTCCATAAGTTCGTTAACATTTTCCACAAACTGAAGAGGTACTATTTTTTTGCTGAATTTTCGCCTGGAACTGTTGAGCCATCTAAAAAGCCTGGCATTTATGCCGCAGACAACCACAGCCTGAAAATCAAGGCCAAGGCTGTCTAAATTCAATACAATATCTTTTATAGGCCCATAGCCCTGGCCGCCGCCCATAATCAATACAGTGGGCTTTTTTAAATCAAGGCCTAAACTTAATTTTACTAATTTAGAATCTATTTTATCGTTAAATTTCGGGTCTATAGGTATACCCATGACCTTTATTTTATCAGATTGGATTCCGTTTTCTTGCAGCCTTTGTTTGCTTTGCTCGGAAGGCACTATAAAATAATCTATTGTAGGATATACCCAGTAAGAATGCGGATAATAATCAGTAAGAATCCCGAATAACTTGGTTTTTATTAATTCATTACGGGTTTTTAGGTCTGCTATCATGCCGCAAGGAAAAGCCTGGGTGCAGGCAACAACATCAGGCTTAAAATCATATATAAGGTTCTGCAGTTTTTCAAAATTCATATTATGCATAAAATCCCGCAAAGCCTGCGCCTTTTTAAAAATCTTTGGATTATCATAAAGATAATCCCAGACCTGCGGTTTTCTTCTTATAACAGCCATATATGTGCGGTTTATGACGCGTTCCAGGATGGGATTTGTATAATTAAATCCGTTTATATTCAGGACCTCGGCATCAGGCTGTAAAATCTTAATAGCGCGCTCAACAGCAATGCTGGAACGATGATGCCCTGAATTATAGGAAATATACATTAATAGGACGCGTTTAGGCATGATTTATCTTTAAAAACTTCTCTATTCTGGCTACGGCTTCTTTCAAATTATCAAGGCTTGAAGCGTATGAAATACGTATATAACCTTCACAATTCTCACCAAACGCAGTGCCTGGCACTACAGCTACTTTCTCTTCATTAAGAAGTTTTTTCGCAAAATCTATGGATGAAAGCCCTGTTTTCTTTATGGATGCAAACGCGTAAAATGCCCCTTCAGGCATAGAACAATCAAGGCCCAACCTGTTCAACTCGCCTACAATATAATCTCTACGGCGGTTGTATTCACGTTTCATCTGAGAAATCTGCCGCTGACTAGAAGGCATAAGCGCCTCGCACGCAGCCATCTGGCTGGTAATAGAAACACACATAATCGTATATTGATGGATTTTTGTCATAGCAGCGATTAATTCTTTAGGGCCGCACGCATAACCTACGCGCCACCCTGTCATTGCATATGACTTTGAAAATCCGTTCAAGTATAATGTATTATTTTTTGCTTTTGGCAAAGTTGGAAATGCAGTATGCTCAAAATCATACGTAAGATCGCCATATATCTCGTCTGATATGCACAAAATATCATTTTTGAGTAAAATCTTATTTATGGCCTCTAGCTCTTTTTTACTGTAAGAAACCCCTGTTGGATTAGTAGGGTAATTCAATACTATAGCTTTGCATTTCCCCGAAGCTGAATATTTCTCAATCAGCTGTGGAGTAAGCCTAAAACCAGCTGGCTTTGTATCTATATAGACAGGCTCACCGCCTGCTAATTCCACAAGCGGGCCATAAGAGACATATGAAGGATTTGGGATTAAAATTCTATCGCCAGGATTTATTATCGCGCGTAAACAGATATCATAAGCCTCGCTGACTCCTACTGTAATAAGTATCTGGTCATCAGGTGAATACTCAAGGCCAAATCTGTTCTTAAGATGCCTGCTTATACTAAGCCTAAGCTTCATAAGCCCTTTATTGGACGTATAAGATGTAAACCCCTGTTCAAGAGAAAATATCCCTTCTTCGCGTATGGGCCAGGGTGTAACAAAATCAGGCTCACCAACACCAAGGGAAATAACATCTTTCATGCCAAGTACAAGGTCAAAAAATGCCCTTATACCCGACGGCTGCATATCATCTACTTTTTTAGAAATCAAATTCTTCATAATCAATAAGAAATTGCTATCCTTTTATTCTCTTCCCTGTGCTTTAAAATCACTCCATCTTCTTTATACTTCTTCAGCATAAAATGCGTCACAACGCCTTTAACATTCGGCATTGGAGACAATTTTTCAGCAATAAACCTTGCAACAGTATGCAGGTCTTTGCCTTCCACAACCAACAGTAAATCGTATGTCCCTGAAATCAGATAACAACTTGAAACCTCGGGGAACTGATAAATCCTTTCAGCTATATGGTCAAAACCCACGTCTTTTTGCGGCGTAATATTAACCTCTATCAACGCCCTTGTTTCACATTCTGCATCGCGGACAAACTCTTTATTAATAACTGCCTTATATTTTAAAATAACTCCGTCTTTCTCATATTTTTTAATAGACTGTTTGACATTTGCCAGGTTTTTCTTTGTTAATTTAGCTATCTCTTCAGGCGTTGTCCTTGCGTCGCTTTCCAGGATCCTTAATACCTCATCCATCTTACACCTCCAATTTCCGTATCATTGCCTTTATGGAATCTGCTGCATTGTTCAACGCTATAGTTTCGCTTTTCGTCAGCTTTAATTCTACTATTCTTTCTATCCCTTTTTTTCCAAGCACACAAGGAACGCCGATATAAACATCCCGCAAACCGTATTCACCCTGCAAAAAGGCGCACGCGCAATGCGTTGTTTTGTTATCAGTAAGTATTGCCTTTGCCATTTCAACAACAGATGCAGCAGGGCCATAATAAGCGCTTCCTGTGCCAAACAATGAAACTATCTCTGCGCCTGCGTTTTTTGTCAGGCCGGATATTTTTTCTAAATCAACTTCCGGCGCTAACTCAGATAAGGGCTTACCGTTAATTTTAGTCTGGCTGAATATCGGAACCATCATATCGCCATGGCTGCCAAGGACAACAGAATTAATATCAGACCTTTTGGCATTTAATTTTGAAGCTATATAATCTGTAAGCCTGGCAGAATCCAAAACGCCAGCCATGCCTAAAACTCTTTCATGATTAAAACCGGTTACTTTATAAGATAAATATGCCATTACATCCAGCGGATTAGTTACAATGATAACTGTTGCCGAAGGCGCATGCTTTTTAATTTCTTTAGATACAGCCTTTACAATGTCCGCATTAGCCTTAAGCAAATCATCCCTGCTCATGCCAGGCTTTCTTGGAAAACCTGCAGTTACAACAACAATATTAGAACCTGACATATCCTTATAATCGGTTATGGCGTTTACACATATATTTGAATTCTTCGCAGCCAAGGCATGCGACATATCCATAGCCTTTGCCTTTGCGATATTTTCAGCTACGTCATACAACATAACGTCGGCAAGCCCGGCTTCTGCTATCATCATTGCCGTTGTAGCGCCTACATTCCCCGCGCCTATTACAGTTATTTTTGGGGCACTCTTCATATTCTTTTACTCTTCTACTTTCCTACTTTTTTACTGTTCTTTACTTTCTCTATTATCGCATCCGCCATTTGGCTTGTCCCGACTGCCGTCAGATCATCCCTGCGCGGTTTTAAATCGTATGTAACAAATTTGCCTTCTTTTATAATTTCACTGACAGCCTTTTCTAACCTGTCTGCCGCGTCTTTCTCTCCAACATAGCGCAGCATCAAAACGCCTGACAAAATCACAGCTGTAGGATTCACTTTGTTAAGGCCTTTATATTTCGGAGCACTGCCATGTGTTGCCTCAAACACAGCGCAATCTTCGCCGATATTCGCGCCTGGAGCAACACCAAGCCCGCCTACAAGGCCTGCGCATAAATCAGAAATTATATCTCCGTACAAATTAGGCAGTACCAGCACATCATAATCCTCTGGTTTCTGCACTAACTGCATACACATATTATCTACAATCCTGTCTTCAAATTCTATCTTACCGGAATACTTTTGCGCAACTTTTCTGGCAGTCTCAAGAAACAACCCGTCTGTAAATTTCATAATATTTGCTTTATGCACTGCGGTAACTTTTTTTCTGTTATTTTTGAGCGCGTAATCAAAGGCAAATTTTACTATCCGCTCTGAAGCTTTTTCAGAAATAGGCTTTATTGTTATCGCTGAATCAGGATTAATTTTTTTTTCGTTGAGTTTTACAATATGTTCTATAATCTCTCTGGCTTCAGGCGTTTTATCCTTAAATTCAATGCCTGCGTATAAATCTTCGGTATTTTCTCTGACAATAACCAAGTCTATATTTTTATACCTTGATTTAACGCCTTCATAAGATTTGCACGGCCTAAGGCAGGCATATAAATCAAGTGTATGCCTTAATAAAACATTGACGCTTCTTATGCCTTTTCCTATAGGCGTTGTAATCGGGCCTTTTATAGCGACCTTATTTTTCTTTATGGAATTTATAGTCTCATCAGGCAATGGCGTGCCGCATTTATCCATTATGTCTACGCCTGCCTGATGTTCTTGCCAGTCAATCTGGACGCCTGTTGCGTCAATGCACCGCCTGGCTGCGTCGCTGACTTCAGGCCCCATCCCGTCACCCGGTATAAATGTAATTGTATGTTTCATTTTTTAGCCTTTAAATACTCCACTGCTCCGCCATATTTCAAAAAATCTAAAAGCATCTGCGGCAGTTTTGTTATTTGTGTTTTTCTAGAAGTTGTTTTATCCTCTAGTATTGCTTTTTCAAAATCTATTTCCAAATCATCATTTAATGCTATATCTTTTGTATCGCATTCAACAAGGGGCAGCCCTATATTAAATGAATTGCGGTAAAATATCCTTGCAAATGAAACCGCGATCACTGCCTTAATGCCTGCTGCTTTAAGCGAAACAGGCGCCTGTTCGCGCGATGAGCCCATGCCGAAATTTTTTCCGGCAACAAGGATATCGCCTGGTTTTAAATTCTTAGCGAAATCAGGGTCGATATCTTCAAAAACGTGTTTTGCTAATTCCTTTGGGTCTGATATCGCGAATTTATACCTGCCGGAAATTATATAATCCGTATTTATATCATCAGCCTGCTTAAGGCGGATTGCCCTGCCTGCTACTTTCATTTTAAATATCTCCTTGGATCTGTAATTTTCCCTGTTATAGCAGAAGCAGCAACAGTCGCAGGCGAACCAAGATAAATAAAGCCGCTTGGGTTACCCATCCTGCCTTTAAAATTTCTGTTCGCTGTTGAAATACACACCTCGCCATCTGCTAATATGCCCTGATGTGTCCCTACACACGGCCCGCATCCCGGGTTAAGCACAACAGCGCCTGCATTTATAAAAATTTCTATCAGGCCTTTTTCCAGCATACCCATATAAACCCTTTTTGACGCAGGCCCTATAATCAATTTTACATGGCTGTTTATTTTTTTCCCTTTTAGAATCTTTGCCGCAATTTCAAGATCCTCAAGCCGGCCGTTTGTACATGTGCCTACAAACGCCTGGTCTATCTTAGTATCTTTTAATTCATCCGCACTAACAGCTGTATCAACTGAATGCGGCCTGGCAACTTGAGGCACAAGTTTTGATATATCGTATTCTCTTATGTCTATATATTTCGCGTCTTTATCAGCAAAAACAGCGCTGGTTTTATTTCTATTATTTCCAATATCTTTTAACCATTTAAACGTCTTTTTGTCTGCATTCATTATCCCGCATTTTGCGCCAATCTCAACAGCCATATTACTTATAACAAACCTCGCATCCACACTTAAAGCATCTATTGCAGGGCCTGTAAATTCAACTGACTTATATGTGCATCCGTCTGCGCCTACATCTTTGGCTATATATAAAATTATATCTTTGGAATACACGCCTTTCGGCAATTTCCCTTTTACTATGACTTTTATAGTTTCAGGCACTTTAAACCAATTTTCGCCGGTTGCCAGCGTAATTGCAAGGTCTGTTGAACCAACGCCTGTTGAAAGAGCGTTTAAAGCTCCATATGTGCAAGTATGTGAATCAGCGCCTATGACCAAATCGCCTGGCCCTACATGGCCGCCTTCCATGCTAAGCTGATGGCATATGCCCTCGCCTACATCATAAACCTTAACGCCATATTTTAACGCGAATGCGCGCATCTTTTTATGCACTGTCGCTGTGCCAAGGCTTGGCGCAGGGCTCGAATGATCTATTATCATGCAAAATCTATTTTTATCAAATACAGAGGGCTTGCCTATTTTTTCAAACGCATCAATAATAAGGCCGCTTGTCCCGTCCTGGCCCAGGCAAAAATCCACCTTGCAAACTGCAACATCGCCGGCTTTAACCGGCTTGCCGGAATGCTTACCAAGAATTTTTTCTGCTATCGTTTGTCCAGCCATTTTTCTATCCTGTCCAACCCTTTCTTCATATCTTCCATAGATGCTGCGAAACTTAACCTAATGTAATTATCCCAGCCAAACGGTTCCCCTGGAATAACTGCGACATGTTCGTCTTCCAAAAGTACCTTTGCAAATTCCATTGACTTTAAGCCTGATTTAGAAATATCAACAAATATATAAAATGCGCCTTGAGGCCTGACATAAGAAACTTTTTTCATCTTGTCAAAACGCTGGCATATATAATCCCTGCGCTTAGTAAATTCAGCGCACATTTTCTTAACCGAATCCTGACTGCCTTTCAACGCCTCAAGCGCTGCTTTTTGAGATATCGACGTTGGATTTGACGTAGAGTGGTCCTGCAGGTTGGATATTACAGACATAACATCCTTAGGCCCTGCCGCATAACCAATCCTCCATCCGGTCATTGAATAGCTCTTTGACACGCCATTGACAACAAATGCCCTTTTAAAAATATCATCGCCTAAAGACGCTATAGACACATGTTTAAGGCCGTCATAAATCAATTCTTCATATATCTCATCGCTGACAACGCACGCATTTGAGCCTAATATAACCTTGGCTAATTCCCTAAGTTCAACTTCTGAATAAACCACGCCGGTTGGATTTGATGGGCTGTTTATTACAACGGCTTTTGTCTTTTTGGTCAATACAAACGACAACTGTTTTGGTGTTATCTTAAGGCCGTTTTTAATTTCTGCGTTCAATATAACAGGCTTTGCGCCTGCCAATAAAACCATTTCCGGGTAACTCACCCAGAACGGCGAAGGTATTATAACTTCATCGCCGTCATTACATATAGCCTGAAAAATATTATAAAGGCTGTGTTTTGCCCCGCACGAAACAACTACTTGAGAAGCATCATATGTAAGTTTATTATCTCTTTTAAATTTCTCTACAATCGCGTCCTTAAGCTGGACTATGCCTGTTGAAGGCGTATACCTGGTAAAGTTTTTTTCAATAGCCTCAATGCCTGCTTTAGATACATTGCCAGGCGTAGGAAAATCAGGCTCTCCTGCGCCAAAACTGACCACATCAATGCCTTCGGCCTTCATTTTATTCGCGCGCGCGGTTATGCCTAAAGTCGCTGATGGATGTATTTTTTTAACCCTGTCTGAAAGTTCCATAAGAATATATAATACTAAAAAAAAGCGTTTTTGTAAAGATAAAATAAGTAGGGGCGACCCGCCGGGTCGCCCCTACTTTAATGTCTCCACTTTTATGTTCTATTATTGTTCCTTTTTCTTATTGAAAAGCTTTCTTATTCCGCCTATAAAGCCTTTTTTCTTAGGTTCATCTTTAGTTTTAGAAGGCGGAGCATATCTAAGCTTTTCCTCTATAGTTTTCGCTTTTTCAGCAGATTTTTGTTCTTCTTTTTTAGCTTCGGCCTTTACTTCTGCCTTAGCATCCTTTTTCTTCTTTTCTATAGGCGCAATTTCTTTTTTCTCTGTCCACTCTAATATAGCCATTTGCGCGCCATCGCCCTGCCTGGTCCTTGTATGCATAACCCTTGTGTATCCGCCGTTTCTTTTAGCAAAAAGCGGACCCAAATCTTTAAACAAAATACTAACCAAATCTTCGTCGCGCAATAAAGAAAATACCATACGCCTACTATGCAATGTGCCTTTTTTGGCCCATGTAATAAGCCTGTCTGCCAAGCGCCTGGCTTCTTTAGCTTTTGCAAGTGTAGTCTCTATCCTGTTATATTTAACCAAAGCACTGATCAGAGAAATAACCGTTGCTTTTCTGTGCGCGCCGTGCCTGCCAAATTTTATATTTCTTTTTCTATGTCTCATTTTTCTTCTTTAAGCCTCTTCAGGATTTCTTTATCAAATTTCATCCCTAATGTAAGATTCATATCCTTAAGAATATTACCGATTTCAGTTAGTGATTTTTTCCCGAAATTTCTGTATTTAAGCATTTCTGCTTCAGACCTTCTGACTAATTCAAAAATTGTCTTTATATTAGCTTCGCGCAGGCAATTGGCGCTTCTCACAGAAAGTTCAAGTTCAGCAACCGGCATCTTCAGTTTCTCTATTAATTCTTCCTCAACTACCACTTCAGGAGCTGCTTCTTCTTCAGGTAATCTACCGTAATTAACAAATACATCGAGGTGCCTCTGTAATATATTGGACGCATATAAAAGAGCATCTTTAGGCGACATACTGCCGTTAGTCCATATTTCCAGAATCAATTTATCATAATCTGTCATCTGGCCGACGCGCGTATTTTCAACTAAAAAATTAACCCTTTTTACAGGGGCAAAAATTGAATCAACCGCAATTACGCCGATTGGCTGGTTTTCTTTTTTGTTTCTTTCCGCAGGCACATAACCGCGCCCTTTACCTACTTCCATATGCGCTTCAAATAACGCATTTTTAGTAAGAGTCGCTATGTGCAGATCCGGATTCAGGACTTCTAATGTCTCATCTGTAACTATGTCACCGGCCTTTATCTCGCCCTTTTTATCAGCCTTTATATAAATAGTCTTTGCTCCCTTTGCATGCGAACTTAAAGCAATCTTTTTAATATTAAGGATTATCTCTGAAATATCTTCTAAAACACCGGGTATAGTTGAAAACTCATGCTGAACATTTTCAAATTTAACTGATGTAACCGCCCAGCCCTCGATGGATGAGATCAGAACCCTTCTTAAGGAATTTCCGATTGTCATGCCGTAACCGCGTTCAAAAGGCTCTGCAATGAATTTACCGTACAATTCGCTGTAAGTAGACTCATCACACTCAAGCTTCTTCGGCATCTCAAAATCTTTCCACGCAATACCCATATTTTCACCTCAAATTTTCGAAGGACTCTTCCTTCTCTGTTATTTAGAATACAACTCTACTATTAACTGTTCTTTAATAGGAAACTGTATGTCATCCCTTTGCGGCATCCTCACAACAGTCCCTTTTAAATCGTTTTCGTTTAAACTAAGCCACGAAGGCACTCTCTGATCTTTAGTCAACTCAAGATATTCTCTGATTTTTTTGACCCCAGCATCGTCAGTTCTTACAATTATCTCATCGTTAACATCAACCTGATAAGAAGGTATATCAACTTTATTTGTATTTACGCAAACTAAACCGTGACAAACCATCTGCCTCGCCTGCTGCCTTGTAGGAGCAAGCCTAAGCCTGAAAACAACATTATCCAAACGGCATTCAAGCATACGTAATAATATATGGCCTGTAACGCCTTTTATTTTTGTTGCCCTTTGAAAATACAAACGGAATTGCCTTTCCAATAAACCATAAATCTTTTTTGCTTTCTGTTTTTCCCTTAGCTGCACACCATAGTCAGATAATTTTGACCTTGACTGGCCGTGCTGCCCCGGTGAATAACTTCTTCTGCCAAATGCGCATTTTTCAGTCAGGCACCTCTGGCTTTTTAAAAATAATTTCCCGCCCTCTCTACGACAAATCTTACATCTTGGACTAGTGCTTTTACCCATATTATTCTTAGACCCTTCTGCGTTTAGGCGGACGGCATCCGTTATGCGGAATAGGCGTCACATCCTTTATTACATTTATAGTAAGCCCTGCTGCCTGAAGCGCTCTTATAGCAGACTCTCTGCCGGCGCCCGGGCCTTTTACACGAACCTCAACATCTTTCATGCCGCAAGCCACTGCTTTCTTTGCCGCGCTTTCAGCAACCAGCTGAGCTGCGAATGGCGTAGATTTCTTTGAACCTTTAAAACCAACGTTACCGCTTGACGACCAGCAAAGAGTATTGCCTTGCCTGTCAGTAATAGTTACTATAGTATTATTAAAAGTTGCGACTATGTGCGCTACGCCATTCGGCACATGCCTTGAAATTTTTTTCTTTTGCTTAGAACCTTGTTTTTTCTGTTGCTGGGTATTTTCAGTAGACATAAAATTACTCCTTCTTGCCTGCGTCTTTCGTTAAAGTCTTGCCTTTGCGCGTTATGCCTACGGTTTTTCGCGGGCCTTTTCTAGTACGCGCATTGGTATGAGTCCTCTGGCCCCTGACAGGCAAACCTCTTTTATGCCTGGAGCCTTTATAGGATCCTATATCTATAAGGCGCTTTATGTTGGTAGAAATCTCTCGGCGTAAATCGCCTTCTACCTTATAATCGCTCTGTATAATAACCGATAATTTTGAAACCTCTTCTTCTGTCAAATCCTTTGCCCTGACAGCCGGGCTTATGTTTGCTTTCTTGAGTATCTTTTCAGACAAAGTGCGGCCTATCCCGTATAAATATGTCAAAGATACATCTATTCTTTTATTTTTCGGTATATCAACACCACAAATTCTCGGCATCTTTTCACCCCTGTTTTTGCTTATGTTTCGGATCAGAACAAATAACTCTCAGGATACCTTTTCTCTTTATTATCTTGCACTTCTGGCACATTTTCTTAATGCTTGAACGTACTTTCATTTTATTTAACCCTGTATATTATTCTTCCTCTTGTTAAATCATACGGCGATAATTCCATTTTTACTTTATCGCCTGGTAATATCCTTATAAAATTCATGCGCATCTTGCCTGAAACATGCGCTAAAACCATATGCCCGTTTTCAAGCTCAACCCTAAACATTGCATTCGGCAATGTTTCAGTAATCGTTCCTTCTACTTCAATAGATTCTTCTTTAGCCATTTTATATCTTACTCAATATTTGCGGGCCGGAATCAGTAATTGCAATCGTATGCTCAAAATGCGCTGAAAGTTTCTTGTCAGCCGTAACCACTGTCCAGCCGTCATTTAAGGTTTCAACACGCCAATTGCCCATGTTTATCATAGTCTCTATCGCTAAAATCATACCTGATTTAAGCCTAAGGCCTGTGCCTGGCGTTCCGTAATTCGGCACGCTCGGGTCTTCATGCATATTGGTCCCTATTCCATGGCCTACATAATCGCGCACTACAGAAAACCCGTTATTTTCGGCGCACGTTTGTATTGCATTTGAAATATCGCCGATGCGGTTTCCAACCGTAGCTTTTTTTATTGCCTCATACAGCGCTTCTTCGCAAACCCTTGCTAATTTCTGCACTGCCGGGCTTGTTTTACCTACGCAAACCGTTATAGCGGCATCTCCGTAATAACCGTCAAATTCTACTCCAACGTCTAACCCTAAGATATCGCCTTCTTTGAGCCTATATGCACCGGGTATCCCATGTATTACTGCTTCATTCACAGAAGCGCATATATGCGCCGGGTATCCCCTGTATCCTTTAAACGCTGGATGAGCATGTTCTTTTTCAATAAGCTGAGAAGCTTTAATGTCTAATTCTTTTGTTGAACATCCTGGTTTAGAGAACTTACGAAGCTCTTCTAAAACCATTGCTACTATTTGAGCCGCTTTTTTTATCTTCGCTATTTCTGTTTCAGACCTTAATTGAACCATTCTTAAACATTTTCACCAATAAATTGTAAGCATCGTTCACATCAAGATCGCCTGAAATAGCCTTTAATATTTTTTTATTTTTATAATAATCTATAAGTTCTGATGTTTCTTTTAAGTAAACGGCCAATCTATTTCTTACGGTTTGTTCCTTGTCGTCTTCGCGTTGGATAAGCTGTGTGCCGCAATTATTACAAATGCCTTCTTTTTTAGGCGGTATATTTTTTATATGATATGTCGCCCCGCATTTCCTGCATACGCGCCTTCCTGAAAGCCTTTTAATTACCACATCATCTGATGTTTTAAAATATAAAACTGCATCCAGGGGCATATTTGATAATTTGAGCGCTTCATCCAAGCTCTCTGCCTGTGGCTTTGTTCTCGGAAAACCATCAAGGATAAAACCATTTTTGGTATCCTGCTTCATCAACCGCTCTTTCACTATTTCAATGACCACTTGATCCGGCACTAATTCGCCCTTAACCATATACGCATTTGCTTTTTGCCCCACAGGAGAATTATTTTTTACTGCTTCTCTAAGCATATCGCCTGTTGAGATGTGTGGTATATTACATTCTTTAGAAATCTTCTCGGCCTGCGTACCTTTCCCTGCTCCTGGAGGCCCTAAAAAAACTAATCGCATCCGATTATTATCTCCTGCTTTTTAAATGGCCTTTTTTCATAAAACCTTCATAATGGCGCATCAATAACTGTGACTCAATTTGGCGCATAGTATCAAGCATAACACCCACAATAATCAAAAGGCCTGTGCCTCCGAAGAAACTTGCAACAAGATATGGTATATGCAGCCAACCGCCTATCATATCAGGCAAAACCGCTATTATTGCCAGGAATATAGCGCCGGGAAGAGTAATCCTTGTCATTATAAAATCAAAATACTCTGCAGTAGGTTTACCAGGCCTTATACCAGGGACAAAACCGCCGTATTTCTTCATATTCTCTGCCAAATCTACAGGATTCAGCGTAATCGCAGTATAAAAATAAGCAAAAAATATTATAAAAAAACTGTACATAGCAGTATATAAAACCTGCCCTCTTGTTAATCCTGTAGCAATACTCTGCAAAAACTGATTAGGGATAAATCCTGCTACTGTCGCGGGAAACAATATTATAGATTGCGCAAATATAATAGGAATAACACCCGCGTGATTCACGCGTAAAGGTATATATGTAGATTGCCCGCCGTAAACTTTTCTTCCCACAACACGCTTTGCGTATTGAACAGGTATTTTTAACTGCCCTTGCGTAATCAGGATAACTGCAACTATTACAGTTACCATCATGAACGCAAGAAATACAACTGTAAGCGGCCTAATCCTCAAATCCATTGCTGTTGCAGGCGAAGCCAAAACAAATAACTGTGCCATTGCCTGCGGGATCCTTGAAATTATGCTTGCTGTAATTAATAGCGACATACCATTGCCTATACCGCGTTCAGTTATTTGCTCGCCCAGATACATTATAAATGCCGTACCGCTGGTAAGCGTAATAACAGTGAGCGTAAGGAATCCAATACCAGGATTAGGCACTATTTTAAGCCCTTGAAAATGCGCCGGGTTCTGAACCCATAGCGCTATAAATAAAGACTGAATAATACCGAGCACAACTGTCAGATACCTTGAATATTGGTTTATCTGGCGCATGCCCTGAGCCCCGCCTTCTTTGGCTAGCTTCTCAAGAGCTGGTATAACAACTGTCAAAAGCTGCATTATGATAGATGCTGATATTGCAGGCATAATACCTAAAGCAAAAATAGTCAAGCGCTCAAGCGCTCCGCCTGTAAACATACTCATAATGCCAAATAAGGTATTAGTCTGAGACCTTGCTAAATTATCAAAGAACTGCGCTAGCGCAGAGCCGTTTATACCTGGCGTAGGTATATGGCAACCAAATCTGTAAATACCAACTATCGCCAAAGAGATAACTACTTTTTTTCTAAGATCCGGGATCTTGAAAATATTAGCTAACGCTTGGAACACTGGCTGGCTCCTTTATTAACTCTGCCTTGCCGCCTGCTTTCTGAATTTTATCTATAGCGCTTTTTGAAAATCTATGCGCTTTAATCGTTAATGCCTTCTTAAGCTCACCATCACCCAAAATCTTAACCTGCATAGAAGAATGTTTAACAATCTCTTTTTCCCTTAAAATCTTTGGGTCTATTATATCGCCGTCCTTAAAACCTTTTAACTGGTCGAGGTTTACTATTTCTAATAGAACAGGAAACTTACTATTAAAACCTCTTTTAGGAACACGCCTTACTAACGGCATCTGCCCGCCCTCAAAACCATAACGCCTAGCTGTACCTGAACGCGAACCTGCGCCTTTATTACCGCGGCCTGATGTTTTACCATGCCCTGAACCAGGGCCGCAGCCTTTTCTTTTATTAGCTTTGTTTGCGCCTATTTTAGGCCTAAGATCCGATAGTCTCATGTGTCCTCACATCTTTTATGGCTGTCAATTTTTTTAAACTCTCAAGGCCTGCTATGCCGGCTTTAACAACATTGATTGCGTTATTTGACCCTAATGATTTGGTTAATATATCTTTAATACCCGCGGCTTCGCAAACAGCCCTTACAGATCCGCCTGCAATTATGCCTGTACCAGGCGAAGCAGGTTTCAGCATAACCTCTGCTGAACCGAATTTACCCATAACTTCATATTTAATTGTTGAACCTTCTAAAGGGACTTCAAACATATTCTTCTTAGCGCTGTTTAAAGCCTTCTTTATGGCATCAGCTACTTCCTTTGCCTTGCCAATTGCGCAGCCTACAGAACCTTTACCATTACCAACTACAACCAACGCGGCGAAAGAAAAATGCCTGCCGCCTTTGATAACTTTTGCGCATCTGTTTACCGTTATAACTTTTTCAACAAATTCTGATGATGAACTTTCTCTTGCCATGAAATTTTCCCCTTAAAACTTTAAACCTGCTTTTCTTGCGCTGTCAGCAAACGCTTTTACGCGGCCATGATAAATATAACCGCCTCTGTCAAACACAACATCAGTTATCCCTTTTGCCTGAGCAGCCTTAGCTAATTGTTCGCCTAATGCCGCGGCGCTTTTTAAATTTCCGCCTTTGGGATTTGCTTTCTTAAATTCTTTATCCAAGGTTGATAAAGATATTAAAGTCTTGCCTTCAACATCGTCTATCAACTGCGCATTCATATTATTAAGGCTTCTGTATATACAAAGCCTCAACCGTTCGGCAGTACCGCTTAAATATTTTCTTATTCTTATATGTTTTCTTAATCTTGCTTCTCTTCTTATGTCAACCATTTTTTTTCCTTTTAAGCTACTTTCTTTCCAACCTTACGCCTAACATGTTCACCGACATACCGCACACCTTTGCCTTTATAAGGCTCAGGCCTGTAAAAATCTCTTATCTCAGCTGCTGTCTGGCCTACTAATCTCTTATCAATGCCGGTTATGACAACGCTTGTCAGTTTTGGCGCCTGTATAGTAATTCCTTCGGGAATATTATAATTTATAGGATGAGTAAAACCTAAATTTAATACCAGCAGCTTACCCTGGACAACTGCTTTAAAACCTACACCTATTATTTCAAGATCCTTCTTATAACCTTCAGTCACGCCTTTTACCATATTATTGATAAGGCTTCTTGTAAGGCCATGTAAAGACTTATCGAGCTTTAAATCAGACTGCCTTTTAACAACAATCTTATTGCCTTCAACAGTAACTGACACGCGGGGGTGAAAATCAAAACTTAATTTTCCTTTAGGCCCCTCGATCTTTATGGTCCTTGCGTCTATCACTGCTTTAACACTGCTTGGTATTTCTACTGGTTTTTTGCCTATTCTTGACATTTTTTCCTCTGAACTAATTACCAAATATACAGCAGGACTTCACCGCCTGTACCCGCTTCTTTTGCCTGCACACTAGTCATAATACCCTTGGATGTTGATATAAAGGCTACTCCTAATCCGTTAAAAACATCTGGGATTTCATCTTTTGTAACATATTTTCTTAAACCAGGCTTTGAAACTTTTTTTATGTTTGAAAAAGCAGGAGTATTATTTTGAGAATATTTTAAATAAACTTTAAAGAGGCCTTGTTTTTTGTATTCCAAAGGTTTAAAATTGCTGATAAACCCTTCTTTTTTCATTAATGAAAGAATTGCCTCTGTAAGCTTTGACGCTTTTACATCAGCGTCTGCCTTTTTTGCCCTGTTGGCATTTCTTACTATTGTTATCATGTCAGCAATCGGATCGCTTACGCTCATATTCTCCTCTAATTAATTGTTTACAATTACCAGCTTGCTTTTGTTACGCCTGGTATCTGTCCTTTTGAAGCCAATTCCCTGAAACATATACGGCATATGCCAAATCTGCCTATATAACCTCTCGGCCTGCCGCATAACTGGCATCTGTGATATCCTCTAACCTTAAACTTAGGTACCCTCTTCTGTTTAACAACAAGCGATGTTTTTGCCATTTAAATTTCCTTATTTTTCTTTTATCTCTCTGAATGGCATACCAAATGCTTTTAAAAGTTCATATGCCTCGCTGTCATTTTTAGCGGTTGTCACTATAGTTATATTCATGCCCTGAACTTTTACAACCGAATCATAATCCACTTCAGGGAAAATTAATTGCTCATTTAAACCTAATGTATAATTACCTGACCGGTCAAATGATGTCTTAGGCACGCCTCTGAAATCTCTTATTCTCGGGATAGATACTGAAATAAGCCTGTCTAAAAATTCATACATATGGCTGCGGCGAAGAGTCACCATACAGCCTATGGGCGAATTTTGTTTTAGTTTAAAATTCGATATGGACTTTTTTGCCCTCCTAATAACGGGCTTTTGCCCTGTTATGGACGCCAGGTTAGCCATGGCGGCTTCAAGAATTTTTATATCAGTGGCGCCTATACCCACGCCCATATTTATAACTATCTTAGTAACTTGCGGTACGCGCATCGAATTCTTAAATCCAAATTTCTGCATCATATATGGCACTATTTCGTTTCTATATTTTTCTACTAGTCTGGGTTTCATGTTTTTATATTGCTTCCCCGCATTTTTTGCAGATCCTTGTTTTTGTCCCGTCCGCAAGCTTGTTAATGCCAGTGCGCACTCCAACATTGCATTTCGGGCATACTATAGAAAGATTTGACACATGTATAGGCATTTCTCTCTGCACTATGCCGCCCTGTTGGTCTTGCTTTGTTTTTCTGGCATGCTTTTTTACGTAATTTATTCCTTCTACAAGGGCCCTGGATTTAGCAGGGTATACTCTCAAAACCTTTGCCTTTTTGCCATTATCCCTGCCGCCAGTAACTACTACTAAATCATTCTTTCTAATGTGCATCTTATATTACCTCCGGAGCAAGCGAAATAATCTTTGTAAAATCTTTATCGCGCAGCTCCCTTGCTACCGGGCCAAACACCCTTGTGCCTCTGGGATTTTTCGTGGTATCAATTATGACAACAGCATTCCTATCAAATCTCAAATATGAACCATCAACCCTTTTAACAAGATTTCTAGTACGCACTACAACTGCCTTAGCAACCTCGCCTTTTTTTACAATAGCTTCGGGTGTAGATTCCTTTATATTTATGGTGACAATATCTCCAACATCGGCATACCGTCTATTAGCGCGGCCTAAAACACCTATACAAGAAGCCCTTCTTGCGCCTGTGTTATCAGCTACATCTAATATACTGCGCATCTGTATCATTTTATCACCTCAAGCAATCTCCAGCGCTTCTCTTTTGACATAGGCCTTGTTTCCATGATTCTGACTTTATCGCCTATTTTCGCTTCATTTTTCTCATCGTGAACTTTAAATTTTTTCGACTTAGATATAACTTTTTTATATTCAGGATGCGTAGTCGTCCTGGTTACTCTGACAACAATGGTTTTATTCATTTTGTCGCTTACAACTTCACCTTCCCTTATTTTTCTTTTGTGCACATTTTGCGCTTGCGGTGTATTCATTTTTTGCCTTTTTTAGACTCTTTCTTAATTGTTAATATTCTTGCTATCTCTTTCTTTGAATTCTTTATAACAGCAGGTTTTTCCAACCTTCCGCTTGCTGCCAGAAGACGGGCTTCAATAAGCTTCTGCTTTAACGCAATTATTTTATCGTTTAATTCCTGATCTGACAAGCCCCTTAATTCCTGTAAGTTTTTTGCGCCCATTTTATACTTTTCTTCTCACTATGAACCTGGTTCTGAACGGTATCTTATGCGCTGCTATACCAAACGCATCTTTTGCGAGTTCCATAGGCAAGCCTTCCAACTCCATTAAAATAGTCCCGCGTTTTATTACTGCTACCCAATGATCCGGCATGCCTTTTCCTTTACCCATTCTTGTTTCTGCGGGTTTCTTAGTAACAGGCTTGTCAGTAAAAATCCTTATATATAACTTGCCGCCGCCTTGTGTTGTGCGCATAACAGCAACCCTTGCTGCTTCAACCTGGGTATTTGTCATCCATGCATTTTCTAAAGACTGGATTCCACACTCACCGAATGAAACATTACATCCTCGCGTAGCTATGCCGCCGCGCCATCCGCGATGTGATTTTCTATATTTTACTCTTTTCGGCATCATTGCCATGTTTAATTTCCTCTTTTATTTCTGCAGGCTGAACTTCGCCCATGTAAACCCATACTTTAACGCCTATTAACCCATAAGTTGTTAACGCTTCTGTAAAACCATAATCTATATCTGCGCGCAAAGTATGGAGCGGAATACTACCCACCATATAAGTCTCACGCCTTGCTATTTCAGCGCCATCAAGCCTTCCACGGCAACGTATCTTAACACCCTTGGCGCCCGAATCCATGGCTTGCTGTATAGCTTTTTTCATTGCCCGTTTTACCATTATTCTTTTTTCAATCTGAAACGAAATATTTTCTGCTATAAGCTGCGCGTCCGCAGAAGGGTTCTTTATCTCTTTTATATCTATAAAAATTTCTTTCTTGCTTATTTTCTGAAGCTCTTCTCTTAACCTGTCTATATCGGCTCCGCGCCTGCCTATTATAACCCCTGGCCTGGCAGAATATATGGTAACTTTCATTTTGTTGCCTGACCTCATGACGTCAACCTTAGAAATCCTTGCCTGAGCAAAGTTCTTTTTTATATACTTACGGATATTAAAATCCTCTATAACAAATGCAGGGAAATCTTTCTTCTTGGCAAACCACTGCGATGACCAATCTTTACATATACCTATTCTTAAACCTATAGGATTAACCTTATGACCCATTTATTACCTCTTAGCTGCTGCTTTAGTTTTAGTTTCTTTTTTATTTTCTGTGTGTTTTACTTTTTTTACCTGCTTTGTTTCTTTTTTTACTGGCTCATGCTCATGCTTACGCGCGTGTTCATGCGCATGCGCTGCCGGAGCTAACGCATCTAATTCTATTATGATGTGCGCGGTGCGCTTTAGTATCGGAGTCGCCCTGCCCATTGAAGCCGCTCTCCAACGCTTTAACATCGGGCCGCCGTCAGCAGTGGCTTTTGATATATAAAGATTGGATGCGTCCAGTGAACCTTTAGACTTTTTCATTGCGCTATCCAAAGCTGATTTTAAAACCTGCCTGATATAAAATGCAGCGCCTTTATTAATATTTGAAAGAATGGCGAACGCATCCTCAACGCCTCTTCCTCTGACAGTATCAAGCGCATACCTTGTTTTTCTTGGTGAAACTCTTACGTATTTTGCAATTGATCGTGAAATCATTTTATGTCTTATCCATTGACTGCTCTGTATGAGCGCCGTGTTTTCTGAATATGCGCGTAGGCGAAAATTCTCCGAGCTTATGGCCTACCATATTTTCCGTTATAAATACAGGTATAAACTTGATTCCATTGTGTATAAGAAAAGTCAACCCTACAAATTCAGGCGCAATAGTTGAACGCCTTGACCATGTCTTTATCGGCTTCTTATCGCCGGATGACTTCATCTTTTTTACCTTACCATACAATTTTTCGTCTATGTATGGGCCTTTCGAAAGTGATCTTCCCATTTTATAATGATTCCTTCGCTTGGACTCTTCTGTCTTTTACAATAAATCTGTTAGAATATTTCTTAGGTTTACGCGTCTTGTAACCTTTTGTCGGCTTACCCCACGGCGTGCACGGATGCCTGCCGCCTGAAGATTTACCTTCGCCTCCGCCCATAGGATGATCATGAGGATTTTTTACAACGCCTCTTGATGAAGGCCTCTTGCCAAGCCATATATTTCTTCCGGCTTTGCCTATTGACACAACTGAATGTTCAGCGTTGCTGACCTGGCCTATAGTAGCGTAACAATCTAAACGAATTAAACGTATCTCGCCTGAAGGCATTTTTACATGAGCATATTCGCCTTCTTTTGCCATTATAATAGCTGAACTCCCTGCTGAACGCACCAACTGACCGCCCCTGCCTGAAATCATTTCAATATTATGTATAGACGTACCTGCGGGTATGCTGGATAAAGGCGCGCAATTACCAGGCTTTATTTCAACATCTGGCCCTGACATAAGCATCTCGTTAACTTTTAAATTTATAGGGCAAATTATATAGCTTTTTACGCCATCTTCATATTGTATGAGCGCAATCCTTGAAGTTCTGTTAGGGTCATACTCAATAGCAAGGACTTTTGCCGCTATACCGCGTTTAAGCCTTTTAAAATCTATAATTCTATATCTGCGTTTGTGCCCGCCTCCGCGATGCCTGGAAGTAACCCTGCCGCATAGATTTCTTCCGCCTGTTTTCTTTAAAGGCGCTAACAAAGATTTCTCAGGATAACCCTTTGTAATTTCTTCGAAATCGCAAAGCGCTGCCCATCTGCTTGCAGGTGTTGTTGGTTTACGTTGTCTAATTCCCATCTCGTTTTCCTCTTAGCCTACGCTGTCATATCTATCTTACTGCCCGGCTTAAGCGTAACAATCGCTTTTTTCCAGTCAGATGTATAGCCGGCTCTGTACCGCACTCTTTTTAATTTTCCTCCGACGTTAACTGTATTCACATCGGCAACTTTCACCTTATAAACTTTTTCAACGGCTTTTTTTATTTCTATTTTTGTCGCGCTGGGGTCAACTTTAAACATATATTTATTTAAAGGCAGTATATGCGTCCCTTTTTCCGTGCGCATCAAGTTTTTGATTACTGAATATAAATCTTTCATTTTATGAATTTACTCTCTCTGCGATCTTTTTTAAAGCCTGCTCTGATATAACCAAATTTTTATGAAGCAAGATATCAAGGGCGTTAAAATTGCCGTGCGCTCTTACCAAAATTTTCGGTATATTATCTGACGCGCGTTTTAAGTTTTCGTCAACGCTATCCACTATAAACATAACACTTGTGTATGACTTAATAAATTTCTTCAGCGCCGACGCAAAAATCTTTGTCTTAGGCTGATCTAATTTTATTTCTTCAATTAAAAGTAATTCCGAATCTGCTAATTTACCGTTTAGGGCTGATTTTATAGCAGACCTTTTTATTTTTTTAGGAAGTTCATATGAATAATCCCTTGGATGCGGGCCAAATGTGGCGCCGCCGCCTTTCCATAACGGGCTTCTTGAACTGCCAGCGCGCGCGCGGCCAGTACCCTTTTGTTTCCAGGGCTTTTTACCGCCTCCGGACACTTCGCCTCTTGTCTTCGTAGCAGCTGTACCTGATCGCTTGGCTGCCTGATACATTATTACTACTTGATGTAAAAGCGCTTTATTAATATCGCCATCAAAAATTTTTGTATCGAGGTCAATCTTCTTAGTTTCTTTTGCGCTAAGAAAATCATAAACAGGCAATGTTGTTTCTATTTTTATTTTTTCTTTCTTCTGTATTTTTTTTGTCATTTTTTACTTCTTTGCAGCTGGTTTTGCAGCTGCGGGTTTTTTGGCTTTGGATTCTTCTTTTTTCTTCTTTACAACAGGCTTCTTAACCGGTATAAATTTCTCTTTTTTCTTTCCTTTTCTTACAATTACTAAACTTCCATCTGACCCCGGAACAGCGCCTTTTACTATTAAAAGATTATTCTCTTTATCAACCTTTATAACCTTTATATTCTGTACTGTAACTTGCGCATTGCCCATTCTTCCAGGCAGCTTCTGGCCTTTATATGTCCTTGAAGGATCTGAGCTTGCGCCTACAGAACCAGGCGCACGATGATGCATAGAACCATGCGATGCTGGGCCGCCTGCCCAATTATGCCTTCTCATGCCTCCCTGGAAACCTTTACCTATAGAAACGCCGATTATATCCACGCAATCATCAGGAGCAAATATATCAACCAAAACAAATTGCCCTACTTTATAATCTTCTACTTTTTCTATACGAAACTCTCGCACATATCTCTGTGGCTTAGAAGCTGCTTTTTTAAAATGGCCCAGTAAAGGTTTTATGGTTCTATTTTCCTTTTTTTCCATAAAACCAACCTGTATGGCAGAATAACCTTCCTTATCTTTCGTTTTTATCTGCAGCACAGGGCATGGCCCAGCTTCTATAACAGTAACGCCTACTACAGCGCCTTCCTGATCATATACCTGCGTCATTCCAATTTTTTTGCCAAGTATGCCAAGTGACATTTACTTTATCTCCACATCTACGCCAGCAGGCAGATCAAGTTTTTTCAGCGCGTCAACTGTCTTAGAAGTCGGCCCAACTATATCTAATATACGGTTGTGCGTCTTAATCTGAAATTGTTCTCTGGATTTTTTGTCAATATGAGGGCCTCTTAATACAGTAAAAACTTCTCTTTCTGTAGGAAGAGGAATCGGCCCTGAAACCTTGGCGCCTGTGCGCTTTGCGGCTTCGACTATTTCGTGCGCTGACTGATCCAGCAATCTGTGGTCATATGCTCTTAGTCTGATACGAATACGTTGCGTCATGTTACGCTATTATCTCCGAAATTACACCAGCGCCTACTGTATGGCCGCCTTCTCTGATAGCAAAGCGAAGTTCTTTTTCCATAGCAATAGGTATGATGAGTTCAACTTCCATTTGGACGTTGTCTCCGGGCATGACCATTTCAACTCCGGCTGGGAGCTTAGCTACGCCTGTGACATCTGTGGTCCTAAAATAAAACTGAGGCCGGTATCCGTTAAAAAACGGTGTGTGGCGGCCTCCTTCTTCTTTTGTTAATACGTAGACTTCTGCTTTGAACTTGGTATGCGGTGTTATTGAACCGGGTTTTGCCATAACCATACCGCGCTCTACGTCTTTTTTGTCAATACCTCTTAGAAGAACGCCTAAATTATCACCAGCCTGGCCTTCATCTAATAGTTTACGGAACATTTCAATGCCTGTTACAACTGATTTCTGAACCTTTGGGCGCATACCTACTAAGTCTACGTCTTCACCCATCTTTACAATTCCTCTTTCAACACGGCCTGTGGCAACTGTACCGCGGCCTGTGATTGAAAATACGTCTTCTATACTCATAAGGAAAGGCTTTTCTATATCTCTCTTTGGCTCTGGGATAAAATCATCGCAGGCCTTTATAAGATCAAATATAGGCTTACAGTTAGGGCAGTCTACCTTACCGCAGGCACAGTTCATAGCCTTTAGGCCTGAACCTCTTATGATGGGTGTTTTATCTCCGGGGAAATTATATTTTGAAAGAAGCTCTCTTAATTCTAGTTCAACTAAGTCTAAGAGCTCTTTATCTTCAACCATGTCTACCTTATTAAGGAATACTACTATGGCAGGGACGTTGACCTGGCGCGCTAAAAGTATATGTTCTCTTGTCTGAGGCATTGGGCCGTCTGCTGCTGATACTACAAGAATGGCGCCGTCCATTTGAGCGGCGCCTGTTATCATGTTCTTTATATAGTCTGCGTGCCCTGGGCAGTCAATGTGAGCGTAGTGGCGTTTATCAGACTGATACTCTACGTGAGCAATGTTAATAGTTATGCCGCGTTCCTTTTCCTCAGGAGCGTTATCAATTGAATCAAAGGCCCTGGCTTCGGCAAAACCCTTCTTTTGAAGGCAAAGGGTTATGGCTGAAGTAAGCGTAGTTTTACCATGGTCTACGTGGCCTATAGTCCCGATATTCACATGCGGCTTGATGCGCTGGAATTTTTCTTTTGCCATTGTTATTTTCCTCCTGAAATTATTTTATCATATATATATGTGGGCACTTCGGCATAATAAGAAGGTTCCATTGTGTATGTTGCACGCCCTTGCGTCAAACTTCTTAATCCTGTTGCATAGCCAAACATTTCAGACAATGGCACATTGCCCCTTATTGCCTTTGCGTTGCCTCTTTGTTTTATAGATTGAATCTTACAGCGCCTGGAATTTAGGTCACCTATAACATCGCCTAAAAATTCTTCAGGCGTTGTAGCTTCTAAATCCATTATGGGCTCTAAAAGTTTCGATTTTCCTTTTCTTAATCCATCATGAAGGGCTATAGAAGCTGCCATTTTAAAAGCCAATTCTGATGAGTCAACCTCATGATAAGAACCATCTATTAAAATAACTTTTATGTCGGTTACAGGGTAACCGGCTAAGATGCCTGTCTTAGCCGCATTTATAACTCCGTCTTCAGCGGCAGGGATAAATTCTCTTGGTATAGAACCACCTATGATTTTGCTGACAAATTCAACTCCTGTGCCAGGCTCGCCAGGTGCTATATCTAAAACAACATGTCCATATTGGCCATGGCCGCCTGACTGCTGTATGAATTTACCTACTGATGTTACTCTTTCGCCTATAGTCTCGCGGTACGCTACGTGCGGCTTGCCGACATTTGCTGAAACTTTAAATTCACGCAACATCCTGTCAACTAAAATTTCTAAATGTAATTCGCCCATGCCTGAAATAATAGTCTGCCCTGTTTCCTGATTATACTTTACTAAAAAAGAAGGGTCTTCTTCAGCAAGTTTATGAAGAGCAAACCCAAGTTTTTCCTGATCTGCTTTTGTTGCCGGTTCAATTGCTAAGGACAAAACAGGCTGAGGAAATTGCATTGATTCTAATCTTATTGGATGATCTTCATCGCAAATAGTATCGCCTGTCGTAGTGTTCTTTAAACCAACCACTGCTGCGATATCTCCTGCGTAAGCCTGCTCTATAATTGTCTGTTTATTTGCATGCATCTGGAGCAATTTTCCGACTCTTTCTTTTTCGCCTGTCGAAACATTATATATATAACTGCCTGATTTCAATACGCCTGAATAAACCCTTACGTAAGTAAGTTTGCCTACAAATTTATCTGCCAATATTTTAAATGCTAACGCGCAGAATGGCTCATCTTCCGTTGTTTTTCTTTCTTCTTCCTGTTCTGTATTAGGATTTATACCCATAATAGGCGGCACGTCAACAGGGGAAGGCAAATAATCGCATACTGCGTCTAAAAGCGGCTGTATTCCTGTATTCCTTAATGAAGAACCGCATAAAACAGGCACTAACCCATTATTTATGGTTGCTCTTCTTATATGTTTTACAATAAATTCTTCTGACATTTGTTCGTTATGTATATATTTTTCCATTACCTTTTCATCAGCTTCAGCTAATTTTTCAATCATCTGGTGCCTATATTGCTCTGCTTCTTTTAATGCTTTTTCCGGGACAGGTAAAAGTTCGAATTCTCTGCCTGATTCATCTGTATATTTAATAAATTTCATATGAACAAGGTCTATAATTCCTTCGAACGCGCTTTCTTTACCTACAGGCATTTGTATAGGGCATGCTAAAGCGCCTAATTTAGAGTGCATTTCTTCAAGAGCCTTTGCAAAATCTGCGCCGGTCCTGTCCATCTTATTGATATATGCTATCCTGGGTATCTTATATCTATCTGCCTGGCGCCATACTGTCTCGCTTTGCGGCTCAACCCCGCCGACTGCGCAGAAAACAACCACACCGCCATCTAATATGCGCAAAGAACGCTCTACCTCAATAGTGAAATCAACATGTCCTGGCGTATCAATAACGTTTATTGTAAAATCTTTCCATACACACTGCGTTGAAGCAGATGTAATAGTAATGCCTCTTTCCTGTTCCTGCTCCATCCAGTCCATGGTAGCAGTCCCTTCGTCAACTGTGCCTATTTTATACAACCTGCCGGTAAAATAGAGCAAGCGCTCAGTAGTCGTTGTTTTACCAGCGTCTATGTGCGCCATAACTCCTATATTTCTTATTTTTTGTAAAGGTATTTCTCTAGCCATTATATTTTTCTTTTGTGAGATGTCTGAAGCAATCATATTACCATCTAAAGTGAGCGAATGCCTTATTCGCCTCTGCCATTTTATGCGTATCTTCACGCTTTTTCATAGCAGAACCAACACCGTTATATGCATCTAAAATTTCAAGCGCAAGACGTTCTTTCATTGGCTTGCCTTTTCTTGCCCTTGCAAAATTCCTTATCCAGCGAAGCGCCACTGACACTCCCCTTTCATGGCTTACTTCTATCGGAATCTGGTATGTCGCTCCACCTACTCTTCTTGGCTTCAGCTCTAAAAGTGGGCGCGCATTATCAACTGCCTTCTGCAAAACCTCTAATGCATCTGTTTTGTTTAATTTCTTACATGCAATATCTAAGCTACCGTAAACTATTGATTCAGAGGTAGATTTTTTACCATCTCTCATGCAGCAATTCACAAACTTTGCCACAAGCTTATTGTGAAATTTCGGATCTGCTGTTAATTCTCTTTTTTCCGCGCGCCTTCTTCTCATTTCTTCGGCCTCTTAGCTCCGTACTTAGATCTTGATTTCTTTCTGTCTGTAACGCCTGCTGTATCAAGCGTTCCTCTTACTATGTGATATCTTACTCCAGGCAAATCTTTTACTCTGCCGCCTCTTACTAAAACTATAGAGTGTTCCTGTAAATTATGGCCTTCGCCTGGTATATAAGAAGTAACTTCAATCCCGCCTGTAAGCCTAACCCTTGCAATCTTACGCAATGCTGAATTCGGTTTTTTAGGCGTCATCGTTTTTACCTGTAAACAAACCCCGCGCTTCTGAGGGCAATTTTTTAAGGCCGGTGATTTTGATTTATATCTTTTGTCTTGTCTTCCTAATCTTATTAATTGGCTTATTGTAGGCATATTAATTTATTCCGCTTTTTCGTCAGTATTAATTTCTTGCTGTAATTTGTTTTCTGAATTTGCTTCACTTTGCTGCTGGACGGCCTGCGAAGCTTCCTTAAAAATTTCCACATGCCGATGCGTTTTAAATCCAGTGCCGGCAGGAATCAAATGGCCCATAATTACGTTTTCTTTTAGGCCGAGTAAAGTATCTATTTTACCACTTGCTGCTGCATCTGTCAAGACTCTTGTTGTTTCTTGGAAGCTTGCGGCTGAAATAAAACTTTCTGTACTTAATGACGCTTTAGTGATACCGAGGAGAATCGGCACCGCGATAGCTGGCTTTTTACCTTTACTAATGACCTTTTGATTTTCTTCTTTGTAAACAAATTTGTCAATCTGTTCGCCAATAAGAAATTCTGTGTCACCTGGATCTTCAATTCTTACCTTACGCAGCATCTGCCTTACGATTACTTCAATGTGCTTATCGTTTATTTTTACACCCTGCAATCTGTAAACTTCCTGGATTTCATTTACTAAATATTCCTGAAGTTTTTTATCTCCGGAAACCCTTAAAATATCCTGCGGCACAACTGCGCCATCAATAAGCTGCTGGCCTGATGTAACTAAATCACCCTTGTAAACGTTAAGGTGTTTGCCATGAGGTATAAGATACTCTTTCTTCATTCCTGAAGCTGCTTTTATAACTACACGGCGCTGGCCTTTTTTTGCAGGCCCGAATTCAACTACTCCATCTATTTCGCTTATAATAGCCGGATCTTTTGGCCGCCTGGCTTCAAATAATTCAGCAACTCTAGGCAAACCGCCTGTGATATCTTTTGTTTTTGTAAGGCTTCTATGCGTCTTGGCTAATACACCGCCTGCCTCTATATCCTGGCCGTCCTTTACAGCTATATGCGCGCCTACAGGTATAGGATAAATCGCAAGCACTTCATCTTTTTTATTCTGTATAACTATCTGAGGATGATATTCGCCGCCTTTTGACTCTATTATAACCCTGTCTGTAAGGCCTGTAGCGTTATCAAGCTCTTTACGCATAGTAATATCTTCAATTATATCTTCAAACTTTATAGAACCTTCTGCCTCTGTAAGTATCGGAACAGTGTATGGATCCCATCTTACAATAACAGCGTCTTTTTTAATTTCCTGTTGATCGTCAAATTTTATAATAGCGCCTTGCGGCATAATATGGCGCTCGTATTCACGGCCTGCTTTATCGCTGATACTAATCTGGCCGTTCCTATTTAATACTATGTTCTCGCCAGGTTTTTTCTTGACTATCCTTAAATTATGGTATGTGATAATACCATCGCTTTTACTCTTTATGAAAGACTGCTCTATAATCCTGCTGGCTGTACCGCCTATATGAAATGTTCTCATTGTCAACTGCGTGCCTGGTTCGCCTATGGACTGCGCAGCGACAATGCCGACTGCCTCGCCAAGTTCAACTGCTTTACGCGTAGCTAAATTTCTCCCATAACACTTTGCGCAAACACCATGTTTTGTCTCACAAGTAAGAACACTTCTAATCCTTATCTTCTCAATACCGGCTGTCTCTATAGCATCGGCCTGTTCTTCACTAATTTCCTGGCTTGCTTCTACAATAAGTTTGTCTGTTATAATATCAACTATATTATCAACGGCAACCCTGCCTATAATTCTTTCTTTTAAACCAACAACTATCTCATCACCTTCAATTATGGCGCTGACAATTATACCGTTTATAGTGCCGCAGTCTTCTTCAGTAATAATTACATCCTGAGCAACATCAACAAGCCTTCTTGTCAAATAACCTGAATCAGCGGTTTTTAACGCAGTATCAGCTAAACCTTTTCTTGCTCCGTGCGTTGAAATAAAATATTCCAGCACTGTGAGGCCTTCTCTGAAATTTGCTGTAATAGGGCTTTCTATAATCTCGCCTGATGGCTTTGCCATTAAACCTCTCATGCCTGCTAACTGCCTTATCTGCTGTTTTGAGCCTCTGGCGCCTGAATCAGCCATCATAAATATAGGATTAAACGAATCTAACTCATCAAATATCAAATCTGAAACCTTATCTGTAGTATGGGTCCAAATATCTATTATTTTATTATATCGCTCACCTTCTGTTATAATACCAATCTTGTATTGTTTTTCGACTTCTGCAACTTCTTTTTTTGCTGTTTCAATAAATATTTTTTTCTTCTCAGGCACTACCATATCAGTTATAGATATTGAAATACCTGCTCTTGTCGCCCATTCAAAACCTATTGCCTTCATATCGTCCAATAGTTGTATTGTCCTTGAATGCCCAAACATCTGATAGCACTTTGCAACAACCTTTGATAATGCCGGTTTTGCCATCTCTTGATTTACATATGGCATGCCTTTAGGTATTGCCATTATATTAAACAAAACCTTGCCTGTTGTTGTATCAATTATTTTTGCGTCAACTCTTACTTTTATTTTAGCGTGTAAATCAATCTGCCTATCCTGAAACGCTAAAACCACTTCATCTGTATCTGAAAATACTTTACCTTCACCTCTTAAACCAGCCTTTTCTTTTGTAAGGTAATTGCAGCCTAAAACTATATCCTGGGTAGGCGTTACTATAGGCCTGCCGTCTGACGGAGAAAATATATTGTTAGGCGCTAGCATCAAAAGCCTTGCTTCCATCTGCGCCTCAACAGACAAAGGAACATGCACCGCCATTTGATCTCCGTCAAAATCTGCGTTAAATGCTGTACAAACCAAAGGATGTATCCTGATAGCTTTACCTTCTATTAAAATCGGCTGAAATGCCTGAATACCTAACCTATGCAATGTCGGAGCGCGGTTTAACATTACCGGATGCTCTTTTATTACTTCATCAAGTATATCCCAGACTTCCATGCGGGTCTTTTCAACCATCTTACGCGCGCTTTTAATGGTATGAACAAAACCCTTGTCGCGCAATTTCTTTATTATAAATGGCTCAAACAATTCAAGCGCCATTCTCTTAGGCAAACCGCACTGGCTTAATTTCAATTCCGGGCCTATAACAATTACTGAACGCCCAGAATAATCAACGCGCTTACCTAAAAGATTCTGCCTGAAACGTCCTTGCTTACCTTTTAACATATCGCTCAAAGATTTAAGCGGCCTGTTGCCGGGCCCCAAAACAGGCCTGCCATGCCTACCATTATCAAATAAGGCATCAACAGCTTCCTGCAGCATCCTTTTTTCGTTTCTTATAATTATTTCAGGCGCCCTTAATGCTAACAATTTTTTAAGGCGGTTATTCCTGTTAATTACTCGCCTATATAAATCATTCAGATCGCTTGTCGCAAACCTTCCGCCGTCTAAAGGAACTAACGGGCGCAGATCCGGCGGTATCACAGGCACAACCTCAAGGATCATCCAATCCGGTTTATTGCCGGATTTCTTAAAAGTTTCTACAATCTTAAGCTGTTTAGCAAAACGTTTCTTTGACTGATCTATGCTTGTCGCATTTATCTGTTTTTCTAATCTTTGGGCTAATTTATCTAAATCTACATCTTTTAAAAGATCCAGTATTGCTTCAGCGCCCATCTTTGCGGTAAATTTCTGGCCATATTGCGTAAACGCTTCCTGGTATTTTTCTTCGTTTAATAAATCTTTTTTCTTTAAAGGCGTATCGCCCGGATCAATAACAACATATTCTTCGTAATAAATAATCCTTTCCATTTCCCTGACATTCAATTCAAGGATAGCAGACATTCTAGAGGGGACAGACTTAAAAAACCAAACATGCGAAACAGGCGCTGCAAGCTCAATATGGCCCATACGCTCGCGCCTAACCTTAGAAAGCGTTACCTCAACTCCGCAGCGGTCGCAGATAATACCTTTATGTTTTATTCTTTTATATTTACCGCAACTGCATTCCCAGTCCTTTGTAGGCCCGAATATCTTTTCGCAAAAAAGCCCATCCTTCTCAGGCCTTAGAGTCCTGTAATTTATAGTCTCCGGCTTCTTAACCTCGCCTTTTGACCATGCCCTAATAATTCCAGGTGAAGCGATTTTTATTGATATACTGTCAAATCCCGCTACTGATACTTCCGGCCCTTGCTGGTTCATTTTACTTAACTTCCTTTTCTAGCCTTACGTCAAGCCCTAAGGATTGAAGTTCTTTAACCAAAACATTAAATGATTCAGGCATGCCGGGCTGTAAAGCTGATTCACCTTTTACAATGGCTTCATAAATCCTGGTTCTACCTGTAACATCATCACTTTTTACAGTCAATAATTCCTGTAATGTATAAGCTGCTCCATATGCCTCAAGAGCCCAGACTTCCATTTCTCCGAAACGCTGGCCTCCAAACTGCGCTTTGCCGCCTAGCGGCTGTTGGGTTACCAATGAATAAGGCCCTATTGAACGCGCGTGTATTTTATCATCAACAAGATGAGCCAGCTTCATCATATAAATATACCCGACCGTAACCTTCTGCATGAAAGGCTCGCCATTAAATCCATCATAAAGAGTCATTTTGCCGTCGTCAGGAAGGCCTGCCTTTTTTAATTCCTGCCTTATTTCGCTTTCCTTTGCGCCATCGAATACAGGCGAGGCAACATAAAATCCCAGCGCCTTAGCGGCCCATCCTAAATGTGTCTCTAGAATCTGGCCGACGTTCATACGAGATGGAACACCAAGAGGATTTAATACTATATCCATAGGCGTGCCATCCTTTAAAAACGGCATATCCTCTTCAGGAAGTATCTTTGCTATAACACCTTTGTTTCCGTGGCGGCCCGCAATTTTATCCCCGACTGCCATCTTTCTTTTTGTAGCAATGAAAACTACCACCTTCTTTAAAACCCCTGCAGGAAGCTCATCACCTCTTTTAACTTTATCAATTTCTGTTTCCTGCTCATATATAAGCTCATCTATATGCTCGTCTAATACTCGCATTACCCTAGCCACTTCATCTTCTAACTGAAGATTATCCTGCAATTTTATATGGTCTAATTTGCATTTCATTAATTTATTCACATCAGCCTTACGGATAACCTTGCCTTCAGGAATCAAAACCTTTCCTGTGTCCTCGTCTGTGAGGCCTTCTGCGAGTTTTGAGCCTACGAGTAAATTAATAAGTTTTTCCTGTTTTTCCTGTTTTACATCCTCGACCTGCTGCTGATATATTTTTCGTATGCGGTCAATATTTTCGCGCTCTTTCTTATTATCTTCTCTGGTTACCTGATTAAGGCCTTTGCGTGAAAATATTTTCACATCAACTATAATCCCTTCTACCCCTGGAGGAACTGTAAGAGAAGCATCTCTTACGTCGCCTGCTTTTTCGCCGAATATAGCGCGCAATAATTTTTCTTCGGGAGAAAGCTCTGTTTCTGATTTCGGTGTAATTTTACCTACAAGAATATCACCAGGATGCACTTCTGCGCCGATTCTAACTATACCGCTTTCGTCTAAATCCTTCAAAGCCTCTTCGCCGACATTTGGTATATCCCTGGTTATCTCCTCGTTGCCGAGTCTTGTATCCCTTGCTTCTATCTCAAATTTTTCAACATGTACTGATGTAAAAACGTCATCTTTAACTATTCTCTCACTCACCAAAACCGCATCTTCAAAATTATAGCCTCTCCAAGGCATAAATGCCACAAGCACGTTTCTGCCTAACGCAAGTTCTCCGTCCTTTGTGGCCGCTCCGTCGGCAATAATCTCGCCTGCTTTTACCTTTTGGCCGACATTTACAATAGGCCTTTGGTTAACGCATGTATCTGCATTTGAACGGACAAACTTCCTTAATTTATATACAGCGCTGCCTATAACAATCTCATCAGCCTGCACGCTTTTTACAACCCCGTCTGTTTTTGAAACAATAACAGTGCCTGAGTCTTTTGCCGCGCGGTATTCCATGCCTGTGCCAACCAAAGGAGACTCTGGATTTAAAAGCGGAACTGCCTGGCGCTGCATATTTGAGCCCATTAATGCGCGGTTTGCGTCATCATGCTCTAAGAAAGGTATCAAACTCGCTGCAACTGAAACAAGCTGCCTGGGAGAAACGTCCATATAATCAACTTTTTTTCTTTCAACTTTTGGAAAATCGCCTTTATGCCTGCAAAGAACCGTATCTTCTGTAAATTTCCCGTCAGAATCAAGCGGCGCGTTTGCCTGCGCAATTATATATCTATCTTCTATGTCTGCTGACAAGTATTCTATTTTATTAGTTACTTTGCCATTTTCAACTTTTCTGTAAGGAGTCTCTATAAAACCGTATCTATTTATCCTTGCATAAGTACAAAGCGAAGCAATAAGTCCGATATTCGGGCCTTCTGGCGTCTCAATAGGGCAAACCCTGCCATAATGCGAATGATGTACGTCTCTTACTTCAAACCCAGCGCGTTCTCTTGATAAACCGCCAGGCCCTAAAGCGCTCATGCGGCGCTTGTGGGTTAATTCTGCTAAAGGATTTGTCTGGTCCATAAACTGCGAAAGCTGGCTTCTTCCAAAGAAATCTTTTACAACGCTTGAAACAAGTTTTGAATTTATCAAGTTATGCGGCATGGCATTATCCAGATCATATATTGCCATTCTTTCCCTAATAGAACGGTCTAAACGCGCCAGGCCTATGCGGATCTGGTTTTCAAGCAATTCTCCAACAGTTTTAATACGCCTGTTTCCCAGATGATCTATGTCATCTATACTGCCTTCTCCGTTTTTAACCTTAACCAGCATTTGAACGGTTTTTATAACTGTATCAGGTGTAAGTGTTTTAACTATGTCCGCGGCATCCATGCCTAAACGCCTATTAAGCATAAATCTGCCTACAGAACCAAGATCATACCTCTTATGATCAAAAAACATACGGCTCATAAGAAGATTAGCGCTTTCTAAAGTCGGCGGATCTCCGGGGCGGATTCTTCTAAAAATATCTATTAATGCTTCTTGTTGATTTTTTGTGTGGTCTTTTTGTAATGTATTTAAAATTTCCTGTATTGGCTGTTTGAGGAGTTTTAGAGATTTGACGTTATGGGAGGTTATTTTATTCAAAACAGCTTCGTTTATTTTTGTAAATTTTTCCACTACAAGGACATCTGTGGACGGGTCTATAACATCTTCCGCAATTACTCTTGTCAGTAATTTTTCAGCCTGCGAAGCGCCTGTAAAACTAACTTCTTCCATGCCGCAGAAAACATTTAAAATGTCTTCGTTAGTAGAAAAACCGAGCGCCCGTAAAAATGTAGTGGCAGAAACTTTTCTGCGCCTGTCAATAAAAACGCTTAATATATCATTAATATCAAATTCAAATTCAATCCATGCGCCGCGATATGGTATAATCCTTGCAGAAAAAAGCCTTCTGCCGCTTGGGTGCATAGTCTCTGCAAATGACACGCCAGGCGAACGATGAAGCTGGCTTACTACAACCCTTTCATCTCCGTTAATTATAAAAGTACCTGTATCAGTCATTAAGGGTAAATCGCAGATATAAACATCCTGTTCTTTAGCGCCTTTTTTTGACTTAAGCCTCATCCTGACCCTTAAAGTTGAAGCATAGGTCAGGCCTCTTTTCTGGCATTCGAGTATGTTATACTTAGGTTTTTCAAGAGAATAGCTGACAAATTCAAATTTATAATTTCCATCAAGGTTTTCTATCGGAAACACCTCCATGAAAACCTGTTGCAACCCGCTCTGTTTTCTTTTTGCGCGCGCAATATCAGCCTGCAAAAAATCCTCATAGGACTTAACCTGAATGTCCAGCATATGAGGCATTTCAAATATATCTTTTAGCTTGGCAAAATTCTTACGTTTTATCATCTACGGCCCCTGTTAAGATCCTTCGCCCCTTTGGAGCTCAGGATGACGCTACTGCGTCATTTTAATTCCACTTTAGCGCCGACTGCTTCTACTTTTTTCTTAATATCTTCTGCTTCTTCTTTTGCCACGCCTTCTTTAATTGCTTTAGGCGCTGCCTCTACGAGATCTTTTGCTTCTTTAAGGCCTAAGTTTGTAATTTCCCTGATAACCTTAATAACCTGGATCTTATTCGCTCCGATGCTTGCCAGAACCACGTTAAAAGTAGTTTTCTCTTCAACTGCGGCTGCTCCTGCTGCCGGGCCAGCTGCTGCTGCGCCTGCCATAACAGGCATTGCTGCTGATACGCCAAACTTTTCTTCTAAAGCTTTTACCAAATTTGCCAGCTCAAGCACTGTCATGCCTTCAATAGAAGACATAACATCTTCAGCTTTCTTGCTTAGTTCTATTGTTTTCTTTTCCTCGCTCATTTTTTGAATCCTCCTAAAATTTTTAAGCCGTTGTTGCTTTTTTCTTGCTTATCTGATCAACAACACGTACAAACCCATTGACCAAATTATTTAACACACCTACAAAACCAGAAATAGGCGACTTCATGCCGCCCATTGCCTTTGCCAGCAACACCTCTCTCGAAGGCAAAGCTGCCAGTTGTTTTATTTTATTATTATCAATAAATTCGCCGGCTAAAGACCCGCCGCAAATTTTGAAGCCTTCATTTTCCTTTGCAAAATTAACAAATATCTTAGACACAGCCAAAAACCCGTCCTGGCTGCAGAAAGTAACCGCGCAAGTGCCTTCAAATAAGGGAGCTAAATTCTCAAATTTTGCGTTCTTTGCGGCTATCTTAGCCATTGAATTCTTTACTACTTTAAATTTCGCTTTAGACGCCTTAAGAGGCTTTTTTAAATTTTGAACTTTATTAACATTAACGCGCGCAAAATTCGCGACTATAGCAGAATCATTTTCTTTAAAAAGATTTGTAATTTCTTTTATCGCATGTTCTCTGGTTAATCTTCCAAATTTTAACAACATAATATCCTCTTATTATTATCCAATATGTGAAAACTGGCTCATATCTAATTTAAGCCCAGGCCCCATACTACTGGCTATACTTATAGATTTTATAAACTGGCCTTTTACTGTAGCAGGTTTTGCTTTTATAACACTTTCGATTAGGCTATTTGCATTCTCAAAAATAGCATCATCTGAAAAAGATAATTTTCCTATCAACGCATGAATATTTGACTGTTTATCCATTCTAAATTCGATTTTACCGGCTTTAACTTCTTTTATTGCCTTTGCCACATCCGGCGTAACAGTCCCTGCTTTAGGATTCGGCATAAGGCCGCGAGGGCCTAAAACTTTACCGAGTTTGCTCAAATCTTTCATCATGTCAGGCGTGCTCACCGCTACATCAAAATCCGTCCAGCCTGCGGCGATTTTGTCAATTAAATCATTTGCGCCTACAAAATCCGCGCCTGCTGCCTTTGCGTCATTTACAGCTTCACCTTTGCAAAAAACAGCAACTCTGACTTTTTTGCCTGTGCCATGCGGCAGCGCAACCGTACTTCTTACGGACTGCGTTGTTTCTTTCTGGTCGACATTTACCTTAAAAGAAATGGTAACCGTCTCATCAAATTTTGGATGAGGCACCTTTTTAAGGACAGATACAGCTTCTTTTAAATCGTATTTCTTTTTTTTGTCTATAACAACTTTTGCTATTTCTTTTTGTCTTTTAGTTATGCGTGTCATTTTTTCTTAGGCGCTTCCTTTTTCGCGCTTGAAGCATCTTTAGCAGGCGTAGCTGCAGCTGGTGTCGGCGCAGTTTCTTTTTTAGCAGGCGCTGCTAATTCTACAACAGGCGCCATGGTGATTTTTTCCACTACCTCGATACCCATAGACCTGGCAGTGCCTTCTATAATTTTTATTGCCTTTTCCATATCAGGCGTATTTAAATCTTTCATCTTTGTCTTGGCTATATCTCTTACCTGCTGATGCGTAACCTGGCCAATCTTTGTCTTATTAGGCTCACCTGAAGCCTTTGCAATACCGCAAGCCCTCTTTAAAAGCACTGAACAAGGGGGCGTTTTAATAATGAAAGAAAATTTCTTGTCTTCGTAAACATCTATAACTACAGGAAGTATAAGCCCATCCTGGCCCTTTGACTTTTCATTAAACTGTTTACAGAACTCCATGATATTTAAACCATGCTGTCCAAGCGCTGGGCCTACTGGCGGCGCAGGATTCGCAGCACCTGCTGGGCAATATAATCTGATTTGAGTAACAACTTTTTTAGCCATTTTACTTTCCTACTGTTTTTTACTATAATTTTTCTACTTGCCAATATTCCAATTCCACAGGCGTTGACCTGCCAAATATGGAAACTTTTGCTTTTAATTTTTGCTTAACCGGATTTACTTCTTCTATGGTGCCGTTAAAATTTGTGAACGGGCCTTCCTTAATTCTAACTGACTCGCCTATTTCAAATGCGATCTTTGGTATAGGCCTTTCTTTCTTTTCTTCTGTCTGCCTTATAATATTATCTATTTCGCTTTCTTTAAGCGCCTGAGGCCTTGAACCCGGGCCTATAAAACCTGTTATACCCTGGGTATTTCTGACTAAATACCAACTTTCCTCAGTCAACTCCATTTCAATAAAAATATAACCGGGAAAAACTTTTCTTTCAGAAATCTTCTTTTTCCCGTCGCGTATCTCAGAAACTTTTTCTGTAGGGATTAATATCTGCGAAACCTGTTCTTTGATTGGGCTTGCTTTGAGGCGGTTTTCTAAATTAGTTTTTACCCTATCTTCAAAACCTGTCTGCGTATGGACTATGTACCACTTCTTTGCCATAATCTAAAAGAGCCTTATCTTATAATTACGTTTATAAACTTTGCGCATACAAAATCACATACCCCAATAAAAACTGCCAGTATTACCACTGAAACTATTACTACACCGGTTGAGCCGATTAGTTCATTCCTGTCTGACCAGCTCACCTTCTTAAATTCTGTTTTTACTTCGCTTAGAAATTTTTTTACTGAATCTACTATTTTCATTGTCTGTTTTTCAGCTTCGCTGAAATTGGCAGGCCTGGAGGGATTCGAACCCCCAACAAACGGTTTTGGAGACCGCTGCTCTGCCAATTAGAGCTACAGGCCTACGGCCCATATAATTTACTTTATTTCCTTGTGCGGCGTATGTTTTCTGCAAAACTTACAAAACTTGCTTAACTGCAATCTATCTGTTACCTGCTTAGGATTCTTTGTAGAAGAATAGTTTCTATTCTTGCAGGTAGTGCACTCAAATGTAATTATCTCTTGCGGCATTACGCTATTATCTCCGAAATTACACCAGCGCCTACTGTATGGCCGCCTTCTCTGATAGCAAAGCGAAGTTCTTTTTCCATAGCAATGGGGATGATGAGTTCAACTTCCATTTGGACATTGTCTCCGGGCATGACCATTTCAACTCCGGCTGGGAGCTTAGCTACGCCTGTGACATCTGTGGTCCTAAAATAAAACTGAGGCCGGTATCCGTTAAAAAACGGTGTGTGGCGGCCTCCTTCTTCTT